>WNFP01004031.1_pt2 | contig 11814 bp, 10 predicted proteins | sample 5400201 | NCBI WGS metagenome assembly WNFP01 (sample SAMN13153355, study PRJNA577476) | soil metagenome | isolation source: 115 cm saprolite under Madrone tree | place: USA:California | collected 2016-06-14
GACGCGTTCAGCGCCACCGGCCAGCTCTGGGGCAGCCCGCTCTACCACTGGGAGCGGCTCCGCGAGGAGGGGTTCGGATGGTGGATAGATCGTATGCGCGAGACCCTGAAGATGGTGGACGTCGTGCGGCTCGATCACTTTCGCGGCTTCGCCGCGTGCTGGGAAGTGCCGGCGAACCACGAGACGGCCGAGCACGGCTCATGGATCGTGGCGCCCGGGCGCGCCCTCTTTCGCGCGATGATGGACACTCTCGGCGGCGACCTGCCCATCATCGCCGAGGACCTCGGCACCATCACCGACGACGTCCACGAGCTCCGCGACGCATTCGGGTTCCCAAGCATGCGCGTGCTCCAGTTCGCGTGGGGCGGCGACCCGCACAATCCGCACTTGCCCCACGAATACACGACGAACGTGGTGGCCTACACGGGCACCCACGACAACGACACGGTGGTGGGCTGGTTCGCGCACCGCTCGGGCGAGAGCGCCACCGAGGTGGAGCGCTTCGAGCGCGCCCGCTGCCTGCGCTATCTCGGCACCGACGGCTCGGACATCAACTGGGATTTCATCCGTGCCATCCAGATGTCGGTCGCCGACGTCAGCATCGTGCCCCTTCAAGATGTCCTCGGCGCGGGCTCGGCCGGCCGCATGAATACGCCGGGTCGCGCCGAGGGCAACTGGTCGTGGCGGTTCCGACCCGAGGCCCTCACCGACGAGGCCCGCGACCGGCTACGCACGAACACCCAGATCTACGGGCGCCTTCCCGAGGGTGGGCCGCCGCCGAGTTGACTCGTCCCGTCGGTTAACGCCGGGCCGCGATGATGATCCGGTGGGACGCGCGCAGTTGCGTTTCCGAACGCACGGTGAAGCCCGCCTCGGCCAGGAGCCAGTGCCAGTCCTCCGGCGTGTACTTGTTGTGCACGGGAAAGAGGCTGAAGCCGCGACGCTGGGACTCGGCCGGGCTCTCCTGAAGCACGTCCCGGCGCCAAGCCAAGTAGGCGGATAGGGACTGGCGAATCCAGTCGTTCAGGAGAAAGAGCCCGGCCGGCGCGAGGACCCGCCGGATCTCGGCGAGCACGGGCAAGGGCTGGTCGACCACGTGCAGCACCGAGGACATGCTGATGAGGTCTACGCTGCCCTCGGTATGCGGCAGCGGATGCGTGGTCACGTCGTGGATGGCAAAGGTCGGCGGCGCGCCGGTGAACGCGAGCTGGCGGCCGTAGGCAACCATGGCCGGGGTGACGTCGTAGCCGTGGAGCACCGCCTTGGCCAGCCTGGCGCCGAAGTCACGCAGCAGAAGGCCGGGACCACACCCGAGATCGACGATCACCGGTTGCGGCGGAAGCTCGGAAGCGACGTGAGCCGTGAAGAACTCCCAGAAGGGCGGACCGAAGCGGTCCGGATGGGTCTGGACCATCCGGTGGAGGAGCTCGTCGTCCGAGGCTCCGCTCAGCGACTGATGGGTCGGCACAGTGCCCCTCCCCCGTGGACTTCTCTCACTGCGGGTGACCCGAACAGCCCCCGCTCTTCCACGTCACCCGCGCTTCTGCTTGCGAGACGGTGGAGCCTGTCCCCGTGGCATTCGCCTCCGGCGGACACGGCGTCGGAAGGCTGCTACAACCCGCGCAGACGAGACCGAGGCAGAGGGAAGTCAGGAGCACACGCATTGTCAGCTCGGTGATCCAGAGCATACACCGACCTCTTCATGGAAACGGGTGTCCGAAACATGCAAAACTCACCCTCTCGTTGTGAAGAGCCCAACGCCATGCCCGAAAGATGAGGGGCGCCGCCGCGCACCCCGATCGCGCGGACCAGCGTGCGCGCCAGGAAGTCAGGTGTGTATCGGCAGATTTGGCCAGAGTGCTTCATTCGACATCATTCTATGCAGCCACGTTCTGGATGAAATTTCGGGGCAAAAATCCGTGAGACTCACGTCCTCAGCGAATCGTCAGCGACGTAAGCGAGGCGCGGCCCAGGTTGCCTCCCTTGTCGGGCCGTATCGTGACGCGCAGATGGGTCACCGGAGCGGCGGGCACGGTCCAGCGCTCGCGCTCGAACGTGGTCCCAGGGGGGCTGAAATTGAACTCCTGACGCAGAATCTCGCGGTATGTTCGGCCCCCGTCCTGTGAAAGGGAAAGGGTAAGGACCTGGGTGCGACTCGCCTGCGATTCCTCGGTCTCGAGGCCCACCTCCCGGATAGTCTGTGGCGTGTCGAAGGCGAGGATCAGCGCCTGCTCACCGTCCACAGAGGCGACCCAGCGGGTGCCACCGGGCCCGTCGCGGCCATCGAAGAGGGAGTCCACAGGGTGTTCCGGCGCCTCCGACGTGACGAGCACCGTCGCGAGTGCCGGAATGTGCAAGCGTCCCGGTTCGAGACTCGTTCCAGGATCGGCGGCCGGAATAATGAGCTTTCTCAGCATGGCGGGCCCTCCTTGGTGGTGGACGGCGAGTCGGGCCTTTGGCACGTCGGTCGCGCCAGGTCCAAGGAGCGGCATCCGGCATGCGACCGACGGCGAAGGCTCATGGTTTGATGCCGGGGGCCAGATCGCCATCCGGATTGCCTCTTCTTCGCTCGCATTGGAGGTCAGCTCCTGGCGGACTCGAGGAGGTGCAGGATGCCGTCGGCGGGAATGGGTGCCCAGTCGGGGCGATTGTCGAGCTCGTACCGCAGCTCGTAGCAGGCCTTCTCGAGCTCGAATACGGCGCAGACCCTGGCCAGCTCCGCGTGGGTGGGTGGTACGAGCCGCGCGGGGCTGTTCTCCACTGTCAGCCGGTAGCCCTCGAAGAAGGCGCGACGCGCATGTTGCTCCCAGGCCGTGAGACGGAAGAGTGTCTCGGCGCGCCGTTCGGGTGGACGCCGCCACGCCGTCGCGTGCACCGCGTAGCTCAGCGAGCGCAGCATGCCGGCGACGTCGCGGAGGGGCGGGCGCTTGCCGCTTCGCTCCTCGGGGGAGCGCGCCGGCTCACCTTCGAAGTCCAGGATGGCGAACCCGTCGGTCGTCTTGAGGACCTGGCCCAGGTGATAGTCTCCGTGGCAGCGAATCTTGTGGGTGTGAGAGCTGCCGAGGAGACCCATGTCTGCTACGGACGCGTCGATGCGCCTACCCGAGCCCCGGAGCGTCTCCCGGATCATCTCGAGCCCGGGAGGCGGGGCCGGCCCCGCGGCGGTGTCGAAGGCGACCTCCTCGAGCTCTCGGGCGATCCGGGCGCACCAGCACCCGACATCCTCGTAGGTCACCGGCTCGGGGCTGAACGCCGGAGTGTGTGGGTCGGAGGCGAGCGCCGCGTGGAGACCGCCCGTGACGATGCCGAGCTCTCTCACATCGCGGATCAGCGGACCCGCGAGCATCGCGATCCGATCCTCGTGCGGCTCGGCCACCGCGTGGTCTCCGGCGCCCTCGAGCGTGCTACAGAGCTCCTCGAGGCCCGACATCACGTACCGCCAGCCATCGCCGGTGTTCTCGATGAAGCCCTGCAGCACCGCGACGGTCGCTCCCTGGCCGCGAGCGTCCAGGTACTCCATCCACCCCGCGAGTGGAGGAACGTTCAGAAAGCTCGTCCGGCTCGCCAGGAAGTCCAGCACCTCCACATCGGGATTGATTCCCAGCTGGGGCCGGCGGATCGACTTCACGATGAGCGAACGGTCCACGACCACCGAGGTATTGCTCTGCTCCCCCGAGATCCGGACGGCTACCCGCGGGGCGGCCGCCAGCCCTTCCGCCGCTCCCTGCCGGCCGCGAGACCGGCACGCGAAGGAGCCGCGGCGCCCGGTCAGCTCGCGATGGGAGGCCAAGGCGCTCAGGAGGGAATGGACGAAGCCGAGATCCTCGTGGGCATCGACGATCGCACGATCGTCGATACGCGTGATCACGTCGCGGGCGGCGGCGGCGGCGGCCGGGCAGACAGCGAGGGGGAGGTAGTAGCGTTCGCCGTCCAACCGCACGAGCAGGAGCAGGACGGGACGGTCAGCATCGAGAGCCGCCCAGTCCTCGATGTCGACGGTGCGGAGGGCACGCGACTTCGCGGCGAACCAGCGCTGCTGCACGATGAAGGTCGTGAGCGGGCCCAGCCCGGCGCCGGCGAGGAAGTCTACGACCTGTGCGGGGCTAGAGAGGGACATATTCATTGTCATAGAGCATTGACTCCTGCCGCGGGGGCTGGAGGCGGAACCAGTAATAGCCGTAAGGCGCCATGCTGACGAAGTAGGGCTGGTCGTGTATAGCCGGGAAGCGTGTCTCGCCGAGCATCTCGATGGGTGTGTGCCCGATCCAGGCGCGGAGATCGAGCTCGACGGGCTGGGCGGCGTCGGAAAGATTGTGGACGGCCAGCACCGTCTCCCCCTCGAACTCCCGGACGTGGGCCAGCACGCTGTCGTTCAGGCAGCGAAGGAAGCGAAGGGTGCCCCGTCCGAAGACCCGCGTCTTCTTCCGCGCGCCGATGATGAGCTTCATCCAGTTCAAGAGCGAGGACGGGGTCCGGAGCTGGGCCTCGACGTTGATCGCCTGATACCCGTAGACGGGGTCCATGTTCAGGGGCAGGTACAGGCGGGCGGCGTCCGACCTGGAGAAGCCTGCGTTGCGATCTCCCGTCCATTGCATCGGGGTGCGCACACCGTTCCGGTCGCCCAGGTAGATGTTGTCTCCCATGCCGATCTCGTCGCCGTAATAGAGGATGGGGCTGCCGGGCAGTGTGAAGAGGAGGCTGGTGAGGAGCTCTATCTTCCTGCGGTCGTTGTCCAGGAGCGGGCCCAGACGCCGCCGGATGCCCAGATTGAGCCGCATCCGCGGGTCCGAGCTGTAGGCGTGGTACAGCCGGCGGCGCTCCTCCTCGCTCACCATCTCGAGCGTCAGCTCGTCGTGGTTGCGCAGGAACAGGCACCACTGGCAGGTGGGCGGGATTTCGGGCGTATGGACGAAGATGTCCGTGATGGGCCTTCGGTCCGAGCGGCGCACGGCGAGAAAGAGGCGGGGCATGAGCGGGAAGTGGAAGGCCATGTGGAACTCGTCGCCGTCTCCGAAGTAGGGCCGCACGTCGGAAGGCCACTGGTTCGCCTCGGCGAGCAGGACGCGTGCGTCGTATCGGGCATCGATGTGGCGCCGGACCTCCCGTAAGAAGTCGTGGGTCTCCGGGAGGTTCTCGCAGTTGGTGCCCTCCCGCTCGAACAGATACGGCACGGCGTCGCAGCGAAAGCCGTCGAGCCCCCGGTCGAGCCAGAATTCCATGGTGTCGAGCATGTCGCGGCGCACGGCGGGGCTTTCGAAGTTGAGGTCGGGCTGGTGGTGGAAGAAGCGATGCCAGTAGTACGCTTTCGCCACCGGATCCCAGGTCCAGTTGGAAGGTTCCGAGTCCACGAAGATGACGCGGGCGTCCCGGTAGCGCTGGTCCGTGTCGCTCCACACGTAGTAGTCGTGGTAGGGCGAGTCGGGGGCGCGGCGCGCGTCCTTGAACCATGGGTGCTGGTCGGACGTGTGGTTCATGACGAAGTCGGCGATGACCCGCAGGCCGTGGGCATGGGCCGCTTCGAGGAAGAGCTCGAAGTCGGCCGTGGTCCCGTAGTCGGGATGAACTGCGCGATGATCCGACACGTCGTACCCATCGTCGCGGAGAGGTGAGGGATAGAAGGGAAGGAGCCACAGGCAGTCCACGCCGAGCTCCTTGAGGTAGTCGAGCCGAGTGGTCAGCCCCGCGAAGTCTCCGATGCCGTCGCCGTTGGCGTCCTGAAAAGCGCGGACGTGCAGCTCGTAGAAGACCGCGTCCTTGTACCAGAGAGGGTCGCTCACTCGGTTCCTCAGCGGAAGTAGGGGAAGTCCTGCTCGCGGCGCCTCCACCGGCTCACCCGGTAGATGTGCGCGGGCGATGTCTGGGGATCCAGCTCGACGGCGAGCGCGCTCTCGTGGGCGAGGCGGCGCACGTCCGTCAAGAGCTCATGGAGCTCATAGGTCTCCCCCGCGGGAATCCCAATCTCCTCCAGCGGGATGGCCAGAGTGGCCGAGTGAGAGGCGAAGGGGTCGAGATTGACCGCGGCCAGGATGACATTGTCGCGATCCTGCGTCATCTTGCCGTAGAAGAGCACGTGAGAGCTGTCGGAAGCGTAGAAGCGAAGGTTGCGGTACGCGTGGAGCGCCGGGTTCTCGTGCCGAATCGCGTTCAGCCGCGTGATGTACTCCACGATGCTCCCGGAGGCGTTCCAGTCCCGGACACGGATTTCGTACTTCTCCGAGCCCGCATACTCCTCGGAGCCGGGGACGGCAGCCGCTTCGCAGAGCTCGTAGCCGCTGTACATTCCCCAGAGCGGCGAGAGCGTGGCGGCGAGGGTCGCGCGCATCTTGAACGCGGGCGGGCCGCCGCGCTGGAGCACCTCGGGGAGGATGTCCGGGGTGTTCACGAAGAGGTTCCCCCGGAAGTACTCGACCATGTCCGAGCCCACGAGCTCCTGGAGATATTCCGTCAGCTCGTCCTTGAAGTTGCGCCAGGTGAAGTAGGTGTAGGACTGAGTGAAGCCGGCCTTGGCGAGCTCTCGCATGACTTTGGGACGGGTGAAGGCTTCCGACAGGAAGATCACCTCCGGGTACCGGTCCTGCACCTCACGGATCATCCAGCGCCAGAAATCGAAGGGCTTGGTGTGCGGGTTGTCGACACGGAACGTGCGGACACCCTGCTCGACCCAGAAGAGCACCACCCGGAGCAGCTCGTCCCATAGTGCTTCCCAGGCCTCGCAGTCGAAGTTGATCGGGAAGATGTCCTGGTACTTTTTCGGCGGATTCTCGGCATACCGGATGGTGCCGTCGGGGCGCCGGTAGAACCACTCCGGATGCTCCCGCACCCAGGGGTGGTCGGGGGAGCACTGGAATGCGAGATCGAGCGCGATCTCCATCCCGAGCCGCTCGGCCGCGGTCACGAGGCGCCGGAAGTCCTCGAGGGTGCCGAGAGCGGGGTGCACCGACGTGTGTCCTCCCTCGGGCCCGCCGATCGCCCAAGGGCTTCCGGGGTCGCCCGGCGCCGCGCTCAGAGAGTTGTCCCGTCCCTTGCGGCCCGTCAGACCGATCGGATGGATCGGGGGAAGGTAGACGACATCGAACCCCATGCGCTGAACGTCCGCCAGCCGCTCGATGCAGTCGGCGAAGGTACCGTGGCGCCCCGGCACCTTGCTCTGCGAGCGCGGGAAGAGCTCGTACCAGGAGGCGAAGCGCGCCCGGGGCCGGTCAACCACCACCTCGAGCTCACGATCGAATCGGGTGGCGTCCTGGCGCACCTGCAGACGAGAGACGACCTCGCGCAGGGAGGGCTGGAGCAGGATGCCGAGCCGCTCTTCCTGAGAGTCCGCGGCCCCCGCCCGGGCGAGAGCGCCGTCGAGGAGAGCGGCATCCGTCCCCGCCGCGCGGGCCCGCGTCTGAGTGACGAGCCGGGCGCCTTCCAGCAGTTCGCTGGTGAGATCCGCCTGGCCTCCCTCCGCGCGTCGCGAAACGTCGTCCGCCCAGGAGCCGAAGCGTTCCGTCCACGCCTCGATGGTGAACGAGTAGCGGGTGTTGGCCTCGAGGGGAAACGAGCCGACCCATCCGTCGTTGTCGGCGAGCCGTAGGGGCGCTTCCCTCCAGTCGGGTTCGTCCTGCCGGCGGTACAGGATCACCGCCGCCAGCATGTCGTGACCTTCCTTGAAGATGTCGGCCGTGACCGTGAGACAGTCGCCTACCTCCCGTTTCACGGGATACCGGCCGTCATCGACCGCCGGCCGCACCTGGCCGATCACGATAGGCCGCTGTCCCTTCTTCATCGCCAGGGCTCCACGAGATACAGTTTTTCGTCCTCGAAGGCGCAAGCGGCCAAGCTCACGACCTTTTCATCCGCCTGCCTGATACCGTAGACCGGCGGTCGAAGGGGCCGCTGTGGTGAGCACCCCAGACCACCGAACTCCAGCGAATCATTACGTGCGGAAGTCCATCTCGAACCACAGCTTCAACGATGCGGGCGAGGTCTGTCGGGGAAGTGCGGAGATCGTTCAGCAAATCGTGAGGGATGGTCATTGAATTCTCCTTCTTTCCCTGACTCCAGGAAGCAAGGACCTTGCCGACGCAACAGGCCTCGTAGGGGCGTGCAGATTCGACAAACCAACCTGAATCCCCCAAGAGCCTCGCAGAGCGAGCCAATATGACCGGGTCCGTTCTTCCGGGCGGACAAAAGGAGAGCATGGCTAATGCAGAGCCCCGGACCTTGTTCGTCAAGGCGAGTACTGTGACGGCTTTACGAGGCACGGTTCGCCACGAGCAATTTGCATATCGTAGTCCTCAATTGCTCCCGATGTGAACGCCGACATGAACAACACCTTAAGCCTCAGCATCCTCATCAACGATCTCGTAGTCGCAGAGATCCTCGAGTACCGAGTGCAATTCGATCTTAAACCACGCCTTGAACATCGCGAAGTCTCGATCTTTTGGCCAAGCCGCCTCATCAGTGTGCCACCCATAGAGTTCATTCTCAAATATCGCGGGATGCACTCTCTCGAGAATCTCCCACGCCTCCTCGTCGTCGCCGTAGCTCGGGATCAGATAGACAGTCTGCTCATCGTTCGGATCGGGCACGATCCCCGAGTCATCCAGTTCCGCCGCCCAATCCAGATAAGGCTGCTTCGGCCGTACGATGACGACGCCACGGTTGAGCATCGCTCGACTCCCAGATATCGCGGACGTAGGGCCAACTGGTTCTTGGTCACGCCCGAGGATAGCAGAGGGGGCCGCGCGGTGAAAGCGGGCGTCATTGCAAACTAGTCGGCTTCCCGCTCCCACCGGATTCATCCGCACGGAAGTCCAAGGTAGGTACGGCAGCGACATGCAGTTGGACCAGCGGGGAGACGCCGGCCGAACCAGGCGCTCGCTGAGCGGAGAGCCAGTTCGATCCGTGATTATCTCGTGACCCGAGGCGTCGACGGTGATCGCATCACCACCGTTACGTACGCTGTTCAGCGACCGGTCTGCCAGGAGCCGCTGGAGACATGCTGGGCACAGAACCGCCGGGCCGTTGTCCGGATGACGCGCTAAGCACAGTCCTTCTTCGCGCATGCGGTCGCGTCTCACGCGGCGGAAAAAGCGCGAGGAGCCGCGGGTCGGTTCAAGCACTTGCCGCGGCCCCCCGCGCCCTGGAGGAGACTGGCGCTCGCCTCGCGCGGGTGGGCGCGATGCGGACGCTACTTGAAGGGCTCCTTCACGACCACCTTGACGCCCGCGATGACACCGGTCACTGCATTGCGGACCTGCTGGACGGCTTGCTGGCTAACCTCCCCCGCACCTTTGATGGCCCCGGTGGCAGCCGCCGAGGCCGCCTCCTCGACATTGAGGCCAACCTGCTTGGCGCCGGAGATAGCGCCCTCGACGGTGTTCCTCGCGACAGTGCCGAGATCGCTGCCGACCTCGGCCGCGCTCTTGACGAGGGTACGAGCGCTGACGCTGACGGTGTCGATCGTCTCGGCCCCGACCTCCTTCGTGCCCTTGAGAACGCCAACAACACCTCCCTTGGCGGCGGCACCGACGTCGCCGCCGACCTGGGCCGTGCCCATGATGGCGCCGCGGAGGACGTCGGATACGGCCGACGTCAACGCGGTACCCACGGCGCCAGTGCCCTTGATGGTGGTCACCAGTGTGCCGCTGACAGTGTCGACGGCAGCGTTCAGGACCTCGCCGGTGCCCTTGATCGACCCGACCATCTTGTCTTTCACCGACTCCATGATGCCCTTGTTCATGCGGGACCTCCTTCCGGGGGACGAACTTTGCTCACTCTCGGGAGACGGGCCCAACACACCGCTCGTGGACACCCGATAAACAAAACGCTACACCCACTGTCGCGAGAGCGAAACCCTGCGTGTCGCACTGCGCCATGTCGGCTGCTGAGTTAACGAATCATCAGCGTCAGAATGCCCAAGGGCTTTCGCGAGGCACTCGGCACAGTACACCTGTCCCGCGACCATCGCGCGCAACTTCTCCCTCGCCCGCGCCCTCTGGATCCCGGCGGAGCTCACCTGGGACGAGGAGACGGGTGAGGTTCGCGAAGGGCTACATGACGTCGTCCAAGAGCGTCTTGAGCTCGTCCGTGAGATAGACGTGGTGAATAACCATGTTGTCGTGGCGGGCCTTCTGGACGGAGCTGTCGAGGTGTGGCTCCCTCAGGCCAAGCCCATAGCGAAGCGCCCGCTCAAGCTGGTCATCGCCGACCACGTCGCAGGCCGGTGGAATGCTGGAGGCGGCATAGGGAGCGAAGCTGATCTCGTATGTCCAGGGTTCCGGCTCGGTCTCATGGCTGAGCCGAACAACGCGCAGCGAGCCTTCAATGTGATCCATGACAGTATGGGTACCCCATGCGTTCCGTTTCCCACCCTCGCGGGCGGCTGTCAAGTGATGATGCTGCGCCTCGCTGAGGGCCTGAGGCTGCCGCTCGGCCCGGACGATTTTGCGGACTACGCCCGGGCGATGGAGGCCGCGCGGTTCTTGGTCGCGCCCGAGGAAAGGCAATCGGTACGAGGAGGCCGTAGAAAGTGGGTAAGGAACCGGCCAGCAGATGAGACGCGGAATGAACATGCAACCGTGCGATCCTTGCGGCGGCTGGACTGCTGGAAGCCTTTTCCGGTCTGGCACGTGGGGTGGGATGCTATATTCCCGAGACTCGATCGTTATATCGCCACAGTACGGTCAGATACGGGCCGGCCAGCGGCGGGCCAATGGGGGGCCCTGTTATGGCTGAACGACCGGTGAACGCCGACCGCTTCGTTGCCATCCACGGCCATTTCTACCAGCCTCCGCGCGAGAACCCGTGGCTTGAAGCGGTCGAAATCCAGGACTCGGCGGCACCCTATCACGACTGGAACGAGCGGGTCACAAGGGAATGCTACGCGCCCAACACGGCCGCCCGCCGGGTCGGCCAGGACAACCGCATCCTCGACATCGTCAACAACTTCCAGAAGATCTCGTTCAACGTCGGACCCACTCTCCTCTCCTGGCTGGACCGCCATGCGCCCAACGCCTACCAGAACATCCTCAAAGCCGACCGCCAGAGTGCAAAGGCGCACGGGGGGCATGGCAACGCGATCGCCCAAGTCTACAACCACATGATCCTGCCCCTCGCCACGCGCCGCGACAAGTTCACACAAGTCCAGTGGGGGCGACAGGATTTCCAAGCGCGATTCGGGCGCGATCCCGAGGGGATGTGGCTACCGGAGACCGCCGTCGACAACGAGTCGCTCGAGATCCTCACCGAGGCGGGGATGAAGTTCACGATCCTGGCTCCCCATCAGGCCTGGCGCATCCGTAGGATCGGTACCGAGGTTTGGGAAGAAGTCAATCACCACATCGATCCGAGCCGGCCGTATCTCTGGCGCGGACCACGAGGGCAGACGCTCACCCTATTCTTCTATGACGGGCCAATCTCCCGGGCCATCGCCTTCGAAAACGCCCTCCATCGTGGCGAGAATCTCGTCGCCCGCCTGAAGGCCGGCTTCGTCGCGGACCGTGACGGAGCTCAGCTCGTCCACTGTGCTACTGACGGCGAGTCTTACGGCCACCATACGCAGTTTGGAGACATGGCGTTGGCGGCCGCCATCGCCCAGATCGAGGCCGAAGGGTTCGCAACGCTGACGAACTACAGCAGTTTCCTGGTCAAGCACCCGCCCGTTTTTGAAGTCCAGATCCGGGAACGGACGTCGTGGAGCTGCCCGCACGGCATCGAGCGGTGGCGGAGCGACTGCGGGTGCAGGACACGCGCGGACTGGCAACAGCGCTGGCGGGAACCACTGCGGGAAGCGCTCGACTGGCTCCGAGACCAGATTGACACGTTCTA
>WNFP01005347.1_pt1 | contig 11810 bp, 10 predicted proteins | sample 5400201 | NCBI WGS metagenome assembly WNFP01 (sample SAMN13153355, study PRJNA577476) | soil metagenome | isolation source: 115 cm saprolite under Madrone tree | place: USA:California | collected 2016-06-14
GCATGGCGCCGGCGCCGATCCCGGTGACGTGTATTACATCCGATCCACAGATAGCGGCGCGACCTTCAGCTCGCCACTTAGGTTGAGCACCGACGCCACGACCACCGCCCAATGGCAGCCCAACATTTCGGTCAGCTCAAATGGCAGTCTCTTCGCGATGTGGTACGACGGGCGCGAGGGCACAAGTTGCACGCCAGGTGTTAACACCCCCTGCTACAGGATGCGGGGGCGCAAGTCCGCCGACAACGGGGTGACCTGGCAGGCTGACATGGCGTACTCAGACGTGGTCTCTCCTTTGCCAGGTCAGCCCGACCCAAATGTCGCAGCCTGCTACGCGGGCGACTACGACTACGGCTCGGCGATAGGCAGCAACCATCTCGCTTCATGGGTGGACGGGCGCGTGGCCATCGGTGGCACACAACAACAAGATGCCTTCACGGACAGGGAAATAGCAGGTCCAAGTCCAACCGCTTCGCCTGCACCAACTGCCACAGCAACGGCAAGTCCAACGCCGACGCCGACTCCAACGCCGACACCTTGTGTCGTTGGATATATGATAACTCAGATCGGTGACAGCATCGTGCCCGGCACGACCGACACCGGCAATCACGGGGATGACGTAATCACCAACGTGGTGTTGCCCTTCACATTCACGCTCTACGACACGGCCTACATGAGCGTTAACGTGTCGTCCAACGGCAATGCCCAGTTTACAACCATGGACGCCACCTTTATTAACGTTTGCCTGCCCTGGCACAACCGCAACTACAGTGTCTTCCCGTACTGGGACGACCTACGCACGGATAATCTGGGTTGGGCTGGCTGCACGGGGTATCCTAACGGGCTCTGCGGCATTTTCACCTCGGTGAGCGGCACGGCGCCCAATCGGGTATTTAACATTGAGTGGCGCGCAGTGTATTCCGGTAACACTGCGCTAAAGGCCAACCACGAGCTGAGGTTGTATGAGGGGCAGAGCCGTTTTGATGTGATCTACGGCACGGTGGGCAACGGTAACACCAGTGCCACGGCAGGCGTGCAAAAGAACGACCCCACCTTTACGCAATACTTCTGCAACGGCACGGGTGGCGCAGCTACTGGCGGACAAGCCTACACCGTCTTACCTTGCGGGACTCCGTCACCAACACCGACGGCTACGGCGACTGGGACGGCAACGACCACCCCGACTCCAACTGCGATGGCGACACCTACTGCTACTCCAACAGCAACAGCAACAGCAACACGTACACCGACAGCAACACCAAGTGCGACGCCGACTGCTACACCAACAGCAACCGCAACGGTCACATCAACGCCAACACCAACTCCTACAACAACGCCAAGGGCGACACCGACACCCAGGTCTCTCCCAAGTCCGAGGCCTCGTCCCACGCCGCCCCCTCGCCCGTAAGCGGAAGCTGATAGTTGATCGCTGAGACTCCGTCGGCCTCGGTCAACGACGCGGCTACAGCTACGCCGGCAACACCGTTGAGAGTGTCACTTCGCTGTCGATGGTTTGTGTAGAGACGTCTTCTACCGTCGCCCCGACTTTTGATCCGTCGCGACCAACTATCCAGACTTGCTGGCCTTGTTCGAATCGCCCACGGGTCATCACCTTAAGTAGGATGCCCTCCTCCTCAGTCGCAGATTGCATCGGTCTTTCCGAAATCTCCCTGCAAAGTCAATTTGTCATCAATTTTTGGCCTTCGCATGGACACAGATGCTAGGTTTCCCGCTAGAAATAATCGGTGCTCGTTGCCCTGCCGAGCGTCTCCGCGCTGACAAATGGAATATTTATCTAGACAGTCTCAACCAACTCGCGCGGCTGCTCGACGTGGGCTTCGGTCTTGTCGCGCTTGAGCACGCGATACAAGAACCAGACAATGAAACAGTTCGCCAATAGAATGAGCGCGCTCACCAAGCCCGGCCGGTGCCACAGGTGACGAATCTCAATTGGGATTAGTCCAGCCGTCGCGCAAATCATCAGCAACTCGGCCCAGCGTTGCTGCATGTAAACGCCGATTCCCTCGGTGAAAAGCACTACTGAATAAAACAATGCCAACAGTCCGGTTGCGTGCAGCGTGCCGCCCGCGAGGACAGCCTGCAGTTTGTGAAGCAAATACATGACGGCTCTGCTGTGTTCGAGCAGGATTTGATCCGCAGTCCAACTCCATAGAGCATCCATCCAGCCAGTCCGCGCGTTAAGAAAAAGGAGCGAAACCGAGAGCAGGAGCAACAGTACGCCTTTGAAGATCTTGAAAAGCGCGATCAGCTTGAGATAGCGAACACGACGTGCTCCCTGCAGAATGGCAGGGTCATGGTGCGCCGCATGACTCATTAATTCACTATTCGCCGATCTTTCCGTCTTCCGCAAACTCGCTCGAAAACGACTGCTGTAGTGTGCGCTTCGCTCAGCGCAAATCCAATGATCGCTGCGAGAAGTCCGCTGAGACAGCGGACGCTACAGCAATAGGGATCCTCTGGTCACGTTATCTCGTGGCAACTCAACCGGCAATGACCGGACTTTCCCGGCAGCAAATTTCCAGCTTGTTGCCATCCGGGTCCTCAAAGAAAAACGCATAGTAGCCGGGACTGTAATCCACACAAACCTCGGGCCCTTCAAGCGCCTTGCCGCCCGCTTCACGCACCAACCTCGCCACACGATCAACTTCGTCGCGCGTATCCGCCCAAAATGCGATGCGCGTGCCGTTTGGCCGATGGTTCGTGTCCTCTGTAAAGCCAAAAAATTCCGAGGGCCCGCCACCACGAGCAGCATAAAACGTGTGAAAGTCGTCGCCTGGACTTTCATGAGCAAACCCAAGCTGCGGCAGGAATTTTCCGTAAAACTTCCTTGCTACGTCCAAGTCTTTGACTCGTAAATCGATGTGATCAAAGCAGCGCGTTTTCATCTTGTGATTCTCAATTGGCTCGCGTGGCAATTCAATCGTTTCTGGCACACGATCTCTTCGCAGCGCAATTTGGGGCCGCTTCGCGCTAGTGCGCTGGATTCGGCTACCGCGTTGCAGGCAGAAACCGCCTCAAGATTGGTTTCAGTTTTTCTACCGTGGCTTGTGGCCACAACTTCCGGTCTGTAACCAGTGCCGTGTCCAATGCGAAGTGCTCCGGCCAATTCGGTTCGGGCGGAATTCGAGGGATCACGTCCACAATCACTCTCCGCGCGGTCTCTGCATTTGCCACCAAATGACTGAGAACGATCTCAGCCGAGACTGCTTCTTCTTCCACTTTCCAGCTATCGTAATCCGTGATCATGGCCATTGTCGCAAATGCGATCTCCGCTTCGCGCGCCAGTTTTGCCTCCGGAAGATTGGTCATCGCAATGACGTCAAAGCCATTGCGATGATTGAATTCCGATTCAGCGCGCGTGGAAAACGCAGGCCCGTCCATGTTCACATAGGTGCCACCATTGTGCACCGTGACGCCCAGTGATCTGGCTGATTCCGCCAGGAGATTGCGCAAGTTTGCGCTGATGGGCTCAGCGAATGCGACATGCGCCGCAATACCATCGCCGAAAAACGTATGAATCGCGCGCTGGCTGGTGCGATCATAAAACTGCGAAGGTAAGACCACGTCCCGCGGCGCGTATTTTTCCTGCAAGCTGCCCACTGCCGCCACAGAAATTATCCAGCGAACGTTCAATGACCGGAGCGCGTAGATATTTGCCCGATAATTGATTTCATGCGGCAAAATCCGATGACCGCGTCCGTGCCGCGGCAAAAAGTAAACCTGACGGCCGCTTAATTTTCCCCCAACAAGAATGTCCGACGGCGATCCAAACGGTGTGTCGACATTGTGTTCGGTCGCGTCGCGTAATTCCTCTATCTCGTACAACCCGCTGCCGCCGATGACACCAATCGCTGGAACTTGGTCACTCATATGGATTGCGATTTAAGACACGAATTACGCCAATTGTCACGAATCTCGCAAGGGGTAGAGCCAAGGATGGATCAGGAAATGCGTGCGCCCTGTCTTGGACGACCTTTGCCCGATATGTATTGTTCTGGCTCATCCATGCCGAAATTTTTCATCAAGACTTACGGTTGCCAGATGAACGAGCGCGACTCGGAACAGGTCGCGCACTCGTTAATCGCGCGCGGCTACGAGCGGGTGGCGCGCGAAGCGGAAGCTGACGTCGTGCTTTTGAATACGTGCAGCGTGCGCGACATGGCTGATCAAAAGGCGCTGGGGAAAATGGGAATGCTGGGGCGCATGGCAAAGGAACGGCCGCACGTCGTGTTCGGTTTTCTCGGTTGCATGGCTCAGGCGCGCGGCGCGGCGCTGCTCAAAGGCTTGCCGCATGTCGATCTCGTAGTCGGAACACAGAAATTTCATCGTGTCGCGGAATACGTGGAGGAACTGGTAGCGAAGAAAACCACGCGCGCGGCCGGGATCACCGATCCCGGCTACAGCAGAATGGACGATCTGCGTTTTTCGATCGTGGATGTCGCAGAAGAAGCCGGTTCGCAATCGACTATCCGCGAGCAGCAGCTCGCGCCGAAGCAGGCGACGGCGTTTGTCTCGATCATGCAGGGATGCAACATGCATTGCACATTCTGCATCGTTCCGCAGACGCGCGGCTCAGAGCGCAGCCGCTCCATTGACGAAATTGTGAGCGAAGTGCGCGGTCTCGTGTCGCGCGGCGTGAAAGAGATCACGCTGCTGGGACAAATCGTGAACCTTTACGGTCGCCACGAGTTTCCGAAGGTCGATAACAAAGCTCCATTTGTGCAGTTGCTCGAAACCGTTCACAACGTCGAAGGCCTGGAGCGACTTCGTTTTACTTCACCGCACCCGATCGCTTTTCGCGACGACTTGGTCGACGCGATCTCGAATTTGCCGAAACTCGCCGAACACGTTCATCTGCCGTTGCAATCTGGGTCCAACAGAATTCTCAAGGCGATGCACCGTGCGTATACGGCGGAAAAATATGTCGATCTTGTCCGGCGAATTCGGCGGGCCCGCGAGGGGATCGCGATTACGACCGACATCATCGTCGGATTTCCAGGCGAAACAGCAGACGATTACAAGCAGACCCGTGATTTGGTCGAGGAAATCCAGTTTGATAACGCATTTGTCTTCCGCTATTCGCCGCGGCGCGATACACCGGCGGCGGAGATGCCCGATCAAATCGACGAGCCGACCAAGGAAGCGCGCAACCAGGATTTGTTGCGAATTGTAAACGAGTCCACGCGACGCGCTGGCGAAAGGCTGGTTGGGCACTGCGTGGAAGTTCTCTGCGAAGGGACGAGTAAGACAAATCCGACGCGCCTAATGGGTCGAACGCGCAACAATAAAATTGTCGTGTTTGAAGGAAACGAGAACCTAATTGGAGAACTCGCTTACGTACAGGTGCAACAAGCCAACGGATTTAGCTTGTACGGCGTGCCGGTGCAGAAGTAGCGCCTAATCGCAGGTTGAAAACTTGCGCCACCTTATCGAAACTCACACGCCACCCGCGAAAGTCGCCGCATGATTTACCATCTGTCCTTGCATACCGCCGGACTCATCGCCGGCGCATTCCTCGTGTTAGTCGGCTTGCTTGGATTAATTGGACCGGGCTCCGCTAATATCGTGCGGCGCCTTCCGCGCTCTAATATTGCGGGAATTATCCTGCTCACGATTTGTCTCGTTTGGGCATTTTGGCTGCTCGCCACGATCCAGATGGGCGAATTTTCCGCCTTCCGGCGCCCGCTCCTCATTGCGTTGCCAATCGGTTACGGGCTCACCCTGCGTTTCGTCGACGAGTTTCTTGCGGCACGCGCGCTTGGAATTCTATGTTTGCTCGCGGCAGAGCCGCTGCTTGATGCAGCTTTTCTCCGCTACGAAACAAGCCGATTACTAATAACGGTTTTTGCTTACCTGCTAATCGTTGCCGGGCTGTTTTGGGTCGCGATCCCGTACCTGCTTCGCGATCAAATCAACTGGAGCACGCGCAGCGTTTTTCGCTGGCGCTGTCTGCATGCTATCGCGCTAATTTACGGAAGCGTGATTCTCACGTTTACGTTCACGCAGTACTAAACTGTAGTGGCGGTCCCTGACCGCCCGCAGCGAACATTCGGTTGTTTTGGCGGTCAGAGAGCGCCCCTACAGTTGGAAATGGACCGCATTCTGGTAATCCGCGGCGGCGCAATTGGCGATTTCATCCTGACATTGCCATCGCTCAAGGCGCTGCGTGACGCCCGTCCGGATGCACACATCGAGATTCTTGGTTACAAGCACATTGCGGCGCTCGCGGAAAACCGCTTTTACGCGCAAGCAGTACGTTCGATCGAATACGGGCCGCTCTCGAGCTTCTTCGCCAAGAATTCGGAATTGCCAGCGGAGTTGGCAAATTATTTCGCGAGCTTCGATTCGATCATCAGTTATCTATACGATCCGGACAGGATCTTTGAAAACAACCTGCGTCGCTGTGGCGTTGAAAATCTGCGTTGCGGACCAGCCAAGATTTTGGAAACCGCCGGGCATGCCGCGCGCCAGCTCGCGCAGCCGATCGAAGACTTGGGAATCAAAGTTCCCGATCTTAGTGAAAGAGTTTTTCCATCGGTAGACGATCGACAATTCGCCCGGGAGCTCCTTGGGTCTCTGCAGCAGCCAATTATCGCGATTCATCCGGGAAGCGGCGGGGCTGACAAGAACTGGCCGCCGGAAAATTGGATTGCATTGTTTTCGCGGCGCGCCGCTTTTTCGGTTGCCGAAGAGAAAAGTCGACAGACAGGAAATTGTTTTTCACTGATCGTCGTTTCGGGCGAGGCGGACGAAGCACAGACCGAGCAGTTGGAGCGCGAGTGGAAAAATCGTGGTGTCCGGTTTGTTAAAAACTTGCCGCTGCCTCATCTGGCCGCGGTGCTTGAACGCTCCATCTTCATCGGGCACGACAGCGGAATCTCGCATCTCGCCGCAGCTGCCGGCGCAAATTGCATTCTGTTGTTCGGCCCGACTGATCCGAATGTTTGGGCGCCTCAGAACAGCAATGTGCGAATCCTTACTGCGCCAAACGGCAGGCTTGCTAATTTGAAAATCGAAGCAGTCGACGCAGCTCTCGCTGCAACCTTACGACCCTGTTAACACGGAAACGCTGCACGCTGCAGGTCTCTTGGCTTGCCTCTTAGTGTTCGTAGCCATTTGGGAATTTCTGATGCCATTTCCAAGCGCTCGCGATGATCGCGTCGAGAGATTGGAACCGCGGTTGCCAGCCAAGATCTTCTTTGATTTTTTCTGAGGACGCGATCAGCCGTGGCGGATCGCCAGGTCTGCGTGGCTTTTCAATAGTCTCGATCTTTCGGCCAGTAATTTTGCGAGAGGCGGTGATTACCTCTCGAACACTGGAGCCGCCTCCCGTGCCGAGGTTGTAAAATCCGCTGGTGGTTGCGCCAAGAGCCAGAATGTGCGCGCGTGCAAGATCAAGGATATGAATGTAATCGCGAATACAGGTCCCATCGGGAGTGTCGTAATCCGTACCGTAAACTTCGACATTCGGTCTTTGACCCAATGCGACCCTCAGCACATTGGGAATCAAGTGGGTCTCCGGTCGATGATCTTCGCCGAGGTTTTCCGTGGCCCCGGCTGCGTTGAAATAACGCAATGAGACAAATTTCAATCCATAAATTTCGTCGTACCAACGCAGAATTTTTTCGAAAGCCAGTTTCGACTCGCCATATGGATTAATCGGATGCGTACGCGCAGTTTCGTCGATTGGCACCCGTTCGGGCGGTCCAAAAAGCGCGCACGTCGACGAAAAAATGATCCGTCGCACACCCGTTGTCACCATTGCATCCAGCAGGTTTAAACCGTTTGAAACATTGTTACGAAAATATTTGGAGGGATCGCGCATTGATTCAGGGACGAGTGCGTATGCTGCGAAGTGCATGACCGCATCGGGCCGCGCACCCGAAAGCGCAGCATCGATTTGCGCACGATCGGCCAAATCGCCGTGGATGAAGTTCGCCCGGGAATCGACGGCGCGCTGGTGGCCTTCAACCAAATTGTCGAAGATGGCCACTTCGTGGCCTTCATCCAGCAAAAGCTCGGCAGTAACGCTACCGATATAGCCCGCCCCGCCGGTGACGAAGATTCTCATGGGCGGGGAAAATGCAGCGCGACTCGCGTCAAATCAAAGCGAAGTGTGGGCAGCAGAGGATTGCGCGACGGATTTGCCCTTCTTTTTCTGAAGAGCTGCGACCATTTGCCGTGCGCAATGATGTTTACAACGCGGCTGGAGGACTTTCAAACTCTGTTCCTCAGAGCCCCATTGTAAAACGTCGATGTCGACGTAGCGGACGCCCCAGTTTTTCATCTCGAGGCGGCTGGGCTTGTAAAGATCGATTGTGTCGGTGCCGACCAATGCACCTCCATAATCGTCGATGACATACTCTTCGTTAGTGTCAGCGAGTCGGAACCGTGTTCCGAGCGGGTACCGCGACCAATCAGAAGCAGCGCTCATCACGTGTCGGCCGGAAAGATACTCGCCCAGCGCGTTATGGACTCCGCTTCCTCCTTCGTGATGAGTATAGGCGGTAGTGCGGACGTGCGGTATGCGACGCCCACTTGTGAGAGTCGGTCTCGATTGCGTGGCACACCCCAATAGCAAACAAGCTAAAGCTCCTGCGAGGGGCAGGTTAAGGCATCGCATCGCGCCCTCAATAGCAGCCGAACCAGCCAAGGGCAAGGAATAATTTACGAAAATTCCCTAGGGGCTGAATCCAAGTGACTCTCTGAAAGTCTGATCTTTTCGGCCGGCATCAACGATGCCGGCTACAATGTCAGCGCGTAGCCGCCGGCGAGAGCTCGCTCGTGCAATGAGGACAACGCGTCGCCTTAATGGGAATCTTCATCGCGCACGCCGGACAATCTTTTGTGTCGGGTTCTTTTTCAGCTGGATGTCTGAGTTTATTGATTGCCCGGACCAGAAGAAAAACCGCGCCTGCGACAATGAGAAAATTAATCAGAAGCGTAATGAAGTTGCCATAGTTCCATGTGATCGCTCCGGCCTTCGCTGCGTCCGCGGGAGTATTGAATGCGATCGACCCGTCTTTGGCCGCTCGCAGAATTACAAATTTGTTTGAGAAATCGAGTCCCCCGCTGAGAACACTGATCGGGGGCATGATCACATCTTTCACCAGTGAAGTAATAATACCACCAAATGCGGCCCCGATAATGACGCCGACCGCCAGATCGACCGCGTTGCCTTTTACGGCGAATTCCTTGAATTCCTTCAAGATCTTCTTCATACGACGATGTTGACCAGCTTTCTCGGCACCACAATTATATTGCGCACAGTCTTACCAGCGATTCGATCTTGAATCTTCTGGTTCGACAGCGCGGCAGCTTTCAGCTCTTCATCTGTTGCAAGGATCGACATCTTCATTCGATCGCGCAGTTTCCCGTTTATTTGAATGACAATTTCAACCTCGTCCTCGACGAGCAGCCGTTCATCGTAGGGTGGCCAAGTCTGTTGCGTTATGTCGCCGCGCACCTCGACGAATTTCCCGTTCAACTGTTCCCAAAGCTCGGACACAATGTGAGGCGCAAAAGGATTCAGCAATATCAGAAAGGTGCGCATCGCCGACAACGGAATGGTTTCGATGTTGGTGAGTGCGTTCACGAAAATCATCATCTGGGAAATCGCCGTATTAAACGAGAACGATTCGATATCGTCAGTGACTTTCTTGATCGTCGCATGCAGCACCTTCTGTTGCGCCTTAGTCGGATCGATGTTTTTGATTTTTCCGGATAATTCCCACTTGCCTGCCTGGTTCTCAGTCATGAGTAGGCGCCAGACCCGCGCCAAAAACCGCGCTACCCCTTCTACGCCTCGCATGCTCCACGGCTTCATTTGCTCAAGCGGCCCCATAAACATTTCGTAGCAGCGAAATGCGTCTGCGCCGTGCTGATCGATGACGTCGTCAGGATTGACGATGTTACCGCGCGACTTCGACATTTTCTGATTGTCTTCGCCGAGAATGATTCCCTGGTTTACTAGCCGCTGGAATGGCTCCGGCTTTGAGACGCAGCCCAGATCGAACAGCACCTTGTGCCAGAAACGCGAATACAGCAGGTGCAGCACCGCGTGCTCCGTGCCTCCGACGTACAAGTCTACGCCACCGGGCTTCGGACCGCCCATCCAGTAGCGCTCTGCTCCTTCGCCGACAAACCGCTCATCGTTGCGCGGGTCGCAAAATCGCAGGTAATACCAGCATGAGCCTGCCCACTGCGGCATCGTGTTTGTCTCACGAAGTGCGTTGACGGAGTAACGAATCCACTCTTTTGCTTTTGCGAGCGGCGGTTCTCCGGTGCCGGTCGGCTTGTAATCGTCGAGCGCAGGCGGCACGACGGGCAATTCTTTTTCATCCAACGCGCGATGCTTTCCATCCTCCCAGACGATCGGGAACGGCTCGCCCCAATATCGTTGACGCGAGAATAGCCAGTCTCGCAGCTTGTAATTGATCGCGCGTTTGCCGAGGCCGTGTTCTTCGAGCCAGGCGGTGATCTTTTTTTTCGCTTCTGCACTCGTCAGGCCGTTAATAATTGGCGAGTTGACTGCGATGCCTTCGCCGGTGAATCCAATTGCCGGCACGTCTGTTGTGGGCTGAACGACAATGACAACCGGCAGACCGAACTTTTTTGCAAATTCCAAGTCGCGATCATCGTGAGCCGGGACACCGCCGATCGCGCCGGTCCCATACCCAAGCAGCACGTAATCAGCGATCCAGATTGGAATCTTTTGGTTGGTCGCCGGATTGATCGCGTAGGCCCCGGTAAACACGCCGGTTTTTTCTTTGGACAGATCGGCACGTTCGAGCTCGCTCTTGCGCGCAGTTCGTTCGCGATACTCGCGCACCGCCGGCCACTGTTCTTCGGTAACAATTCGATCGACGAGGGAATGTTCCGGCGCGAGCACCAGGAAAGTACCGCCATAAAGCGTGTCCGGGCGCGTAGTGAAGACGCGAAGCTTGTAGCCGGAATGGCCGCCGGGATCATCGATGCCCACTACAGGGAAATCGATTTCCGCGCCCTCGCTCCGGCCAATCCAATTGCGCTGAAGCAATTTGATTCCCTCGGGCCAATCAAGTTCGTCGAGTTCATCGATCAAGCGCTCCGCATAGGCCGTGATGCGCAACATCCACTGTCGCATCGGTCTTCGAACGACCGGGAAGCCGCCAACTTCGCTCTTTCCGTCAACGACTTCTTCGTTGGCAAGAACTGTTCCTAACTCCTGGCACCAGTTAACGGGCACCTCAGCGACATACGCGAGCCGAACGCTATCCGGGTCAGTCCCGCGATAGGTGGAAATCGGCTCCGCGCGTTTTGTTTCCGGATTGAACCACGAATTGTAAATTTGAAGAAAAATCCACTGCGTCCATTTGTAATACTTGGGATCAGTTGTGTTGATCTCACGTTGCCAATCGTAGGAAAAACCGATCCGATTCAATTGCCTCTTGAATTTCGCCACGTTCTCGCGCGTCGTGACGGCAGGATGCTGCCCACTCTTAATCGCATATTGCTCGGCGGGCAGACCGAATGCGTCCCAACCCATCGGATGTAAAACGTTGAAGCCGCGCGTCCGTTTGTACCGGGCAATGATGTCCGTCGCCGTGTAACCTTCGGGATGTCCGACGTGCAAGCCCGCGCCGCTGGGGTAAGGAAACATGTCGAGGATGAAAAACTTTGGCTTTGCTGCATTGAAACCTTTCTCGCCGGGATTCGGCGCATGAAAAACCTGCTGCTTCTCCCAGATCGCCTGCCATTTTGGTTCGATCTGATCGAATGGATACGGTTTGCGGCGCTCGCTGCTCATT
>WNFP01006814.1_pt1 | contig 11809 bp, 8 predicted proteins | sample 5400201 | NCBI WGS metagenome assembly WNFP01 (sample SAMN13153355, study PRJNA577476) | soil metagenome | isolation source: 115 cm saprolite under Madrone tree | place: USA:California | collected 2016-06-14
AAGGCGATATTGTCGGGCGCCTCGTCCCACACCGCCGGCGCGCCGGGCCGCGAGGCCGCCGCGGCCCCCGCGACAGCCGGGAGCGGCTCGTAGTCCACGACGACGCGCGCCGCTCCGTCGGCCGCCTGCGAAGGCGTCTCGGCCACCACGAGCGCCAGCGGATCCCCCACGTGGCGGACGCGCTCGCGTATGAGAGCGGGGCGCGGCGTGGTGAAGGCCGGCGTCCCGTCGCGCCGCTTGCGCGAGGCATCCGTGGGCAGATCGCCCAAGCCGTCGGCGGCCAGGTCGGCTCCCGTGAGGACGGCGAGCACGCCGGGAGAATCGAGCGCGGCCGAGGCGTCGATGCGCCGGATCCGCGCGTGGGCATGGGTCGAGCGGACGACTATCGCGTGGGCCTGTCGCGGCAGGCGGATGTCGTCGGAATACTGCCCGAGCCCCTGGACGAGATGCGGGTCTTCCAGCCGGCGCACCGACTGCCCGATCGCGAACTTCTCGACGGTGACGGGCGAGGTCATGCGAGGCCGAGCGTCTTCATCAGCGTCGCGCGGCGCAGCTGGCTCTCCGACCATGGGCGCCCGCCGATGACCCCGCCGTCCACCACGAGCGCGTGGCCGTTGACGAAGCTCGAGTCGTCGCTGGCCAGCCAGAGGGCGGCCCGCGCGATGTCCTCGGGCACGCCAGGCCGCTTGATCGGCTGCATGTTCTCGAGGACGCCCTTCATGAGCGGAATGATCTCCTCCGCCTTCTCCGGAGTGAGGCCCAGCGATTTGCCGAAGATCGGCGTGGCGATGCCGCCCGGGCAGATGCAGTTGACCCGGACGCCGCTCTCGCCCAGCTCCATTGCCACCGAATGCGTCAGGTGAATGACGGCGGCCTTCGCTGCACTATAGATGTGTGGCCCCAAGCCGGTCCGGAGGCCTGCCACGCTGGCCGTGCTGATGATCGAGCCGGAGCCCTGCCGCTTCATCACCGGCGCCGCGTGCTTCATGCCGAGAAAGACCCCGCGCAAGAGCACGCCGATGGTCGCGTCGAATCCCTCGGCTGACACGTCCTCGATCTTGCCGCCCACTCCCGCGTAGCCGGCATTGTTGAAGACGCAATCGAGCTGGCCGAAGCGCTTGCAGGTCTCGTCCACCGCCGCTTTCACATCCGCCTCGCGGCTCACGTCCGTGTGCACGTACCCGGCGCGCGAGCCAAGCTCGCTGGCAAGCCGCCGTCCCCGGTCGTCGTCCAGATCGGCCAGCATCACCGCCGCGCCTTCTTCCACGAAGAGGCGCACCGTCGCCTCGCCGATCCCGCTCGCCCCACCGGTGATCAACGCTACCTTGCCCTTGAGCCGAGTCATGCCCCCTCCCTACACGAGTCCGATGGCGCTCGCGACCGTTTCGAGATGATGCGCCGGGTCTCCGAAGTCGAGACCGGCGGCCAGGATGCGCTTGTGGAAGAGATGGAGCGAATGCTCCTCGCAGAAGCTGATCGCCCCCAGGAGCTGGTGCGCCTTGCGCGCGACAGCCTGGGCCGTCCGGCCCGCGTACGCCTTGGCCATGGCGACGTCGGTCGCGCACGGCAATCCCCCCTGCTTGCGCCAGGCCGCGCTGTGAACGAGACAGCGCGCCGTCTCGACATCGCGGAGGAGATCGGCGCAGGCGTGCTGAACAGCCTGGAACGATCCGAGCGGCCGGCCGAATTGCTTGCGGCCCTTCGCGTGATCCACGCACAGCTCGAGAATGCGCTGGGCGCAGCCAACCATCTCGGCGGCACGGGCGAGGGCGCCTGCCTGGAGCGCTCCTTCGAGCGCCTCCCATCCGTGAGCCGCCGCGCCGAGGAGATCGCCAGTCCGCACCTCGACGCCGTCGAAGCTCACCTCGCAGGGCCTGTCTCCCGCCAACGCCTCCATGGGCAGCACCGTGACGCCGGGGCGCCGCGCGTCGAGCAACAGGAGGTTCACGTCCCTGGAAGAGCGCGTGGCGACGATGAGATCGTCAGCGACGTGCGCGTCGTTCACGAAGAGCTTCCGGCCGGAGAGCCTGCTTCCTGGCGCGCCCTCGAGACGCACCGCTTCCACTTCGATCGACGCGCTCTCCTCCGTGAGGGCCAGCACGCAGAGCCGGTCTCCCCGCGCCATTGCGGGCAGGAGGCGCTCGCGCTGCGCTGGGCTGCCGCCGGCGGCGAGCAGGGAGGTGGCCACGACGGCGCTCGGCACATAGGGGCTGGGGAAGCATGCGCGACCCATCTCTTCGACCAGCAGAGTGACGTCGACGATGTTCCCGTCGCTGCCGCCATACTCGGCCGGGATCAAGAGGCCCGGCCAGCCGAGGACGGAGATCTCTTTCCACAGCTCGGCCGAGAATCCGCGCTCGCCCGATACGCTCTCCGCAACGGCTTCTGGCGGGCAGTGGCGCCTGAGAAATTCGCGCGCCGTCGTGACGAGGAGCTGTTGGCCGTCTGAGAGGCGAAAGTCCATGGCCTAGCTCGTCCGCGCCTCTGCCGGAAGGCCGAGGCCGCGCGTGGCGACCGTGGAGCGGAGAATCTCCGAGGTGCCACCCGCGATGGTCTGGCCGAGGCTCGTCTGGTAGACGTGCTGGATGGAGCCGCCGAGCTTGGCCCAGCGCGAGTCCGACGTCAGCGGCCCGTAGAGCCCCAGCATCTCCATGCCGAGCGCGGCCACGGCCTGGCCCGTTTCGTCGGCCATCACCTTGGCGAGCGCGGTCTCGTACGGCGTGGGCATTCCTTCCTGGATCATCCCCGCGATGCGATAGAAGAGGAGGCGCACGGCCTGCACGTCGGTGTAGAGGCTCGCGAGCCGCCGGCGTATCCCGGGATCGCGAGCCAGCGGCGCGCCGCCCCGCTCCGTGGCGTTGGCGTACTGCAATGTCCATGCCCGCGATGTTGTTGTCCACGACGAGCATGCTGAGGCCCTTCTGGCGGCGCCCGGCGGGATCGGTGCGCGCGAGGACGAGGCCGTAGTCGGCGATGCCCGCGTGGCTGCTCCAGATCTTGTGTCCGCGGACCACGTACTCGTCTCCGCGCCGTGCCGCTTCCGTCTTGAGCGAGAGCAGATCCGAGCCGGCTTCGGGCTCGCTGAAGCCCTGCCAGAACGTGACCTCGCCGCGCGCGATGCGCGGAAGGACCTCGCGGCGCAGGGTCTCCGAGCCGTAGCGGATGATGCTCTCCGCGGTCTGGTTGCAGCCCGCGAGCGGGCCGAAAGGCGCGCCGGCCGCGGCCAGCTCCTCGAAGAGCACCAGCGTGTGCATGATCCCGCGCTCCTGGCCGCCGAAGCTCCGGGGCCAGGTCATGGACAGCCATCCCTGATCCGCCAGCGCCCGCAGGAATTGCCGCGAGTGCGCGCCCGATCCATAGCCCGCGTCCATGCCGTCGACGGGGAAGCTCTCGGGCGGATGCGCGCGCAGGAAACCCCGCACCTCTTCCGCGAACGCCTGCTCGCCCGGGCTCAGCTCGAAATTCACTGGCGCTTCGCGCTCCGGAGCGCCTCCCAGAGGCGCGCTGACGTGAGCGGCATGTCGAGGTGCGTGATGCCCAGATGCCCCAGCGCGTCGACGGCGGCGTTGACGACGGCCGGCGGGATGCCGATGCAACCGGCCTCGCCGACTCCCTTGGCCCCAAGCGGGTTGCGCGGCGAGGGCGTGCAGGTCTTCTCGATCAGCACGTGCGGCACTTCGTCGGCGCGCGGGATGGCGTAGTCCATCAGCGTGCCGGTCACGAGCTGGCCGTCGGCGTCGTAGACGATCTCTTCCATCACCGCCTGTCCCCAACCCTGCGCAAGGCTGCCGTGCAGCTGGCCCTCGGCCAGGAGCGGGTTGATCACGGTGCCGGCGTCGTCCACCCACACGAGCCGCTCGATGACGAGCCGTCCCGTCTCGGCCTCGATGCGGATCGCGCAGACGATGGCCCCGAAGGTCCAGACTTCGGTGTCGGGCTGAAAGTACGTCGTGGCCTCGAGCCCCGGCGTGTCGCCGTCGGGAAGCGCGTGGCCGCCCGCATAGGCCGCGACCGCCACTTCGCGCCACAGCACCCGGCGCTGCGGCACGCCCGCGACCTGAAAGCCGCCGGCGACGCCGATGACGTCCGGCACGGCGGCCTCGAGAAGCCGCGCGGCGATGCGGCGGCCCTTCTCGCGCACGTCCACCGCGACGCGCTGGAGCGCACTGCCGCCCAACGCGACGCTCCGGCTGCCGAATGTCCCGAAGCCCTCGGGCCCCGAGCGCGTGTCGCCGTGGACCACGACCACGTCGTCGGGCGTCACGCCCAAGTGGTCGGCCACGATCTGGGCGAACGTCGTCTCGTGCCCCTGCCCGTGCGCGCTCGAACCGGTGATGGCCGTCACCCTGCCCGATCGCTCGACCTTGATGCTGCCGCTCTCCCAGCCGAGCGCGCACGGCTCGACGTAGGAGCAGAGGCCGATGCCGACGATCTCCCCGCGCTTGCGTCGCTCGGCCTGCGCGCGCCGCAGCCCCTCGTAGTCCGCCGCGGCCAGCGCCGTCTCGAGAGCGAGACGGTAATTGCCCGAATCGTAGACCTGACCCGTCGCCGTCTTGAACGGAAAGGCATCGGCCGCGATGAAATTGCGGATGCGGATCTCGGCGGGATCTATCCCGAGGGCGCGCGCCGCCGTGTCAATGAGCCGCTCGATGACGAAGCAGGCTTCGGGCCGTCCGGCGCCGCGGTAGGCGGAGACCGGCGTCGTCGTGGTCAGCGCGCCGGTGACGGTGATGTCGCACGCCGGCACGACATAGCAGCCCGGCAGGAGGCGCGCGTGATTCCACGGCGAGCCGGGCGCTGCGTTCATCAACGATGCGCCCAGCGGCGAGGTGATCCGCGCGCGAAGCGCGGCGATGCGCCCGTGGGCGTCCACGGCCAGCTCGCCCTCGCAGACAGAGCCCCGTGCCTGGTTGGTGGTGATTTGGTCTTCGCCCCGCGTGGCTATCCATTTAACAGGCTGGCCGAGCCGGCGCGCCAGCCAGCCCAGCAGCACCTCCTCGCGGTAGGGCCCGGTCTTCACGCCGAAGCCCCCGCCCACGTCGGGCGCGATCACGCGCACCCGCGCCTCCGGCAAATCGAGGAGCCGCGCCACCTCGCCCCGCACCCGGAAAGGCGCCTGGCACGAGGTCCAGATCGTCAGCTCCTCGGTGGACGCGTCGAAAGAAGCCAGCACGGAGCGCGGCTCCATCGCGACGGCGGAGAGCCGCTGCTGGACCACGCGGACCGAGACCGTGCGCGCCGCGCCCGCGACGGCCCGCGCGGCGTCGCCCTCGCGCAGCGTGCGCGTGAAGCACCGGTTGCCCGCGATGTCCGGGTAGAGCGTGGCCGCGCCCTCGGCCACGGCGCCTTCGGGCTCGGGCAGCGCCTGGAGCGGCTCGTACGCGACATCGATGAGATCGCACGCGTCGCGCGCGGCGTAGACGCTGTCCGCCACCACGGCCGCCACGGGCGTGCCCGCCGCGTGGACGATCCCGTCGGCGATGATCGGATGCGGCGGCACGCGCATGTCCGGCATGATGCGGTTCACCGGCATGGGCTGGAGATGCTTGACGTCTTCGCCCGTCACGACGGCCACGACGCCGCGAGCGCGCCGCGCGGCCTCGACGTCGAGCCTCGCGATGCGCGCGTGCGCGTGAGGCGATCGCAGCAGGACGACGTGCGCGCAGCCGGGCGGGGCGATGTCGTCCACGTAGCGCCCGGATCCCGTGAGCAGCCGGTGGTCTTCGCGTCGCTTGAGCGGGCGGCCGACCCATGCGCCGTCCGTCTCGTGTGCTCCCTGCGCCATGCGGTTTCCTCCGTGAGGTGCAGAGCTTAGCACGGTGAACGGCCCCGCTCGGCCCGGCCTTCGTGTATGCTCTCGAATCCAGGATGACCCGTAGCGCCGTTGACAAGCAGCCGACGAGCGCGGAGACTAGCACACCCAGGAGGCCCAAACATGCGAGACACGCACGAGCACCCGCTCCTTCCCACGCTGAAAGGCCAGCTCGCCGCGCGGGAGATCGGCCGCCGCGAATTCCTCCGCTACGCGACGCTCCTCGGCATGGCGGCGCCGGCGGCCTACGCCTTCGTCGCGAAGGTGACGGGTCAGCCGCTCGTGGCGCCGGCGGAGGCCCAGGGCGCCTTGCCCAAGGGCGGGACCCTGCGGCTCGCCATGCGGTGCCAGGATCTCAAGAGTCCCCACACCTATAGCTGGGTCGAGTCGTCCAACTCCGCGCGCCAGGTCCTCGACTACCTCACGGTGACGGGCGTCGACAACATCACCCGCCCGAGCCTCGTCGAAAAGTGGGAGGCGAGCCCAGATCTCAAGACCTGGACCTTACGGCTGCGCAAGAACGTCAAGTGGCACAACGGGCGCCAGTTCACCGCCGACGACGTGGTCTGGAACCTCAAGCGTGTGCTCGATCCCAAGACCGGGTCATCGGTTCTCGGCCTGATGAAGAGCTTCCTGCTCGAAGACTACGAGACCGGCGAGAAGGACGACAAGGGCAACCCGAAAAAGTCGTCCCGCCTCTGGGACGCGAGCGCGATCCAGAAGGTCGACGATTTCACGGTGCGCCTGAACGGCAAATCCGCGCAGCTCGCGGTGCCGGAGCAGCTCTTCCACTATCCATTGCTCATCCTCGATCCCGCCGAGAACGGCGAGTTCAAGGTGGGCTCGAACGGCACGGGCGCCTTCACCCTGACCGCCAACGAAGTCGGCCGCAAGCAGGTGCTCAAGGCGCGCAAGGAAGGCTACTGGGGTGGCGGGCCGCACCTCGACCAGCTCGAGTTCATCGACCTGGGCGACGACCCGGCCGCGTCGGTGGCGGCGCTCGCGTCGAAACAGGTCGACGGCCTCTACGGCGCCGACATCGTCCAGCTGGAAGCGCTTCAGAAGATTCCGCACGTCCAGATGTACCAGGTCGTGACGGCCTACACGGCGACGGCGCGGGTGCAGCCGATCAAGCCCTTCGACGACAAGCGCGTGCGCCAGGCCCTGCGCTACGCGATCGACTCCAACACCGTGCTTCAGATCGCGCATCGCGGGCTCGGCCAGCCCGGCGAGCACCACCACGTCAGCCCCGTCCATCCGGAGTACGCGAAGCTTCCGGCTCCGGTCCGCGACGTCGCCAAGGCGAAGAAGCTGCTCGCGGATGCGGGCTATCCGAACGGCATCGACACCGAGATCGTCTGCCGGCCGCAGCCGGCCTGGGAGCTGCTCGCGGTGCAGACGATGGTGGAGCAGTGGAAGGAGGCCGGCATCAGGGTCAAGATCAACGTGATGCCCTCGACGCAGTACTGGGAGGTCTGGACCAAGGTTCCCTTCGGCTTCACGACGTGGGCGCATCGGCCGCTCGGGATCATGAGCCTGGCCCTGGCGTATCGCTCGGGCGGGCCTTGGAACGAGTCCAAGTACTCCAACGCCGAGTTCGACCGCCTGCTCGGCCAGGCGGAGGGCACGCTCGACGTGACGGCGCGCCGAGAGACCATGGCCAGGCTCGAGGCGATCCTGCAGGACGATGGTCCGATCGTGCAGCCCGTATGGCGGGCAATCTTCACCTTCCACGACAAGCGCGTCCTGGGCTTCAAGCCGCACCCGACGCTCTACATCTTCGGCAACCAGCTGGCGATCCAGGCGTGAAAGCCAAGTCGCGCCTCGCGAAGCCGCCGGGTCTGCTCGAGCGGCTGGCCGACGGCCCTGTCATCTGCGCCGAAGGGTATCTCTTCGAGTTCGAGCGCCGCGGCTACCTCCAGGCCGGAGCCTACGTGCCGGAGATCGTCCTCGAGCGGCCGGATCTCGTCGAGTCGCTCCACCGCGAGTTCGTCCACGCGGGCTCGGACGTAGTCGAGGCGTTCACGTACTACGCCCACCGCGCCAAGCTGCGCATGATCGGCCGCGAGGGCGACCTCGCCCGGATCAATCGCACGGCGCTTCGCATCGCCAAGAAGGTCGCGCGAAGCACGGGCACGCTGCTGGCCGGAGACATCTGCAATACGAGCATCTACGATCCCGCCGACGCCAAGGTGCAGAAGCAGGCGCGCCGGATCTTCGACGAGCAGATCGCGTGGGCGGTCGACGCTGGTGTCGACTTCATCGTGGCGGAGACGTACTCGTTCGGGGGCGAGGCGCTCCTCGCGCTCGAGGCGATCGTGCGTTCCGGCCGGCCTTCCGTGATCACGCTCGCGATACCGCGAGACGGCACGACGCGCGAGGGATGGACCGTCGCGGATGCCTGCCGAAGGCTCGAGGCGGCGGGCGCCGACGTCGTCGGACTCAACTGCGCCCGCGGGCCGGCGACCACGATGCCGCTCCTCCGGGAGATCCGCGCCGCGGTCAAGTGTCACGTGGCGGCCCTGCCGGTGCCGTATCGCACCACCAGCGCGGAGCCCGTGTTCCAGAGCCTCACCGATCAGTCCTGCCCGGACAACCGCGCCTTCCCCACGGGGCTCGATTCGTTCCTGTGCAATCGCTACGAGATCGCCGACTTCGCGAAGGAGGCTTTCGGCCTCGGCGCGCGGTACCTCGGCGTCTGCTGCGGCGCAGGACCGCATCATGTCCGCAGCATGGCCGAGGCGCTCGGCCGTCGCCCGCCGGCAAGCCGCTACTCGCCGGACATGTCGAAGCACATCCTGTTCGGCAGCGACAAGCGCCTGTGGAAGGAAAACCTGGAGTACGGCCGGCGGACCTACGGCGCGGCCGGTTCACAGGCTCGCTAGCCCGCGGGCCATGGCGCGCGCGCGCGGGGCTTCCGTAGTCATCATCGGCGGCGGCGTCACCGGGCTCAGCGCGGGATGGTGGCTCGCCCGGTCCGGCATCGACGTGCTCGTGCTCGAGAAGGGCATCGTCGGCTGGGAGGCCTCCGGTCGCAATGGCGTGGGGGCCACCCACGTCTACAGCCCCTTCGGCCTCGAAGAGCAGCGCCTGTGGCCGCAGATGGACGAGCTCCTCGGGTATCCCACCGAGCACCAGCCGTACCGCATCGGCGTCGCGTTGAGCGAGACGCAGCTGGCTCTTGCGCGACGCTGGGCCGAGATCGGCGAGACCCGCGGCTTCAAGTGGCAGCTCCTCGACCGCCAGCAGCTCAAGGAGCTAGTGCCGCTCGTCGGCGACAATGCCATCGGTGGGACTTATCTCCACTTCGGCGGGCACGCCAATCCCCAGCGGACGGTCCAGGCGTACGCGTGGGCGCTGCAAGATCTCGGCGGCCGCATCCTCCAGCACACCATGGTCACCGGGCTCTCGATGCGCGGCGGCCGGGTCACGGAGATCGAGACCACGCGGGGCGTATTCGGCGCCGACACGGTGATCGTCGCGGCGGGCCCGCAGACGGGGCTCTTCGCGGACATGCTCGACGTCTCCCTTCCGCTGGCGCCGGCCCGCGTCGAGATGATCGCCACCGAGCCTCTCCCCCTCCTGCGCCACGGCGGCGTCGCGGGCAATGGCCTCTACGGACGCCAGACCCTGCGCGGCAATCTCGTCTACGGCGGCGGTCCTCACGAGTGGATCAATGTGCCGGACATGGCGGCGCCCGATCATCCGAACACGCCGCTCGTGCGGAACCTCGCGCGCCGGCTGGCCGAGCTCCTGCCCGGCGCGGCGCATCTCCGGGTGATTCGCTCCTGGGGCGGCATCGTCGAGAACACGCCCGACGGGCTTCCGGTCATCGATCGCCTCACCTCTCCCGACAACGTGATCATTGCCACCATGTCGAGCGTCGGCTTCGGCCTCTCTCCGGCGGCCGGCAAGGGCATCAGCGAGCTGGTGATGCACGGTCGCTGCCTCTTCGCCGATCTCTCGGCGCTGGCCTTGAGCCGCTTCGCCGACACGCCGCCCGACTGGCGCGAGCGGGCTGGATGGATCCCGGCGAACGCCTCCCTCTCCGAGACGGCGGCCGGAGGCTCGCTATGAGCGTCGACAAGCGCTCCATCGCCGACAAGGCGCCGCGGCCCGAGCCGGCGCCGAGGTGCTGCTCGTTGACGAGAACCCCGTCGACAACGACATGATGGCGATGGACGTGCCGCTCTACTTCGGCGGGCGCATGGATCCCTCCGTTCGGAACCGCGCACTCATGATGGGGCGCGTGGTCGAGACCAACCCCGCCCTCGCGGAGGCGCACGACGCGGGCGTCGACGTGCAGCTCGGCACCTATGTCTGGGGCGCCTTCGTCAACGGGCCGACCGTGCGCGAGCTGCCCGGCCCCATGCTGGGCCTGGCCGACGACCGGCGCTCGTGGCTCGTCGGGTACGATCGGCTCATCGTCGCCGCAGGCGCCCGCGACGTGGCCATGGGCTTCCCAGGCTGGGAGCGGGCCGGCGCGATGGGAGCGAACGGCGCCGTCTCTCTTCTCACCCGCTATCGCGCGCTCGCCTCGAGGCGGCTCGTCATCGTCGGCTCCGGAGACCTTGGACTCCGGACGGCCGTCCGCGCTCTCGAGAGCGGCGTGGCCGTGGCTTGCATCGTCGAGGTCGCGGGCGCGGTGCGCGGCGACGAATCGATCGCGCGAACGCTGGCCGACCGGGGCGTGCCGTTCTACACGTCGCACACGATACGGGAGGCGCGCGGCCGCGTCGGCGAGGTCGAAAGCGTGGTGCTAGTCGCGGTCGACGGCGACCTCGAGCCCGTTGCCGGCAGCGAGCGCGAGATCGCGTGCGATACCGTCTGTCTCGCCCTCGGCCTCGCCCCGAACGTGGAGCTGCTCCACCTGGTCGGCGCCCGACTCGAATTCGACTCCGCGCTCGGCGGCTGGGCGCCCGCGATCGATGATCGAATGCAGACGACCGTCCCGACGGTCTTCGCCGCCGGCGACTGCGCCGGCGTCCACGACGCCATGCTCGCCGATCCAGAAATCTCCCGCGCCCAGGGCCGCCTCGCCGGCCTCTCCGTCGCTCACTCCCTTGGCCTCTCGTCCAATATCCCTCTCCGGGTCGCTCCTCCCATCCCTCTCCCCCACCGGGGGAGAGGGCAGGGTGAGGGGGCGGTTCACGCACATTGGCAGACCTGGCTCCAGTCGCTGATCAATGCCGGAGGCTGGGAGGTGAACATCTGCCAGTGCGAAGAAGTCACGCGACGCGAGCTGGTCGAGGTCAAGCCGCCGCGCTACCTCAAGTGGGAGTCTCCCCAGATGGAAGCGCGCGGCATCGACAGCATGCTCAGCGACGGCCCCGTCAACCAGGACCAGATCAAGCGCCTCACGCGCGCGGGAATGGGTCCCTGCCAGAGCCGTCGCTGCCGGGAGCAGGTCGGCCTGCTCCTCGCGCAGGCGGCGTCCACTTCGATCGATCGCATCCCGCTTCCAAGCTTTCGCCCTCCCGTCCGCCCCCTGCCCATGAACGTGCTCTGGCCCGCCGACGAGCCGGCGGCCATGCGCGAGCACTGGGTCAGCTGGTTCGGGATACCGACCCAGTTCAGCCCGCACTGGGAGGCCGGCATGGCCATCGCCGAGCCCACGTCGCAGACGCCCCTCATCCTGAGCGACGAGTGAGCGCAATGACGGCGGATATCGTCATCGTCGGCGGTGGCGTGCACGGCGCCAGTCTCGCCTATCACCTCGCGCGAAAGAAGGCGGGCCGCGTCGTCCTGATCGAGAAGAAGTTCATCGCCTCAGGGCCGACGGGGCGCTCGACGGCGCTCGTGCGCCGCTTCTACGCCATGGACTTCTTCACGCGGACAGGCAGCGCGGCGGCCGAGGTCTTCAGCCACTGGAAAGACGTCATCGGCGGCGACGGCGACCCCGGGTTCCAGCAGGTCGGGATGCTCGTCCTCGCCGGTCCCGATCATGCCCCCCATCTCCGGCACAACGCCCTGCGCGCTCGCGACATCGGGGCCAAG
>WNFP01005884.1_pt1 | contig 11800 bp, 14 predicted proteins | sample 5400201 | NCBI WGS metagenome assembly WNFP01 (sample SAMN13153355, study PRJNA577476) | soil metagenome | isolation source: 115 cm saprolite under Madrone tree | place: USA:California | collected 2016-06-14
CTAGGGACGGCGCAAACCACATCCGCAAAATGCGATTGTTGCCGGCCTGTCTGCTTTCCACGATGACGGTGTCGAGTTGCCCCAGGGCGGTTCTGATATTGGCGGTCCCTTCCTGGGTGTAGATGAATTCCTTGAGCTTGTCCTTGTCGATGATCTGGAAAGTCTTGGGCAAATTCCCTTTTTTCAGACCGAGCATCACTTCGACCTGAATGGACAGCAGGTCCTGGGTCCCTTCCTTGAGCGTCAAGTCGACCGGTTTGTTTTCCGACGTGCCGCGAACATGTCCGCCATCCCAATCGAAATCCAGATTCACGCTGGATGAGCCGTCCTCGGCGCGGTATTTCTCCGGGCGAACGTGGTCGGCATTGATGCTGAGCCAGCTCTGTTGAGTGACCTCGTCGCGGTACAGCCGGAAAATGCCGTGCGCCGTGATCGACCAGGTGTAGACGTAGTGGCCGGGCTCGGTGTCCTGCTTGAGTTCGAGGTCGCTGGTACCCACATTGATGCTCTTCCAGTCCGCTTGATAGCGGGCGGAAAAGGGTGCGATGCCCGCATCGGCGGCGGACGGTGTCTGTGCCCCCGCCGTGGAGCCGGCCATGATCGCCAGCGACAGCGCAGTGAGTCCTCGAACGCTCATAGGCCCCTCTTTAGGGTTCGGTGCCGGTGAACAACACGGGCTCGCGCAGCAGCCTGCCGTCGAGCCACGCACAACCCGCGTCGTAACGCAGTCGACCCTCGCAGAACCAACGCACGGCGACAGGATAGATGCGGTGTTCCTGGGCCTGCACTCGCGCCGCCAGGGTCGCCTCGTCGTCGTTCGCCGTCACGGCAATACGCGCCTGGATGACCCCCGGACCGCCGTCGAGCTGTTCGGTCACAAAATGCACCGTCGCGCCGTGCTCGGGCTCATGCGCTTCCAGTGCGCGCCGGTGAGTATGCAGGCCTGGAAATTTGGGCAGCAGCGAGGGATGGATGTTCAATATTTTTCCGGCAAAGTCCCTCACGAACTGCGCGGACAGGATGCGCATGAATCCGGCGAGTACGATCAACGATGGCGAGTAGATTTGGATCGCGGCGGCCAGGGCGCGATCGTAGGCTGCGCGATCCGTCGTTTCGGCGGCGGCCAGCGCTTGCGCCGGGACGCCGAGATCCCGCGCCAGCCGGAGCCCCGCGGCATCGGGCTTGTCCGAAAACACCCTGCATACCGTATAGGGCGCGCCGGGATCTCGACTATGCTCGATGAGAGAACGCATATTGCTGCCGCGTCCCGATATGAGGACGACGACCGGCCGCCGAGACTGCGAACGGTTCACGCGATGACGACACCGCGCGTGCCCGTGCGCACTTCGCCGATGACGAGCGCCTCCTGGCCCATGTCGCGCAGGATGCCGACGGCGCGATCGGCGTTGCCCGGCGCCAAGTGGACGGTCATGCCGATACCGCAATTGAACACCCGATACATCTCCGCGTCGGCAACCTGACCCTCGCGCTGCAGCCAGTCGAACACCGTTTCGCGGCGCCAGGCCTTGCGTTCCAGAACCACTTCCAAACCGTCCGGCAGCACACGTGGAATGTTTTCCACCAGGCCGCCGCCGGTGATGTGCGAGAGTCCGTGCACCCGGAGGTCCGCGATCAACCGGAGCAGAGGTTTCACGTAGATGCGCGTCGGCGCCATGAGCCGATCGATGAGGCTCACGCCGTCGAGAGAGGTTTTGAAATCAGCACCGGCGACCTGCAGGATTTTCCTGATCAGCGAAAAACCATTGGAATGGGGTCCCGAAGACGGCAGTCCGAGCACCACGTCGCCGGCACGCGTGGCCGATCCGTCGATGATGGCGTCCTTTTCCACAACGCCGACGCAGAAGCCCGCCAGATCGTAGTCCTCGCCATGATACATACCCGGCATCTCGGCTGTTTCGCCGCCCACCAGTGCGCAGCCGGCTTGCACGCACCCGTCGACGATGCCGGCGATGAGGCGTTCGCCCACGCCCACATCGAGCTTGCCGGTTGCGAAGTAGTCGAGGAAAAACAGCGGTTCGGCGCCTTGGACGACCACGTCGTTGACGCACATCGCCACCAAATCGATCCCCACGGTATCGTGACGCCGGGTATCGATCGCGAGGCGCAGCTTGGTACCGACCCCGTCGGTTCCCGACACGAGCACGGGCTTCCGATAGCGGTCGAGCGGCACCTCCACCAAGGCGCCGAATCCGCCTATGCCGCCCAGCACCTCGCGGCGCATCGAGCGCTTCACGTGCGGCTTGATTCGTTCGACGAGTTCCTCGCCGGCGTCGATATCGACTCCGGCCTCGCGATAGGTGACGGGGGCTCGCTCTGTCATTCTGATCCTTCATTGGGCCGACCCGGCGGGTCGGCGTCGGGGAGGCCGGCTGGCCCGACGCGGGAGGTCGGCCAGCTGTGGTATTTTACATCAGGTGACTCAAGGCTTCCGCGATTACACCATGCCACAGTACTTCAGCGTCCATCTTCTGCGAAATTTGCGTCCGGCAGCGATTTTGTGCTTGAGTGTGGCAGCATTGTGCTTCGGCGATGCGGGTCTCGCGCTGACTCGTGCCGGGCTGTATCAGGCGGCCGCGCCCGTGGCCGACCGTTCCGAGGCGGCGCAGACCGAGGCCTTCCAGACCGCCATGAAGATCGTGCTGGTTCGCGTCACCGGCCGCCGCTCGGCCGAGGATGACCCGGCGCTCGCGCCGCTGCTGGGCAACGCGCGGCGCTACGTTCAGCAGTATCGGGGCGCTCCGGACGGTCAAGTGTGGGTGTCCTTCGACGGGCCGGCCATCGAGCGTTGGCTCACGCAGAACGGCCAGCCTCTTTGGGGTCATGAACGACCGACGACCTTTGTCTGGCTGGCTGCCCAAACGGGTCCCCAATCCGGCACCGTCATCACCGCGGACGATACCTCGGAATTGAAAGCGGCAATCGATGGGGCGGCCGTGTTTCGCGGTGTGCCCTTGCTCTGGCCGAGCGCGGCCGATGTGCAGAGGAATCGTCTGGACTACGCGAGCGTGAGCGGCGCCGCGCCGTCCACCCTGGCGGAGATCGGGCGACGCTTGGGCGGCGAGGGGATACTGATCGGCAGGGCCTCAGGCACGGCCGCGACCGCCAATGTCCGTTGGACGCATTTGTTTCAGGATCGCAGCAGCGAATTTTCCGGCGCCCTCGAAGGCGTGAATCGCACGGCGGATTTGTACGCGGGGCTGTTCGCCGCCAGCGGCAATCTCGTGCCGATCGATATCGAGGTCACCGGCGTCGGCGATCTTCGGGATTATGCGAGCGTACAGACCTACCTCGAATCGCTGACGTTCATTTCGCACGTCAGCGAGGTGGCCTTGACGGGCGATACGATTAGATTTCGTCTGGCGACGCGCGGCGGAGCCGAATCGCTGCAGCGCACGCTTTCTTTGAACGGACGTTTGCAGCCGATCGCCGCCGGCGACAATGGAATTCTGCGCTTTCAGCTGCGACGCTAATCACGTGTTCTGGTCTCCGCGCCATATCCCGAACGTCATCAGCGCGATCAGAATTCTGCTCGTCGCGCCCATCGCCGTGGCGCTGGCGGATCGACAGCTCGTGACCACCATCATCCTGTTCGGTGTCGCGGCGCTGTCGGATGCCGCCGACGGTTTTCTCGCCAAACGCTATGGTTGGCAGAGCGAACTCGGCGCCGTGCTCGATCCCGCCGCGGATAAATTATTGCTGGTCACCCTATTCATCACGCTCGCCTACATGAAGCTCGTGCCGCGTTGGTTGATGGCGGCTGCGGTGGCACGGGATGTGATCATCGTGCTCGGCGCGCTGCTCTATCGGTATTGGGTTGGGCCGCTCAACCTGCGTCCGTCGGTCGTCAGTAAATTCAATACCCTGTGCCAGGCGGCATTCATTTTGGCGGTGGTCGGCAGAGAAGAATTCTCGGTGCCGCCGGCGTGGGTGGTGCTGGTGCTCGGCGCCTTGGTGTTCGTGACGGTGGTGATCAGCGGCGTCGATTACATCCTGATTTATGGCCGGCGGGCCTTGAGTCTCAGGAAGCCGCGCGCCGCCGCGCGTGCCGGCGCCCGGCGCCCGTGAAGCAGCTCGCACTCGGAGTGAGGTTGCGCGCAGATGCGGTATTCGAGAGCTTTTGGCCCGGCCCCAACAGCGAGATCGTTGCAACCCTGCGCACACCCAGCATCGTCCCGCTGTGGCTTTGGGGTGGGAGCGGCACGGGCAAGACCCACCTCCTGCAAGCCGTGTGCGCGGCCGCGGGCGAGGCCGCAGCGGCGGAGGTTGCCTCGGCCGAGGCTGCTGCGGCTGGTGCGGCTGGTGCGGCTGGTGCCGGTGTGCCGAACGCCGGTCTACCGGCCGCCGGTCCGCCGGCCGCTTATTTCCCGCTGGCCGGCCCGCGAACATTGCCCCCTGAGGCTCTCGCGGGCTTCGAGCGCACTCGGGTGCTCTGCGTCGATGACGTTGACGCCGTGGCCGGAGATTTGGCGTGGGAGCGGGCGCTGTTTCGCCTGTTCAATGAAGCGTCGGAACTTCGCACCCGGTTGATCTTTGCCGCCGCGGCGCCGCCGCGCCAGCCTAGTTGGCGTCTCGAGGACTGGGGGTCGCGGGCTGCGGCCTGTGTCGTCTACCAATTGCGCGAGCTCGACGACGACGGCCGTATCGAGGCACTGCGGTTGCGCGCGGCGCAGCGGGGACTACAGCTGCCCTACGAGACCTCCGAGTATCTATTGAAGCGCATGCCGCGGGACATGCGCTCATTGTTCGAAATCCTCGACCAACTCGACGAGGCGTCGCTGGTCGCTCAGCGCCGGCTCACCATTCCCTTCATCCGCGATGCGCTCGAGAGGCACGCAAGAACAAAATCATAGTGCAGAACCACCCGAATACCAGCAGCAAGCTCATCGCGGCGACCCAGCGGGCGGCAGGATTGGCCAGCAATTCCGTCAAGGCAAACGCGAGATAAGGGATCGCGAACAATGTCGCCCAGGCGTAGGTGTGACGCCGGCCGCGGATGAGGCCGCTCAGCGGCGCGAGCAGGGGCAAAGCGGCGAGCACGCACAGCAGCCACGGATATCCGGCCATCGTCCACGCAAGCAGACTCAGGACGAGCGCCATCCAGAACCCAATGGTCAGCGAACGCGCCGTGGTCTCGAGACTCACTCGCGGCTCTGCAATCTGTGGCCAAGCTCGGCCACGCGCGCGCCCAAGGCACGCGCCAGCTCGCGCTCAGTCTCCGACAATTCGCCATGGCCGCTGAGGGCGGCGACGTGGCTGGCTCCGTAGGGTGTGCCGCCGCTGCGCGTATCGGTCAAGCCGCGTTCAGTGTACGGCAGACCGACCAGGTACATGCCGTGATGCAGGAGTGGAATCATCATGGACAGCAACGTCGACTCCTGACCCCCGTGCAGAGTCTGGGTGGAGGTGAACACGCCGGCCGGTTTGCCCGCCAGGGCGCCGGATAACCACAGCGCGCTCGTGCCGTCCAAGAAAAATTTCACCGGCGCCGCCATATTGCCGAAACGCGTCGGGCTCCCCAGGATGAGTCCACAGCATTGCACCAAGTCGTCGTGCGTGGCATAGGGAGGGCCTTCATTCGGCACGGAGGGATCAATCCGCTCCGTGGTGGCCGTCACCGGTGCAACCGTGCGCAGACGGGCTTGCATGCCGGGCACGGTCTCGACGCCTCGGCACACTTGCCGGGCGAGGGCAGCGGTGCTGCCTTGGCGTGAATAATACAGAACCAGAATTTCGTTCATCGGCACTCTTCCGGGAAATCACAGGGATTTTGCGTGCGTGCTGCGCCGGCGCAACGAATTCCCTGCGCCGGATCGTGCATTGTATAACGGCGGCTGGTTTGACGGCTCTGGCGGCTGTTGCTAGTGTCCGCGCACCCTATGCTGCGTTTCCTTGCTGTATTTGTCGGTGTTGCCTGCCTCGCCGGATGCGCCGGCGCTCCCGTGCAAGAGATGAGCGACGCTCGTCAGGCCATCGCCGCTGCCGGGGCGGCGGGCGCGACGACGGCGACCTCGCCGGATTTCTATGCCGCCCAGGCCGCCATTACCCGCGCGGAAACGCACTTGCAGGCACAGGAATTCACGCGCGCCCGCCTGGCGGCATTGGAAGCCAAGCGCCACGCCGCCGCCGCCCTCGCCGATGCGAACGCCCAACACGCAGAGGCCCCCGTGACCCAGCCGCACTGAGGCGGGCTCGACTTGGACCAAGTCATTCGGCGTTTTCTCGTCTCTGGGAAAGTTCAGGGCGTGTATTTTCGGCACAGCGCCCGGCTCGAGGCTCGGAGGCTCGCCATCCACGGCATCGCTCGCAATTTACCCGACGGTTCCGTCGAGGTCGTGGCGCAGGGCCGCGCAGCCGCGGTCGAGGAGCTGCGGGCATGGCTGCGGCGCGGACCCACCCAGGCGCGCGTGGATGAGGTCCGCGAAACATCGCCGGATCAAGCAGAGCCGATCCCGGACGGCTTTGAAGTCTTTTGATCCGGATGATTTAAGCGCTAAAAACGCCAGACGCGCTGCCAGCGCTGCATGACCAGCGCTGGGTAGGTATTGCGTCCGACGCTGCCGTTGTACCTCGCCAGCGCGCGCGTCCAGTTGCGGTTCTCGGCACGCAGATAGTAGCGGAGGATCTCGCAGCCCATGCGGATGTTGGGCGCGACCCGCACCAGCTGATTCTGCACACCGAGTTCACGCGGCCAAAACGGCATCACCTGCATGAGGCCGACGGCGCCGGCAGGCGATACCGCCCAGCGATCAAAGCGACTCTCCACCTCGATCAACGCCAGCACCAGGTCCGGAGGCAGTTGCAGCGAGGGATCGCGCCTCGCCTCGCAGTACACCTGATCCAGAATCTCGACGCGCGCTTCATGCGTGGGCACGAGGCGGGCGAGCCGCGGCTCCATGGTCTTGTACCAAACTTCGGATTCGAATTTATCGGCGAAGCAATCAGTGCTGCCGATGATCTTTTGCAGCAGAGCCTTCAGCTCCGGATCGCGTTGCTGATCCGCGCGGGCAACCCGCGGCAGGACACAGCACCACGCCAGAGCAACGAAAGCGCAGGCGATAATCGCGCGCAGCGGCCGCCGCATCGGTACCCTCAGCCATTTAACTTATGTCGAATATAGCCTACCGGATCCGCCGCGGGAATTTCCGTCGATTCGGTCTCGCTGCGGTGACGGTATTCCAGATTCCCCGCGGCAAGACCTCGTTCCCCGATGACGATCCGATGAGGAATTCCGATGAGCTCGGAATCGGCAAATTTGACGCCCGGGCGGGCGTCGCGATCGTCCAGCAATACGTCGATGCCGGCGGCATTGAATTGCTGGTACAGCGAATCGGCCGTCTCTTGGACCAGGGTCGACTTTTGGTAATTGATCGGCACCAGGACGACCTGGAACGGCGCAATCGCCTCCGGCCAGAGAATGCCGTTGGCATCGTGATTCTGCTCGATGGCCGCGGCAACGACCCGCGTGACACCAATTCCGTAGCAGCCCATGAACATGGTCAGCGCCTTACCCTGCTCATCCAGCACGCTGGCATTCATGGAGGCGCTGTACAGCTGCCCAAGCTGGAAAATGTGGCCGACTTCGATGCCGCGTGCGATTTCCAGGGTGCCTCGGCCGGTGGGACTGGGGTCGCCGCGTTGCGCATTGCGAATATCGACGGATTGCGGATCCTCGAGGTCCCGCCTCCAGTTCACGCCGCGGAAGTGCATGTCTTTTTCGTTGGCCCCGCAGACGAAATCCGCCAGGTGAGCCGCGGCATGGTCGACATAGATCTTGCCGGCAAAACCGATGGGTCCGATGAAGCCGGGCTCCGCGCCGGTGGCCTTGCGCACCCGATCGGCGCTGGCCATTCGCAATGGATTGGCAACTCCGGGCAGTTTCTGCGCCTTCACCGCATTCAATTCATGGTCACCGCGGACAACCAAGGCGACGACGTCGCCGTCGCCGCCGTCGACCAGCAGCGTCTTGACGCAGCGCGCCGCATCCACGCCCAGCTGCGCGGAGAGCTCGGCGATGGTGCGTGCGTTCGGGGTGGGTATCTTGGTCAGCGGTTCTGTGGGCGCCGGGCGCGGCGCGCTGGGCGCGACGGTGGCCGCCACCTCCAGATTGGCGGCGTAATCATCGGCATTGGAGAAGACGATGGCGTCCTCTCCGGAGTCCGCGAGGACGTGGAATTCCTGGGATGTGGCGCCGCCGATGCTGCCGCTGTCCGCCCGCACGGCGCGAAACTCAAGGCCCATGCGCGTAAAAATGCGGGTGTACGCCTCGGACATGAGGCGATAGCCTTGGGCAAGGCTGGCTTCGTCCACGTGAAAGGAGTACGCATCCTTCATCAGGAACTCGCGGGCGCGCATGACGCCGAAGCGCGGCCTGATTTCATCGCGGAACTTGGACTGTATCTGATAGAAATTGACCGGCAATTGCTTGTAACTGCGTAATTCGCGCCTCGCAATGTCGGTGATGACCTCTTCGTGGGTGGGTCCATAGACGAATTCGCGGTCGTGCCGATCCTTGAAGCGCAGCAACTCCGGGCCGTACTTGCTCCAGCGGCCGGATTCCTTCCACAGTTCCGCCGGCTGGACGGTCGGCATGGACAGTTCCAGTGCTCCCGCGCGGTCCATTTCCTCGCGCACGATTCGTTCCACCTTGCGGAGCGTGCGGAGGCCGAGCGGCAGCCATACATACAGGCCCGCCGCCAGGCGGCGGATCATGCCCGCCCGCAACATGAGCCGGTGGCTGATGACCTCCGCGTCGGCGGGCACCTCTTTGAGGGTCGAAATCGGGTTTTGAGATAAGCGCATAGCCGCATAGCTTACATCAGCCCCCCTGGTATCATGGGGGCTCATGAGCGACGACGACGATCTGACAGCGCGGCCGCGGGGAGTGTATTGGCTGCCGAACCTGCTCACCACGGGAGCATTGTTCGCCGGCTTCTACGCGATCGTGGCAGCCATCGACTTGAAATTCGAACGCGCGGGCGCCGCGGTGTTCATCGCCATGATATTCGACGGACTGGATGGCCGCGTCGCGCGCTGGACTCACACCGAAAGCGCTTTCGGCAAGGAGTACGACAGCCTGTCGGACATGGTGTCGTTCGGCGTTGCCCCGGCCATCGTCACCTACCAATGGGGGGTGGCGCGCATTGCCGAGTACGGTCCGTTGTGGCGCAGGTTGGGCTGGCTGGTGTGTTTTTTCTACGCGGCGGCGGCTGCCCTGCGGTTGGCCCGCTTCAATTCAAGGTCGGCGACCCAGGATAAGCACTACTTCGAGGGTCTGCCCAGCCCATCGGCCGCCGCCATCGTCGCAGCCCTGGTGTGGCTCGCCAGCGATAAAACCGACATTGGTCTGCCCGGTTTGATACTGGCGTTCCTGGTCACCGCCTCCGCCGGTGCGCTGATGATCAGCCGATTCGCCTTCAACAGTTTCAAGCAGGTGAATGCGAGTGCGCGAGTGCGTTTCACGTACATTATTTTGGTGCCGCTCGCCTTCATCTTCATCTTCCTGCACCTGCCGATCAGTTTGCTGGTGATTTTCGGCCTGTACGGCCTATCTGCGCCCTCACTCTGGGTCTATCGCAAGTTGCGGCGGCGAAATCGCCCGGTGGTGCAGACTCATGAGTAACGCCCTGCGCCGCGAATACCTCGCCGCCTTGGGGCTGGAAACCTGGGTTTTGCGCGGCAAGTCATCCCTACGGGGCGAGACGGCCCGTGACGCGGTGGCTCTGCGTGAGACCCCTGCCGCGCGCGAAGCCGGCGTCGATTGGCCGGAGCTTCGGGCACGGGTGGCCGCATGCACGCGTTGCGCGCTGTGCAATACGCGTACTCGCCCCGCGATTCAGCCGCCGCGCGCGAGGCCGGCGTGGATTGGCCGGAGCTTCGGGCACGGGTGGCCGCATGCACGCGTTGTGCGCTGTGCAACACGCGTACTCAAACCGTGTTCGGTGTGGGCAGCCAAACGGCGGAATGGCTCATCGTCGGCGAAGCGCCGGGTGCCGAGGAGGACCGCCAGGGTGAGCCTTTCGTGGGTCGGGCCGGTCAGCTCCTGAATTCCATGCTGCGCGCGATCGGTCTGGCGCGCGAGCAAGTGTACATCGCCAACGTCTTGAAATGCCGCCCGCCCGGCAATCGCGATCCCAGCCCCAGCGAAGCGGCCGAATGCCTGCCGTACCTCGAGCAGCAGATCGCACTGTTGAAGCCCAAGATCATGTTGGCCGTGGGACGTATCGCCTCTCAGAACTTGCTGCATACCGAAGTCACTTTGGGGCGACTGCGCCAGCAGGTGCACCGCTTCGGACTCTCCCAAGTGCCGCTGGTCGTGACCTATCATCCCGCCTATCTCCTGCGCACGCCGACCGACAAGCGCAAGGCGTGGGAGGATTTGAAATTCGCCCGCGAGGTCTGCGCGCGTGTCTAGCGTCAAAAAAGAAGTCGAGTTTTCCTCGGTCGAGATCCGGCCCATGCACGAGCTCGACGTACCCGTGATCGTGGCCATCGAACGCGCCGCCTACCAGTTCCCGTGGAGCGAAGGAATCTTTCGCGACTGCATGCGGGTGGGCTACGTGTGCCGCGTGGTCGATGTCGGCGGCGACATGGCCGGCTACGGCATCATGTCCGTCGGCGCAGGCGAGGCGCACATCTTGAACGTGTGCATCCGCGATGAATATCGCGGCCGCGGCTTTGCCCGCAAGGTCCTCGTGTACCTCCTCGACCGGGCGCGCGCCGCCGGCATGTACGAAGCATTTCTCGAAGTCCGACCGTCGAATACGGCCGCCGCTCGCCTCTATCATTCCATGGGTTTCGAGCAGGTGGGAGTGAGGCGCGGGTACTATCAGGCAACGGTGGGCCGCGAGGACGCGGCGGTGCTGCGGCGAGTGTTGGCGCCGGAAGCAAAGTAATCAACCGCAGCCTGACTAGTCGCTACGCCGAACGGTCCAAGTCCACTCCAAGCCCTCCTTATTCCCTGCCGATCCCGTCAGCGAAGTGAGTTCGTCAATCACGCCGAGGAATACCGCGTAACCGTCATTGAGTGCAAGTCGAACCCGCGCACCCTACAAGCCGCTTGACACCCCAATTCCAGGTCGGCCTCAGACCTGCGCGTCGCGCGGGCCGCCAGACGAGCTAGGCCAGGCAACTCCTGGCGCAATAGGCGGGTCCTTTGTAGTCGTCCGACACTCCATTCGGCTCCTGTCGGCCAACTGCGGACAAACACCATGCTACTCTGGCGACCCCGAAGCGGACTTAGCGGACGACGTCCCAACTGGAAACGTCAACCGGAATTGCGCAGGTGCGTTGTTCTGATGTTTGCTCGATTTGTTCCGTCGCTGACAAAGGATGTGTCTCGTGCGCCTATTCTTCTTCTCCAATGTTTCAGGGCACATTCGCCCGCCAGTTCTCATCGCGCTTATCCTCATCGCGATGCCAATCCGATTTTCAATTGCGGAGAACCTGCTGGGGCTTTACGTTGGCGCCGCCGCCGGCCAGTCACAAGTCGAGGCGACTGCTCCGTATAACGTCAATTTCCGAGAAAATCACGCCGCATTCAAATTTATGGCTGGTATACGGCCGATTTCATTGGTGGGCGTTGAAATCGCTTACGACGATTTTGGGCACCCCGATCGATTGAACGGGAACTTGGCCACAGATGTGTCAATGAAGGGCGAATCAGCGTTCGGCGTTGTATATCTGCCCATTCCCATTGTCGATATTTTCATAAAAGCGGGCATAGCACGCATTGACAGTAAGGCGACCACACATACCGTATGCGGAAGCCAGCCTTGTCCGA
>WNFP01004039.1_pt1 | contig 11798 bp, 10 predicted proteins | sample 5400201 | NCBI WGS metagenome assembly WNFP01 (sample SAMN13153355, study PRJNA577476) | soil metagenome | isolation source: 115 cm saprolite under Madrone tree | place: USA:California | collected 2016-06-14
CATTGTGAATGCACGCGCACCAGCGGCGCCGATTTCCCGCGCAAATTCCCGCGCACCAAAGCAACAGCCTCTTCTTGCGCCCCCCGTCCCCGGAACCCGTAAATGGTGAAGCGCCCGTAGCGAGTGGGCAATTCTGCACGAGCAATCGCGCGCACGCGTGCGGATTTTAGTTTGGAGCGCTTGCTGGATCGGGATTTCGCGGCCATGGCAATCGAGCAGTATAGCAGGTCGAATTTGGCGGCAAAAATTGCCGTTCCAATTGGTATTGAGTCATCTCTAAGGACGAGATCAGAGGGCGTTTGCCAGGCGGCGCATTAATGCATCTTTAGCCTATTGGTCGACAACAATTTGGCCCTTCATTCCTCGGTGGCCAAGCCCGCAAGTGTGGCAGCACCTAAATGTATACGTGCCCTGTGTTTGCGCTAAAAACTCAATGGTTGTTGTTTCTCCCTTTTTGAGCTCCCAACGGTCTTGCGCTGAAACAAAAACTAGCCCAGGCGCACCGCCCGGGGCTGCTCCGTCGGCAAGAGCCGCGATTTTGAAACCATGATCATGGTCCATAGCGGTGATCTTGAGTTGGATTTTCGCGCCCAACTTTACGTGAACCGGCGCAGGAGAATACTGATACTTCTTGGCAGTAACTTCGATCACTTGGACGTCTTGATTCTGCGCCGAGATCCGCCCTGTCGGCAGGCAGAATACTACGGGCCCCAAGAACGCCAAGGTGCGCCACAGAGAAAAGTATGTAACTCTTGTCATCGAGCCTCCTGCTCGCTTACACCATAAAGTCATTTGATAGCTGGCCATGAACTTCTCCTTGGCGGGAACCTCACCTCGTTTTTATTCGATGTCTTGTGCTCCAGCTATGTAAACCAAATTTCCAAGGATTTATTCCGACCATTGTTACGCCATTGGAAAGCCCCCTCTTCTCAAGACTTCTCGATTTTAGTTCCGAAACAAATGCGGGACGTACCAGCGGGCATAGGTCGCCAATCCCAACAAGAGCACGAGCCACCAGAGAACCAGTACAGTTCGCATCCAGGCCTTGTATTTAGTGATGCGGAATTTTTGCGGCAAAACGCTCGTGCCCGCAGCCAGCAGGATGTAAAGTCCGGCGATTTCGGATACGCTGCCGAGCGTGGCGTGTGCGGTGGCCAGCGCGTAGTAGGCCTTGCCAAGTCTGAGCGGTATCTTCGGACTTACATGAGCGCGAAATGAAGGAACCATCATGAACACGATCAAGGCCAGGTTGAGTAGTACGATCACGGACTGGCAGAAAGCGTGTTGGCGAAAACGCCCGAAGCGCGCGAGCAGGGCACCAATGAGCAACCCCACACCCATGGCAGCCTCTATGAGCAGAGTCATGTCGGCATAGAAAGGGGCCGCGGTTCCTAGGAGCCCTTCGTTCAAAGGATCGTCTCCTCGCGGGCTGCGAGTTTCCGACGCCCAGACAGGAACCTTGCGCGGCGCTACCAGCACGATTGTTTGGTAACTCGAAGGAGTCTACCGAACTTGCCCAGCCATGCCGCTGAGAACTCGCCCGGCTGTTGCGTCGCCGCGGCAACGCCGGCGGGCGAGAACTTGATCCACGAGACCTGCTTCGGGCGAAATCCCCATCCCCTGCTTGTAGGAGTCATTTATTGCTGTCAGCAATTTCGATTCAGCTCGAAAGTTGAAACAACCTGACAGCGACGTTGAAGCACTTCCATCTAGAGAGACCACTTTCGTGTGACTTTTATTCTCCGGGCTTGATGAAAGGCCGCGGTCCACTGAAAAGCGCGGACGGATAATTCAGGGAAGCGTCAGCGCCATCAAATTAATGGTCCCCGGGAATTTTCCATTGCGTTTGGTGGTCTAGACGAGTGCAAGAAGGCGTGAGGGTCGGCATCTCGCCGCGTAAATCCGTTGAGGCTCGAAGGCCGACAACGCTCTCATGGAGTTTGTACCGGATTGGTATTTTGCATCTGCCGTGTGCCAGATTGAAACGGCTCCCGCGATTTCCCGAAACCATTTGCCGCAACCATCCGACCAGATTCCCTCACGCCTGTAAGCACAAGCCATCACTGCACTTACGTTAGCAACACCTCTGCTTTCCTCTCCTTCTATGGAGTTCTTCTTGCTACACCCTCCACCGGATGGTGGCACAACAAGCGTATTCCGTCGGCACCGACGGAATTCGGTTTCGCCGCGCGGTCCGACGTCTGTCCATTCCGCTGCTCGTTGTGTTTCTGCTCGCGCTGACTCTGCTCGCTGTCCATGCTGCCGCCCAAGACCAACCACCGGATTGGCAAGCCCAGGTCCGAAAATATTGCGACGCGAAAGATTGGCCCTCCGCAATGCGCATGTTGGAGCAAGAAATCGTGCGTGCACCGGACGATTTAGACCTGAAGGCATGGCGAGCTCGCGTGCTCGCCTGGTCGGGCAAGCTCGCGGAAGCACAACAAGAATACCTGGCCATCCTTAAGATTTCGGCGAACGACCCCGATAATTGGGCCGGTCTGGCAAGCGTTTACGCGCGAGAAGGAAAGACGGCAGAGGCCCTGCGCGCCTTCGACACTGCCGTGAAACTTGATCCCCGCCGCGCGGACCTCCGCGCCGCCCGCGCTCGCGCGCTGCGCGACGCCGGCCGGCGCAAGGAAGCTCGTGACGAGTTTCACGAAGCGCTCACTCTCGATCCCAAAAACTCAGACGCGCGCGCCGGGCTGATTTCCCTTCGCGCCTTACCGACTCAGGAGCTGCGCTTTGGCAATGACACCGATCTATTCAATTTCGCCGGCGCGAATCGTGACGAATGGCTCGCCTGGAACTCGCGCTGGTCACAGCATTGGAATAGCAGCATCGCTGCAAGCTCCTATCAGCGCGGCGGAGTAAACGCCGGCAAAGTTCTGGGCAGAATCACTGCGCGAGCCGCGCGCTGGGGGGCTCTCACCGTCGGAGGCGCCGTCGGGCACGACAACGCCGTTATTCCCAAGAGTGAGGCTTTTTTCGATTTGGACCGCGGTTGGAGGCTCGGGGGAGAAAGGTTCCTGCGCGCCGTGGAAACCTCGTACGGCCAGCACTGGTATTGGTACCAAGCGGCGCGAATCCTTACTTTGAATGGCGCGGCCATTATTTATTTCCCGCGCGAATGGACCTTCACCTTGGCTGCCACCGGCGCGCGCAGCGCATTCTCCGGCACTGGTGCGGAATGGCGGCCTTCCGGAAGCGCACGCCTCGGATTTCCGTTGGGAGCTTGGCGCGAAGCACGACTCTCCGGAAATATCTTCTTCGCGGCCGGTACCGAGGATTTCGCGCGCATCGACCAAATTGGTGGGTTCGCTTCGCAAACCTATGGCGGCGGCGTGCGGTTGCAGCTAACCCCCCGGCAAGACGTAACGGCATCCGGTTCCTATCAAAGGCGAACGCAGAACAAGACAGATACCTACGTAGGCCTTAGCTATGGAATCCATTTTTGAAAAGTTTTGGAGGCTTGGCCCTGCGGCATTCGTGCTGAAGGCCATCGTGGTCGCCGTGGTGGCCGACGCGCTGCTGCTCGCCTTCATACTTCTTCGTCGCACGTACCGAAAGCGCTATTTCGCCAAACGCGACGCGCGTGTCTTCAAATGGCGCCAAAAATGGGACGACCTGCTCTCCGCCCGGGTTCCCTATTCCGCATGGCGCGCCAACGCCTTTGATCGACGCATCATCGAAGCCATCGCGCTGGACGGACTGGAAGCGGGGAACCCCGAGGAGTGCGCGAAAATTCTGCGCTTTTTGCGTTTTAGCGGACTGCTCGAAAAACGTATTTTCGAAGCCCGGCACTTTACCGGTTGGCGCCGTATGCGCGCGCTGGTCGCGCTCGGCCGCACGCGCGCGGCCGAAGGTATTCCCGCTCTAGCCGATGCCTTGCGTGACCGCGATCTCGAAGCTCGCCTGGCCGCGTTGCGCGGTTTGGGCCGCACGGCAAGCCCGCGAGCTGCGGAGGAGATTCTCGCCTGGGTGGGCGAAAAAGGACTTGTAGTACCCGCCCTGCCGCTGCAAAGCGCCCTCATTCAATGCTGCGCGGAACGCCCGCAGTTGCTGCTTCCGTACGTGCAGAGCGCCACCGGTCCTCTGCGCGAAGTGCTGGGCCGCGTGCTCGGTGAAGTAGCGACGCCATCGTTGGATTTGGACCTGCTGCAGTTTGTGGGGGACGATCTCGACGAACTGCGCGCTGCAGCGGCGCGCGCGCTGGCGCACTCGCCATCGGGCCTGGCGTTTGACGTTCTTAGTGAGCTGGCACGAGATCCCATCTGGTTCGTGCGGCTGCGCGCAATAGTGAGCCTCGGGAAGCTTTCCGACCGGCGCGCCATTCCTGCGTTGCTTCGCGGCCTCACCGATTCGAACCGTTTGGTGCGCTTGCGCGCTGCCGAGGCCGTTGTCGTGTTGAAGACTGAGATGGTGCCCATTTTTCAGCAGGTCGTCGCCGCCGGCGATCGCTACGGCTTGCACGCCTATTTGACGGCGGTGGAAAACGCAAACGTGCTCGCACCACTGGAAGAGGAGCTTCAAGGCTCGACGCTACCTGCGGACGAGAAGGGTCGCCTCCAGACTGTGCTGCGCTCCGGCTCTCTGATCGCGGAAGAACACGCCAGCCTTCCGGACTTCACCGGGGCGGCAACCCGACCATGATTCGCTTTCTTGAAATCTCGAACCACACCCTGTTTTGTTATTACCTGGCCAGCAATCTCGCGTACCTGGCGATGCTCTTGATTGCGCTAAAAACGAGCGCGGCTCACCAACACAAATTGGAAAGCTACCGCTTGAACTGGATTGCAGACACGCCGATGGCTCCTCCCATTACTCTTATCGTGCCGGCGCATAACGAAGAAGCGTCCATACGCATCGCGGTGCGAAATCTTCTCGAGCTCGATTATCCGAAACTCGAGGTGATCGTCGTGAACGATGGCTCCACAGACCGCACGCTGGAAGAGATGCGCGAGGAGTTTCACTTGCGGCCGGTACGCGGGGTGTACGTCGCAGAAATGAAGAGCGCGCCGATCCGGGGGCTTTATCGAAGCAGCGCGCATCCTCAGCTGCTGGTGGTCGACAAAGAGCCGGGGGGAAGCAAGGCCGACGCGGTGAATGCGGGGCTGAATGCGGCAACCTCGCCTTACATTTGCGTCGTCGACGCCGACTCCGTGCTGGAGCGTGACGCACGGTTGCGCATCATGGTGCCGATTCTGGCCGACCCAAAGCGCGTCGTTGCCGTCGGCGGAATTATTCGCGTTCTCAACGGATCGGAAATCGCCAACGGTCAATTGCGGCGCGCGCGCTTGCCGCGGAAAAGCATCGAAGTGATCCAGGTGATTGAATACCTTCGCGCGTTTTTGATTGGCAGGGAAGCGTGGGGTCAGGGAAACATGCTGATGATTATTTCCGGCGCATTCGGGGTGTTTCGTACGGACCTCGTGCGCGCCGTGGGCGGCTACCGGCCGCACGCCATTGGAGAAGATTTCGACCTGGTGGCCAGGTTGCACAAGCATTTGCTGGAGAAGCGCGCTGCGTATCGCATTCACTTTGTTCCGGACCCGATGTGCTGGACGGAGGTTCCGTCGGACTTGAAGTCGCTGAGCCGGCAGCGCGCGCGCTGGCAAAAAGGATTGATTGACGTGCTGTGGCTGACGCGCGGAATGTTGTTTCGTCCGCGCTACGGCCGAATCGGATTTTTTGCGCTCCCGTACTTGTGGCTGTTCGAGTTTGCCGCACCGGTCATTGAGATCATGGGAATCGTCACCATCATTCTTGCCGTCTTGCTCGGCGCCCTGAGCCACACGTTTTTCCTGCAGTTCCTGATTTTCGGATATGCGTTTGCGACGGTAATCTCCATCGGCTCCGTGCTGCAGGAAGAAATGACCTACAAACGTTATAACGACTGGCAGGATGTGGTGCGCCTGGTCAGCTACTGTTTTTTCGAACATTTTCCTTACCGACAGATGCATATGTTCTGGCGGTTGCAAGGGATCTGGCAATACCTGCGTGGCGATCATGTCTGGGGGGCGCTCAAGCGCAAAGGAATGCAGTCCGCGAGCGCTCCATAATTCGTCCGATCCGGAAAATTTCGTAAATCGCACGGCGGGAGATGCGTAACTTTGCTGCGATGCAATGTTTCGCGGCGCTTTACTTCGCCAATGGGATTGGCTAGCGTTAGCGCAGGGCCCGAGCCGGCCTGCCATGGACACGCTGACCTCCGTCAAGGATTTGCTGCTTACGCTGCTGCTGAAAGTTAGCGCGGCGTCTTCGTTCGCGGCGCTGCTCGCGCGATGGACCGCATTCCGGCGCGTGTTGTTCACCGAAGAGCGCGATCCGGACCAGAAACTGAAACTGATGTTGTTCATGACGCCGCCGCTGATTGTCGGCGTGTCGCTGCGGCTGGTCGGCTTTCCATATCGCTTCGCCGATCTTTCGCTCGAAGGCGCGTTCCTGATGGGTTTGCTGGGCGGTCGCGTGGTGGGGCCGATTGGCGGCGCGATCATCACGATTCCGGCGCTGGCCGCGCACGAATGGCTGGCCATGCCTGCGGCGTCGACGGCGGGACTGCTCGGCGGCTTGATGCGCCAGGCGATTCCCAACAAAGAAGATTTGTGGAATTTCGGGCCGTTCACGTTTCTGAATATTCCGCGCGACGTGGTGCGTTTGCTGCGGCACGCGAAGATTTCCTGGGAACTGCTGCCACTGATGGCTTGCGTTGGACTGGAACTCGGCCGCGTGGCGCTGGTGATCGCGACGAAACCCAGGTGGCTGTTTGCGATCGATCCTCATTGGGACTGGTGGCTTGGATTGTGCGTGCTGGCCACGCTGATGTCGGTGGCGGCGCCGCTGAAAATCTGGAACAACACGCGCATCGAGATGAATCTCGAGCGGCACCAGCAACTGCTGCTGAAGGCGCGCATGGATGCGCTTTCGAGCCAGATCAATCCACACTTTTTGTTCAACACGCTGAACACGGTGTCGTCGCTGATCCGCTTTGATCCGGACGCGGCGCGCGGCGTGGTGCTGAAGCTGAGCAACATTTTGCGCCGGCTGCTGCGCAAGCACGAAACGTTTGTGCCGCTGCGCGAGGAATTGCATTTCATCGACGATTACCTGGACATCGAAGTGGCGCGCTTTGGGCGCGACAACCTGGAAATCGTGAAGCAGGTTGACGACGAGGCGCTGGAGGCGTTCGTGCCGAGCATGTTGCTGCAGCCGATTGTCGAGAATTGCCTGAAGCATGGGCTGGCCCCAAAGATTGATGGCGGCAGGATCCAGTTGCGGACGACAAATCGGGACGGGCGTTTGCACATCGAGATAGAAGACAACGGCGTGGGCATCTCCGAAGAGAAAATGCCGCACGTGTACGTCGAGGGGATCGGCTTGAGCAACGTGCGCGAACGGCTGCGCGTGTTGTACGGCGCCGATTTCCGCCTGGAAATCGAGAGCCGCACGGGGCAGGGCACGGTGATTCGCATTGATATCCCCGAACTCGTCTCCACCATGCAGGCGGTGGGATAGCTTCTCGAGGTGTAGTGGCGAAATCCCGGAAAAAGCGCAACGCAGAGGACACTGTGGCCGGAGCACGGAGGCCGCAGGGGTACCACCCCCCGTGGCGATAGAAAGAGTGCGGAAACCCCTGAGAATAAGGGGGATAGCGGAGCGTCGTTGCGCAAAAGAGTGCGTAATTGCATGAAACTGCTGGGGTTGGAGGGATGTGATAGGAAGCAAAGGAGTTGGAAGATCCGAGCGTCGGAAGGCCTGAATGTCTGAGCGTCGGGAGCGGGTCACCCCCGGGGCAATGGGGATCGTTGTCAAAAGAAAGGGGTTGCGGGGAAAGCAATTCGTAAGAGTATGAAAACAAAGGGGCGACGAAAGCAGAGTGCGTAGTGCGTCGTGGGTAGTAAGTGGCAGGGAGGGGCGGCGCGCTGCGGCGGGTAGATGAGGACCGAGCTTGCGACTTTTGGGCGGGGACTGGGGCGACCATGGGGAAGGGTAGCGCGTGTTTAACTTGGAAGTAAATCAAAAAACAGCGAACGGTCGAATTTCGGGGTTGAATGGGCATTAGGAGCAGCGAACTGCGACGCAAAAGAAAGACCCAGACGTAAAATCAAAGTCTGGGGCACCGGCCGGGAGGTTAGTAAGGAACCTATACAGTTTTGAATGTCCATTGCGTCTCTGAAACGCTTTTACGATTGAGTGCTAACGAACCATCTAATCGCTAAATCCCCCTTCGATACTTTCGACTTCAGCCGCCCGCTATTGAGCCGCGAGCAGATCAAGCGACGTGAGGAAACGCGCTTCGCAATCCAGCGGATCGTGAAATCGCTCATCTCCGGGCACTGAACCGTCTTTCCGAGCACCTTAACTGATGTGCTGATGTCCGTACTTTGTTGGCTAAGGTTGTCGAAACGCTGATTGAAGCGATGGGGCTTAGGACAGCGTGCACCCGCCGCTGCTCAAGACATGCTTGGTCACATCTTGAGAGATCTAATGGCCTTTGCGGGGCCAGTCCCTCAGCCAGACGACATTACCTTGCTTATCCTAACGACGGACTAAGCTTGTGGCCGCTCGGCATTCCTCGGTGAATACAATTCAGGTGAACGGCGACAATCGCTGCGAGGTCTTTGTTCACGGCCGCGAGATTGAATCCGGAGGGGCCGGTTCCTACTTTCGCGTTGCTCCAATCATTGCTGACGCTTCGCGGCGGCGGAAGCGCTCGAAGAAGCGGACTGCGAGTGCCACGGGATGGATTGGCGTTGCAGCAGCGCGATGGCGTACTCGATGGGGGTGGCGGCGCCGGGGATGGAGGCGGCCTGGCTGGGGGAATTGGCGGCGGCAGCGGAGACGGAACGGAGCCAGCGGCCTTCGATGATGCCGACTACGGCGCGGGAGTCGGCGGTGAGAACGGGGGAGCCGCTTTGGCCGCGGGTGACGGGGTGACTTAGGAGAAAGACTTTGGCGGCGGGAGCGGACGTTTCGAGTTGCGTGGATTCGTAGGAGAGAACTTGGCCGGGGGCGCGGTCTTCGCGCGGGGCTTCGAGGCTTTGGGCGTCTTGAAGGTGATGGGGATGGAGCGAGAGCGCGATGACGGACTGGCCAGGGGTGGCGGGATCAGTGGCCAGCGGGAGGAAGGCTACGCGATAGTTGCCAGCGAACGGGTTGGGCGTGACGCGGAGGATGGCGACGTCGTGCTGCGGGTCGGTGGCAACGATGGAGGCTTGAAGGAGGCGGGGCGGGGCGTTGGGTCGGCGGACGATGAGAGAGGGCTGGCCGCCATCGCGGAACGTTTCGAGGACGTGGGCGTCGGTGAGCAGGTAGCCTTGCTCGTTGATGAAAAAGGCGTTGCCGAAGAAGGCGTAGTGGTAGCCGCGCGGGGAGGGGGACTCGTCGAGGCGGTAGACTACGGGGCAGATGGCGGCGTCGGGGGCTGCGCCGTCAATCGGGCGGTTTGCAGCAAGCACGCCAAGAGTGGCGAAAGCGGCTAGTAAGAAGGCCGCGATTGCGTGTTTCGTTCTGCGATCGAAAGGTGCGGCCAAGTCCTTGCGCCAAGCTCCAAAATACGAATCTACATCCGGGCGATGGGGGAGGGAAGCTGGGGCGAGGTACAGGTGTTCCTGGGCGCGGGCGTCTTCTTGGAGGTGCGACTTAGAGAACGGCAGGAATACCCGTTTTGCGAAAATCTTGACCTTTGAACAGGAGCGGCTCACCGGAGACTTTGGCGAGGGCGTAGGAAAAGCAATCGCCGAAGTTCAGCCCGGCTGGGTGGCGAGCCTTGCCGAAATCCGACCAGGCCTGGCGGGCGGCATGCGCCTGTTCCTCTGTAACAGGCTCGATACTGATGCCCGCCGTCCTGAAAAATGAATCCCACTGGCGGCTGCCTGCATCGCCGGTTTGCGACTCAACTACCACCGAGACCTCAACGAAAGTTGTGGCAGAGATGCGACAGGCGTCTGCTTCGCTAATGGCCCGCGCGTAGTTTTCCGCATCCTTTTCTCCGAAAAGAACGGCGAGAAGCGCCGAAGTATCGACGATCACCGAGGGAGTCCCTTTTCGTCGTAGAGCAGGGCGGCGTGGTCCATCGGGGCGCCCTTTAAGTGACTTGCACAGCGGCAGCCGATGCGCAGCAGCTCGGCTGCCCTGGCTCCCTGTTTCCGGGAGTGGCGAACACGGGCTAGACGCTCCTGCAGGGCAATCGCGACGGCGCGGGTCATGGTTTCGCCAGTCTCTTCGGCGAGGGCTTGCGCGAGCTTGTGAGTTTCCGGATCTTTAATGTTTAGACTCATGCGGTTTCTACCTTAGAAGAATATACTCTACCATTCTTTACGCCAAAGCAAGAAGGGGCTTGACAGGCGTGCGTTCTCGCAGTATATTCTGTATATACTGAAATGACAGACACAACTGCAAATACATGCGAGACTGAGACACTGCAGCTGTCGCCGCCGCCGCCGCCGCGGCCCCTTCGGGTGGTCATTCCCGGGGGCGCAGGGCACCTTGGGCGGATCGTCGCTGGGCATCTGCACGAACAAGGCAACGCGGTCACGGTCCTGTCGCGCAGTGGAGCTATTGCGCTTTGGCAAGTCGCTTCGTGGAACGGAACAGACCCTGATGACTGGGCGAGGGAATTGGAAGACGCCGACGTCGTGATCAACCTCGCCGGGCGAAGCGTCAATTGCCGGTACAACGCTGGGAATCGACACGAAATTTTGGAGTCTCGAATAAGAACTACGGAACTCCTCGGCGAAGCCCTGAGCAGATTAAGTCGTCCACCGCGTTTGTGGATCAACGCAAGCACCGCGACGATTTACCGGCATAGCCTCGATCGAGAGATGGATGAAGCGACCGGGGAACTTGGAGGCCAAGAGCCGGACGCGCCGGACTCATGGCGTTTCAGCCTCGAGGTAGCCACCCGGTGGGAAAAAGCCTTTTTCGCGGCCACCACGCCGCAGACGCGGAAGATCGCGCTTCGGAGCGCGATGGTGATGAGTGCAGAGTCGGGAGGGACTTTCGACATTTTGCTCCGTCTAGTCCGGTTCGGGCTGGGCGGCGCTTGCGGTTCTGGAACACAATTCGTTTCTTGGATTCACGAGGGCGATTTTGTGCGCGCACTGGACTACCTGGTCGTGCACGAAGAATTCGAGGGACCGGTAAACGTCGCGAGCCCCAATCCCTTGCAGAATGAAGACTTCATGCGCATTCTCCGGGAAGTTTGGGGAACCCGCACGGGACTTGCTGCCTCGAAATGGATGCTCGAAGTAGGGGCGTTCTTCCTCCGTACGGAAACGGAGCTAGTCCTAAAGAGCCGGCGGGTTGTTCCGGGGCTTCTGTTGGCGAGCGGTTTCGAGTTTCAGTTTCCGGAGTGGCACGGCGCCGCAGAGGATCTCGTGCAGAGATGGCGCAGACAGAAACAACGGGAGAAAGGGAAGAAGAGATGAGCGGACATGCGACCCAATACACGTTAACGCCGGTGGGGCAGAAGTTTGTTTTGCACTGGGGGGAAATGGGGACGCGGTGGGGAATTAATCGCACCGTCGCGCAGGTGCATGCGCTGCTGTTTCTGGCGCCAAAGCCGCTGCCGGCGGATGAGATTTCGACGACGCTGGCGGTGGCACGCTCGAATGTCAGCACCAGCCTGCGGGAGCTGCAGGGGTGGGGGATTGTGCGGGTGGTGCATGTGCTGGGGGATCGGCGGGACCACTTTGAGTCGATTAAGGATGTTTGGGAGATTTTCCGGATTGTATCGGAGGAGCGGAAGCGGCGGGAGATTGATCCGACGCTGCGGGTGCTGGCGGAATGCGTGCAGGAGT
>WNFP01005774.1_pt1 | contig 11795 bp, 12 predicted proteins | sample 5400201 | NCBI WGS metagenome assembly WNFP01 (sample SAMN13153355, study PRJNA577476) | soil metagenome | isolation source: 115 cm saprolite under Madrone tree | place: USA:California | collected 2016-06-14
CGACCGCGCACCGGCGTAATGTCGATCGCGGCGCCGCTGAACGACGTCGTGCTCCGTCCGACGGAGCTCGGCGACCTCGACTTCGTCGTCGCGCTCGAGCGCCATCCCGAGAACGCGCCGTTCATCGGTCAGTGGTCGCGAGATGAGCACGCGGCCGCGCTCGCGCGGTCAGACCGCGAGCACTGGATCATCGCGCGCGCCGGCGAGCGGATCGGCGAGCGGATCGGTGAGCGCGTCGGCTTCCTCATCGCGTACGACCTGCGCGCGGCCGGGTTCGGCGTGCACGTGAAACGCGTCGTCGTCGCCGACAAGTCTCGCGGCGTCGGCCGTCGCGCGCTCCGCCGGTTCATCGAGCACGCGGTCGTTGACCTTGCGCCGCCGTACATTTGGCTCAGCGTCTTTCCCGACAACGTGCGCGCGCAGCGGTGCTATACCGCGCTGGGATTCCGTGAGGCGACTCTCACGACAGCCGAGCGGCAGGTGTATCAAAATGCCGTCGAGTTTTCCGACGAAAGCAAGGTCATGCTCCTTGCCGTCGCGTCGAGTTGACTGAACCCGCCTCGGGGTTCATCCGTCAGGGTACCGACCATGGCCGTCGCCGCGCGCACGCTGATCGAAACCCGCTACGAGCAGATGTTCCCGACGCTGCAGCCGGCGGAGATCGCGCGGCTGCGGCATTTCGGCGAGGTGCGAAGCTTCACGGCCGGCGAGCATCTCGTCACCGCCGGCAAGCCGAGCGCCGGGATGACCGTGATCCTGAGCGGGAACGTCGCGGTCGCGCAGCAGGACGTGCTCGGCCACGAGACGCCGATCGTCACGCACGCGCCGGGCGGATTCATGGGGGAGCTCGCGGATCTCGCGGGGCGGCCCGCGCTCGTCGACGCGCAGGCGACGACCGCCGTTGAAGCGCTCGTCATCCCCTCGGCGCGGCTGCGCGACGTGCTGGTCGCGGAAGCGGAGCTGGGGGAGCGGATCATGCGGGCGCTCATCCTCCGCCGCCTCGGGCTGCTCGAGTCCGGTGTCGTCGGGCCCGTGATCGTCGGGCATCCGCAAGACGGCGCCGTGCTCCGGCTCGCGGACTTCCTGTCGCGCAACGGTCATCCGTATCACACGATGGATCCGGACACGGACTCGTGCGCACGCACGCTCCTCGATCGCTTTCACCTCGATGCGTCCGAGCTGCCGATCGTGCTCTGCGCGAACGGCGCGATCCTCCGCCGCCCGACCGAGGTCGAGCTCGCCCGCTGCATCGGCCTCGTCCAACCGCTCGATCCCAGCAAAGTCTACGACGTCGCGATCGTCGGCGCCGGCCCAGCGGGTCTCGCGGCCGCCGTCTACGGCGCGTCCGAGGGGCTGTCGACGGTCGTCCTCGATTGCCGCTCCTTCGGCGGCCAAGCGGGCGCGTCGTCTCGTATCGAGAATTATCTCGGATTTCCGACCGGCATCAGCGGCATGGCGCTCATGGGCCGTGCGTACAGCCAGGCGCTGAAATTCGGCGCGGAGATCGCCATTCCGGAGGCTGTCGTGCGGTTGCAGTGCCGCCACGAAGCGGACGCCGGTCACGGTCAAGAAGCGAACGGGGCCCGATTTCAGTTGGCGCTCGCGAACGATGAGCGCGTCAGCTCCCGTACCGTCGTGATCGCGAGCGGTGCTCGCTACCGGCGCCTCGAGGTCGCGAACCTCGGCGCGTACGAGGGCTCGTGCGTCCACTATTGGGCGTCGCCGCTCGAAGGGACGCTCTGCGCACGCCAGGAGGTCGCGCTCGTCGGTGCCGGCAACTCCGCCGGCCAAGCGATCGTCTACTTGGCGACGCAGGCGGCGAAGGTGTGGGTCGTCGTGCGCGGCGGCAGCCTGGAGGCGCGGATGTCGCGCTATCTCGTCGACCGCATCGCGGCGCTGCCGAACGTCGAGGTCCTGTTGCAAACCGAGGTGACCGCGCTCGAGGGCGAAGCGGGCGTTTTGAGCGCGGTTCGCTGGCGCCACGTTCCGTCCGGGGAGGAGACGCGGCGCGCGATCCGCCATCTGTTCCTCTTCATCGGCGCCGACCCCAACACTGACTGGCTCGCACAGTCGGACGTGTCGCGCGATCCGACCGGATTCATCCTCACCGGCGCGAACCTCGGCGACGGCCGTCACGCCCTCGAGACGAGTCGCGACGGCGTGTTCGCGATCGGCGACGTGCGCGCCGGATCGACCAAGCGCGTCGCGTCCGCCGTCGGCGAGGGCGCCCAGGTCGTCGCACGGCTGCACGCCTTCCTTTCCAACCAGGCGACGTGACGCACAGACGAATCGAGCGTCCGAGCGTCGCCGACGGGTACGACCGGTGGGCGGCGACGTACGACGCGACGCCGAATCCGCTCGTCGCGCTCGATCGCCGCGTCACGCTTGCAGCGCTCGGCGCGCGGCGCGGCGAGCGCGTGCTCGATGCGGGGTGCGGCACCGGCGCGCATCTCGCGGCGCTCTGCAAGACAGGGGCGCGCGCCGTCGGACTCGATGTCTCGCACGGCATGCTCCGCGTCGCGCGTCGCGCGGCGCCCGCCGCGGGGCTCGCCCGGGCCGACCTCGATCAGGAGCTGCCGGTACGGCGCGCGGTATTCGATGTCGTGCTTTCCGCGCTCGTCTCCGAGCACCTGAACGACTTGCGACAATTCTTCACGGAGGCGTTCTGCGCGCTCCGTCGTGGCGGACGGATCGTGTTCTCCGCGTTCCATCCGGAGTTGGCGCATGCCGGCATCGAGGCCAACTTCGAGGACGCGGGCACCGAGTATCGGTTGGGCGCGCACCGGTACACCGTCGCCGACTATCTCTCCCACATCGTCGACGCGGGTTTTCGCAACCTCGACTGCCGCGAGTATCGGGGTGACGGACGCCTCGTCGAGGAGGTGCCGGCGGCGTCGAAGTACTTCGGCCGACCGCTGCTTCTTCTCATACGCGCCGAACGCGTCGTGTGAGCTGGGAGTAGGGCTTGCGACCGTCGCCGCCTCCGTGGATCATCGGCGCGTGGGAACGACACGCGCGACAGTCACGCTGCGGGTGCCGGGCACGCCGCAGCCGTCATAATTCGAGATCGAAATTCGAGGTCAACGATGTGTCGCAACATCAAAACGCTGCACAACTTCGCGCCGCCGGCCACTGACGACGAGATCCGCGCGTCGTCGCTGCAGTTCGTCCGCAAGCTGAGCGGCTTCACGCGGCCGTCGAAAGCGAACGAGGCCGCCTTCGCGCGTGCGGTCGATCAGGTCACGCACGCGGCGCACGAGCTGCTGGCGTCGCTCGTCAGCAACGCTCCGCCGCGCGACCGCGATGTCGAGGCGTCGAAGCGCCGTGCGAAGGCGGCGGAGCGTTTTCGCCGCGTCGGCGCATCGACTTGATCGGCGCATCGTCGCCAGAATGCGTCGCATGCGCTGCATTCAGATCGCACGCCCGAATGGACCGCTCGAGATCGTCGAGCGCGACGTGCCCGAGCCCGGCGCCGGGTTGGTGCGCGTCCGCGTCGAGGCCTGCGGGATCTGTCACAGCGACTCGCTGACGAAGGAAGGGCTCTGGCCGGGCATTCGCTATCCGCGCATCCCGGGACATGAGGTCGCCGGAACCGTCGACGCAGTCGGCGCGGGTGTCGCCGGATGGACGGTCGGGCAACGCGTCGGCGTCGGCTGGCACGGCGGGCAGTGCGGGCATTGCGATCCGTGCCGGCGCGGCGATTTCTTCGGCTGCCAGGTCGCGCTTCAGGTGACCGGAATCACGTACGACGGCGGCTACGCCGAATACATGATCGCGCCGGCCGAAGGTCTGGCGCGCATCCCGGACGAGCTGTCGGCGGTCGAGGCGGCGCCGCTGATGTGCGCCGGCGTGACGACGTTCAACGCGCTTCGGAGCAGCGGTGCCCGCGCCGGTGACGTCGTCGCCGTGCTCGGAGTCGGCGGGCTCGGCCACCTCGCCGTGCAGTTCGCCGCCAAGATGGGATTCGAGACTGTGGCAATCGCGCGCGGGGCCGATAAGGAAGCGCTCGCGCGGCAGCTCGGGGCGCGCCACTACGTCGACAGTCGCGCGCAGGACGTCGCCGCGGAGCTGCAGAAGTTGGGCGGCGCGGCGGTCGTGCTCGCTACCGTGACCGACGCCAAGGCGATGAGCGCCGCTCTCGGCGGCTTGGGCATCTGCGGAAGGCTGATGGTCCTCGGCGCTCCGCACGAGCCGCTCGAGGTGCCCGCGTTCATCCTCATCGCGGGGCGGCGCTCCGTCGTCGGCTGGTACTCCGGTACGTCGATCGACTCGCAGGATACCCTCGCGTTCAGCGTGCTCTCCGGGGTGCGCGCGATGACGGAGGTCTTTCCGCTCGAGCGTGCGTCGCAAGGGTACGAGCGCATGATGAGCGGCGAGGCACGGTTTCGTGCCGTCCTCACGATCGGTCGTTGAGGTCGCGCGTCACTCGCGCGGCTGCCAGGCGTTGAGGTCGCGCGTCACTCCGGCGGCTGCCAGGCGTTGAGGCCGCGCGTCACTCCGGCGGCTGCTGCCAGCGCCGCGTCATCATCGCCATCGGCGTTCCCGTCTCGAGAAACGTCTTCAGGCTCGACAGCACGAGCGGCCAGCCGGCGGTGATGCCGTGGAGCATCGACGAATCCGGCTCGAGCTCGTCGTGGGTGACAGTCAGGCGGACGACGTCGCGAAACGGCTCGATGTCGTACGTGACGCGCGACGTTTTTGCCGGGTCCTCGTCGTCGGTGGGGAAAGCCCACGTGACGACGAGGCGGCGCGGCGGCGTCGACTCGACGACGGTGCCGACGATGTCGACCTTCGCGGGATCGTCGTAGTCCTGATGCTTCCAGGCCGAGCCGGCCTGCCAATCGGAGACGTTGCTGTGCCGTCCCCAGTATTGCTTCGTCACCTCGCCGTCGGTGAGGGCGGCCCAGACTTTCTCCGATGTCGTCGAGATGTACGTGACGTAGACGAATTTCGGTTTGCTCATCGTTCCTCCTCGAGACCTCTTCAATGGTTGCCTGTCAAGCCCGCCGATCCGCTGCCGGCGCCCTGCGCAGCGGATGGCGCGACATTGGTGCCGGCTGCAAATCCGGCCAGCACACCCGACACGTCGCCCTTGACACCGACGGCGACCTGAGAGGTTGATCGAGGCGCGCCTCTGAACGCCGGCACAGCGGCGCCGACTGGAGGGAGTCGCATGACGGAGAGCCAGCTGCCCGCGGCGCAACGCATGTTCCCGTTTCTCTACGTCGACGACGTGAAGGCGTATCTCGATTTCCTGCAGCGCGCGTTCGGATTCGCGACGCGCATCTACGAAGTCGACGCCGCCGATCCCGACCACGTCCATGCGGAGACCGGCTTCGCCGACGCGGTCGTGATGATCGGTCACGCCAGTCCGAAGTGGGGCACCAGCTCTCCGCGGCGACTCCCGGCGTTGCAGAGCGGCATCTACGTGTTGGTAGAGGACGTCGACGCGCATTGCCAGCGCGCGCGCGTCGCCGGCGCCACGATCGAGAGCGAGCCCGCCGACATGCCGTGGCGCCACCGGATGTACACCGCCCGCGATCCCGAAGGTCACCAGTGGTACTTCGCAACGATGAACCGCGGATGACGCCGACGGAGCTTCGCACCTTCGACGGTGCCGTGGCGATCGTCACCGGCGCCGCCTCGGGCATCGGTCGCGCGCTTTCGGAGGAGCTGGCGCGACGCGGCGCCGCGGTCGTTCTCGCCGACGTCGACATCGAGGTGCGCGACGCCGCGGCCGCAATGCCGTCGGCGACGGGACGCGCCGCGTCGGCGTCGCTCCTCGACGTCACGGACTCCGCGGGCGTGCAGCGGCTCGTCGACCAGGTCGCCGCCGAGCACGGTCGCCTCGACTTCATGTTCAACAACGCCGGCATCGGCGTCGGCGGCGAGCTCCGCGACCACACGATCGCGGCGTGGAACCGGATCATCGACGTCAATGTCCGCGGCGTCGTGCACGGCGTGCAAGCCGCCTACCCGCTGATGCTGCGGCAAGGGTTCGGTCACATCGTCAACACCGCCTCTATGCAAGGGCTGATGCCGGGACCGATGCTCGCGAGCTACTCCGCGACCAAGCACGCGGTCGTCGGGCTCTCGAAGGCGCTCCGCGTCGAAGGCGCGGCCGCCGGTATACGCGCGAGCGTGCTCTGTCCCGGCGTGATCCGCACACCGATTCTCTCCGGCGGAAAGCACGGGGTGTTCGTCGCCGCCATGCCGGAGCAGGAGCAACGCGCGCGCGCGCGCCAGATGTTCGAGCGCCTGCGGCCGATGGACGTGCGGCGCTTTGCGACGAAGGTGCTCGATCAGATCGCTCGCAATCGCGCGATCATCATCGTGCCGGGATGGTGGAGGGCCTTGTGGTGGCTCGATCGCCTGTCGCCGGCGCTGAGCCTCTTCCTCGCCGAGCGCCTGGTGGAAACAGCCCGCCGAGATCTGTACGCCCCGACACGCCCGGCGGCGGATGCGAGATTGGTTCCGAAATAGGGCTCGGGTGCGGCGCCCGCGCCGCGTCGGCGGAGCGGGCGCCGCGCTCGGGACTACAACGCGAGCGTGCCGGTGCGGATCAGGTACGCCAAGCGTTCGCGCTGCTCGGGGTCGAGGATCCCGTGCAGACGTTTCAACGCTTGCACGACGGCGTCGCGCAAGCGCTCGGCGGTCGCGACGCGGAGCTGCGCCGCTTGCTGCGCCATCGACTCGTCGAACTGCTCGCGGCCGAGGGAGTCGGCGAAGCTCGCGAGCGTGCGGCGGCCGTCGACCTCGGCCTGGGCGCGCTCGGTCTTCAAGTCGGCGAGGATCTTCGCCAGCTCTCCGACCTGCTTGTCGTCGAGATCGAGCTTGAAGGCGAGAAAGCGCAGCGGCCGGCGGACGCCGAGTCCCGCGTCGCCGAACCGACTGCTCGCCTCGTACCCCGTCTCACAGCCGCGGCGCGCGTACGATCCTTCGCCGCCGCAACGGCCCGCGTGCACGCCGGCCTCGCCGCCGTAGTGCCGTACCTTCCACCAATAGAGCATGCCTGGATACATCGTGACCTCCACTGCCGAGGGTTTTCCCGCTCGGCGGGTTTCGAGCTCTCCGGGCGGAGAGCCCACGTGGGCGACATGCCTCACGCGACTGCGAGACTAGCGCTGCGTCCGCCCTTTGACGAGTGCTCGGACGAAACGGCCGGTCACGAGCGGCGTGGCGGGGTCTGATCGACCCCGTCACCGCGCTGCGGCGAAGGCTCCGCGGCTGCCAGTGCCGTCTTGCCGGATGCGGTGAGCTTCACGACGGCGGCGTCCGTTCCCGGTTGCCGGCCCGGGCAAACCTCGACGAGACCTTCGCTCGTGGCGTCCTCCCAAATAGGCATGCGCGGACACGACGTGCGCCAGGCCCGCATCGTCTCGTCGTACGTGCGCGGTCGGGCGGCGACCCATGCCAGCAGCTCCAGCATCAGCGCGTTCATTGTCGAGTCCACGGCGAGTCCACGACTCGATGATGCCGCGGCGCCGAGCCATGTCCACCGGCAACACCCGAGCTGCGCCATACTGGCGCACTGGGTGTGGTCAACGCGTCAACGCCGACGATATGCCAAACGGCAGCGATTTTCGACGCGATTTTCATTGACGTGGACGGAAACACCGACGGATGATGCGACGTGCGTGCTCGTGCCGGTATCTAGAGCCGCACCAGGCCAATTGAAATGGACGCTGTGCGAGCGCTGGCGGCCGCAATGTCCGTCGGTGAAGGAGGAAGGCCATGACGGCCATTCGCAGCAGCATCGTCACCGCCGCGGCAATCATGGCAATGTGCGTCGTCGCCGTCGCTAACGCGCACGCCGGGTTGCCGAACGGGTGCGCCGGCGACAAAGAGAGGTGCCTCGCCAAGGACGCGTACGACCAGCTCAAGTGCCACGCGAAGCAGGAGGCGAAGGGGTACGAGGTGCCGGATTGTTTCGGGCGCGCCGCTGCGAAGGTCGACGGTTGCTTCGCGCGCGCGGAGGACTGGTCCCAGTGTTACACCACGAACGACTCGGACGATCGCGACAGCGACGTCGAGGCGTTCGTTCTCGACGTCGTCCACACGCTCAATCCCGGCTACCCGGCACCGCTCACCAGCAAGTGCACATTGGTGAAGCAGAAATGCGTGGCGAAGACCCTGGGGTACATTCTCTCCACGTGTTACAGGAAGGCAGTTCGTAAGGGTCTGCCGCTCGATCCTGTCTGTATCGCGAAGTACCATACGAAGTTCGACGGCGGCGCGACTCCCGCTGCCGGCTGCTTCGCGAAAGCCGAAGAAAAGTATGGTGCCGCAGCATGTCCGACGACCGGCGATACGCAGGACGCCGAGACCAAGATCGATGCGTTTGCGTACGACGTCGCATCGAAGCTCGAGCCGCTCTGCGGCAACAACGTCATCGAGTCGCCGTTCGAAACCTGCGACGGCACCGCAGACAGCGCGTGTCTGGGCCTGTGCCGCCCGGCGGGCGTGCCGTTCTCGTGCACGTGCCCCTTCTGTGGCGACGGTACGCTGAACCAGGCGACGGAAGCGTGCGACAAGGCTGATGACGATGCCTGTCCCGCCCATTGCGCGCGAGATTGCACCTGCGCCGTGTGCGGCAACAACGTCATCGAGCCCTACGTCGAGACCTGTGACGGAACCGCCGACGCGGACTGCCCAGGCGAGTGTCCCGCGGCCGGTGCGATCAACGAATGTCGCTGCCCGGTCTGCGGCGACGATGTCGTGAACCAGTCGTCGGAGGAGTGCGACGGCAGCGACGATTCCGCCTGTCCGGGCCAGTGTTCGTGGCATTGCCACTGCGCGGTATGCGGGAACAACGTAGCGGACCTACCGTTCGAGTCGTGCGACGGCACGGCCGACTCCGGATGTCACGGCCTGTGCCGACCGTCCGGCGACGTCAATGAGTGCCAGTGTCCGAGGTGCGGCGACAACGACGTGAATCAGCCGACGGAGGCGTGCGACGGCACCAGCGATGCCGCGTGTCCAGGACGATGCACCAACGATTGTCACTGTGGATTGTGCGGTGACGGTGTCATGGACCCGTCAGAGACCTGCGATACGCCCGACGACACCGCATGTCCGGGACAATGCGGGGCGCCGGGCGACGACAACGAGTGCCGCTGCCCCGTTTGCGGCGACGGAATCGTCAATCAGGCGACCGAGCAGTGCGACGACTACGACGACACTGCGTGCCCCGGGCGCTGCGAGTACAATTGTCAGTGCGGATCCTGCGGCGACGGTATCGTCGACACATCGGAGGAGTGCGATAACCCGGAAGACACGGCGTGTCCGGGCCAATGCTTGGCGCCCGGCGAAGTGAACGAGTGCCACTGCCCGATTTGCGGCGACGATGCGGTCGATCAGGCGAGCGAGCAGTGCGACGGTGTCGACGACACCGCCTGTCCGGGTCGGTGCAAGTCCGATTGTCAGTGTGCCGTGTGCGGCGACGGTATCGTCGACGCGCCAGAGAACTGCGACAGCCCACAAGACGCAGCGTGTCCCGGTTCATGCATACCGCCGGGGGACGTCATCGAGTGCCGTTGTCCGACGTGCGGTGATAATTTCGTGAATCAGGCTTCGGAGCAGTGCGACGCGTCCGATGACGGCGCGTGTCCCGGAGCCTGCCTCCCCGATTGCACCTGTCCCTAATCGTAGTATCACCCAGTGGCGCGGCGCCGTTTCCCGTACGGCGCCGCGTCACTGGATGACATGATCGAGCTCGCGCACAATCTCTGGATCGTCGAGCGCCCGCAGCGGTTCTACGGTCTCGAGGTCGGCACACGCATGACCGTCATCCGCCTCGCCGACGGCAGCGTACTCTTGCACTCGCCGGTCGAGCTCGACGCCGAGGTGCGATGGGAGCTCGATGCGATCGGCCGCGTACGTTACGTCGTGGCGCCGAACCGCGTGCATCATCTCTACGCCGGCGACGTCGCATTCTCGCCTGGGACGTCGACCGCGTCATCGTCGCCCACGGCGAGGTCCTCGAGCACGGCGGGCGCGAGGCGCTACGACGCGGCTACGCGTGGCTGCTTCGGTGAGGGGGCGATGACCGAGTCGTGGCCGCAGCAGCTCGAAGCCTGGCACGACTTCTACGTCATCGTCGGCGGCGCCGCGGCGGGGCTCACCGGCCTCATGTTCATCGTCGTGTCGCTCGGGCCGCCGGGGATCGTCTACCGCGCGTCGCGGGGCGTGCGCGCGTTCGTCACCCCGACGGTGGTCTTCTTCGCGAGCGTGCTCGTCGTCGCCGCGGTCATGGCGACGCCGACGCTTGGCCCGGCGACGGTCGCCGTCGCGTTGGCGGTCGGCAGCATCGGGATGCTCGTCTACCTGTGGAGCGTCGAGGGTCACAAGCAATGGCGCGAGAACAATCTCGATCGACTGGATTGGCTCTGGTACATCGCGCTGCCGATCGTCAGCTACGTCGCGACACTCGCTGCGGCGGGCGCCATCTTCATGCGCGTAGCGATCGGTTTGGAGCTGCTCGGCGGCGCGATGCTCTTCTTGCTCGTGATCGCGATCCACAACGCGTGGGATCTGGTGCTGTGGATGACCCAGCAGCCTCGCGGGGGTGGAACCCGAGAGGCTTGATTCAGCCGTGCACCCGCTGGACTCCTGAGCATGGCGAGGAGGCCACATCATGAGTGACAGCGGAACAGCGATCGTCGTCGGCGTCGGACCCGAGGCTGGGCTCGGCGGCGCGCTCTGCAAACGGTTCGCGCGCGAAGGGCTGCACGTGCTCGTCGCCGGACGCACGCCCGACAAAGTGGAGACGGTGGCGGCGGCGATCCGCACAGGCGGCGGGCGCGCGACCGCCGTCGCGACCGATACGACCCTCGAGAAAGACGTCCTCGCGCTCTTCGATCGCGCCGAGAAGGAAGGGCCGCTCGACCTCGTCGCGTACAACGCCGGCAACGCCGCGATGGGCGAGCTGCACGACATGCAGGCGAGCTACTTCGAGCAGGTGTGGCGGGTCGGCTGCTTCGGCGGATTCCTCGTCGGGCGCGAGGCGGTGCGCCGCATGCTGCCGCGCAGCCGCGGCACCGTGATCGTCACCGGCGCGACCGCGTCGCTCCGCGGCAAGCCGACGACGACCGCGTTCGCCTCCGCCAAGGCGGGGCTGCGCGCGCTCGCCCAGTCCATGGCGCGCGCGTATGGGCCGCGCGGGATTCACGTGGCGCACGTCGTCGTCGACGGCGGGATCGCCGGCGACAAGATCATCCAAGGCATTCCGCAGTTCGCGCAAGCGATGGGCGAGGACGGTCTCGTCAGCCTCGACGGTCTCGCGGATGCGTACTGGTATCTTCATACGCAGCACCGCGCCGCGTGGACGCACGAGCTCGACATCCGGACGTTCAAAGAATCGTTTTGAGCGCGGCGCGGTTGGAGTCGGTCTTTCGCGATGACCTCGGCCGCTGCGAGGAGCTGAGCTACGAGAAGTGGGCGTCGCGCGGTCCGGTCGAGCGGGTATTGGAATGGTTCGCGGTTCCTGCCAAGAGCCAGCTGTAGCCCCCACGCTGCCGCCGCAGCCCCACCAGGCTGCCCAGGAGGACACCATGGGTCGAGGAACGCTCGCTTTCATCCTGCGCCTCGGGATCGTGCTCGCCGTCGCGGGCGCCGTCCGCGCGCACGCCGACGAGACCTGCATGTCGCCGTACATGCCGAAGATCACCGGGCAAGAGGACTACGTGTACGTCTGGACGCTCGGCATCGACGGCGTCGGCGACGGATCGGACAAGCTCGTCACGGTGGGCGCGAACCCGACGAACGCGGCGACGTACGGCAAGGTCGTCTCCGCG
>WNFP01004046.1_pt1 | contig 11788 bp, 10 predicted proteins | sample 5400201 | NCBI WGS metagenome assembly WNFP01 (sample SAMN13153355, study PRJNA577476) | soil metagenome | isolation source: 115 cm saprolite under Madrone tree | place: USA:California | collected 2016-06-14
AATACAAATGCTCCCTCAATCGATTTCTTGATCGCAGCCTGGGTATTGGGATCGAGGCCGATGGGCACCTGCAAGCCGGCGAGTTTGATCTCGTTGGCGTGCAGTTCCCTCAGAACCGCAGGCGGCAGCGAGAGGTCATCCAGGCTTCTCTCCAGCCGGAAACTAAAGGCCTTCACCAGTAAGATCCCAAGGACCGCGATAGCCAGGACACCCGCTACGCGCGCCACCGCATTGTTGATACCAGACGCCGTGCCCACCCGGTCCTGGCTCACTGAATTCATAACCACGGTGGTAAGAGGCGCCACGCTGACTGCCATCCCGAACCCCAGGACAACAACCGCCGGGAAGAACCCGCTCCAATAGCCGCCTCCCACAGAGGGAACGGAAAATAGTACGAACCCGAAAGCGGCAATGAGAGGGCCGATGACGAGCGGGCTTGTGGAGCCGTAACGAGCCACGAGCCCCCCGGACCAGCGGGAGAGGAAAAACATAAGGAGAATAAATGGAAGTATGGCAGCGCCGGTCGCTGTTGTTGAGTACCCCTGGACTTGCACCAGATTCAACGGGAACAAGAAAAAGAAGATTCCGACCGCGGCATACAGAAGCAGGGTAAGGAGGTTGGCTCCGCTGAAGCTTCGGGATTCGAACAGTCGTAACGGGAGCATCGGCGCCGTGACTTTGGCCTCGACCAACGCGAACGTGACAAGACAGCCGAAGCCCACGATCAAACTTCCGAAAACTAACGGATTCCTCCAACCCAGGTTGACCGACTCGATAAAACCGTTGACCAGGCCACCCAATCCGAGGGTGGCGAGAATCGCCCCTGACCAGTCAACGCGCCCTGCAACGGCGCTCCGGCTCTCCGGAATCCGCCAGATAGAAATGGTTATCACTGCCGCGGCGAGCGGAAGATTGATGAAGAACACCCATCGCCAGGAGGCATGTTCAATCAGCCAGCCGCCAAGCAACGGGCCAACCGCGGTCGTGATCGCCGTGAAGCCCGACCATGTTCCGATCGCCTGGCCGCGACTCTTCTCGTCGAAAGATGTGCTAATGATGGCAAGACTGCCGGGCACGAGCAGCGCCGCCCCCACGCCCTCGATACTTCTCGCAAGGATCAATTGGTGAATGTTTGAGGCAATGCCGCAACCGGCCGATGCCACCGCGAAAATCGCAACTCCCGACAGGAACATCAGACGTCGGCCAAACATATCGCCGAGAGACCCACCGGCAAGAATCAGCGCGCCCAGGAAGAGTCCGTAAGACTCGACCACCCATTGCACATCCACCACGGTCGCGTGAAAGCTGGTCTGGAGCACAGGCAGAGCGACATTGACGACCGTGCTATCGATGAACGCCATGCTGGAGCCGAGAATGGTCGCCGCAAGTATCCAGGTTCTCGCTCCCGCTCCACAGGGGACTTCGACGCCGGCTGATCTCATTACTTCTTCGTCACAGGGCGTTCTCATGGGGGCTATAGATGCCTTTCAAGACAAGTGTAGCTCTCAAGATCGGCGAGAGCCTCGGGCAGCCGGCGAGCCAATCGCATGAGGGTGATTTGGCTAAGCCAGTTGACCTTGCAGCGCACGCCTGGCATCGCCGTGGCGTCGGCGGGCACAAGTTCGCTAAGATCACCAGCATTCTGTTGCCAACCATTTGCCCCGAAATAGCGTCAGAGATTGCTGCAAATGACTGAGACCAGGACCAGGACGGTAAGCAAGACTCTGCTGATCGTGATATCACTGGTCGTGATCGCCATCGTGGCCGTCATCGTGACGGGAATTCACCTCTCCAATCCGTATCTGCACAGCAAGGTTGTGGAGATGCTTGCCGAGAAATTTCACGCTGACGTGGAGCTTAAAGAGTTTCACGTCTACCTGTTTCCGGGCGCGCGGATCGAAGGTTCAGGACTGGTGCTCCGTCACGAAGGCCGCACCGATGTCCCGCCGCTGATTTCAATTGGCGAATTCTCCGCTCAGGCGGGCATCACGGGCCTGCTCGGGAAGCCATGGAAAATCGAGCAGGTCAAGCTCAAGGATCTGGTCATACAGGTCCCACCCAAGGGCGAAAGAAGGAAGCAGGACTGGTCGAAAATGCGGGACGCCCCTATCTTGATCGGAGAAATTGTGTCGGATGAGGCGGAGCTTCGGTTGCTGCCCAAGTCCGCGGACAAAGATCCTCACGTGTTCGCCATTCACCACCTCGTAATGCACTCGGTCGGACTCGACCGGCCCGCGAAATTCAACGCGCAGCTCACTAACGCCATCCCTCCGGGCGAAATTGACACCAAGGGGAGTTTCGGCCCCTGGAGCCCGGATGATCCCGGCCAGACGCCGCTGTCCGCCGAGTACACATTCGACAAGGCTGACCTGGGAGTCTTCAAAGGCATCAGCGGCATCCTGTCTTCGACCGGCAAGTTTGGCGGCGTGCTGGAGAAAATTGAAGTCGAAGGCAAGACCTCGACTCCCGACTTTACGGTCGCTGTTGGTGGGCACCCTCTCGATCTGGAGACGGTCTTTAGTGCCACGGTGGATGGCACCAACGGGGACACGCTGCTGCATCCGGTGACGGCCCATCTGTTGAACACGGTGATCGTCGCCCAGGGCGGCGTGGTGAGATCTCCCGACAAGCAGGGCAAAGAGATTACGCTCGACGTGACCGTCGACAAAGGCAGACTCGAGGATCTGTTGCGCCTGGCCGTGAAAGCCAATCCGCCTCCCCTGACCGGCGCTATAAACTTTCGCACCAAATTTGATTTGCCGCATGGCAAGGGCGATCTCGCCGATCGCTTGAATCTGGACGGAAAATTTGACGTCCAGCAGGCCCAATTCACCAGCCCGGAAGTGACCGCTAAAATCGAGACGCTCAGCCGAAAGGGTCAGGGTCAGCCGGAAAACAAGGATGCAGGCAGCAGCGTGTCCCAGCTCAAAGGCAATTTCGTGCTCGACAACGGCGTGATTACGTTCCGCGGCCTGACCTTCACTGTCACCGGAGCTCAGGTCGCCCTCGACGGCCGGTACGGTCTGGAAAAAGAAAACCTCGACTTCTACGGGAAGCTGCTGATGAAGGCCAAAATTTCGCAGACGACGACCGGGGCGAAATCCTTCGTCTTGAAGGCGGTGGATCCGTTCTTCCGGAAGAACGGCCAGACCGAAGTGCCGATCAAGATTACCGGCCCGCGCGAGCACCCATCCTTCGGCCTTGATCTCCACCACAAGGACAAAGACAAGGACAAGGGAGAGTAAGGGATGGCACTAGGAACGGGATCTCAGGCCACGTCCTTTTTCTCCTTATCGGCGGGCTCCCCTGAGTGTTCAGGGACGCCACCGGGTTCTGGAAAATCGGTGTCGGAGGATTTAAGCAGCGCATTCTGGTCGCGATGCCCCAGCTGTCCTTGCATAGAGGTATTGCCAGGCGGTTCCTGCCGTCTGTCCTGCTCTACGGCGCCCTTGCCGCGGTCCTGGTCATCGGCCAGAGCCCGATCCAGGTCTTTCTTGAAGTCAGTCATGAATGTCCCCGATTCAGGCCAGGAAACGCATCAGGCCAATACACAGCCTATCGTGAAACTTTTACCAGTGGGAAGGGTTAATCCTGTAGATTGGGACAAAGATTCAACGAGGTCAGGATGAAGCGTCTCATACTCACTCTTTCGGGGATTTTGCTGGTGACTTTGGCTGGTTGGGGAGAACAGCTCACTCCGGGTGAGCAGGCGCATGCCAGCGTTAACGCACACCGGCAGGAAGCCAAAGACAATGCGCGGCGTCGTCACCACCGCCGCAGTCGCCGCCATCATCGCCGTCATCAGGCGGCATAGCCGGTTGTCACAGCCACGCTTTACTGGGGCCTCCGCGCCTCAGTTCCTGTCGTGGCCACTCCCAGCTTGCGTAGACGGTCCCGGGCCTGCATGGCTTCATTGGACTTGGGATAGCGTTGTATCACGTGGCGCAGTGCGGCGATTCCAGCTTCCTGTTGCCCCAGCTCAACTAACGCCATACCTTTCTTCAGTTCTGCAGCGGCCGCCTTGGTGCCGTCCGGGTAGCTCTGCAGGACCTGGTCGTAGCTCTTGACCGCCGCCGCGTAATTCCCCTGCTTGAATTGGATGTCAGCCAGGTAGAAGTTCGAGTTCCCCGCCAGGTCGGTGTTGGGATAGAACTTCACGTAATCCCCAAACTCCTGCGCCGCCAGATCGCTCTTTCCCGCCTGGTAGTCGCGCAGCGCATTGTTGTAAAGAACGTCGGGCGGAGGAGCGGCCGCTGCCTGCTGCTGTTGCTGAGTCTGCTGGACGGCAATGCTCTGTTGTGCCGCCTGCATGTCCTCCAGCTGCTTGCTCACCTTGCCCAGGCGCGCCTTGAGCTCGTCCAGAGTGTCGTTCAAGGACTGGATTTGGCCCGAGAGCTGGTCGGCGTGGGCGCCGCTGTCGGTCTGTTGCTTTTGGAGAGTGGTCTGAAGGTCGGTGACCGAGGTAGCAACCTTGTTGGCCCGGTCGGTGCTCTGTTCAATCAGGTGCTGAAGTACACCCATGCGCTCGTCGAAGGACTGCTGCATGTGAGCAATTCGGTCCTGCAGGTCCTGCACCTGAGTCTGCAGTTGCACCATGTCCTTGTTCACGCCCCACACCGGCGTCACGCCGGTGCAGAGCAGGGCCAAAATGGCAAGCAAAATGGGAAATCGCTGGATTTTCATTGTCCAATACCTACGATGGAAGAGTATGAATCGCGTCCCGGCCAGAGGACGAAGTAATGATGTAGCGCCGGCGTCCGCCGGCCGTCGCGAGGGCGTCCCGCCCTCGCACTCAGGCGCAAGCAAATACGCCTGCCAGCCGCCGCGACACCGGCGCCAATCAACCTTACTTCCCGTAGACGAAGTGACCACGCCGGTTCTGCTGCCAGCACTGCTCGTTCGACTCGGTGCAGAACGGCTTTTCCTTGCCGTAGCTGATGGTCTTGACGTGATCGGCAGGAACGCCGCCTTGTACCAGAGCGTTACGGACGGAATTCGCACGGCTATCACCCAGGGCTAGATTGTATTCCGTCGATCCCCGTTCGTCGCAGTGACCCTCTACCGTGAAGCTGATGTTGGGATGCTGCTTCAGGAACTCGACATCGCCCTGCATGGACGACTGCTGGTCCGCATTGATATCGCTCTTGTCGTAGTCGAAGTAGATGTCCTTCACCGTTTGTGAGAACAGTTCTTCCTCAGTGGCCGACGGCTGAGGTGGCGGTGGGGGTGGCGCGTTCACGGTGACACGCGCCGTGGCCGTTTGCGTCCCGCCCGCTCCCTTTGCGGTCAGAGTATAGGTGGTGGAATCAGCCGGGGTCACGCTCTGCGATCCGCTGGCTTGCACGGCGCCTACGCCGTCGATGCTGACATCAGTCGCATTGCTGGTCTGCCAGGTCAATGTCGTGGACCCGCCTTTATCGACCGTACTCGGGTTGGCCGAGAGCGAAGCTGTAGGGGCGGCTGGCGCTGGGGGTGGAGGCGGTGGGGGTGGCGCTACTTTCTTCTTGCACGCGCCCAGGGTCATGATCGCCATCAGGGCGAACACCAACATCATCCATCTAACGTTTCGTTGCTTCACTCTGCTCCTCCGTACTCTGGGTGCGCATTGATTGCTGTACTTGATTACGATCGCTGCGCCCGGCTCAAGTCCGGAGAGGGGAAGTCGTGCTCCGCCTCGTCCGGGAATTCACTGCAAAACAGCGAATATGATTCCTGGGTCAAATTTCTAAAAATCACTTCCAACTCCAGTTGGGTTGACTGTTAGCGCCCGCAAAGGTCAGCTGCTTCTGATTGGTACCATCGGCCAGCATGGTCCATATCTGCAAGCTGCCGGCACGGCTGGATTGGAAAATGATGTGCCTTCCGTCCGGCGACCAATACGGGAAGTCGTTGCGCCCGCCATCATGGGTCAGCTGCACCCACTGTTTGCTGGCAATGTCCATGATGTAGATGTCCTGCGCTCCCGGCGCTCCCGGGCCGTATTTGCGCATCCAGGAAACCACCAGAAACTGCCCGTTCGGCGACCACGCCGGAGAGACCGCATAGCCCTGGTCTGTGAGCCGCTGCACGTTGGTGCCGTCGGCCTCCATGGTATAAACCTGCGGCAGTCCCGTCCGTCCACTTACCCAGGCAATTTGCCCGCCCGTCTTGCGATTCCATGCCGGTGAGACGTCAGGGCCTTTGGAGGACGTGATCCGCTTGAGATTTCCTCCCGCTGAATCCACCGCGTAGATCTCTGGGTCTCCGCTGCGTGAGGACGAGAAAGCGATTTTCGTTCCGTCTGGAGACCACGCCGGAGAAAGATTGGTGCCGCCGAACCGGGGAAATGAAACCAGGCGATCCAGGTCAAGCGAATACATCAGAATTTCCCACCCCGCCTTCGTCATCGAACTGAAAGCGATACGCGAACCATCGGGCGAGACCCGGGGCGACAACGAAATCGAACCCAGATGGGTCACGACATGCTGGTTGGCGCCGTCGTAATCCATGGCCCAGATTTCCTTGTGCCCGCTGCGGCTGCTCACGAAATAAATCTTGCTCTCCGCAATCCCGGCAATGCCGCCACCCAGGCGAAAGATGATCTCGTCGGCAAACTTGTGCGCCGTAGCGCGGGCCGCATCGTTGGTCGCCGCATCTTGATACTGCTTGCCCAAGACTTGCGGAGAGGTCACATTCTTCACATCGTAAAGCCAGCCCTGTACGGTTATGCCGTTGCCCGACACGCCCAGATTGCCAAAGGCCAGCATGGCCGCATTCGGCGGCGGCGCACTCCAGCCCTCGAACTTCACATCAGCGGGAGTTCCTACTTGACCCAGTGGATAGAAACTCTTCGAAACCATGTCGAAAATGCCGGCATTGTCCAGATCGTTCCACAGAGTTTCGTTGAATGCCTTGAGCAGGTCGGCATTCTTCGGATCCTGAGTAGAGGCATTGAAATCGGGAACTGCCAGGCGCACTTTTTCGACGCCCAACCCGGTGCCGGTTTTAATCCAATCCTGGGCAAGGCTCGAGGTCAACAAGAAAAGAGGTAACAAAAGTAATAAAAATCGCTTCATTAATAATCGCTTCCTAACTATGTAGTACGAAGTGACAAACTCTCAAATCCGGCGTCATCCTGAGGAACTTCAGTCCGAAGGATGTCGCGCCTACTCCTAATGGCCCAGCCGACTCTTTATCAGCTCCACGCCAGATGCTTCGCTTCGCTCAGGATGACGCCGATACTAAAAGACAGATGACACTCGCCAGCAACTGAAAGCCAAAAATACCCTGCTATCTTTTGTAATCGAACCAGAACTCTACCGACACCTTATTCGCGGCATAATCGGAGGGCAAGGGACCAAAAGTGTCAATGCGCTGAATGGCCCGCGTGGCCGATTGGTCGAGCGATGGGACACCACTCGACTGCTCCACTTGAACGTTTGCGGGATGGCCGTCGCGCATGACATCGAATGTGACGTATACCCGTTGCGCCGTGCTGATGCGCGGGTCCACTTCATATTTCAGCCAGTTCTCGGAAACTTTCTGCTGCACCACTTTTACGTACCAGGCATACCGTGAGCCGAAGTCGCCACCACCGCCGGTGAAGCCGAAGCCTCCTTTGGCGCCGGCGGCGTTGAACGTGCCATAAGGCCCGCTGACCGGTCCGCCCTGGCCAAAGGGAACTACATTGTCGGCTTCCTCCGCCGGTTCTGGCTTCGCCTTCTCCTTGGTGGCGCTAGTCTTCGGCACCGGCTTGGTCTTTGTGATCTTGTCCGGGATCGGAATCGCATCCGGCAGTTTCTCCTCTACCGGTTCCGGCTTGGGCAGCGATTGCGTAATTCCCTTCGAGTCGTTGGCGAGAACGTTCTGGGTCTGGGTCGGAGTGGATGGTAGCGGGATGTTACTCACCAGGGTCACGCCCATGGCATCGCCGCCACCGCCCGCGCCCCAGCCTTCACCATGGCTGCCCGGAGCCACCACGGCGTAGAGCACAATGGCGCCCACAATCGCAATGTGCAATCCGAGCGACCACGTGAGGTTGCGGCCCCAACGGTCGTGTTCAAAAAAGATTTCAGTGTTTGCTGCCATGCGCGTCCAGCGGTTGAGTAACGATACTCACATTGGTGATGCCAGATGATTTAACCGCGTCCATGACGGTGGCGAAAGCGCCGAAGGGCACGTCTTCATCGGCGCGGACGAAGATGGCCTGGTGCTGCGGGTCGCGTATTTTCTGTTTGATCCGGGCCGCGATTTCGTTGATGTTGACCGGGTCATTGCCGAGAAAAACCCGCTGCTGTTTGTTGATGCTGACCACCAGGCGTTCTTCGGTGATCTCTTTGACGGTCCGGGTCTTGGGGACATTGAGCTCGATGCCGGACTGCAGCACCGGGGCGGTGACCATAAAGATGATCAGCAGCACGAGTACTACGTCCACCAGCGGCGTGATGTTGATGTCGGAGGGGGAAGTTTGAGTTCGTCCGTTCGAAGCCGTAAAGGCCATTACCGCTGCCCCCCCGGAGCTTCAGCCGTGCGGTAGGCGGGCGCCTGTTGACGATCGACCGCGTTCAACACTTCCATGGCAAAGTCGTCGCCGCGGGCAGCTAGGTCGCGAATCGACCCGCCGATCAGGTTATAAGCAATGACAGCCGGGATGGCAGCTGCCAGTCCCGCGGCCGTCGTAATGAGGGCCTCGGAGATTCCAGGCGCGACGGCGCGCAGTGTGGCAGCTCCCGCCGTACCCAAACCGTGGAAGGCGTCGATGATGCCCCAGACGGTCCCAAACAGCCCGACGAACGGTGTGACCGCTCCGGTAATCGCCAGCCATGGCATGTTCCGCTCAAAGCGGCTCAGCTCTTCCGAGTTCGCAATCTGCATGGCGCGCTGTATAGCTAGCGGACTTCGAATCACGCCATTGGCCGCGGCACCCTGCCGGCGATACTCTTCAAATCCGCCCTCAAACACCCCGACCAGCGGGCTGGGACGAAATTGTTCCGCCACGGCGCCCACATCCTGCAACCGTTGCGCCTTGCGGAAGGCGCGCACAAAACGGCCGCTTTGTACCCGCGCCCGCCGCAACACGCTCCACTTGGAGAGAATGATCGCCCAGGAGACCAAGCTGAAGATAAGGAGAATAAGTAGAACCACCTTGGCGACGGGGCCGGTTTCACCCACCAAGTCAATAATTTCGCCGCCGACCACTGCTGCCAGCAAGGGATACAGATTCATTGTTTTTAGGAGGATTCCTGCTTGGATTATAGACCATGGCAGCAGCCTAAATGTGCCGATGAACACTATCTAACAACCCGTAGGGCTGTGCAAAAAACGCAGCTCAAACCGATTCTTTCTGACAACCGGGAACTGCGAACCGAAAACTGTTTTCGTGCTATCCTGCGCTCACCCTCATCATCCCACTCTGCGTACCAGGACGCCGGTGCTCATCGAACTGCGGCTAGAAAACTACGCGGTCGTAGACAACCTGGCGGTAGAGTTCGCGCCCGGACTGAACCTGCTGACGGGGGAAACCGGCGCTGGAAAGTCCATCCTCATCGATGCCCTGGCCCTTCTGTTGGGCGACAAGGCCTCGGCGGACCTGATTCGTTCGGGGGCAGACAAAGCGACGATATCCGCTGTCTTTGAAGTCGAAGGCGGAGCGGAAAAAACGGTCGCGCAGATCCTGGAAAATAATGGGATCGACCAGGAAGACGAATCGATCATCCTGCGCCGCGAAATTGCCGCTGGTGGCAAGGGACGGGTTTTCGTCAACAACCAGCCTGCAACCGTAGCAGTCTTGCGTCAAATGGCCCCGTATCTCGCCACCATTCACGCCCAGAACGAATCCCTGCTGTCCTTCGACGCATCTACGCGGCTCCGCTTGCTGGACACTTTTGCCAACGTTCAGATAGAAGCGACAGCCGAAGCATACTCTGACTGGAAGGGCATCCAGAGTCGCATCGAAGAACTCGAGCGCGACGAACAGGACCGCTTGCGCCTGCTCGACCTGTGGAAATTCCAGGCGCGGGAAGTTGAAGACGCCAAGTTGCAACCGGGAGAAGACGAGCGCCTCGAAACCGAGAAGCGCGTCCTGGCTAACGCCGAAAAAATCCACAGCGCGGCCATGAACGCGTTCGATTTGCTCTACGATGGCAACGCTTCAACCGCCGCGTCGTTGCGGACGGCGCAAAAACACATCGAAGAGCTGGCCCGTTACGAACCGAAGTTTCAAGAGACGGTGGCCACGCTCGAAACCGCACGCATCAGCGTCGAAGACGTCGGCGCCAGCCTGCGTGACTACGCCGGCGGGATCGAGGCTTCTCCCGAGCATCTGGCGGAAGTCGAAGACCGCCTCGCGCTGATGGATCGGCTCAAGCGCAAGTATGGCCCCACGCTCGAAGACGTGATGAAGCACGGCGCTGGAGTCAGCCGCAAGCTTTCGGAGATGGAGAACAAGGACGAGGTCCTTCGCCAGTTGCGCTCCGAACTGGCACAGGCGGCCGAGGCCTACCTCCGCACGGCCCGGGCCATTTCCAAAAAACGATACGAAGCGGCGCGCAAGCTGGAGAAACTGGTCGAGGCCGAAATCAACGACCTGGCTATGAAATCGAGCTTCCGGATTGAAGTCAGCGGCACCGACGAGGAAGGGAACTGGACAGCCACAGGCTTCGACCAGGTGTTGTACATGATAGCCACCAACCCAGGCGAGCCGTTACGGCAACTGGAGCACATTGCCTCCGGCGGGGAACTGTCACGGGTGATGCTGGCTCTTAAGGCAAGTGTCGAAGCGTCGAGTAAGAAGCGTGGCTCAGGGACCCAACGCACCCTGGTCTTCGACGAAATCGACACCGGAATTGGCGGCCGGGCGGCCGAGGCCGTAGGCAAAAAGCTCAAGAGCCTGTCCCGCTCGAATCAGGTCCTTTGTGTAACCCACCTGCCCCAGATTGCGACCTTCGCCGACCATCACTACTTGATTGAGAAAAAGGCCACGGCCGGCCGGATTCGGACCAGCGTCCACCCGATCACCGGGGAAGAGCGTACCGAGGAAGTGGCCCGAATGCTCAGCGGTGCCAAGTTGACCGAGACCTCCCGCAAGCACGCCGAACAGATGCTGAAGACCAACGCGTAGGGAACGCTACCATTCGCTGCCGAATTCTCCCCAATCGCTGCTAATCCTAAGCCTTTCTACGGCTTACGTTGACCAACTGGATACTTCTCCGATACTCTAGTAGCCAACTACCCATAGGGAACGTGTACCCTAAAGAAGGCAGACCATGGCCCCATCCCAAGACGAAAAGACGCTGCTTTTGCTAAAGCCCCGCGGTTTCTGCGCGGGCGTGGTGCGGGCCATTGATATTGTCCGTATCGCCCTCGAAGAGTTCGGGCCGCCGATCTACGTCCGTAAGGAAATCGTTCACAACCGTTTCGTGGTTGAAGAATTGCAAGGCAAGGGCGCGATTTTTGTCGACAGCGTGGAAGAAGTCCCAAATGGGGAACGGGTGATTTACAGCGCCCATGGGGTTTCGCCCGAGGTACGCGAAGCCAGCGAGCACCGTGGACTGCGCGTCATCGACGCAACCTGTCCGCTGGTCACGAAAGTCCACGTCGAAGCAGTGAAGTTTGCCAAAGAAGGCTATTCGCTGATCCTGATCGGCCACCGCGACCACGATGAGGTCATCGGAACCCTGGGTGAGGCGCCGGTGGTGACTCAGGTCGTGGGGTCGCCCGAGGAAGTGGCATCGTTGACCGTGGCTGACCCGAACCGGGTAGCTTATCTGACCCAGACCACCCTGAGCCTGGACGAAACTCGGGACATAAT
>WNFP01004047.1_pt1 | contig 11788 bp, 9 predicted proteins | sample 5400201 | NCBI WGS metagenome assembly WNFP01 (sample SAMN13153355, study PRJNA577476) | soil metagenome | isolation source: 115 cm saprolite under Madrone tree | place: USA:California | collected 2016-06-14
TAACCGCCAAGGTCATATTCAGAGTCCAAAAATCATCTCCACAACCTCGAACCGCTGGGTTCAGGACGCCGCGCTCCGCCTAGTTCGCACGGTGAATCTGCCGCAGATGCCAAAGGAAGTCATTGCAGAGCAGGGCCACGAGCCAGTGCACTTTGAAGTCCAATGGACTTTCAAGTGACAGGATTGAGGTGCCTTGTGAAGAAGCAACTTGCGATTGTCTGGCTAATCTCATTGGCAACGTTTGCGGCCGTTGACCCAACACTCAATTCGCTGCAACGAGCCAGAGGTGCTTTTGAGGGTCAGCATATTCTGGCTTTATCTATTCCTGGCCAGCGCGTCACACGGTGTGCTCGACGCATTCACGAATGGTGGGCTTGGCGTTGCGTTCTTCTCACCTTTCGACGCCACTCGCTACTTCTTCCCTTGTCATCCGATCGAAGTTTCCCCGATCGGCGCGGCTTTTTTCTCCGAGCGAGGCCTATCCGTGCTGCAAAGCGAATTCGTCTGGGTTTGGCTCCCTTCGATCGTTTTTGCTATTCTGGCGTTTGCGATTCGACGCCTGTTTGAACGCTCGACAGGTCTAAGCGATCGCTCGAGCAACCGCTGACAGGCGTCCGAGGAGGCATTCCTTCGGGCTTTGCACCCGGCGACTAAAGCTCTCCTTTTGATCGCGCCACATCTGTACCGGTTCCCGCGCCCACTTCCGGTCGCCAGCGGAATTTATCCAGCAGGGGATTGTCTTTTCCTTCCACTGCGTCGGCAATGATCTCACCCAGCACCGGGGCAAATTTGAACCCATGTCCGCTGTCACCTGCAGCAACGACTAAGCCTTGGCGCTCCGGATCGCGCGCGATCCAGAAATGTCCATCGTGCGTGTCGCAGTACATGCACACCCGCGTATCGACAATCGGCGCGTCGGTGAGCGACGGAAAGGTCGAGGCCAGAAATTTACGCAAGTTGTTTTCGTCATCGGACGTCACGACGCGCTCGGGAGAGTCGGGCGACATCTCGCGCCCAGTACCGTGATTGGCAATCTTTAGCACGCCGTCGCGATTGATCGGAAACCCGTAGTAGCCGGTTGTTGTGATGTCCGCGCCGAAAACCGGAAAACGCTGGGGCGCGAACAACTCAGGCTTTGAAGGCTTCAGGTGAAAGACTGGCTGCCCGGTCGCGTGAAAAAACTTCTTCGTAAAGGGCAGCACGTACGGCGTCCACGCGCCAACAGCCATGACTACGAAATCCCCGGCGATTTGCTGTCCGTCATTGAGAGCGATGCCGCTCACGCGATTGTCACGCTCGTTCAGCTGCGAAAACGTCGCGCCTTCGCATAGTTTAACGCCGGCAGATTTGGCGCGCTGGATTAACATTGCAACCGCGCGACCGCTCTCCGCATAACCCGCCTCGATCTCTAGAACGCCATCGCGATAAAGTTCCGGATTCCATGCGGGAAAACGTTTCCACAGCTGCGGCGCGTTCATTCGCTCGACCTTGTGGCCGCGCTTTTCCAAGGTTTTGAAACTTTCATGCTCAAAATCGCCAGGTTTCATTTCCTGCCGGCGAACGAACATCACGCCAACCTCGTGATACAACTGTGTGCCGAATTGTTGATTCCATTTCCGCCAGCGTTCGATCGAGCGTTCAGCCAGTTCTGTGTACTCTTCATCTGCGCCGTATGCGGCGCGAACTGCTTTGCTAATGTCGGTTGATGCGGCGAGCGGATGCGGCAGCGGCCCAGGGTCGACCAGAACAACTTCTTGTCCGCGTTTCCTCAATTCGATCGCGGTGGTAACACCGTTAATGCCCGCGCCAACGACAATAACTTTCGACATAGAAGGATCCTGTCATTCTGAGCGAAGCGAAGAATCTCTGATCTGCACCCCGACACCATGTCAGCCAGTAAGTCAGAGATGTTTCGCTTCGCTCAACATGACAAGACCATAGGATGTGCCCATTCAAAACGTTTAACACCTGTCGGCTACGTTTTTCTTCGCGGCGAGCGCCGATGTTGCCTGTTGTAGGGCAACCGCTCCGGTTGCCGACCGGCAGGCGAAGCGCCTGCCCTACAAAAACCCCGCATTAAGTCGCCGTTCGCAGCGCGCGTTCGCGTTCCAGCAACGTCGGATGTGAGTAATAAAAAGCGCTGTAGATCGGGTGCGGGGTAAGATTGGTCAGATTCTTTTCGCTCAATTTGCGCAGCGCTTGAATAAGTGGTTGTGCCTCACCAGTAGTCACGTGCGCGAATGCATCCGCCTCGTACTCGAAACGGCGCGACCAGATGTGAAGGAGCGGCGACAACCAGAAAGTTATTGTGCCCGCCAGCAGCGCAAACAGCAGCATCGCAGGGACAACATTCACTGCCAGGAAGCCTCCCTCATACTCGAAACCAAACGCGCGATAAAACCACTGCTGACGCGCCAGCCACGCGATCGCGGCGAACGCCACGAACACACCAGCAATGGAAACACCCAGCAACTTCAGTACGTGGCGCTTTTTGTAATGGCCGATTTCATGCGCAAGCACCGATTCCAGTTCCGGCTCGTTGAGCTGCGCGATGAGTGTGTCGAACAGGACGATTTTTCGAAATCGTCCGAACCCGGTAAAGAAGGCGTTGGAGTGGCGCGAGCGTTTGCTGCCGTCCATCACATCGATGCTGCGCGTGGGAAAATTTGTGCGCTGCGCCAGTCCGAACAGGCGCCCGCGCAACGCTCCCTCCGGCAGCGGTGTGAACTTGTTGAACAGCGGCATGATTATTGCCGGCGCGATCAGCAGCAGGAGCAATTGAAACGCGATGACAACCGCCGCAGCCCAGAGCCACCAGTTTGCACCGGTCCACTCGATCAGTTTCAAGACCAGCGCCAGCAGCGGGTAGCCGAGCAGCAGCGCGAGCAGAAATCCTTTTACGCGATCGACCGCCCACGTCTTCATCGTGGTGGTGTTGAAACCGAATCGTTCTTCGAGTTTGAATTGTGCGTACCAGGCGAAAGGCAATGCGAGGACGCTCAACGCGATGCCCGTAACCAGGAGAAAACTGGCCATTGCCCAGACCGACGTGCCGAAGTTCGCCGTGAATTTTCCAAATGCCCATGGCAGCACGCCACTGAAAAGCACTGCGATGAGCAGCAGGAAATCGAACGCACCCGCGATTTCGCCAAAGCGGCTCTTGGCGAGCGTGTAATCAACCGAACGACGATAGGTCGGCTCGTCAATGATTTCGCGAAATGCCTGCGGCACTTCATTCGCATTCGCGTGCACGTGACGCTGGTTCAGCCTGTTCAGACACAGTTCAGTGATGGTGCGCGCCAGAATTAAAAACAAAGCGACGATGGCGAACGGCTGCATGAAGGCCATCCTAATATGTCATTCTGAGCGGAGCGAAGAATCTCAGTTTGTGATCAACAGACACCGAAATTCAGAGATGTTTCGCTTCGCTCAACATGACACAGAATTTAGTGGGTCGCGAAGAGCTTCCGATAATAGCGATACCAATCACTCTGAAAACGTTCAGTCGGATCGTACTTTCTTTTCAGCTCGAGAAATTGCTTGAACTGCGGATAGCATGCCAATACCTGCTCGGTTTTTGCGAACTTATGATACGTCAGGTAATAACTTCCGCCGCGGGCGATCGCCAAATCGATCAGGCCCCGAAAGGAATTCGCCGACGCTTCAATTCCTGTCGGCGTATGGAATGCGAGCAGATTGAAAATGATGCACGCATAAGGTTCTTTGGCCCAGGCGAGGAAGCTCTCATCATCTTTTTCGATCAGTCGCACAGTACCGTAGATGACTGTCGTGCGGTTCGAGCGCAACAGTTTTGCCGCTTGTGCCAGAAAGTCCGGAAGATCCCTGCGTGGGACGTAAATCTCAGTGATGATGAGGCTCGATTCTTCTCCGCCAATTAGCTCGCGGAGCTTCTGCGCGTAATTCGACAGATAGGCGCTAAGCTGACTCGTGTCGGACCAATAAGTCTGTCCATTGGTCGACAGATAGTAATCGCTGTAACGTTTGAAAGCCTTTTCGCGGTCCGTATACGCAAGCCGCAACAGATCCAGCCAGTCGTCATCGCGTAATTCTTTTTTGGCAACGACCGGTTCGTGTTCGTCGATCGGTTCGTAGCAGGAAAACACGCCGCGCTGCAGAAAGTCCGGCGACTTTTCATCGACTGAAAATTGAAAATCGCCGTAGAGAAACTTCTGCGCGATGCGTTCTTCGAACCGTTTCGGCAGCTCGTCCGCGTGAATGATCTCGACGACACGTCGCAATTTTTGCCGCGGAACGAGCCGGAGCGTCACGCTGTCGATCAATCCAAAAAGACCGTACCCGCCGATTGCGAGCCGGAACAATTCGGTGTTTTCATCGCGCGAACAGCGAATCGGTTTCCCGTCCGCGTTGATCAAGGTGAATGATTCGATATTGGAAATGAGCGGCTTCATGGCCAGGCCGCGCCCATGCACGTTCGAGGAGAGGCTGCCACCAAGCGTGAATGTGTCGGCGCCGGTTTGTTTTTGAGCGATGCCCCATTGCTTTTGCTTGCCCGATTCAGCCTCCAGATACGCGCGAATCAATTTCGACCATTGGATTCCCGCTTCGGCTTCAACCAGACCGCGTTCCTGGTCGAAAGAAATGACGCGATCAAGCGAACGCGTATCGATGCAAATGCTGTCTGCGGCAAATTGTTGGCCACCCATCGAATGCCGGCAACCCGAAACTGAAATAGGAACGGCTTTTCGCGAGGCCGAACGCACGATCTCTGCAAGCTGATCTCGATTACGTGGCACCAAAAGCTCGAGCACACGGGTACGATTCAGCTGCGAATGGACATCATTGACCCAAATCTCTCGCCTGGTTTCCGCGAAAACGCGCGGTGCGAGCGCGAAAAGCGCCGCCGTACGTATGAATTGGCGCCGCGTAAGCATGAGGAAAGTTAATCGACCCGCTCAGATTTCGGCGAGGCAAATTACTTCGCCTTTGGCGATGGGTTCATCAGCCAGTGCGAATTCTTTGCGCAGATCATCGTGATCAAAGAATCGGATGATCTGCCATGGGCGAACGAGGTCGACGAGTTCATCTCGTGTACTCCCCCACACGAATGGTTCGCCCCGTTTACTTAACCACCAATCAACGAGTTTTGTTTGCGAATCGAAACGGATTCGGCGATCAGCCTGTTTTTCCATGAATGTAAATGCAAACTGGCTACCTGGGGCACTCAAGCTGGCCAGTGTTCTCATCAATAATGAAACGGTCTCTCCCGTTAAATACATCAAGAGACCTTCTGCGATCCAGAATGTGCGTTGAGTTGGATCAAAACTGCTTTTGATCAATGCTTCTCTATCGAGCGCGGCGCCACTCAAATCAGCTGCGACGAAATGCAGTCGTTCAATTCCGATTTCGGAACAGGCGCGCACTTTGTGACGCTGCGTAGCCGGGTGATCGATTTCCCAAAATAGCGCAGTTGGAAACTCCCGCCGCAATTCGGAACTGAGCGGATCGAAGCCGGCGCCAATGACCACGACTTGTGTACCCCCATTGGCAAGCGCTGAGCGTGCAAGTTTTGCGATACATTTCTTTCGCAACGCGTAATGCAGCAAGATTCCTGGAATCGTGATCCGCTCGATCATCCTGGCAATCGCCCGAAACCAGCTCTGTCGAGCAATCTTGGATAACAGCCGCGTCTCAGCGGAATAGCTGTCCAGCACCCGACCGCAGAATTCGGCAGAGGTCTTTGAAACGAGACCCGAGTGTTTTTGATCGTGATGTAAAGTGATCAAGCTCGCTGCAATGAGCAGCGCTGTGCGGCTAGCTTGATCGTTTTGCACTCAGGACGCGCCGAGCGTTTTTTTATTCGCGACTGTTGGCAACGTCCCTCGAATTCGGCGCCTTCGTTTGGGCGGCAAGAAATTCACGAACGTGATTCAATTCATCGCGTGAGCCGTCGGACTTTGTCGTTTGTGCGGCGAGTTTTGCGTAATAGCGGCTCGCGTTTTGCTTGTCCCCAGCTTGCTCGGCAGCAAGCGCCGCTCCGTATAAACCTCTGAATCGTCCCGGGTAGATTTTGAGCGCGGCTTCAAATTCTCGCTGTGCTTGCTTCGCTTGACCCACTTCGAGCAATAGAGTGCCGAGCTGTTCGCGAATGGGAACAAACGCGCCCGGCGAAACCGGATGCTTGCCCAGAATATCTTCGGCATCGGCGGCTCGGCGCAGCGTCTCAATCGCTTCATTCTTCTTGCCTTCCGCTGCTGCCACCCATGCTGAAGCGGCCTGCATCTGCAGATCGAGATGGCGCTTGAAATAGTCGAACTTTGGATCCTTCGTCGCGTCGCGTAGCTCCCGCATCCGCGCGATCGCTTTTCGCGCGCCGTCGTGGTCGCCCGTGTGCGCTCGTCCAAGCGCGTGACCATATTCGATCAACGCTTCCATGAATGGGAACGAAGACCAGTGTGGAAGGTTCGGAACCGTCAATGTCGCGGCGCTCGCCCAATCATTCCGCTCAAACGCATAACGCGTTGGGATCGCCGCCAGGGCGTAAGCTCCGCTGAATTCCAGCTCTGGATTTGTCTTCCGTACTGTGCCTGCAAAATCGACAATCTTCCTGGCCTCAGTGTCCCTAGCCTCCTGCAAATAAGAATACGCCATGTAATCGAGCGCGTGTAATTCTTCGGCTTCAGTGGCGTCGCGATGGCGCATGGCTGCGTAAGCGCGTGAAGCTTCGGCCGAAGCTCGATTCGCGGCGATGGATTGGTCCCACATCCCCAAGCGCGTAAAAATGTGCGATGGCATGTGCAGCGCATGCGGTACCCATGGCGCGATTGAATCGTAAGTTTGCGCCGCGGCGAGTCCGCGTTGCGCGAACTGCGGATAATCGTAGCAATGGATCAGGTAATGAACGACGCCGGGATGGTTCGGATTTTGCTTCCAGAGCTTTTCCAGGATGGCGGCTGCCTCAAGTTGTTTCGATAAAGTAGCGTCGTCGAGCGTGGCATAACCAACAGCGAGCACCGCGAAGGCATGGAAGGTTTGCACTTCGAAATCGTCCGGATACTTGTCGCGCAACTGGCGCATCGCGGTTTCGTAGGCGACCACACGATCGCGTGGTCCAACTGGCCCATGACACGATTGCCCGACGGCAGCAGCGGTTCGAGCGTCGGGGCTGTTGTAATAAATATTCAGCGCCCTGATAAATCCGCGCTCGCGCTCCGTGCCGGGATTCATTGCCATCGCTTTTTCAATAGCCGCTTTGCCCGCGCTCATTTCATCCGGAGTAGGTGGCGTCCAGATCGGATGCCACCAAGTCATGGCGATTCCCCACTGCGCCATTGCGCATTTCGGGTCGCGTTCGGCCACCGCTGTGAAAACGCGTCGTGCCTCCTCGTAAAAGAATGAATGCAGCAAGGCCACGCCACGCGCGAATTCAGATTGGACGGCAGGCGCGCACGATATCGGAAACTCCACTTTTCCAACCCCGCGCATGTCGCCCGGTTCGGGAGCAGTCGCGCATTTGATGTCATCCAACGCGAGAAAACAACCGGTCAGTCCGATAAGAAAAATTATGCGGTGGCAATGTCGAAACATCCTTGAAGCTATACTTGTGCTTGTGCTTTAAATTCGCAAATGACGTCGGCGGCTAGGAAGCCATCCTACTATGTCATTCTGAGCGCAGCGAAGAATCTCAGTTCATCCTCGAAGGCTGAACCGCCGGATTAGTCAGAGATGTTTCGCTCCGCTCAACATGACAGAGAATTTGGTCTGGCTGGGGTCCCGACGCTCTCGATCCGTAAGCGTGTTCAGTGGGTCCACAGCTCACTCAAAACTCGAAAATGATTTTGCCGCTGCGCTTGCTTTGCGCCGCATGAGCAACCGCCGCTTTCGCTTCGCCGAGCGGATAAGCTTTTTCGATTTTTGTTTTCAGCAGACCGCGTTTTGCCATTTCGAACAACGGTTGGAAGGCTTCCATTCGTTGCTGCTTTGTCGCGTTGTCGTACCATTTGTTGATCCAGATGCCGCGGAAACGCAGGTCTTTGAAAATGAGAAGGCCGTTCGGAATTTTCAACGGTTGCAAACCCATCGCTCCAAATGTGACCAGCGTTGATCCTGGCGCGAGGCAATTCGCCAGACGGAGGGCGCTGTCGCCGCCGACGGCATTTAGCCCCAGACGGATCGACGCGCCGGTCGTCGCAGCTTTCACTTCGTCGCGAAGATTTTCGCCATCAACGAGCACTACGTCGCCGCCTTCTGCGCGCAGTTCATCAGTCAATTCGCCGCGCCGAACGACGTTCACACTTTTATAGCCGAGTTCGTGCGCGATTTGAATCACCGCGCGACCAGCAGCGGAATTCGCTGCATTTTGGATGAGCCAATCTCCTTTTTTGAGATCGACGTAATCGTGCAACAAACGCCACGCTGTCATCGGATTGATTTTCAACATCGCCGCGTGCACAGGCTCAATCCCTTTTGGGACGACGACCAATTCATCCGCCTTCACCGCAACGGCGTCTCGCCATGTGCCGATGTTGTGCGGCAAAATGACCAGGTCACCCACGGCGACATTCGTCACGTTCGCGCCAACTTCAGCAACCAACCCCGCGCCTTCGAATCCAGGCGTCGCCGGCAACTCTGCTCGCACTGGATATTTTCCTTCGATCTGGTTTAAGTCGGCAGGATTGATTGGGGCCGCACGCATTTTCACGACAGCTTCACCTGCGGCTGGTGCGGGCCATGCCCGCGATTCAACATGCAACACGTCCCGAGGATTTCCGTGCGTTTCGTACACGGCTGCATTTATAGTTTTGTTCATCGATGGGAGCGCAAAATCATCCCTCCAGCAAAGTTCTGCAAACTGCCGCGCGTGTCGCGCTGCTTGGGCTTGTGATTAATGTCGGGCTCGCAACGGCAAAAATTGTGGCCGGCTTTATTGGTCATGCATACGTCTTGATCGCTGACGGAATCGAATCTGCCCTGGATGTAGGCGGCTCAATTGTAATTTGGGGAGGACTGACTGTCGCGGCACTTCCTCCGGACGAAACGCACCCTTACGGCCACGGAAAAGCCGAGCCGATCGCTGCGATGGTGGTCGCTCTCGGCGTATTGGCTGCCGCGTTAGTGATCGCCATTCAAAGTGTGCGCGAAATTTTGCTCCCGCATCATGCGCCTGCTCCGTGGACGCTGGTAGTTCTCGTCGTTGCGGTGGCCGTGAAGGAGACATTATTTCGCTATGTAATCCAATTTGGTCGCAAGGTGGAAAGCACCGCGGTAAAAACCGACGCCTGGCATCATCGCATTGATGCTATGACTTCTATTGCAGCATTCATTGGAATTTCCCTCGCGCTAATTGGCGGTGAAAAATGGCGAAGCGCCGATGACTGGGCGGCACTCGTTGCATGTGCACTCATCGCGGCAAACGGCATTCGCCTGGCACGGCCGGCGTTCTTTGAAATCATGGATACGGCGCCCGGTGAAAAAATTGTCAGGTCAATTCAGCGCGTTGCCACCTCAGTCCCGGGTGTTGTCGAGGTGGAGAAATGTCATGCCCGCAAGATGGGCTTGGATTATTACGTCGATCTTCACGTCGGTGTGGACGGCAACATTTCCGTACATGACGGCCACGAGATCGCGCATCGAGTGAAAAGCGCAATCCAGCAAAGCGACTCGCGAATCGCCGACGTGCTTGTGCACATCGAGCCTGCGGGAAATATGTAGCCACCGGCTGTGGCCAGGTTGATACGAAACGAGAAAACGCAGACGGCTCACAGAGCCGTGGCTACAGATTTGTAGGGCAACCGCTCCGGTTGCCAGACGGCAGGCGATGCGCCTGCCCTACAATTTTTTGACGATCTCAACAAGCGCGGTCGCTAGAATCTTTCGCGCGCGCGCAATTCTGCGTGCGAACTCGATCAGACGCGGAATTTTATTGGGGTGCGCAAGTAGGAATCTCGCCAGCTTTACCAGATGAGTTCGCTGCCGTTCGATGTCGAATAAGATCTTCGGCGGCGCCGGGAATGGTTCACGAGGCGTATCGGTAATTACGCGCAGCGAGAGCAGCGGAATGCCGTGTTCAGCACAGGCGCGCGCAATGAATTCCGTTTCCATGTCCACGGCGGCTGCGCCGGTCGAGCGCGCGATTTCATTTCGCTCATCACTGGAATCGATCAAAGCAGGCAGCGTCAACAGATCGGCCTGATGAATTGGCAAGCTTGGAAAGGATTGCCTCTCGGTAAGATCAATGGTCGAAAAATTTCGCGCGAGCAAGAGATCAGCAAAGTGCAGTTGATCATTGAGCGCACCTGCAAATCCAGCGCTGATTAAGAATTCAAATTGCTGATTCTCGAGAAATTTTCCCACGTGTTGGCGGCAAACCTTCTCGCCGACACCGGTATGAAGCACTTCAATCTCACGATCATCAAGGGTGCCGCGAATCGTTCTGATCCCATTTCGATCAACACGAAACTTGTTCCCGAGCCGGCGCAAGAACTCCGAACTTTCCGCCGGCAAAGCAAACGTGACCGCAATCATGAGATAGCAGCAAGATTTTTACAGAAGGCAACGAAGGAAACAAAGGTTGTAATCGATCTGGAACTCTTCGTTATCTTTGTTTCCTTCTGTTGGACTCCGCTGGGCGAAATGATCAATTGGATCTTGCTGGATCTTCGACGATCTGCACAACGAAGCTCTTCTTCTCCGCCGTGGCCGGGATCGTTCCTGTAGCTGGGGTCGGCTTGTCCGCCGTAGCCTCGGCGAAGGCGGATGACCCCGGTGTTTTTCCACCAATGGACATCATTGCTGCAAGAAAATCTTGCTCACGATTCGCTGGAAGGTCCACAAGAACGCTGAGTCGACCCTGATCTTGTAGGCCTTTTGTAGCGGAACCGCCAAAGCGAGAGGTGACTGTGACGACTTCGTCAGCGGTGGCGTCCAGTTTACCGACTGCGACAGCCACTGTGATTTCGCTTACCCCCAAAGCGTTTGGGGCCGGCGTGAACGTCGCCGCAGCGCGTTCGAGTGATTTGGCGATCTGCTGGCGCATCTGGTTTTCGAGCAGCGCCCGATTTGGGTTCCCGGTTTCATGTCTCACTATTAGCCAGAGACCGAATCCCACATTCACGGCCATGAGAATGATGAATGCGACGCCTACGCGAAGCGCCATTTTGCGGCCTTGCTCAGTTACATCTGGTTGTGATGGCAGCACAACTTCGCGAGAATCGCCGAGCATTCCCGCATGAATCTGTCGCGCCACCGCCAACTCGCGTTGCAATTGTTTGTCGGAGACCAATCGCTCTTCCAAAGCGGCGCGCTCCGACGCGGACAGCCTGCCCTCGAGGTAATCAAACAGTTTGTCCGGATTCATTGCCTGGCGATCGAGAAAGCGTGACGCGAGAGCTCTCGGCACGCAATGGCTAACTGGAACCGTTGCTGGAGTGGGGCATTTGCCCTTTCCTCTACGGCAGGGCCGCAATAGACTCCGCTCGTGGCTGAAGAAGATCAGGCACGGGTGACACGCCACGGGCTTTGGCGGCGCGTGATGATTGGCCTCGCTGTCTGCGTGGCTCTGTTGATCATTTTCCATCGCCCAATTCTGCTCGCAATCGGCCGGAAGGTTGTCCTCCGTTATGCCGCAAAGGAAAATTTGAAGGGTGACTTTCGCGTCGAAGGCAACCCGTTCGGGAGCGTCACAATCCGCAATCTTCACGCCTTTGCGGTTGGTCCTTCGAGAATCGAATCGATTGATATCGATTATCTCTACCTTGAATACAGTTTGTTCGGCTTTGCGCGACACGGGCTTCCGCGATTGTTCAACGAT
>WNFP01004049.1_pt1 | contig 11784 bp, 10 predicted proteins | sample 5400201 | NCBI WGS metagenome assembly WNFP01 (sample SAMN13153355, study PRJNA577476) | soil metagenome | isolation source: 115 cm saprolite under Madrone tree | place: USA:California | collected 2016-06-14
AGACGAGATCGAAGCGCGCAACAAGGTCGCGGAACGCTATGCGCGCGGTCTCGGCAATGTCGTGACCGTTCCGCGCCTCGCCAGCGGCTGCACCTCGGTCTGGGCGCAATACACTATCCGGCTCCCGAAGGGCTGCGACCGCGACGGTTTCGCGGCCGCGCTGAAGGCGCAAGGTATTCCAACCGCGATCTATTATCCGAAATCGATGCATCAGCAGACGGCGTATCGGGATTTTCCGGTCGCCGACGGCGGCTTGCCGGCGAGCGAAAGCCTGTCCTGCGACGTCATCAGCCTGCCGATGCATGCCTACCTTGATGAGCCGACGCAGCAGCGGATCATCAAGGCTGTGCGTGGCGCGATTTCATCCTGATTTCGCGGTTTTGAAGCGCCGCCGCATGCTGTAGAAGCGGCGCATGCTCGGTCGTATCTTTACCGTCGGCGGCTACACGCTGCTTTCCCGGCTGACTGGCTTCGCTCGCGACATCATGCTTGCGGCGATCCTCGGCGCCGGGCCGCTCGCGGATGCGTTTTTCGTGGCGCTGCGCCTGCCCAATCACTTTCGGGCGATTTTCGCCGAAGGCGCATTCAATGCGGCGTTCGTGCCGGCCTACGCGCATGTCCGTGGTGAACGCGGCGAGGCGTCGGCCAGGCTGTTCGCCGACCGCATCTTCACCCTGCTGTTTTTCTCCCAGCTCCTGCTGCTCCTCCTGGCGTGGCTGTTCATGCCTCAGGCCATGAGCATTCTCGCGCCCGGCTTCACCGACGACCAGGAGCAGCGGCGGCTTGCGATCGAGCTGACGCGGATCACCTTTCCCTATCTGCTCCTGATCACGCTGGTGACGCTCTATGGCGGAATGCTCAACGTCATGCACCGGTTCGCCACCGCCGCGGCGGCGCCGATTTTTCTCAACCTGTCGATGATGGCAACCCTGGCGCTGGCCGCGTTCTTTCCAAGCGCCGGACACGCGGCGGCGTGGGGCGTGCTGATGGCCGGCATCCTCGAATTTCTTCTGCTGGCCGGCGATGCCGCGCGCAACGGCATCCTGCCAAAATTCGCGCCGCTCAAACTCGATGACGACGTTCGCGCGTTTTTTCGCGCGCTCGGCCCCGCGACCGTGGGTTCGATGGGGACGCAGGTCGCGTTGTTTGCGGATACCATCATCGCAACGTTCCTGCCGGCGGGGGCGCTCTCGGCGCTGTATTATGCCGACCGGCTCAATCAGCTGCCGATCGGCGTGATCGGCATCGCGATCGGCACCGTCCTGCTGCCGGAAATGTCGCGGCGGCTGACGTCGGGCGATCATGCCGGGGCGATGGCGTCGCAGCGGCGGGCATTCGACTTCACGCTGTTGTTTTCGGTGCCATTCGTTGCCGCGTTCCTGACCATACCTGACGTCATCATGCGGGCGATGTTCGCGCGCGGCGCGTTCTCCAAAGCCGATGCCGCGGCGGCCGGCGCCACGCTGGCGGCCTACGCCGTCGGCCTCGTTCCGTTCGTGCTGATCCGCAGCGCGGTCGCGACCTTTTACGCCCGCAAGGATACGGCAACGCCGGTGAAGGCGGCATTGACCGGCGTCGCGGTCAATGTCGCCTTGAAAATCGCGCTGGTGGGGGCGCTGGCCCAGGTCGGCCTTGCGCTCGCGACCGCGGTCGGGGCCTGGATCAATTTGTTGCTGGTGCTCGCCTTCGCGGTGCGGGCCGGATATCTCGAACCCGATCGCGCGCTGATGCGCTCGCTCGCCAGGTTTGTCGTATCCGGCACCATCCTTGGCGCTGCGTTGTGGTTTACCGCGCGGTTCGCGGCGGTGCATTTTGCGCAAATGACCGCGTTTCGCGATGAGACCGCGCTGCTGTTGCTCGCGGCAGTCGGCGCTTTTGTCTATGGTTTTTCTGTCCTGTTGCTGTTCGGCAGAGGATGGCTTTTCTCCTTGCTGCGCGGCTAAAGCCGTTTGCGCTTCCTCGCGATCCACTGCAATATGGCGCAGGATTTCCACCTGCAATCGGAGATACGATGGCTTCCATCAAATTTGGCGTTGGCCAAAGCGTCCTTCGCAAGGAGGACGATGCGCTGATTCGCGGCAAGGGCCGCTACACCGACGACCACGCGCCGCAGGCGAGCCTGCACGCGCTGGTGCTGCGCTCGCCTCATGCGCATGCGAAATTCACCATCGATGCCGGCCGCGCCCGCGGCCTGCCGGGGGTGGCTGCGATCCTGACGGCAGAGGACGTCAAGGATCTCGGCGGTCTGCCATGCCTGTTCAATCTGGAAGTGAACCCGTTCACCGGCCCGCCCTATCCGATCCTGCCGAATGGGGAGGTGCGGCACGTCGGCGATGCCGTTGCCTTTGTGGTCGCGGAGACGATCGATCAGGCCCGCGATGCGATTGAGGCGATCGAGGTGAACTGGACGCCGCTACCGGCCGCAATCGGCGTTGCCAATGCGGTCAAGACTGGCGCGCCACAGGTCTGGCCCGGCCATCCCGGCAACGTGCTGTTCGATGTCTCGATCGGCGACAAGAAGGCGACCGAGGCGGCGTTCGCCAATGCCCATGCGGTCGCCGAAATCTCGATCGTCAATCCGCGCGTGGTTACCAACTTCATGGAAACCCGCGCCGCGGTCTGCGAATACGACGTCAAGCGCGACCATCTGACGCTGACGGTCGGCAGCCAGGGCAGCCATCGCTTGCGCGAAATCATCGGCGGAATGGTTCTCAAGATGCCGCTCGAAAAGATGCGGGTGATCTGCCCCGATGTCGGCGGCGGGTTCGGCACAAAACTGTTTCCCTATCGCGAATACGCGCTGGTTGCAGTCGCCGCGCGCAAACTGCGCAAGACGGTGAAGTGGACCGCAGACCGCGCCGACCACTTCATGGGCGACGCGCAGGGCCGCGACAACGTCACCACGGCGCGGATGGCGCTGGCCGAAGACGGCAAGTTTTTGGCGATGGATGTCGACCTGATGGGTGACATGGGCGCCTATCTGTCGACCTTCGGGCCCTACATTCCGCACGGCGGGGCCGGAATGCTGCCCGGCCTTTACGATATCCAGGCCTTCCATTGCCGCGTCCGCACGGTCTTCACCAACACCGTCCCGGTCGATGCCTATCGCGGCGCCGGGCGCCCGGAGGCAGCCTACGTGGTCGAGCGGCTCGTCGACGCCTCGGCGCGCAAGCTCGGGATGACGCCGGATGGGATCCGGCGCAAGAATTTCATCTCGCCACGCGCGATGCCGTACAAGACGGCAACAGGGAAGATCTACGATTCCGGCGACTTCACTGCGCATATGAAGCGGGCGATGGAAATTGCCGGCTGGAAGGAATTCCCCAAGCGCGCCAAGGCGGCGAAGAAGCAGGGGCTGGTGCGCGGCATCGGGCTCGCCACCTATGTCGAGGTTTGTGGGACCATGGGCGATGAAACCGCCAATGTCCGGCTCGATCCCAGCGGCGACGTCACGGTGCTGATCGGGACCCAGTCGACCGGGCAGGGCCATCAGACCGCCTACGCGCAACTGGTCGCCGAGCAGTTCGGGCTTGCGCCCGAGCGCGTCCGCGTCATTCAAGGCGACACCGATCTGATTCCCACCGGTCTTGGCACCGGGGGCTCGTCCGCGATTCCGACGGGTGGCGTCTGTGTCGAGCGCGCGACCCGCGAACTCGGCAAGAATTTGCGCGAGATCGCCGCCGAAGCGCTGGAAACCAGTCCCGGCGACCTCGAGATCGGCGACGGCGCCATAAAAATTTCCGGCACCGATCGCTCCATCAGCTTTGCCGATCTTGCCAGGCGCCCGGGGGTCGATCCGTCGCAGCTGAACGCCAGCGCGACATTCACCGCTGCCGATGGCACCTATCCGAACGGCACCCATCTCGCCGAGGTCGAGATCGATCCCGCCACCGGCTTCATCAGGATCGTCAATTACGTCATCGTCGACGATTTCGGGGTGACGCTGAATCCGCTGCTGCTCGCGGGTCAGGTCCATGGCGGCGCGATGCAGGGCATCGGCCAGGCCTTGATGGAGCAGGCGGTCTACAACGCGAAGGACGGGCAGCTCGTCACCGGAACGTTCATGGATTATGCGATGCCGCGCGCGGCCGACGGTCCGTCATTCGTGTTCGAGACCCATAACGTGCCCTGCAAGACCAATCCGCTGGGCGTCAAGGGCGCGGGCGAGGCCGGCGCGATCGGCTCCTGTCCGGCGGTGGTCAACGCGATCGTCGAGGGGCTATGGCGGGAATACAAGATCGATCACATCGATATGCCCGCGACCGCCGAGCGGGTCTGGATTGCGATTCGCGAGCATCAGCGCCGCCACAGCCTGTGATATCTGCCATGCGAGGGAATAAAATGCCGCCGCCGGCGTTCTCCTGATGGACAAGCCGCGGCCCGTGCCAGCGGTATGCGGCGTTGGAAACCTTGCGGGACGGAGAGTTCACCGATGTTACGAACGGTTGTTGTCGTGGGGACCTTATTGCTTGGCGCCGGCGCCGTCTTGGCGCAACAGGAGATCGCCGTCCAGCAGGACAATCTCATGAGAGGCCAGGCCAAGAGCCTGTACGATGTCATGCTGAAAATGGTGAAGGGCGAAATTCCCTACAATCAGGCCGCGGTCGATAACGCCATTCATGAACTCGAGGACAGCGTGCCGAAGATTGCCACGGTCTTTGCGACAAATCCCAAGGAGCAAGTGGTAAACGCGACCTACGGATCGTCGCAGAAAATCTGGCAGAACAAGGTCGATTTCGACTCGAAAATTCCACCCGTCGTCAAGGCGATCGCGGACGTCAAGGGCAAGATCAAGAATAAGGCCAGCCTCAAGGTCGCCTACACCAATATCAACGACCGCTGCAACGATTGCCACGAGACCTACCGTCTCAAGCTCAAGTGACGACAATCCAAGGCTAATCCCCGGCGCTCACCGCTCGTTCGGTTTCCAGCGCTGCCGGCTTCTGCTCGAGCAGGCCAGCCAGCGAAGTCGGGTCCGCTGCCGCACAGACGGTCATCGGCTGATCGCGGCCGCGGATCGACACCTCGGTTTTCATCAGCCTGTCCGGCGCAATGCCGGCGTTCCTGCAGACCTCCTCCGAGACCACGATCGTGCAATTCAGCGCCTTCGTCATGTCCTGAAGGCGGGCCGCGACATTGACCGCGTCGCCGAGCGCAGTGAACACCGTGTGATCGCGAAAGCCGATGTCGCCGATGATCACCTCGCCGGCGTGAATGCCGATGCCGAACTGGATCGGCTCCGGCAACTCGCTGGCGAACTCGTGATTCATGTATTCGACGTTTGAGGCAACCATCGCCGCCGCTTGGATGGCCTGTCGGCACGCGGTCGCCGGATCGGCATGAAGGCCGAACAACGCCAGCAGGCCATCGCCGACGAACTGGTTTGGTTGCCCGCCGCCGTCCACCACCGCCTGCGAGGCCGCCTCGAGGAAGCGATTGATCAGGAATACGGTATCGAACGGCAGCCGCGCCTCTGCGAGCCTGGTCGACCCGCGCATGTCGATGAACATGCTGACGATATAGCGCTCCTCGCCGATATGGACGCGCTTGCGGTTGCGGACGAAATCCGCGCCGACATTGGCGGGCAGCACCGGAATCACCGCCACATCGCTTTGCGGCCGGAGCTGACAGGCGAGCCGGATCGCCGGGTTGCCGCTAGCGCCAACACGCGCCAGCACGAACGCCTCGCGGCCGGATGGCCGCGGCAACGTGTTGCGGTCGCTGACGACGCGAACCCGGCAGGTCGAGCAGCGTGCCCTGCCTCCGCAGACGCTCGCGTGCGGCACATTGAACCGGAGGCTGGTTTCGAGAATGCTCAAACCCCTGGGCACGCGCACCCGCCGGTTGGGGTACGACACCATGATCGTTCCGCGCCGGCCCTCGAGCACCGCGCGAGCGCCGCGCGCTGCAAATACCAGCACAATCGCCGACACATACAGAATCGGAAAATAAAACAGCGTGATGTCTTCGATCACCGTGCGCTGCGCGAGCGGAGTGGTTTTTATGTGTTCGCTGCTCCATTGCGGTTGTAACGCTCGCTCCGTCACCTCGTGGCCGCCGCATTGGTGCCGCTGATGGCCAAGGGCGGCAGCAGCACGGCGATGGCCAGCAGGAACGGCGCGGCCCATTTGAAAAACGGTTTTAGCCGCAGCCAGAAATAAAGGCCGATGCAGGCATGGGTCCAGGCGACAGTGAGCAGAATAAACTGCACGCCGATCATGTAAGGGCGGTTGACCCAGTAGGCGAACAGCACTCCCGAATAGAAAGGTGGGTCGCGTCCATACAATAGGCCGCCCAGTCGCATGATCCCAAGATGACTGGCGATCAACAGCGGAATGCTGAGCCCAAGCACCAGTTGGGTAATTTCTATCGCCGTGTAGCGAAAATGCCGGCGCTGATAGAGCGCCCAAAGCCCCAGGGAAAAATGCGTGGTTGCGGCGGCATAAAGCGTAAGATTGACGATCGGAATCCGCCACCACCAGACGTGGAAACGAAGCCACGCTTCCATGGTGTCGTACGAGAAATTGCCCAGCGCATGATTGAAGAAATGCGAAAATATGTAGGAAAACATGATCAGGCCGCAGGCGAGCCGCACCTGGCGAACGCCGATCCCGCGCAGCCACCTCGCAATGCCCGGCATCCCGTTCATAGGGCGCACATCGATGATTGCGGGAGCCAGTACAGCCATCTCGAATTTGCATTGCCGCGCGGGTAAAAGGAAATTTGCAGAAAAAGCCAGCCGTTAGCCCGTGAAAAAAAGCGCGGCCGGATTCAAATTACAGTAGCGGTTCGCCATTGGCGAGCGGGAACAGGATTCCTGGCCTGGCTCATCGCATCGGCTGAAATGAGAAGGGGCCGAACGTCCGATGCATCCGGCCCCTCGTCTTGACGCGGCTTGCAAGCCTCAATTCGAAGACGCTACTTCGTCACCTGACCGCGGATTTCGCCGCCCGGATTGGCTGCGGTGTGGATGTTGACGTAGTACTTGCCCGCGACGAGATCCGCTGCCTGAGCGTCGGTCAGCGTGGCGCTGCCTTCGGCGGGGCTTGAGGCCACGTTCGGAATCGCCACGGCGACGCCGGCGTTCTTGCTGGGGTCAGCCGGCCCATGGAAATGCGCGGCCGTTGCGGGACCGGAAAGCCCCGAATGGGTCACCTTCCAGCTCAGCTTCTTGGTGGCGGGATCGAAATCGACCTCGGCGGTGCCCTTGCCGGCGGTGGTGACGGGGGGTACTTCGGCGGCGCCGTTAAGTGTCGCCTTCATCTTGTCGGCGAAGGCCGGTCCGGCGTAGGCGACGGCTGCTCCCAGCGCAAGCGTTGCAAGCACGGTCTTGGTTTTGGACATGGTTTTCTCCCTGTTGGCGCAAACTAAAGGTGCCAGCCTCAAAACAATGCGGTTGCGATTTTATTCCCGAAATAGGCCTGAACGCCGGGAATTTTTCAAGCAGTCTATGGCTGGCATCGCGGCGTTACTAGCCATAAAGTTCTTGAGGACAGTGACGGACCGGTGAATGCTGCGACGAATTCTTCTCGCTGCCGTTGTGGCCGCTGCCGTTGGCTTCGCGACGTTCTGGTGGGTGACGACTCCGGCGGCTGTCCCGTCTAATTTGCCCTCTTATGCCCCAAACCTCGCCAACGGCGTCACGGCATTCAATGCCGGAGGTTGTTCCGCCTGCCATGCGGTGCCTGGCCAGCCCGATCGGTTGAGGCTTGGCGGCGGGCTCGCCATCCCGTCGCCGTTCGGGACCTTCTACGCTCCGAATATCTCGCCCGATCCGGCCGACGGCATCGGCCGTTGGACCGAGGCCGAATTCGTAGGCGCGGTGACCAAAGGCGTCTCGCCGGCCGGGGTTCATTATTTTCCGGCCTTTCCCTATCCGTCTTACGCGCATGCCAGGATCGAAGACGTCCGCGACCTCTTTGCCTATCTGAAGACGCTTCCCGCCATATCGGGCAAGGTGCGCGATCATGACGTGCCGTTTCCATTCAACGTCAGGCGCAATCTGGGGATCTGGAAACTGCTGTTCATGGATGGCAAGCCGTTCGTGCCGGACGCCGCGCGCTCGGCGCAATGGAATCGCGGTGCCTATCTCGTCAACAGCCTCGGCCATTGCGCGGAGTGTCACAGCCCGCGCAACTTCCTTGGCGGCATTGTCGTGGCGCAACGCTTCGCGGGCGGACCCAACCCCGAAGGCGAGGGCTGGGTACCGAACATCACGCAAAAGGGGCTCGGCGAGTGGAGCGAGAACGACATCGGCTATTTTCTCGAAACCGGCGAACTTCCCGACGGCGACAAGACCGCCGGCTCGATGCGGCCCGTGATCAGGAATACGTCGCAGTTAAGTCCGGAGGACCGCGCGGCAATGGCGGAATATCTGAAATCGCTGCCGCCGGTGCAGGGGCCGAGCCCGCCCGAGAACGCGCCAAAGCACGAGCACAAATCCTGATCGATTGCGCGGTGTCCACATCCAGGGCCGATGTCCGCGTTGGAAGCGGATTCCGGACTCAAGTCGGACGTCGCGCCAGGTCCAAAAAGTGCCGCCACAGCTTCATTGGCCGGCCGATAAAATACCTCGTGGCTCGATGGAACGGTTCGAGACGACATAGTCGATCTCGCCGCGGGTAATGCCGATATCATGGAGTTCAAAGTCGTTCAGGCGATACAACTCGGCGCGTTCCCGCTGTCGTTTGCGCCGTTCTTTGCGCCGTTCCTGAAACGCAGCCCAATATCTCCTCAAGAAGCCGAAGACGCGCCCCTTCGATCCGGTGTTGCGTTCCAACCCGATTACGCCGTCAGCCGTGGTCATTTGCGTAACTCCCGAGAACAGTGTTTCGACCTGGACCAGAATGCCATGCGCGAGCGCGGGCGCTTGACATCCGGCTTACATTTTCCTCACCGGCGGCTTATTCTTTGCGTTGCAACCGTTGCGAGAGCCCCGGCGATCGGAGGCCCGCCCAGGGAATTGCCAGCTTGCGCTATCTCTTCGAGGACTACGCATTCGACACCGACCGGCGCGAGCTGCATCGCGGGGCGGACGTTGTCTCCGTCGCGCCACAGGTATTCGACCTGCTCGACTACCTGATCCGTAACAGGGAGCGAGTGGTCAGCAAAGACGAACTCATCAATGCCATTTGGAATGGTCGGATCGTGTCCGAAGCGGCGCTGACGACCCGCCTGAATGTCGCGCGGAGTGCGATCGGCGATTCCGGCGAGCAACAGCGCCTCGTCAAAACATTGCCGCGCAAAGGATTCCGTTTTGTCGGACAGGTGCGGGAATCACGGGGGCGCACAGGGGCCGTAATAGACGATCATCCGGCGGAGCCGCCAAAACCCGCCCTGGCTCTCCCCGACAAGCCCTCGATTGCCGTGCTACCCTTCCAGAACCTCAGTGCCGACCCGGAGCAAGAGTATTTCGCCGACGGCGTCGTGGAGGACATCACGATGGCGCTGTCACGCTTTCACTGGCTGTTTGTAATCGCGCGCAATTCGAGTTTCACCTACAAAGGCCGCGCCGTCGATGTGAAGCAGGTCGGCCGCGAGCTCGGGGTGCGCTACGTGCTGGAAGGCAGCGTGCGCAAGGCCGGAAACCGGATTCGTATCGCCGGTCAGCTTATCGATGCCGAAACCGGAGCACATCTCTGGGCGGACCGTTTTGAGGGTGCGCTCGAGGATATGTTCGATCTGCAGGACCATGTGACTGCCAGCGTCGTTGGTGCAATCGCTCCGAAGCTGCAGCATGCGGAGATCAAGCGGGCCAGGCCCAAACCAACTGAAAATCAGGATGCTTACGATTATTACCTGCGTGGGCTGGCGAAACTTCGTTTGTGGAGGACCAAGGAGGTGAACGGCGCGGCACTCCAGCTTTTTCTCAACGCGATCGAGCTCGATCCTGGTCTGGCCTGCGCCTATGGCATGGCAGCTTGGTGTTACACGCAGCGCAAGGCGCGTGGCTGGATGATCGAGCGCGAGCACGAGAGCGCGGAAGCTATTCGGCTGGCCCGGACGGCGGTGCATCTGGGAGCAAATGACCCAGTAGCGCTGTGTATGGGTGGGTATGCACTCGCCTTTGTAGCCCACGAGTTCGACGACGCCGTGACTTTCATGGATCGGGGACTGGCGATCAATCCCAACTTTGCGCAGGGTTGGAGGCTCAGCGCCTGGTTGATGGTTTGGAGGGGCCAGCCGGACCTCGCACTTGAGCACGCGGCTCATGGAATTCGCCTGAGCCCGCTCGATCCATTTAAGGCCAACGTGCAAGTGGCGATGGCTTATGCGGATTTTCTGGCAGGCCGCTATGACGCGGCCGCAGAAAAGGCGATGCACGAATCAACTTTCCTGCCGGCATTCTGCATATCCGCAGCCAGCAATGCGCTCGCCGGGCGGCTTGAGCCAGCACAGAAAGCTATGGCACGGGCACTCGAATGGAATCCCGATTTACGCGCCTCCAATCTCAGCGATTTGGCGCCATTTCGCCGGGCGGAGGACCTGGCCTTGTTTACCAAGGGCCTCCGCAAGGCAGGCCTTCCGGAGTGATCATGATGCTGCTTGCGCCGGCCGCGCGTTGGAAGGGAGGCCTGGATTGCTGCGTTGATGAGCTCACCCCCTAGCTCGCACCGAACGCCTTGAAGGTGATGATGGTGTGGGTGTCCTGGATGCCGGGGATGATCTGCACCTGCTCGTTGACGAAATGGCCGATATCGGTGTCCTTGTCGACGTAGAATTTGACCAGGAGATCGTAATCGCCGGCGGTGGAATAGATCTCGGAGGCGATCTCGGCCTCGGCAAGCGCGTTGGCGACGATATAGGACTGGCCGAGCTTGCATTTGATCTGGACGAAGAAGGGAACCATCGCTGTCGTCTCCACGAGGCTACGCGCCTGATGCAATATAGCGCGCAAGAACTTGCTGGCAATAACACGCCGCGCTAGGACAGGACATGGCCCTGACGCGACAATTTCAATTCCGGCGAGCGGCGCGATGACGACGCCGATTGCGCTCACCATCGCCGGCTCGGATTCCTCTGGCGGCGCCGGCGTCCAGGCCGACCTGAAGACGTTTGCCGCGCTCGGCGTCTACGGCGCGTCTGTCATCACCGCCCTCACAGCTCAGAACACAACCGGCGTTAGCGGGATTCATGTTGTGCCCGCCGACTTCGTGAACGCGCAGATCGACGCGGTCTTCGGCGATCTCCACGTCGATGCCGTCAAGATCGGGATGGTGGCGCAGCTTGCGACCATCGATGCCATCGCCGCGGGGCTGACGCGCTGGTCGCCGAAACATGTCGTGCTCGATCCCGTGATGGTGGCGACATCGGGGGACCGCCTGCTCGCTGCCGAGGCTGTCGATGCCTTGCGCACAAAACTGATGCCGCGCGCCTCGCTGGTCACGCCGAACCTGCCGGAAGCAGCCGTCTTGCTGGACGAGGCTGTCGCTGTGAGCGAATCCGCGATCGAGAGCCAGGGCAAGCGGCTGCTGGCGCTCGGATGTCGGGCGGTGCTGATCAAGGGCGGCCACGGCCAGGGCGCCGAGAGCATCGACTATCTGATCGACGGCAAGGGCACTATTGCGCTGGCAGCGCCGCGCGTCGCCACCAAAAACACCCACGGCACCGGTTGCTCACTGTCATCCGCCATCGCCGCCGGCCTCGCCAGGGGTGACGACATGCAAACCGCGGTTCGCGACGCCAAGGCCTGGGTGCACGCCGCGATCGCGGCGGCCGATCGTTTCGACGTCGGCCACGGCAACGGACCGATCCATCATTTCCATGGGTTTTATTAAGGCGGGC
>WNFP01004052.1_pt1 | contig 11783 bp, 9 predicted proteins | sample 5400201 | NCBI WGS metagenome assembly WNFP01 (sample SAMN13153355, study PRJNA577476) | soil metagenome | isolation source: 115 cm saprolite under Madrone tree | place: USA:California | collected 2016-06-14
CGTCCTGCCGATGGGGCACGCCTCGGAGCGCCACGACCTCATGAGCCAGGAGACGCACGCCGCGCGCTGGATCGGCTTCCGCCAGCCCGTCCTGCGCGTGGCCCTCGAGCGCCAGGGCAAGAGGTTCGACCTGACCTGGCAGGCCCACGAGGCCGCGGGGCTCGGGCAGGTCTGGGAGGAGGACGAGTTCTGGATCGAGCTGTCGTGGAGGATCGATCCCGACGGATCGCTCGGCATCAGGAAATACTTCGAATCGCCGTACCGCGCGGGCGAGAAGCTCCGGATCGAGGAGCTCTACCGCTGGATCTTCGAGCACAGCGTGCCCGGCCTGCCAGAGGCCGCCGCGCGGCAGAAGCTGACGCCGCTCGAGTACATGCGGAAGTACGGCGCGTTCCTGATCGACGAGCACGTCTATCGCGTCCACGAGACGCCGGTTTCCGCCGCCGACGCGGAGGGGGCCACGGTCGATCCCGTCACGCGCGTGGCGGCCAAGGGCGGGCGCGCGGTGGGCGTGGAGGTGGACGGCCAGCTTCGCGCGGGCTTTCCCACGCCCTCGCGCAAGCTCGAGTTCTATTCGAGGACGCTCCGGGACTGGAAGTGGCCGGAGCACGCGGTGCCGACCTACGTGAAGGGCCACGTGCACTGGTCGCAGATCGATCCGGCCCGCGGGGAGATGCTTCTCTTGCCCACCTTCAGGTTGCCGACGCTGATCCATTCACGCTCCGGCAATGCCAAGTGGCTCTACGAGATCTCCCACGCCAATCCGCTCTGGCTGAGCCCGCAGGACGCCGCGCGGCTCGGCGTCGCGACGGGCGATCTCCTGAAGGTCGAGACGGAGATCGGCCATTTCGTGGACAAGGCGTGGGTGACCGAGTCGATCCGGCCGGGCATCGTCGCGTGCTCGCATCACCTCGGCCGCTGGCGGCTGCAGGAGGCATCGGGCGGCGAGCGCTGGTCCACGGCCCTCGTCGACATGCAGCGCCTGGGCGACGGGCAGTGGAGACTCCGGCACATCCACGGCGTCAGGCCGTTCGAGAGCGCCGACCCGGATTCCTCGCGCGTCTGGTGGGAGGATCCGGGCGTCCACCAGAACCTGACGTTCCCGGTTCATCCGGATCCGGTCAGCGGCCAGCACTGCTGGCACCAGAAGGTGCGGGTGGTCCGCCCGGGCGCGGACGACCGGTACGGCGACGTCTTCGTGGACACGAACCGCGCGCACCAGGTCTACCGCGAGTGGCTCGCGCTGGCGCGGCCTGCGCCGGGGCCGGGCGGATTGAGGCGCCCGCTCTGGCTGCCGCGGGCCTTCCAGCCGGATCTTTCGACCTACCGCCTCGAGCCCTGACGCGCTGACTCGATCGTGACCCGCGCCAGATCTTCGCGGCGCATTGCGCCTGGACCCGGCCCGGGATTATAGTCACCGCGGAGCGCGCCATCGACATACTCGAGACAGATCTGCTGATCCTCGGCGCGGGCGGCGCGGGGCTCTGCGCGGCCCTGCACGCCGCCGACCGCTCGCCCCATCTCTCGGTCACCATCGTCGTCAAGGGCCTGCTCGGCCGGGCGGGCTGCACGCGGATGGTCCAGGGCGGCTACAACGCCGTGCTCGCATCGCCCGATTCCCTCGACGCGCACCTCCTCGACACGCTGGCCGGCGGCGGCTGGATCAATGACCAGGAGCTGGTCTGGACGCTCGTCACGGAAGCCCCCGGTCGCGTGCTGGAGCTCGAGAGCCGCTACGGCTGCTTCTTCGACCGTCACCCCGACGGCCGCATCCATCAGAAGCCCTTCGCGGGCCAGACGCACGACCGAACCATCCACAAGGGAGATCTCACCGGCATCGAGATCATGAACCGCCTGACCGAGCAGACCTGGACGCGCGGCTCCATTCGCGCGATGGAGGAGCATCGGGCGGTGGAGCTGCTCAGCGACGGCGCCGGCCGCATCGGCGGAGCGCTTGTGCTCGACATCCGGCGCGGAACCTTCACGGCGGTGCGAAGCCGCGCCACGCTGCTCGCGATGGGCGGCGGGCCGACGATGTACCGAGTGATCGCCTGCTCGGCTGACAAGGCCGCGGACGGCATCGCGCTGGCTCTGCGCGCCGGCGCCACGGTCAAGGACATGGAGATGGTGCAGTTCCATCCGACGGGCTTGGTCGTGCCCAACTCGCTCATGACGGGCGCGCTGCTGGAGGAGGGGCTGCGGGGAGCGGGCGGACGGCTCCTCAACGGCAAGGGCGAGCGCTTCATGTCGCGCTACGACCCCGGCCGCATGGAGCGCTCCACGCGTGACCTCGTCGCGCGCGCCTGCTTCACGGAAGTGCAGGAGGGCCTGGGCAGCCCGCACGGCGGCGTCTGGATCGACGTGTCCCACCTGGGCGCGAAGTTCGTCGAGACGAACTTCCGGGGCATGGTCAAGCGTTGCCGCGACTTCGGCCGCGACCTGGCGCGCGAGCCCGTCGAAGTGGGTCCGACGGCGCATTTCATGATGGGCGGCGTCGTCATCGACTCCTCCTGCCGCACCGGCATCGAGGGGCTCTTCGTCGCCGGCGAGGACGCGGGCGGCATCCACGGCTCGAACCGGCTCGGGGGCAATGGCGTCGCCGATTCCACCGTGTTCGGCGGTATCGCGGGCGACGTCATGGCCGATTGGGTGGTGGGCCGGCCGGTGCCGCGGCTGTCGACCCCGGAGGTGGAGGCCACGGCGGCCCGCATCGTGGAGCCGCTCGAGCGCGGCGAGGGCGAGAATCTCTACGCGCTCCAGCAGAGCCTCCGCGACGTCATGTGGGAGCAGGTGGGGCTCGTCCGCCAGGCCTCGGGCCTCAAGGCGGCGCTCCGCGAGATCGAGGACATCGGCCAGCGCGCCGTCAGGGCGGCCGTGCCCGGCGGCGCCACCTACAACCTCGCGTGGCAGGACTGGCTCAACCTCCAGAACCAGTCCGCGGCCGCCTGGCTCATCGCCCGCAGCGCGCTCGAGCGCGACGAGAGCCGGGGCTCGCACTTCCGTCGCGATTGCCCGGAGACGGGTGCCGAGCTCTACAACGTCCACGTCGCGTCCGGCGATACGGACGGCTTGCGCGTCTGGCGCGAGGCCGTGCGCCTCACGCGTGTGGATCCTTACAGCGCGGAACAGCCGTCGGGCGTGCAGGTCGGCGATTGAGCGCGCGGCGCGCCGACCCCGTCCGTGACCGCAAAGTGCTCACGCGCCGCCTGGGCTCGGCCGAGGCGTGGCGGGACACCAAAGCGGGCATGTGGGCGTGGCTCCTCCAGCGCATTGCCGCGGTCGGCCTGCTGGCGGTGATCGTGCTGCACCTCAAGAACCCGTTCATGCGTCCCGTGCAGGCGGCGCTCCTGGCCCTCGTCCTCCTCCACGGTCTGCTGGGCGTGCGCACGATTCTCCTCGACTTCGGCCTGCCGGCGCGCTGGCACCGCCTGCTCTTCCTCTTGGCGCTTTTGGCAGGGGCGGCGACCTTCGCGGCCTTCTGGAGGTGGCGGTGGTACTGAACGTCTTCCGCTGGAGCCCGGGCGCCCGCGAGCGTCTTCAGAAATACTGGGTCAAGGCCCGCCAGGGCATGACTGTCCTCGATGCGCTCGTCGAGCTGCAGCGCGGCACGGATCCGACGCTCGCCTTCCGCTACGCCTGTCGCGTCGGCATGTGCGGCTCGTGCGGCATGGTGATCAACGGCCGCGAGCGGTGGGCCTGCCGGACCCTGCTGTCGCGGCTCTCGCGCGGGCCGGTGACCGTCCGCCCTCTCTACCACTTTCCCCTGATCCGCGACCTCGTCGTCGACATGGCGCCGCTCAAGCGGAAGATGCTCGAGATGAAGGCGGTCTTCGTGCCGGGCCGCCGCGCGACCGAGAACGACGGCTTCGCGCAGGTCGGCTCGCGCACGCGCGAGCGGCGCGCCATCGACGCCTCGATCGAGTGCATCGGCTGCGGCATGTGCGTGTCGGCGTGCACCATGGTCAGCCACGACGCGCGCTTCCCGGGTCCGGCGGCGCTCAACCGTGTCTTCAATCTCCAGCGCGACAGCCGCGACGGCGCGCATGCGGATCGCGCCACGGCCGTGCTCGCCGAGGACGTGCTGACGCGCTGTCACGGCCAGGCCAACTGCACCGCCGTCTGTCCCATGGAGATCTCACCGGCGGATTCGATCCTGGCGCTCCGGCGGCGCGCGGTGCTCCGCCTTTTCGGTATCGGCCCCCGCTAAGCGTCCCTATTTTTTCCTGGTAGCAGCGAAGTCACGCAGAGGACCTGCCGCAGACCGTATCGTCTCGGTCATGGTATCTCCGGTGACCGTGCCCTTGATACCCGGCCCGATCGTCAACACTCCATCCCTGAAGGTGCCAGTGATCGGCCGGTCGGTAGTGACTCCACCACCAGCGCCGGGATTGGAGAACGTGCCTGTGACCTTCTCGCCGTCCTGCTTGAGTGACAGGTAGAAGACCAGTCTTTCGCCCCCGAGCCCGGTGTATGGCGCGGTCCAGTCGCCGGCGACGGTCTGTGGCTCCTGGGCCGTCGCCGGCAGCGTGAAGCCCAGGGCCAACGCCAGCACGATCGTGCAGATGAACGAGACTTTTCTCATGGCGCTCTCCTCATCGAGGTTGAGATTGAGTGACCAGTGCTGGGGCGTTCTACCAGCGGTGCACGTCGGTGTCAAGGGCATCGGCCCCGCCGATCGCACCATTGACCTCTCGGGGGCGTCATGTTAGCGTTTTATTTGGACAGCACCCGTCGCCTCCTGCTCTGGTGAGTGGGAGGCGATACGTCTGTGTAGGCTCGTCTTTTCGGAGACTTGGCGTCAGGGAGGCCCACCATGGCAGCTGACCAGATCAAGCGGATGTACGAATCCATGCCCGCCAAGCTCGACCGGGCCCGCAAGCGCTTCGGCCGGGCTCTCACGCTCGCAGAGAAAATTCTCGTCACGCACGCCGACAACTTCGACAAGCAGGAGTGGAGCCGCGGCAAAGCCCAGCTTCGCCTGCGCGTGGACCGCGTCTCGCTCCAGGACGCGACCGGACAGATGGCGCTGCTGCAGTTCATGCAGGCGGGCAAGAAGCAGGTGGCCGTGCCGAGCACCGTGCACTGTGACCACCTGATCCGGGCGCAGAGCGGCGCGGCGGAGGACATGAAGCGCGCCATCACCGAGAACCAGGAGGTCTATGACTTCCTGCACTCGGCCGCGCGAAAGTACGGCATCGGCTTCTGGAAGCCCGGCGCCGGTATCATCCACCAGGTCGTCCTCGAAAACTACGCCTTCCCCGGCGGCCTCATGATCGGCGCCGACTCCCATACCCCGAACGGCGGCGGCTTGGGCATGCTCGCGATCGGAGTGGGCGGCGCCGATTGCGGCGAGGCCATGGCGGGCCTGGCGTGGGAGGTGCTCGACCCCAAGCTGATCGGCGTGCGGCTGACCGGCAAGCTCTCGGGCTGGACCTCGGGCAAGGACGTGATCACGTATCTCCTCGGCGTGCTCACCGTCAAGGGCGGGACCAACAGGATCGTCGAGTACTTCGGTCCCGGCGCCGAGTCCATCAGCGCCACCGGCAAGGGCACCATCTGCAACATGGGCGCCGAGCTGGGAGCGACCACGTCGCTCTTCCAGTTCGACAACCGGATGTCGGCCTACCTCCGCGCCACCGAGCGCGCCGACGTGGCGGCGCTCGCCGAGCAGTACCGCGAGCATCTGGTGGCGGACCCCGAGGTGCTGGCGGATCCCAGGAAGCACTTCGACGAGATCGTCGAGATCGATCTCTCCGAGCTCGAGCCCCACATCGTCGGCCCGCACTCGCCCGACCGCGCGCGACCGATCTCCAAGCTCGCCGCCGAGGTCAAGAAGGAAGGGTGGCCGGCCACGATCACGAACGCGTTGATCGGCTCGTGCACCAACTCTTCCTACGAGGACATGAAGCGCTCGGCCCACGTCGCCATGCAGGCGCTCAAGGCGGGATTGAAGGCGAAGACGCCCTTCCTCGTCACGCCGGGCTCGGAGCGCATCTACCAGACGATCAAGCGCGACGGCATGATGGCGACATTCGAGCAGATCGGCGGCACCGTGCTCGCCAATGCCTGCGGGCCGTGCATCGGCCAGTGGAAGCGCTCGGATGTCGGCAAGGACGAGGTCAATACGATCGTGTCCTCGTTCAACCGCAACTTCCCCGGGCGCAACGACGGCAGCGCGGCGACGCTGTCCTTCCTGACGAGCCCCGAGATCGTGACCGCGCTGGCGTTCGCAGGCACGCTCGAGTTCGACCCGGTGCACGGGACTATCCAAGGCCCGGACGGCAAGGCGTTCCGCTTTACGCCGCCGGAGTCCGAGGAGCTGCCGGCCAACGGCTTCGCCAAGGGTGAGGAAGGCTACGAGGCGCCCGCGGCCGACGGCGAGGTTGTCGAGGTCAAGGTCAGACCCGACAGCGCGCGCCTCCAGCTCCTCCAGCCCTTCCCGCTCTGGGACGGCAACGATTTCGACGCCCTGCCCATCCTGGTGAAGACCAAGGGCAAGACCACGACCGACCACATCTCGCCGGCCGGCCCCTGGCTGCTCGTGCGCGGCCACTTGGACAAGATCAGCGACAACATGTTCCTGGGCGCCGTCAACGCGTTCACCGGGGAGACGGGCAAGGGCGTCAATCCGCTCACCGGAGAGAAGGGGCAGAACTTCTCGAAGATGGCCCGCGAGCTCAAGGCCAAGGGCCAGGGCTGGATCGTCGTCGGGGACGAGAACTACGGCGAAGGGTCGAGCCGCGAGCACGCCGCCATGTCGCCACGCTACCTCGGCTGCAGGGTGGTGATCGTCCGGAGCTTCGCCCGGATCGCCGAGACCAACCTCAAGAAGCAGGGCATCCTGCCGCTGACGTTCACGAAGCCGTCCGACTACGACCTGGTGGAGCAGGACGACCGCGTCAGCGTCACGGGCTTGAGGCAGCTCGCGCCCGGCAAGCCGGTGACGGTGGTCCTGACCAAGCCCGGCGGCAAGACCGTCACGCTCCAGTGCCAGCACACCCTGACCGACGAGCAGATCGGGTGGTTCAAGGCGGGCTCCGCCCTGAACGCCCTGAAATAACTTTCCGCAAGGAGACCAGACAATGGCGTCCCGAGTGAAGATCCCGGCAGGCGACAAGATCACCATCAGCCACGGCAAGCTCCAGGTGCCGGACCGCCCGATCATCGCCTTCATCGAGGGCGACGGCACGGGGCCGGACATCTGGGCGGCCTCGGTGCGGGTGCTCGACGCCGCCGTCGAACATGCGTATCGCGGCAAGCGCAAGATCGCGTGGGCCGAGGTCTACGCGGGCGACAAGGCCAAGGCCACGTACGGCGCGGACTGCCCGCCGAACCTCCTTCCCGGCGAGACGCTCGATGTCATCCGCGAGTACCTCATCGCCATCAAGGGTCCGCTCACGACGCCCATCGGCGAGGGATTCCGCTCGCTCAACGTCACGCTGCGGCAGGTGCTGGATCTCTACGTCTGCCTGCGGCCCGTGCGCTACTTCAAGGGCGTGCCGTCGCCGGTCAAGCACCCCGAGAAGATCGACATGGTGATCTTTCGCGAGAACACCGAGGACATCTACGCCGGCATCGAGTGGGAGCAGGGGACGCCCGAGGCGAAGAAGGTCGTCGAATTCCTCCAGAAGGAGATGAAGGTCGACAAGATCCGGTTCCCGCAGAGCTCGTCGATCGGCGTCAAGCCCGTGTCCAAGGAAGGCTCCGAGCGGCTGATCCGCGCGTCCATGCGCTACGCGATCGAGAACGGCCGCCGCAACGTCACCCTCGTGCACAAGGGCAACATCCAGAAGTACACGGAGGGGATGTTCATGAAGTGGGGCTACGCGCTCGCCAAGCGCGAGTTCTCCGACAAGCTGATCGGCTGGGACGACTGCGGCGGCAAGCCGCCGGCGGGCAAGATCCTGGTGAAGGACGCGATCACAGACGCGTTCCTGCAGCAGATCCTGACGCGTCCGGACGAGTTCGACGTCATCCCGTGCTGCAACCTGACGGGCGACCTGATCTCCGACGCGCTCGCGGCGCAGGTCGGCGGGATCGGCATCGCGCCCGGCGCCAACATCAACTACGACACCGGGCACGCGCTCTTCGAGGCGACCCACGGCACGGCGCCCAAGTACACGGGGCAGGACAAGGTCAACCCGGGCTCGGTGATCCTGTCCGGCGAGATGATGCTGCGCCACATGGGCTGGAGCGAGGCGGCCGACGCCATCATGGCAGGGCTCGAAAAAACCCTCGCCCAGAAGATCGTGACCTACGACTTCGCCCGGCTCATGGAGGGGGCGAAAGAGGTCAAGTGCTCGGAGTTCGGCACCGCGATCATCAGCAATATGGGGAAAGCTTGATGGCGGCCCCCGCCCGTCCCAAGATCTCTGTGGTCGGCGCCGGCAACGTCGGCGCCTCGGTCGCGCAGTACGCGGTGGAAAAGGAGCTGGGCGACGTCGTCCTCGTGGACGTCATCGAGGGAATCCCGCAGGGCAAGGCGCTCGATCTGGCCCAGGCCGGACCCGTGCACGGCTACGACTCGCGGCTGGTTGGCTCGAACGGCTACGACGAGACGGCCGACTCCGACATCGTGGTCATCACCGCCGGTCTCGCGCGCAAGCCGGGCATGACCCGGGACGACCTCCTGTTCAAGAATGCCGAGATCGTGGGCGGCGTCGTCGAGCAGGTGGTGGCGCGCTCCAAGAACGCCATCCTGATCCTGGTGACGAATCCGCTCGACGCCATGGTGCAGCTGGCGTGGAAGAAGTCGGGTTTTCCCCACCAGCGCGTCGTCGGCATGGCGGGCATCCTCGACTCTGCCCGTTTCCGGACCTTCATCGCGCAGGAGCTCAAGGTGTCCGTGGAAAACGTCACGGCCTTCGTCCTGGGCGGGCACGGCGACACCATGGTGCCGCTGCCGCGTTACTCGACGGTGGCGGGGATCCCGATCACCGACCTGCTGCCGCCGGACAAGATCCAGGCTCTCGTCACGCGTACCGCCAACGGCGGGGCGGAGATCGTGGGCCTGCTCAAGAGCGGCAGCGCCTACTATGCCCCGGCCGCGTCCGCGGTCGAGATGGTCGAGGCGATCCTCAAGGACAAGAAGAAGATCCTGCCGTGCGCGGCGTATCTCGATGGCCAGTACGGCGCCAAGGGGCTCTACGTCGGCGTGCCCGTCAAGCTGGGCCGCAGCGGCGTCGAGCAGGTGATCGAGATCAAGCTGACGGCGGACGAGCAGGCGGCGTTCGACAAGTCGGCCGCGGCGGTGCGCGAGCTGGTGGACAAGCTCAAGCTCTAGACGGAGGGCGGCGTCATGGCGAAATCGAGAGCGAAGACGAGGGCCCGCCGTCCGGCCAAGGCGGCGGCGAAGAGCGCGCGGCGGGTGCCGTACATGCCGAAGGGTTACCAGACGCTGACCGCGGGCTTCTGCGTGCGCGGCGCCGTCGAGGCGATCGATTTCTACAAGCGGGCCCTGGGCGCCACGGAGCGGATGCGGCTCATGAAGCCCGACGGAGCGACCCTCGCCCACGCCGAGCTCAAGATCGGCGACTCGATGTTCATGCTGGGCGAAGAGGATCCGGCGATGGGCGGCAAGTCGGCGCAGACGCTGGGCGGCACGCCGGTCAATTTCTACCTCTACGTCAGGGATGTCGGCGCCGCGGTGGCGCGGGCAGTGGCGGCCGGCGCCAAGCCGGTCATGTCCATCAGCGACATGTTCTGGGGCGACAGGATCGGCGCCGTCGAGGACCCGTACGGCCAGAAGTGGACGCTCGCGACCCACACGGAAGACATCGCGCCGCGCGAAATGGGGAAGCGGGCGCAGGCTTTTTACGCCCAGATGAGCGGCGCGCGGTAGCGACGCGGCCATGCGCTTGGGAATCGTCAACGCGAGGAGGACATGACGCGCTATGGCCGATGACGTAGCCTACCAACACGACGTGCTGGTGATCGGGGGAGGCGGGGCGGGCCTCCGGGCGGCCATCGCGGTGGCCGAGACGTCCGACCGGCTGTCCGTCGCTGTCCTCTCGAAGGTGTATCCGATGCGCAGCCACACGGTGTCCGCCGAGGGCGGCTCCGCGGCGGTCATGCGGGACAACGACAGCCTCGACACCCACGCCAAGGACACGATCTTCGGAAGCGACTTCCTGGCAGACCAGGACGTCGTGGAGGTCTTCGTCAAAGAGGCCCCGGGCCAGATGATCCAGATCGAGCACTGGGGCTGCCCGTGGAGCCGGGATCCCGACGGCCGCGTCAGCGTCCGCGCCTTCGGCGGCATGACCGTGAACCGGACGCTCTACGCGGCCGACAAGACCGGCTTCCACATGCTCCATGCGCTGTTCCAGACCTCGCTCAAGTACGACCGCATCGTCCGCTACGACGAGTGGTTCGCGACGTCGCTCCTGGTAGAGGACGGCAAGGTCAGCGGCATGGTGGCGCTCAACGTCCACGACGGCACGGTGCGCGCGATCACGGCCAAGGCCGTCATCATCTGCTCCGGCGGCGGCGGCCGCGTTTTTCCGTTCACGACCAACGCCGCCATCAAGACCGGCGACGGCATGGCGCTGGCCTACCGAGCCGGCGCGCCGCTGAAGGACATGGAGTTCGTGCAGTACCATCCGACGGGCCTGCCCGGCACCGGCATCCTCATCACCGAGGCCTCGCGCGGCGAGGGCGGCCATCTCAAGAACAAGGACGGCTACCGCTACCTCCAGGACTACGGCCTCGGGCCCCCGACGGATACGCCGGTGCACCGCAAGATGGAGCTGGGGCCGCGCGACATCCTTTCGCGCTGCCACATGCAGGAGCACCAGAAGGGGCGCACGTTCGAGGGCCCGCACGGGCACTACGTCCACCTCGACCTGCGGCACCTGGGCGAGAAGCTGATCAACAAGAACCTGCCCTTTGTGCGCGAGCTGGCGAAGAACTACGTCGGCATCGATCCGGTGTACGAGCCGATCCCCGTCCGCCCGGTCGTGCACTACATGATGGGCGGCATCTCGACCGACATCACCGGCAAGACGCCGCTCGAGGGGCTCTACGCCGCCGGCGAGTGCGCGTGCGTGTCCATCAACGGCGCCAATCGCCTGGGATCCAATTCGCTGACCGAGCTGCTCGTATTCGGAGCCCGCGCTGGTCAGTCGGCGGCGCGGTATGCGATGGAGCGGCCCGCGGTCAAGTCGAACCCGGTCGCCAGCCTCGTCAGCGATGAGCGGCGGCGGCTCGACACGCAGTTCCGGAGCGCCGACGGGCGTGAGCGGATCGCCGACATCCGCGAGGAGATGCAGAAGGCCATGGAATCCGGCGCCGGCATCTACCGGGACCGGGCGGGCATGGAAGCGACCTGCAAGACGCTTCGAGACCTGCGCGGGCGTTTCGCGCACATCGGGCTCCAGGACCGGGACGCGGTCTTCAACACCGAGGTGATCGCGGCGATGGAGCTGGACGCCATGCTCGACGTGGCCGAGGCCGTCGCCAATTCTGCCCTGTTGCGTGAGGAGTCGCGCGGGTCCCACACCCGCACCGACTTCCCGAAGCGCGACGACGAGCGCTTTCTCAAGCACTCGCTCGCGTTCCGGACGGCCGCGGCCCCGCGCATCGACTACCTGCCGGTCACCATCACCCGGTGGGCCCCCGAGGAGAGGAAGTACTAAAGGAGGAACGATGAGCGAAGAGACCATCACGCTGGAAGTGACCCGCTACCGGCCCGGCCACGACACCGAGCCGCGCACCGAGTCCTTCTCCGTGCCGTACCGGAAGGACTGGGTGGTCCTCGATGCGCTCAACCACATCAAGGACCG
>WNFP01004055.1_pt1 | contig 11780 bp, 6 predicted proteins | sample 5400201 | NCBI WGS metagenome assembly WNFP01 (sample SAMN13153355, study PRJNA577476) | soil metagenome | isolation source: 115 cm saprolite under Madrone tree | place: USA:California | collected 2016-06-14
CCTTCACGGCGGTGAGCTCGTCGACGGCAAGCGCGGGCGGCTACGGCACCTTCACGATGACGGCGGCTGGCGTGTGGAGCTACACGCTCGACAACGCCAACAGCGCGGTGCAGGCGCTCAATGCCGGTGCAACGCTGACCGACACCTTTACGGTGACCACCGTAGACGGCACCGCACAGGTGGTGACCATCACCATCAACGGCAGCAACGACGCAGCCATTATTTCCGGCACCACGGCCGGCTCGGTGATCGAGGCTGGCGGTGCGACGCGCGGCACGCCGACCGCGACCGGCACGCTCACCGACACCGACGTCGACAATCCGCCCAATACTTTCACGGCGGTCAGCTCGCCGGCGGCGAGCGATGGCGGCTACGGCATTTTCACGATGACGGCGGCTGGCGTGTGGACCTACACACTCGACAACGCCAACAGCGCGGTGCAGGCGCTCGACGTCGGCGACACGCTGACCGACACCTTCACGGTGACCACCGTAGATGGCACCGCCCAAGTGGTGACGATCGCCATCCACGGCGCTAGCGACGCAGACCCCAACGATTTTGACTACTTGGCTACCGGGACGCACGTAATATCCGATCCGCCGTACGTCTATGGGACTCCTGGAGGCGACAGCATCGCGGGAGGAGGTGACGAAGGCCAAATAATCTACGGGGGCGCCGGTAATGACACCCTCAACGGCACCGGCAAGAGTGACATTGTCTACGCGGGCTCCGGCAATGACACGGTCAAAGGCAATGACGGGGATGACACGATCTACGGAGGCTCGGGAAGTGATACGATCAACGCCAATAATGGGAACGATACCATCGTCGGTGGATTTGGTGCGGACCATCTCGCAGGCAGCAATGGAGACGACCGTTTCGTTTATTTGTCCGTAGCGGATTCCAATGCGGCCCAGTTCGACACCATCTCCGATTTTAAATCGGGGTCTGACAGGATCGATTTAGCGGCTCTCGGCGCACTTGGCATCCTGGCACTGACTTCCACAAGCACTTCTGTGCCGGCGCATACCATCGCCTGGCTCTATGACAGCGCGACGAATCAAACCATTGTGTACGTCAATCCGACAGATCAAACGCTGAGTATCGGCAATTCCGGCCTGCTGGAAATCCATTTGCAGGGGATCGTGACCATTCAGGCGTCGGATTTCATCTACGAGCCGACCACGGCGCCCGTCGTGCTAGCCAGCGATGCGATCGATCTTGGGATGGCCGCAACGGCGGACGGGACAGTCGTCACGACGACCAGCGCGGTCGCTTCGTCTGACTCGACCGTCAGCGACGGCGCGCTCATCGCCGATTGGAACTGGACGGTGCAAACAACAAAAGAGGGCTTCGGCTTCGATGCCGCTCGAGACCAGATCGATTCGATCGGTTATGCCAGATTTACCAGCTCCGACGAAGTCCGGACGCAACCGACCGAGTACACCGATGATGACGCGGTGATTACGTTGGCAAGCGGACAGTCAATCGAACTGCAGCGCGTTCACGTTACGGCGCTGATGGAGAATAACTTCGCGTCCGATCAGTCGCTGGTGCTCGACAGCGCCGGTGCGATGACGATCGGCAACGGAGCCGTGATGGCCCAGAGTGGCACGATCCATAGTACCGCCGCGCTGAATGCAGCCGACGATAGAGCCGAGCTGCAACTCATCAAGCATGGTCTAGCGCTGGAGGACGGTGACCGGATCGTGCCATCTCACAGCGATAAGACTAATTCTGGAACGAGCTCCATCGCTACGAACAACGAAGATCATAGGGCATTGAAAGCGTCGGAGAATGGCGGCGGCGGCAATCACTCGATCTCAGGCGAAGCAAGCGAACACGGCACTGCGCCCATGCATGGCGCCGGCGCGCCTGATTTCGAGCCGTCTTCAACTGCCCATGCGGTGTTCGGCTCAGGGGCTGCCGGTACGCTCGGGCTTGGAGACTCATTCCACTTCAAGGACAAGATTTCCGGTTTTGAAAGTTCAGGCGTCATCGACCTCGCGGATGTGGACCATACCCCCGCGTCGATCAGTCATCACGAAAACGCTGCAGGAACTCGCGGACCAGAGGGAGCGCAAACGACTGAGCTGTCTCTGCTGGAGCAACACTCAGCTGATAATTTCAGTATCGTTCCAGACCATGCGGGGGGCGCTGTCGTTACCCATGTGCCGCACGATCTGATCGTGTGACGGAGTTGCTCTGCCGTCGTGCGCAATTTCATCTGAGGCGTGGCCCTCCCAGCCCGCCATTGATTAATCGCCATCGCGTGGTGGTGCCAAATTACTCCCACGGTGAGAAGCGTCCCACGCCGGTCTCGCCGGAGGGAGTCATCGAAGCAATGACCGGGCACGCCGCATGCGCAATGGAGACGGCGGCTACTGGATTGCTTGGTCGCTTCGGTCTTCGCAATGGCAAGACGCAAGGTCCATTAGCGATATTTCGACCACGCAGCATTGCGCGTGAGCATCTCCAATTCCACGATCCGCGTGTTATGGGCCGCTATCTAAGCTAGCCGATCGACGATATTCGAGTCAGAGGCCGCGCTCGAGTCGCGGCATGGCTTAATTGTGGCTGGTGATGAAGACTGCGGGATTTTTGTCGGTGACGTTTTGCCCTTCACCGCCTGCAAAAGTCGCTAGTCTGCCGATTGGAAATTTGGAGGGCACCATGGGCGACACGGATGAAAACATAGTCGAGAAGCTTGTCGATACGATCAACGACGTTGTTGAAACGGTCACGACCACGGCAGCCGACGCTCTCAGTGATGCGATGGAGCCGAAGGCGACAATGCTAAAAGAAATCAAGAAGGGGCTGCGAAAAAGATCACCAAGGAAAACAACTAAGAAGACCGTTTTCGTCCAAGGGAGAAAGTTCGTCGAGTGCGTTCGAATTCAAATGTCTACTCGGCTGAAAGTCCCACCAGAACGCGATGACCGTTCTTGTCGAAGCGGTAGCGGAACTTTGGTGGCCGTTTGCTCAATAGCCGACAAACTTTCAATCGCGACAAGATGCTTTACCAGGCGCGATCCGCGCAATGCTTTGGGGCGTACTAAACTAACGTCGGTTTTCGGGGGAAGAGCGGAAGACATCTGCTCATGCTGAGTGTTTCTCAGTGGCGCACAGCGGACGCTCGAGTTTGAATGTTAGATCTGGTTAGCTTCCGCTGGTTGCACGTGCTCAAACTTCCTCATGTTGGATTCGAGCGAGAGTTCAAGTTTTTCAAATAGGTTCGATGGCGGCGAAGACAAAGCGGTCTCCAATCGGGTCTGAAGTCTCGAATACGGAAGCTCGCCTGCCGTCAGCGGGCCACCAACGGTACGTAGTGTTCGAGTTCTGGGTCGGGGAAATGTACCGTCTGGCCGAGTTCCGCGGAGCGATAGAGTCCCATCAGCATTTCCATCACGCCGACGCCGTCATGAAAGGTTTCCGCCGGGCTCAGGCCGCGCCTGAACGCTTCCACCATATGTCGGTTCTCGTCGGTATAGCCGTAGATGCCGGCTTCGTCCTCGACCACCGGCATCAGGCCCTGCTCGGCATTCTGCTTCTCGACGAGATCCTCGCCCTCCGATCCGGTGACCGCGCGTGAGAGGAACACCTTGAGACCGGTCGAGAGCGACGAGAATTCCATCGAATATTCGGGGCCGAGCAGCTCGAGCTGGATGCGCAAGCCGGCGCCGACATAGGCCCATGACGTCGTCGCTTCGATCATCAACTGATGGCCGTCGGCGTCTTCCATCGCAAGGATGCCGCGCGCGAAGTCCTCGACCGGGCGTTTGGCGAAATCGATGCCCATCCGCGTCCTCAGGTCGGCCGCATAGCGCGGACGCGTCCATTTCAGGTTGGCTGTCGTCGCGCTGGCGCTCACCAGCCGCAGGGTGTCGCGGGTCGCGCCCGGCGCGGTCAGCATGAAGCGCGCGACCTCGACTGAATGACACATCATGTCGGAGAGCACACCCCCGCCTTGCCTTTCGCCTTGCCAGAACCAGGGCTCGTGCGGGCCGGAATGCTCCTCCGCCGCGCGGGCCAGATAGGGCCGCCCGCCCTGGGGTACGGCGCGCCGCCAGATGATGTCCTTGCCGCGCATCACTGCGGTCGAGAACAACTGGTTCTCCAGATAGCCGTTCAGCAGTCCTGCATCCTCGACAAGCGCCAGCATTTCGCGCGCCTCGGCGAGCGTGCGGGCGAGCGGCTTTTCGCAGGCGACCGCGCGCAGAGGCGCGCCGGCCTTCGTTAGACGATGGATCTCGCGCATAATGTCGAGGCGGGTGTCGTTCGGCGTCAGCAGCCAGAACGCGTCGACCTCGCCCGACATCGCCATTGCTTCGATGCTGTCGAACGCCTGGGCCTGCCCAAGGCCGAGACTGCGGGCCTTTTCCGCGATGCGCGTGCGCCGCTCGACCGAGCGGCTGTAGACGCCGCCGATGCTGACATTGCGCACGCCGACCATGGATTGCAGATGGAATGCGGCGATGAAGCCGCTGCCGATGAGGCCAACGCGCAGAATCGGGAGTTCCGTGAGCTTCTGCATGTCAGAGACCTCTCCTTCAATGGCGCACGTCGTCGCGCGGCGCGTCAGGTGATATGGGTGGCTCTTTGCGCTGCCGGCCGGGGATGGCGGCCAGCAGCGCCTGAGTATAGGGATGTTCGGGCCGGCTCAGCAGGTCCGCGGTCGGTCTGATCTCGACGATTTCGCCCAGCCGCATCACCGCGATCCGGTCGCAAACCTGGGCCGCGACATTGAGGTCATGGGTGATGAACAGCATTGCCAGCCGCAGGCGCGTTTTCAATGTCTCGAGCAGCGCGAGCACCTGGGCTTGGACCGAGACGTCGAGCGCCGACACCGGTTCGTCGGCCACCAGCACGTCGGGGTCGAGCGCCAGCGCGCGCGCAATGCCGATCCGCTGCCGTTGCCCGCCCGAGAATTCATGCGGGAAACGCTGCGCCGCGCCCGGGTCGAGGCCAACCAGCGTCAGCAGTTCGTCGGCACGCGCAAAGGCCTGTGCCGCCGGGACGCCATGAGCGATCGGCCCGTCGGCGATGATCCGGCCGACGCGGCGACGCGGATTGAGCGAGGTGAATGGATCCTGGAATACCATCTGGATCTGCTTGCGGGCGGCCCGCAGACCGGCCCCGCGGGCCTGGGTGAAATCCAATTCGCCGACGCGGACGACGCCCGCATCGGCATCGGTGAGCCGCATCACGAGCCGGCCGATCGTGCTCTTGCCCGAGCCCGATTCCCCGACAAGGCCGAGCGTTTCGCCGCGCCGGATTTCGAAGTTCACGCTCTTCACGGCCGCGACCTCGCGCTGCGAATTGAACCAGGCGTTACCGCGATAGGTCTTCGCAAGCCCGGTTGCCGCGCAGGCGACCGGCGCGTCCTCGACCGCAGGGCGGACCGGCGGGGTCAGGCCGGGCACCGCGGCGAGCAGCCGGCGCGTATAGGGATGCTGCGGGCGTTCGAGCACATCCGCGACCGAACCCTGCTCGACGACGTGCCCCTTCTCCATCACTGCGACGCGGTCGGCAATGTCGCCGACGACACCGAAATCATGGGTGATGAACAGAACGGCCATGCCGCGCCGCTGCTGGATGTCGCGGATCAAACGGAGAATCTGCGCCTGGGTGGTGACGTCGAGCGCGGTGGTCGGCTCATCCGCCACCAGGATCGATGGTTCGAGCGCCAGCGCCATCGCAATCATGGCGCGCTGACGCTGACCGCCTGACAACTGATGCGGATAACTGTTGATGATTCGCTCCAGATCGCGCAATCCCACTTCCTCGGCGAGCGCGCGCGTGCGGGCGCGCCGTTCGGCCAGCGCGAGGTGCCCATGCGCCTCGAACGCCTCCATGATCTGGTCGCCGATCCTGATCACCGGATTGAGCGCCGTCATCGGTTCCTGGAAGATCATCGCGATGCGCCGCCCGCGCAATGTCCGCCACTCTGCTGCCGGCAGTTGCAGCAAATCGCGTCCCTCGAAGCGAATGGCCCCTGCGACCGGTCGAATGTCGTTGGGCAACAGGCCCATCACAGCGGAGGCGCAGACCGTCTTGCCGGAGCCGGATTCACCGACAACGCAAAGGATCTGCCGCGGGTGCAGCGTGAGCGAGACCGCCTCGACGGCAAAGGCTCGATCGGCGTCGGCGGGCAGCGCCAGCGTCAACTGCTCGATCGACAGAATCGCGTCCGCCGCCGTCTCGCTCATGGTGTCCGACCCGACATCATTATTTGTCCCATCCTGGTCACGCCGCCAGCGCGATGCCGTCCTTGCGATGATCCGACGCGCCATACATGGTGCCGCTGTTGGAATCGACCTGCACCGACTGGAAACCTCCAAGCGGCTCGTCCGCCCACGTCACACGATGGCCGCGAGCGATCAGATCGTCGGCAACCGAGCCGGACACCGTCGGTTCGAGCGACAGCGTGCCGTCAAAGGCGAAGCTGCGCGGGGCGTCCGAGGATTGCTGGATGTTGAGGCCGCGGTCGAGCACTCCGCTCAGGATCTGCATGTGTCCCGTGGCCTGATATTGTCCGCCCATGACGCCAAATGCCATGATGGGTTTGCCATCCTTCGCCAGCAAGCCCGGAATGATGGTGTGAAAGGGACGTTTCCCCGGCGCGATGGCGTTGGGATGGCCTTCGATGAGGCGGAAGCCCGAACCGCGATTCTGCAGCAGCACACCCGAGCGCGGGGCGTAGATGCCGCTGCCGAAGGCGAAGAACAGCGAATTGATGAAGGACACCATGTTGCCGTCGCGGTCGGCGACCGCAACATAGGCGGTGTCACGATGGACGGGCATCTCGAAGACCGCCGGGGCGCTGGCGCGCTTCGTGCTGATGGTGGCGCGCAATGCCGTGATCGAGGCCTCCGACAGCAGCGTCTCGACATCGAGCGGATGAAAGGCCGGATCGGCGACCAGCGCGTCGCGTTGCCGGTAGGCCACCTTGGTCGCCTCGGCGAGGAGGTGAATGCGGTCTGCTTCGCCGAGCGCCGGGTCGGCCATATCGAAGCCGGCGAGGATGCGGGCGATCAGCAGCGCTGCGACGCCCTGTCCGTTGGGTGGGCATTGCCAGATGAGATGATCGCGATAGTCGGCGCCGATCGGCGCAACATACTCCGCTCTGGCGCTTGCAAGGTCTTCAAGCTGCATCAGCCCGCCCAGCGTCCTCAACGTTGCCACGATTTCTTCGGCGACGGCGCCCTCGTAGAACGCGGCGCGTCCCTCGCGCGCGATTCGGCGCAGCGTCGCGCCGAGCGCCGGATGGATGAGTTTGCTGCCGATGCCGGGCGCAACGCCACCGGGCAGATAGACCGGGACGCCGGCCTGATGTCTTTCTATGCGGTCGGCATAGCGCGCCCAGTCCAGCGCGGAGCGGGGCGGGATCACGAAGCCGTTCTCGGCCGCACGGATCGCCGGCGCCAGAATCTCGTCCAGCCCTTTCGAGCCAAAATCGGCGGCAAGCCGGCACCAGGCGTCGACCGCACCCGGAACGGTGACGGCATGGGGCGAATCGTCAGGGATCGACACCAGCCTCTGTTGCCGAAACCAGCCGAGCTCGGCCTTCGCTGGTGCTCTGCCCGAGCCGTTGATTGCGACAGGCTGGCCTGAGGCGGGAGCATAGATCGCAAAACAGTCGCCGCCGATGCCGGTCATATGCGGGTCGATGACGCCCTGGAGCGCGATGGCGGCGATGGCGGCGTCGACCGCGTTGCCGCCGCTGCGCAGAATGTCGACGGCGGCGAGCGTGACGGTGGGGTGAGAGGTCGCGGCCATGCCACGGTCGCCCACCGCCAGCGAGCGTCCCGGCACCATAAAATCGCGCTGCCGCCAGCTCATGCTGTTCTCCGATTGTTGTTGTGAGGCTGGTTGGCGATCGCTGCGGCGGCCGCTTCGTCGCAAAGGATATGGACGTTATCGTGCAGGCGGAGCGCGGAGGCGGGACAAGCCGGCGCGATTGGGCCGTCAATTGCGGCTGCCACGGCGGCCGCCTTCTCCGGTCCGGTTGCGATCAGCAGGATGCTGCGCGCCTCCAGGATTGTCGCGATGCCCATCGTGATCGCACGCTCGGGAACCGATGCGGGATAGGGAAAATTGCGGGCATTCGCGAGGCGGGTAGTTTCGTCGAGCCTGATCTCGCGGGTGCGTGACTCAAAATCCGAACCCGGTTCGTTGAAGCCGATGTGGCCGTTGGCGCCGATGCCGAGCAGCAGCAGGTCGATGCCACCGGCAGCGGCAATCAGCGCCTCATAGCGCGCCGCCTCGGCGGCGATGCCGCCGGCCATGCCGTCGGGAATTCTTGCCCGTCCGGCTTCCATGTCAACATGCCCAAACAAATGCTCTTGCATGTAGGCTTGGAAGCTTCCCGGCGATTGCGGCGCGACGCCGACATATTCATCTAGGTTGAAGCTGGACACCGCCCTGAATGAGACATCGCCGGCGCGTGTGGCGGCGACGAGGCGGGCATAGACCGGCCTCATCGTCGCGCCGGTCGCGAAACCAAGCGTGACCGCATGCCGATCGCGCAGCCGGGCGACGACGCGCGCGGCCGCGCGTTCCGCGACGGCGGTGGCATTGCCCGCAATCTCAATTTGCGGCGCGTGCTGTCTCATGCCGCGACGTCCGCAGCCGTGAAGGGCAGCGCCAGCGGGCTCGCATCCTTGCCGATGCCAAACAGCGAGCGATGCACGTGGTCGATCGCACTGCCGATCGCGCCGATCAGCGTGGCGCGATTGCCGAGTGCGCTGAGTTCGATCCGTACCGGCTCGCGCGTGCAGCGTCCGAGATTCGCATCGATTCGGAGCTTCAACTCGGGCCGCGCGCCAATGCTGCCGCCCATGACGATGATTTCAGGATCGAGGATGCTATGCACGGCCAGGATTGCGGTCGTGACGATCCGGCCGACCTCGTCGATCGTGATCCGCGCAGCCTCATCGGTCTCGAGTCGATCGAAGACGTCGCGCACGGTGCTGCCGGATGGGCCGCCGAGCCCGGTGTAGCGCTCGATGATGCCGGCGCTGCCGACGGCGGTCTCCAGGGTGCCGAGCCGCTGGCCACGCGCATCATAAGGGTCTCCTCCGAGCGGCAGGTAGGCGACTTCGCCGGCCGCGCCACGTGCGCCGCGGATGAGATGGCCGTCCGCGAAGATGCCCATGCCGATGCCGGTGCCGAGGGCGATAAAGGCGAACGTGCGGGCCTTGCGGCTGTTGCCGCGCCAATGCTCCCCGATCGCGGCAAGATTGACGTCGTTCTCGATGGCGATGTCGATGCCGAGCCGCGCGTGCAGCGCGGCCCGCACGTCCAGGCTATCCAGTCCGGCGATATTGGGCGCGATCACGATGCCGCCGGACGCCGGCTCAATGATGCCGGGACTTCCCATCACGCCGCCGCGCAGCCGTTGCGAGGACACGCCGGCGCGCTGAAGCAGGGCGTCGGTCATGCGCCCGATCTGAGCGACGACGGCGCCGCCGCCATCGCCCGCCGTCGCTTCAATGCTCTCGGCGACGATCACGCCCTGCAAATCGGCAAGGGCGACGTGCAGTTTGGTGCCGCCGAGGTCGATGCCCAGCACGAAGGCCGCGTCTGGCCGCAGCGCATAGGTTACGGCGCTACGCCCCACGGTGCCCTGGATCTGCCCGTCCTCGTACACCCAGCCGTCGCGTTCAAGCTCGCGCATCACCTCCGAGATGGTCTGCTTGGACAGGCCGGTGCTGCGGGCGATTTCGGCGCGGGAGACCGATCGATCCCTCAGCAGGCGCTCGACCACGAGGCGGACGGATTGCTGTCGCGCAACGGGCGAGGAGGGAAAATCTTGCATGAGGCCAGTCCAATTGGTCAAGATGCCGAACTAATATCCCGAGATGAATGGCGTCAAGTGGCTTTTAAAGCCGCAGAGGTGCTATTTCTCTCTCGAATATTACGAAATACGGGGTAGTTTGTTCGCAATATTTACAAATAGAATCGGGCGTGCTTGTTTTGTCGTCCGACGGCAAAGCCATGGGAGCCCCATATGAGGCGTGTAGCTACGGTGTTGACGGCAATTTCGATGACCGCGTTGGCTCTGGTCTCGGCCCAGGCCACGACGCTTCGGGTTGGCCTTCAGGACGATCCCGATGCACTCGACCCGGCGCTCAGCGGCACCTATACCGGCCGCTTTGTGTTCGCGGCGTTATGCGACAAGCTTGTCGATATCTCGCCCGAGCTCAAGATCGTACCGCAGCTCGCCGAGGCTTGGGAGTGGGCCCCGGACGGCAAGTCGCTCACCTTCACCCTGCGCAAGAACGTCACCTTTCATGACGGCACCGCGTTCGATGCGGCCGCGGTGAAGTTCAATATCGAGCGCATGAAAACCATGCCGGATTCCAAGCGCAAGGCCGAGCTGGCGCCGATCGCGAGCGTCGAGGCGCTTGCGGCGGACAAAGTGAGGTTCAACCTGTCCGAACCCTTCGTGCCGCTGCTCGCCAATCTCAGCGACCGTGCCGGCATGATGGTGTCGCCCAAGGCCGCCGGCGAGAAGGTCGGCGAATTCGCGGCGGCGCCGATCTGCGCCGGTCCGTACCAGTTCGTCGAGCGCAAGTCGCGCGACCTCATTCGCGTCAAGAAATATCCCGCCTACTGGAATGCCGGACAGATCGGTTACGACGAGGTCGTCTATTACTATGTGCCTGACTCAACCGTGCGGCTGTCGCGGGTGCGCGCCGGCGATCTCGACATCGCCGAACGCATCGCGCCGACCGACCTTAAAATCGTGCGTGAAGACGCCAACCTCGCCCTGCATTCCGGCCAGGGACTTGCCGTCGCCCATCTGATGTTCAATGTCGGCGCGGGAGCGAAGGCCGATACGCCGCTCGGCAAGAACGCGACGCTCCGCCAGGCCTTTGAGCTGGCGATCGACCGCAACGTCATCAACCGCGTCGCCTTCAACGGCGAATTTCTGGCCGATAATCAGATGATCCCGCCGTCGTCTCCATTCTACGACCACGCCCACAAGATTCCGGCGCGCGACGTGGCGAAGGCCAAGGCGATGATCGCCGCCGCCGGCATGACCCGGGTGCCGATCGAACTCCAGTACGAAAACACGGCTGGCGATAACCGTGTCGCGCAGATCATGCAGTCGATGGCGGGCGAGGCGGGCTTCGATGTCAAGCTGTTGCCGATGGAGCCGGCCACGGCGATCGAGCGTTATATGAATGGTAATTTCGAAGCTTATATCGGCAACTGGAGTGGCCGTGCCGATCCGGACCCGACACTGATCGCCTTTTTCAGTTGTGCCGGCTCGCAGAACGTCAACAAGTACTGCAACAAGGATCTCGACGTGATCTTGACCTGGGCCCGCGGCGAGGCCGACGAAGCCAAGCGCAAGGCGCTCTACGCCAAGGCCACGGACATTTACCTCACGGCGCTATCGTCGATTCCGCTCTACCACCCAAACTGGTTCTTTGCGGCTCGCAAATCGGTTGGCGGCATCGTCATGGTACCCGACGGGCTGCTGCGCCTGAACGGCGTCAAGCCTGCGAACTGACGCGCAACGCCTGACGCGCGTCGGCGCGGCCGGCCAAGTGAGGAACAGACTGCCAAGATGAAGACCCTGCTTCTGCGCCGGCTCGGCGTCTCACTGCCGACATTGTTGCTGGTGTCGATGATGGTGTTCGGCCTGCAGAAGCTGCTGCCCGGTGATCCGGCGCTGGCGCTGGCCGGTGAAGAGCGCAACCCGGAGGTCGTCGAGTATCTTCGGCAGAAATATCGCTTCAATGATCCGGTTCCGGTGCAATACGCCG
>WNFP01004060.1_pt1 | contig 11778 bp, 10 predicted proteins | sample 5400201 | NCBI WGS metagenome assembly WNFP01 (sample SAMN13153355, study PRJNA577476) | soil metagenome | isolation source: 115 cm saprolite under Madrone tree | place: USA:California | collected 2016-06-14
CCTTAAACAGAGCATTGTTCGCAGTTCCACCTGGTCCGTAGATCACATCAGCACCGGATGTGGCGATCGGATACTTTCCATATTCAGTGTAAAACGCGTTCACCGCGTTCACGATTTGGGTGAGATCGTTTTTTGCCTGGGTTTGTTTGGCTTGGTTTAGAACTGCTTTGAAAGCGGGGAAGAGCAGACCCACCAAAATCGCGATGATTGCGAGAACGACCAGCAACTCGATGAGAGTGAAGGCGCGGTTGTGTTTGAGAGGGGAACGCATAGGGCGAATGCTAGCCGCAAGTTGACTGGTGCGCACGTGAAATTGTATAAAAAGTTGACGGATGAAGCATTGAAGGTTGTTAAACCACAACCGGCATTGTCATTCTGAGCGAAGCGAAGAATCTCTGAATTACTCCTTTCGGCAGCGCGAAAGCCACGGCCAGAGATGTTTCGCTTCGCTCAACATGACAGAGCAGAAAACGCTTGAACCCTTGAACGCTTCAACCGTTCAAGCTTTCACGAATCACTTCCACTTCGCCATCTGCTCCGGGAACGGGCATTGCGCGCAATCGGAATTGTCCTGCATACAAAAATCTTCGTAGATTTGGAGCAAACCTTGCTGGTGCGCCACGGTTTTCAGGAATTCTTGCCGGCGCGAATCGTCTCCGAAGAGACGCGTTGCAGCTGTTTCAAGCCGTCGATTCGACAACTGCGCCGGCAGCTTTTCATATTCGGGCCAAACGCCTGTACTCGCGGGGTTCGGAGGCTGCGAATCGTGTGCCATCCAAAATGGGAACAGCACATTCGCCAGAATATCCACTACTCGGGATTCACCAATGAGCGCCATCTTCTTCGGTGACGCAGCGGCTGTGACCGTGTAATGGAAATTCCAGAATGGATGCTCGAGCGCTTGAAAAAAATCACTGGCCGCAGCGACGCTGCTCTTGCCTGAGGCGCGCTGAAGACGAGGCCAATCGCATGCCAGAATTGCCAGCGCCGCAAGCCGGCGCTGCGGGTGATTCACCGGACGCGTGCTGCTTAATCGCCAGGTGTTCGCGGGCAAAATGAACCTTTGCAGCTCATCACGATGTGGCCACCAGCCGTCCCATAGTTGTCGCACGTATTCGCGTGCCGATTTTTTATAGACGTCAAGGTCGGAAGTGTCCAGGAACCCGGCTCCGCCGAAAAGCAATGCCTCGCAATTACGAAGATTTTCACGCAAGAACCGCAACGGAAATCGTTGTGCAAGAAGTGTAAACGGGAGCTTGTTTTCCTTGTAACCGAGCGCACTGGCGATCTCCTGAAAAAGCGTTTCATCGCGTCCATGGGTGTCGACCTTGTTGCGAATCCGATTGGCTTTTTGTCGCAAACGGAATTGCGCTGCCGCCTCCAGCAGGGTGCGCACGCGTTCCTCGGGTAAGTCCTTAAGCGGGGCCTGACATCGCCCCGGCCGCGCCAACGGGACATTTGCTGTAAGCGCCTCCTGTAAGGTTGCAGGATCGATACATACCTGCGGGACATTGCGGTTCGATGTTGTGCGCGTGAAAAATTCCCGGCCACTTCTCTCGACAAAAACGTGAAGCACAGTCGCTTCGAAAGCTGGATTCGTTGCGTGACCGTGCGTTTCCCAGCTGCGATCAAGCAGATCGATCTCGATGCAGCCGCCAACGGGCTCGTTGTCATTGATCCGAATTGCAGCGTCACGAAAATCCGGTCCTGCTTCGCGGTTCCAAGTGCCGAACTGAATGATCTCGATTTCATCTCCGGTGGTGGTGACAAAATGCTTGCCGAAATCTCCGGCAAACCAGCGTGCTTGCAGCTCCAGTTCAGATGGAATTCGCGGCGACGAGAACAGCGCGCGCTCATGAACGCGAGTTGTATCGCGCATTTGCGCGTAGCGCTCTGCCAGCGTGCTCACGCGCGGATTATGAAAAGACGCGGTGCAAATGTCACGTTCGGCTTTGGAGTGCGCGGACATCTCCGCGTCCGCCGCTGGACGATTCGCCGTGGCGAACCTTAGAAGTGGCGACATGTCGCCACAGTCCACAGCGCCGCGCGATTCGCTATCTGGATCAGCTCGGCGGACTGGAGACCGCCGCTCCTTGTTCTTGTTCCTGCAACGCTTGCTCGCGCAGGTTACTGACAATCTGTTCAACTAACGCTGCATCGGATCGCGGGAAGATGAATGAGTATTTTGGACCCTTCCCCGCGGCGGGAGAGATAACCAGGTTCTCGGAAAGAAAACCGGGTTCATGACTCACCACTGCGCCCTCCAGATCGATCGTGCGCACGTACGGGTGTCGACCCTTGTGCGCCACGAAAATCAGTTTGCACGGCTCTTCGTTTGTCCCGACGAGCGCGCCGAAAAGATTAGCTGGAATGCGTCGACCACGTCCGCTGATGCATGGCGCAGCCCAGGCGACGGTTGCGCCCAAAACGTTTTCAGTTCCAAAAACCGTTGCGAGCCTCGCCGGCAATGTATCGGGCAATTTCACCGGCAAACTGCGGTCAGCTGGTCCATTTAGTTTTTTCCATGCCAGCCAAATCTTCGCTTTCGTGGCTCGTAAAATTCTTAGTGCAAAATAGAAAAACGCGCCGATGGCGATCAGGAGAATGATCAGGGCAAGCAGGGGATTGAAATGCATCAGGGCCAACCCGCCAAGCACGGCAGCGTCTTCGCCAAGACTTAGCCCGATGTTTGAGAATGGTTCCGGCGAGGTGTTGCTGGCCAGACGTGTAGCTGCCTTTGCAGTGTGTGCGATGAGGCTCGTGCCACCGGCGAGAAGCGCAACGATTACTGTAAACGCCGGACTCGGGTGGCCAAGCACTTGAATCGCCAGCAAGGTACCGCCAATTGGCCGAATGATGGTGTGAACAGCGTCCCAGATCGAATCTACCCAGGGAATTTTGTCGGCAAAAAACTCGAGGAAATAGAGAACACCGGCGACGGTGATTATCCACGGGTTCCCGAGGACTTCGAGCGATTGATACTGTGGCGTGAGAGTGATCCAGTGAAAATGGATTGCGAGTCCGGTGACAAAAACTGTCAGATAAAGATTGATGCCGGCCAGCGCGGCGAGACCGAGCGCGACGGCGAGCAGGTCAAGCTTTTCCACGCGCGAAATATCTGCGTGAACCTATCAATGTCACGCGCGGTTTAATTGTAGGGCGCTTCTGTGAAACCGAGCGCGGGGTGACGGCGTCTGGCACAGACGCCCTACAGTTCATTTGCCGTCGGCGACGGCGACCTCTACAATCGCGCCATGCTCGACATTCGTCTGATTCGCGAGAAGCCGGACTTTGTCCGTGCGCGGCTGGCCACGCGCGGCGGCGGCGATGAAGCGAAGATCGATGAAATTTTGCGAGTAGATGCAGAACGGCGCAGAATCGAGACGGAACTGCAACGTTCACAATCCGAGCGCAATCGCCTGAGCAAAGAGATTGGCGGAAAACGGTCGAGCGGCGAGGGAACAGCCGAGCTTGAGCAACGTGTTCGTGAGATAGGAGATCAAATTGCCGATCTCAACGCACGAGCGGCGGCTGCCGAGACAGCGCTAAACAATTTGCTTCTTCAAATTGCGAATTTGCCGCATGAGAGCGTTCCAGTCGGCAAGGATCCAAGTGCGAACCGTGTGATCCGCACCTGGGGTGAGAAACCACCGCTCACGAAGCCGGCGGATCACGTTGCGCTTGGCACAAGGCTAAATCTTTTCAATCCCGAGTCGGCGACAAAACTGGCCGGGAGCGGTTTTATTTGTTTCACCGGCGCAGGCGCGAAACTCGAACGCGCATTAATCAATTTCATGATCGACCTGCATACGCGCGAGCACGGTTACTTCGAAATTGCTCCACCGTTTTTAGTCCGGCGCGATTGCATGATCGGCACGTCGCAGCTTCCGAAGTTCGAAGCCGACATGTATGGCATGGAAGAGAACCAGCTTTTCCTCGCGCCAACTGCCGAAGTCCAGCTAACAAATCTACATCGCGATGAGATCCTCACTCTTAACGATCTTCCGAAAAAATTCGTGGCATATACGCCGTGTTTCCGCCGCGAAGCCGGTGCGGCGGGCCGCGAGACGCGTGGCATCATCCGGGTGCACCAATTCGACAAAGTAGAACTGGTGAAAATCACAACGCCTGAGCAATCATACGAAGAACTCGAATCGCTTATCGCCGATGCCGAACGCGTGTTGCAACTTCTCGGCTTGCATTATCGAGTAGTCGAGCTTTGCACTGGCGATCTGGGATTTGCTTCCGCCAAGAGCTATGACATTGAAGTGTGGTCGCCGGGATCTGGCGACGGCGGGACTTATCTGGAAGTATCAAGTTGCTCGAACTGTGAAGATTTCCAGGCGCGCCGAATGCATCTGCGGTTCAAAGGCGGTGATGGGAAAAATCGATTCTGCCACACCCTAAACGGGTCGGGGGTGGCATTGCCGAGGTTGTTCGCAGCGTTGATTGAAAATTATCAGCAGCCGGATGGTTCTGTGAATATTCCGGAAAAATTGCAGCCTTATTTTGGCACGGGCGAAATTCGGTGAGTGTAGCGGCGTTTGTATCAAACGCCGAACCATTGATCAGGCGCTCGCCGCGGCGAGCGCCTCTACAACTCAGCGATTATTGCAGTCCCGGTATGCCAAGACCGCCAGTAATTTTTGTCATCTCTGATTGCGCAAGTGCTTTGCCTTGCTCGATAGCCTGTTTCACTGCGCTAAGGATAATTTCCTCAAGAAACTCGACGTCATTGGGATCGACTACTTCACTGTCGATTTTGATTGCGACGACATCGCCCGCGCCGTTCGCTGTCACTTTCACTTTCCCGCCGCCCGCGCTGACTTCGATGGTTTCCTTCTCAAGCGCAGCCTGCGTTTTTGCCATTTGCTCCTGCATTTTCTGAGCTTGCTTCATCAATTTGTTTAGATTCATGGGACTGACGTCGGAGTGAATGGTTAAAAGGGTTACAAGGTTAAAACGGTTGTAACTCTCGTAACTTTTTGAACGTTTTAACCGAGTGATTTAGGATCGTATTTTTGCGTTAAATAGTTCGATCGCCTCCTGGATTAATGGTTCGTCCTTCAAATCATGAGAAGGCGAATGTTCCGGGGGTAATGCGTTCTTGGAAGCGAGTTCTTCATTCACGTTCAGCTTCAAAGTCCAATCCTTCCCGGTGATTTCGTGCAGCAGCGTCTCAACGAACTTGCGATTCGCTTGTGTGCTCAAGATATCCATCATGGCCTTATCGGCCGTCGCGAAACCGAGTTTAAAATTGCGGCCTTCAATTCCAAGGACGTGGGCTGCTGAAGCTGAGTTTCGCACAAAGCCCTTCTGTGCTGGAATCTTCGCAAGGACGCGCTCCCAAACTTTTTGAGCCTCGACTGTGACGCTCTTTTCCTCAACACGCGTCTTGCTGTAGTCCGGGGCGGTGACCCCGGCTGTTTGCGCCATTGGTTTGCTCTCGCCGCTGTCAGCGCCCGCGGGTTCAGTTTTCGTCTCGCCGCCATCGCGAAGCTCGCCCAGTTTTTCGATGACCTCATCCAGCGTCGCCTGTCCCAGAGTTTGAATCGCCCTAATGATCGCGACTTCGAAATGCAGCTTCTTGTTTGGAGCCCATTTCATGCGCCCCTCTGCGGCTGCAAACTGATCGATCAGATCGAGCAAACGATCGGTGGTAATCAGCTCCGCGTGTGCGGTAAGCGATTTTTGGACGTCGGGTTCAACATCTTCCTTCAGCGCGTCCGGTTTGGCTTTGAACACGAGTAGATCGCGAAGATACGCGATCAGGTCTGACATGAGCCGCATCATGTCTTTTCCACTTTCGCTTTGCTGATGCAAAAGATCGATCGCGTCCGGTGTTTCACCGCGCAAAATTCGCCTCGTGAGATCGACGACCGTTTGTTCGCTCGTGAATCCGAAAACATTCAGTACATCGTTCTCACTGATTTTTTCTCCGCAAAACGCGACCAGCTGATCGAGCATCGATTCGGCGTCGCGCAGGCCGCCTTCCGCGCCGCGCGCGATCGCGTGTGCTGCCGCTGGCTCCAGCGTGATCTTTTCTTTTTCGGCAATAAATTGCAGGTGCTTCGCGATGAGATTCGCCGGGATACGGTGAAGATCGAACCGCTGACAGCGGCTCAGAATAGTTGGCAGAACTTTCTGTGGCTCGGTGGTCGCGAAAATAAATTTCACATGCCCGGGGGGCTCTTCCAACGTCTTCAGGAGCGCATTAAATGCTGCTGGCGAAAGCATGTGCACTTCGTCGATCAAATAAATCTTATAACGGCCCTTGGCCGGCGCATAACGAACGTTCTCCCGCAGTTGACGCACATCTTCTACGCTGTTGTTGCTCGCTCCGTCGATCTCGATGACGTCCAGACTGTTGCCGGCAGCTATCTCCCGGCAGTTATCGCATTCTCCGCACGGCGTGATGGTCGGGCCTTTAATGCAATTGAGCGACTTGGCCAAAATCCGGGCAGTCGATGTTTTGCCTATACCGCGCGGCCCGACAAAGAGATAGGCGTGGGCAAGCCGATTTTGCGCGACCGCATTTTTCAGCGTACGCGATACGTGCGCTTGCCCAACCAAATCATCGAAAGTCTGGGGTCGATACTTTCTGGCGAAAACCTCGTAACTCACGGCAGTAATCTAAATGCTTTGATTGTCGGACGAAAATAGAAAACCATTCGCAAATTCAGAGTTTCCGATGTTTACAAGAACGACCATTCTCTCGCTGCTTCTGGCGACCAGTGCAGTATTTGCTGCCGGTCCGCCGCCTGAGCTGAGCGATCCTTTCCTCGATAAGTTTGTCGGCGATTGGCAAGTAGAGCGAAAGATGGGAAAACGCGGCGTTAAACAAACGAGCGTGCATTGCGAATGGGTGCTGAATCATCAGTTCATCGAGTTTCACTACGGCCCCGCCGACGCGAAACCGGAGTACGAAGCATTCGTGTTCATCGGCTTCGATGAGGCGGCGAAAACCTATGTTTGCCACTGGGTTGACGTGTTCGGCGGAAAAGATTCCGAGCTCGGTCGGGGCAAAATTGACGACAAGCTTCTCGCGATTGAATTCAAGTTCGGAAATGGTGACCTGACGAACAAGTTTACCTTTGATCCGAAAACGAAAACCTGGACGTCGTTGATCCGTCAGCAGGAAAAAGGCGAATCGAAAACCTTTGCCGAGGAAAAATGGACAAGGAAATAAAAGCGATCGTCTTGTTCCTGTTCGCTCTCGTAATCGCTGCCTCTGCGCGCGAGCCGATCAAATCACCGCCGCCGCCGAGGACCCAGGCGAACGTGGTTCGAGCACGCGATCTGGGAATTCCATTTGAAGGTACCGCAGGTAAGTTTAACTCCATTACTGATGTCTCTGGCGTAGAAGTCGGATACACGACGCTAATTAGCGGCGAGGGAAAGCTTGAGGTCGGCAAAGGTCCCGTGCGAACCGGCGTTACCGCAATCATTCCGCGCGGGCACGATTCTCTCAACGACCCGGCTTACGCTGGATATTTCAGCTTGAATGGCAACGGCGAGATGACGGGGACAGCGTGGGTGGAAGAAAGTGGGTTTCTGGAAGGGCCAATCATTATTACGAATACGCATAGCGTCGGAGTCGCGCGCGACGCTGTAATTGCCTGGCGAATTAAACACGGCGCACCGGATACGACCGGCTACTGGTGGAGCTTGCCTGTTGTTGCGGAGACGTGGGACGGCTGGCTCAACGACATTAATGGGTTCCATGTTAAACCCGAGGACGTCTGGCACGCGCTCGATACCGCGCACGGCGGCGCAATTGAGGAGGGAAGCGTCGGCGGCGGGACCGGTATGATCTGTTACGAGTTCAAAGGGGGCAACGGCACCGCCTCGCGTGTCGTGTCCGTTGCTGTAGCCGGGGGCGCTAATCCTGCCGGGCAGAAAGTGTCGCGCGCGTACACAGTCGGTGTATTTCTTCAAGCAAACTTCGGTCGGCGTCCGCAACTGATCATCGCGGGCGTACCTGTCGGCAAAGAAATTCCCGGGGAAGTATATAAGAAAGAAAGCGGCTCGTGTATCGCGGTGGTTGCGACCGATGCTCCGCTGCTACCGAACCAATTGAAGCGGCTTGCGCGTCGCGTGTCGCTTGGCCTTGCCCGAACGGGAACAATTTCTGGAAATGGCTCCGGCGATTTGTTCATCGCTTTTTCGACTGCAAATCCAAATGCCGCGAACTCCGATCAAGTCACACATAACGTGCAGACGATTCCCAACGATCTCATGGACCCGCTTTTCGCGGGGGTGGTGCAGGCCACCGAAGAAGCGGTCGTCAATGCATTGGTCGATAACCAGTCAATGATCGGACGCGACAATCATCGCGTCGAAGCGCTGCCGCACGATCGGCTGCGCGAAATCTTGAAGCGCGTTCACCGCTGACGCTCGCTTCATCAGTTTCGCGAAGCTTTCGGAGTGCGCACGCGTTTTCGCGTCGCTTTGTACTATTCGCGCCCCAATCTGAAAGCAATGCGAAGACGCCTCGCACTCCTAAAGCACTTCGCGTGAAATGCGGAACCACGCATTTCAGAACTGCAGCAATCGTCGCTTTCCTGAAAGCTGCAGCTAGAGCGCTGCGAGCAACACCGGCACAACTTTCGTCGCAGCTATGTCTAGAACATGCAGCGTCAAGTTTTCAGCGCGTTCCTGCACTTGCGCTGGTTGACTGTCAATAAAGACCCTGAGATCGCGCTTCTGGTTTTCCACGAAGTAATCGAAGTCTTCTTTATCAATCTTCCCTTGCTTTAACAGGATGAGACGCTGTTCCAGTTCGTTCGCGTTTTGCCTCACCAGCTCAGTAGTGTCGCCTTTTGCTTGCGCGAGCAAATCCCGAAATTCGTTCATTGCAGCCGCCACCGATTCGTCGCCGACCTGGTCGAGTGCCGAATCAAGCTCCGACTCTTTGCCCGAAGATTTCTTGCGTTTCGCTTTATCGTCCGAGGGCATGATCGTAAATCTTATTAACGTCTTTCTTCATCTCGGTGGCAAGCGCGGGCGTGATTTTGCCGCGACTGGCTTTGCTTCGTAGATGCGCTGCGTCGGCATCAAATTGCGATTTGAGGTCGATCAGAACCGGACGACGCGCCGTGAATTTCTCATTTGCGATGGTCTGCTGAAATTTGGCGTTTCCTTCGTTCACTTTCGCGTCGAACGCCGCGCTATTGAAACGTTTTTTGGGAACGGCGAACTCGTCGATAAACGCAAGATGAAAACTGCGCAGGCTTTCGATCTGCGTATCGCTTCCGGTTTTGGTAAAAGTCGCAGTACCGCAGCTCGTGACGACGATCGCGGTAGCGCACAGGAAAAGGTTTCTAACGTTGGGGTTCATAGGCCGCGGTGTTTTATCGATCTTGTGGCAACTCGCTCCCGCGCGTCAAGACGATAAAGAAGCCGCGTAACGCGACTGAGGTAGTGTTTGTCGGTTATCAATTATCGCGTTTGCTTTCAATACCGAGAATTCACGATCATCCGATCAGGCGGCGTCATTGATTACTGTTCCTTGAAGTCGCCTGCGCCGGAGTTGGTATAATGAAACCGAATGCTGCCAGATTCATTATGATCATGACAAGCGCGAAGAGGTACAGCCCCATCATTAATCCTATGGCAGCGTGCATCACCAAAATACAAATCAACCAAACGAGGCGCGTTTTTTTTAGCCAAATGCAGATTGGGTAACTCACCTCGATCAGGCAGATTGAAATTCCAAGCATAGGCAAGGCGTACTTGAATCGAACGAGAATATCCGGTGAAACGAGGTTAAAAGGCGGCCGGATTAGCGAGTGCCACAGATTGGAGCCGTTCCACCAACCGCTCCCGAGACATTTTGCCAGGCCGCCGATGAAATAAACAAAACAGAGATGCACCTGTAGGACGCGCCGCCAAAAACCCAACAGCAGTGGATTTTTTGGTTTTGTTCGTACTACCCACCGATCAAAAGAGTAGCGGTCTGGCAGCGGAGACAACATCAGGTAAAACAGTGCTGTAGTCATAAAGTTATCCGCACCGTAGGCGACTAACCCTCCGCTTTCAGCGACGCAAAGGTGAAGAAACCAGGCAATAATCGCCGCTGGACGGCAGAAGAGTCCTAACAACAAAAAACAGCCGGACGATAACAAGCAGGCCCAGCTAATACTGAGAACTGCTTCTTCGCTTATGTTAATGCTGCGACCGAGAGCGACCAACCAGCTAAGTGTGGGAATCAACGGGCTTTCGAAAGAAGCAATGGCGTCGCCAATTTCGCGACCAACAAGACCCTTCCCGCTGCTGGCGAACAGATAGTGCCAGTCGCTCCTTAAGAACAGCGCATAGACAGCCACCTGCAGACCCAAACCGATCCGTAATACGGCAAGCCACGTGTCACTTTCCGCTGGAAACAGGAATCTCAACAAACGTTTCCATGCTTCTTCTAGCCGCCTCATGGGGTTATTGACTGGATCTAAAGATTTTACAGAAGCCAAGGGTAGGGAAACAAAGATCTGGCCTAGAATTCCATCCGTTGTGCTCGCTTCGTTCTGTTGAATTCATTTCAGCGAGTTCTACCGAGCAGTTTTCGCAGGCCGAGGAAGCAAGGCAAAATTGTCAATTTGAGTATGAAAACCTTTTATCTTCGTTTCGTTCTGTTAGTCTTTCTGCTCGTCACGCAGACTAAAATCGAAGCTGAACATTGGTTGAAATGTCTCTGTTTCGTCATGCTCAAACTCACTCATCTCAGGTGGGTTTACGGATCCGAAAGTGGCATGAATCTTCTTCACGTCGGGGTGCTCCCGCCATACGGATAGCGCGAGCATTTTGACTACTACCTCCCGGATCGGCTCGTAGCGTTGCTCGGCCAGCCTGTCTAACAAACTGCTCACACGGAGCGCAGCGGCTCTGCTGCGCACATGGGGCGACTCGTGTTCTACCCGTCCATCATCGTAGAACAGCTCTAGGGTCAATCTGTGTTGGCTGGGTACGTTGGGAGCAAAAAAACTGTAGCCCGCTTGGATACCAGCGGCATGTAGATAGGTTGCGATGCCTTGCCGGATCGGATTCGAAACCCCAGCCTGTTTTGCCAGCAGCCAACTGGCGACCAGCTCAGCTTCTCGCGCGGACTTCTCGCACGCTGCTGGGAAGATGGTAGAGCTTTCCGCTATCAGCGAGAATATGCCCGCTAGGCAAACGGCTGTTAGTAAAAAGAAATGAATTCCAAACCACGCCGCGTAAATCGCCTTCGACGCCATGTCATAAGGTAGGATAGACCGCTCGCCCGTTCATCGTTTTAGGTACGGCGATCACCGGCTGCGACGCCAACATCTCAGCTTCCTGTGAAGAACACCGGTCCGAGGCGCCCTGGCAGGTCAGTACCCAATACCGCCACCCCCGAGAACGTCGGGACTGGCACCGCTATTCTCTCGCCAACCAGGAGGCTTAGAGTGTCGCCGCGACTGCTTTCAAATTTTCAGTAGCTGCCTTACCGTCGCTGATCGGCAGAACCATCTCCACGAACCAGGCGCAACTTGGTTGGGCGCCAGCGTAGAACAATGTGGCCTTGTCTGTTTGAACGCTTTTTAATGCCACAGGGTTTTGGGTTTGCGTGGGCACGTGCATCGCCAATGCGCTGAGACCGATAACAGTCACAGTTACTAGCATAGCTGCGATTAGACGTACGTTGAGTTTGGCTTCGATTAGTTTCATAACCGTGCGTTTACCAGCGCTTTGGATAACTGTCAATCCCCAAATCAAAAGCCATGTCGTGTCGGTTTCGAGCAGCTTGGGTCGAAAGTTAGC
>WNFP01006639.1_pt1 | contig 11774 bp, 11 predicted proteins | sample 5400201 | NCBI WGS metagenome assembly WNFP01 (sample SAMN13153355, study PRJNA577476) | soil metagenome | isolation source: 115 cm saprolite under Madrone tree | place: USA:California | collected 2016-06-14
AAAGCTTTTTTGTCTCTGATGCGTTCACCAATCCGGCACACGTGCACTTTGCGCTCAAAGTCACCTTCGCAGCGATGTTTTGTTACATCTTTTATATGGCGATTGACTGGTCCGGAATCCACACCGCGTTGATCACCTGTACGTTTATTGCGCTCGAAAGTACCGGTGCGACGCTGCACAAAGGTGTGCTCAGGATCGGCGGCTGTGTGATCGGCGGAGCACTCGCGCTATTCACCACCGTCTTCCTCATGCCGCATATGGTGACAATTGCGTCGCTGGTTGTGGTGGTGGCCTGTGCCTCTGCCATTGCCGGCTGGGTTGCCACCGGATCAGAGCTCATCTCCTACGGGGGTTTACAGATAGCGTTCGCTTTTTTCTACAGCGTCTTCCAGGGTTACGCGCCCGACACAGACCTTGATAATGTCCGCAATCGCGTCGTTGGAATTCTTTTTGGACTCATCGTCACCGGACTCGTCTTCCGATACATTTGGCCGGAGCACACGATCGACCGATTGCGAGCCGCGTTGCGACAGGCGCTTCGACAACTTGCGCGGCTGCTAACTACTCACGACCAGAAAACGCCGGCGTTGATCGGCCAAATATCGACTGACCTGTCTCAGGCCCGGCGGCAGGCGGAGCTGGCGAGCTTTGAATCGGAAGAGTCGCCTGGGGCTGATCAACTAACGAAGACAAACCTGGAAAGCATTCTGGCTCGCGCGGAGGAGATCTTTGCTTCAGCAAAATCGCTTGTGCACGCCGGCGAAAGAAACGACGAAAGACAAAATCAGACTCGCACCGTCCTCCGATCCGAGGTTGCGGCCGAAATTCAAAAACTGGGTTGAAATACCTAACGACTCAGGAGGATTAAAGCTTTATCATGGAACCAGCCACTCTTTCCGCTCTGGCCGCTCTGGGCGGCGCGACTGTTGGCGGCGTGACATCGTTCGCGGCCACATGGCTTACCCAGCGAACTCAAGCCAGAATTCAGGCGATCGCTCAAAAACTGACTCTTCGCGAAAAATTGTACAAAGCCTTTATCCAAGAAGCCTCCAAGCTGTATGCGGACGCGCTTATCCACGAGTTAACCGACGTCTCACAGCTTGTCGGGCTCTACGCCATGATCAGCGAGATGCGCGTTATTTCCGCGAGGAGCACGGTGGAAAGCGCCGACAACGTTGCCCGCATGATTGTTAACACTTATCTCGCGCCCAATAAGACGATACCCGAATTACAGGAGATGGTGAACCGCGGCGGGGTCGATGTCTTACAAGCTTTTAGCGATGCGGCCCGTCAGGAATTTCATAGACTGGGAATTTGAAAGGAGCTGAAAGCAGCTCGATCACACACGCGCTCGCATCATGATGTTCACTTTCAGCCCTCGGAATTCCAGAGCTGGGCGAATTCAAACGGTTTTTGCCGCTGCCGTGGTTTTCGCGAGCTACGGCTGCGCGCCTCTCGCGACGGTGAAAACAACGGAGCCCCGCGTTCCGACGATCGCCTCAAGCGAAGACGAACTCACACTGGCGAAACGACATTTGGCCGCAGCGGAGCGAGCGCACCCGCTGGTTGCGCTGGGCAATGATCTCTCGGCGGCGAAGATTTCACTTAATGTCCTGGGACAGCAGCCTAACGATCCGGCGGCGCAGAGCATTTACAATTTCTCGGTAGCGCGCGCGGTTGAGAACGTCAGACGCGCGAACATTCAACCGTGGCGACGCGAAGTTTCAGTAACTGTCGATCAAACAAACTATCTTCTTACGACTCCGAAGCCCGTTGATCAGGAACACGATCCGAGTCGATACGATTTGTTTCCGACCGACAGCTTGAAAATCAGCGGTCAATTTTTCAAAACGCGTCCGTCGATAAGCGGAATCGGTGCGCCGTTGGTTGCTGTAGGTCGCGTAGAAAATCCGCGGTCTCGCGAGCAGTTTAAGCTTCGTCGTGTTTACGCACCGGTGACGGCGGTAATTAAATTCGCGGACAAGCGAGCGGAGTTGGAATTTGTCGATCCGATGAAAACGGAGCGCGTCGCGATCGGCAAACGAACTTTCCCGCTGGCCATCGATCTTAATGCGCCCACCGCGCTGTTGATCGCGCGAGAGCGACCGGAGCGACTCGGATTCGCCCGTGTGATCAATCCGCAAGAGTACGCAGACACGACGCGGTTAACTCAATTGCAGCAATTCGATCCCGCGCGGACGCCTTTGATTTTTGTGCACGGTCTGCAAGAAACTGGAGCGAGCTGGACCCCGATGATCGACACCCTCCGCAATGACCCCTGGATAAGAGGTCATTACCAATTCTGGTTCTTCAGTTACCCCAGCGGTTATCCGTATCCGTACTCAGCCGCGCTGTTCCGCCAAGATCTCGATGGAATCGATCGTGCGTTTCCCAACCACAAGCGCGTCGTGCTAATCGGCCACAGCATGGGCGGAATGGTTTGTCGATTAATGGTCACGGACGCCGGCGACAAAATCTGGCGCGATTTCTTTGCCACGCCTCCGGCGAAAACGCCGCTCGCGCGAGCTACTCGCAAACTTCTCGAGGAGTCGCTCGTCTTCAATCATCGGCCGGATGTTCAACGAGCGGTCTTTATTTCGACACCGCATCGCGGCAGCAAGTTAGCGTCGGGCTGGATCGGCCGGATCGGCGCCGCCCTGGTCAGAACTCCGCGGCTGTTCACTTCAGTCTACACTTCGACCAAACCGCTTTTAGTCTCCGATCCTGCTGCGCGAACGCGTCAACTCAGGCCATGGAGCGCAATGCGATCCGCAAGCAATCCGAGAGGTGGCCAGAATTCTTAAATTGCAACGTCAATGAGCAAGCTTTTAGGGCGTCTTTTAACTTTGCTGGCAACGGTTCTCGTTGTGCCGGCCGTTCTCTGGGCAAGCCGGCATCGCTACGCCTAAGAGGAGAGCACTATGAAGGTCGATCTACCGATTCAACTCCCGCAAAAGTATGTGAAATGGTCGCTGATCGCGAGTTCCCTCGTTTTTGTCTGCGGAATTCTGGCCATAGTCCTTCCGCTCACCTTCTCGCTCGGAATCGCAGTCTTCCTTGGCTTGGTAGTTTTGGTCGCAGGAATGGCACACGCAGTTTTTGCATTTCAGACCCAACACATTGGCGGATTTCTTGGGCACATGCTCCTATTTGCGCTCTATGAAATGGCGGCAATTTGCCTATTGGCGAATCCGCTTCTGAGCATTCTTTCGCTCGCCGTTATGCTGGCGGTTTTTCTCATCCTGGAAGGCGTCTTGGAACTCGCTCTTTATTTTCGCCTCAGACGATTCCGCCACTCGTTCTGGGTGCTCATTGATGGCGTGGGCACTTTGATTCTTGGAATCCTGATTGTCAGCCAATGGCCGCCGGCATCTGAGGATACAATCGGAACGCTGGTTGGTATTAGCTTGATCTTAACCGCTGTCTCCAGAGTTTTCCTTTCGTTCGCGGTGCGAGGCCTTGGCGCTACTCCCGCCTGAGAAGTCATGCCGTCCGAGCATTTTCCAGATCGCGCCGTGCCACTCGGGCCATCGACAACGTTTCTATTGTTGACTGGTCTTTTTGCGGTTTCGATCCTGTCCGCGCTCGGTTCGGAGGCGCCCGCGGTGATTGAACGACCGGCCGCTGATTTAGGACCGACTCAAGTCTCCGTCGGGATGTGGGTCGTGGACATCAGCAATATCGACAGCGCCCAACAGAATTTCACCGCGGAGATCGCGGTCGTATTGCGCTGGAAAGATTCTCGCTTGGCTCACGCCGGCAACGGAGTTGTGCGCTATCCGCTCGAACAGGTTTGGCATCCGCGCGTCGTTATTGTGAATGAAACAAACTCAGTAACCCACAAATTCCCAGAGTCCGTCGAAGCCGAACACGATGGGACCGTGCTTTATCGCCAACGTTATGTGGGTGCTTTCACTCAGCCGCTGCGGCTGCGATCGTTTCCCTTCGACCGGCAAACCTTTCACATCGAGCTCGTTGCCGTTCGCTACCGGCCTAACGAGGTAACGTTTGTCCCGAATCAACTTTGGATACGCGATGGACTCAGGCAGGCCGGCGGAATCGCACCATCGATCACTCTGCCAGACTGGACGATCGAGAAATGGGATACCAAGGCAGCTGTCTACGCATTGGCGCCAGGCTTGGAGAACTCGAGTTATGTCTTCGAATTCACCGCAGCCCGCAATGTATCGCATTACATTCTAAAAGTAATGTTTCCGCTTGTTTTGATCGTGATAATGTCATGGGCGGTCTTCTGGATGGATCCAATCCATTCCAACGCGCAGATCAATATCGCGATCACTTCGATGCTCACCCTGATCGCCTATCGTTTCGCAACCGATAACCAGTTACCCCGTCTGGCTTACATGACGCGGCTGGATGCGTTCATTCTCATGGGGACTGTCCTCATTTTCCTTTCTCTCATCGAGGTGATAACGACGACAATTCTGGAGACAAATCATCGCGCGCGGCTGGCGAAAACAATTGACCGTTGTTGCCGACTGATCTTCCCCGCAATTTTCGCGACGGCCACGTTTGCAATCTTCGCGCACCCGCGGGGCTGATCAGGGTGAACGCGCCGTGCCGCAGGAAACGTATGTGGCCGTTCACGTAACGGGGGATATCGGGGCAGCAGTGGTCAAGGACCCACTATCACCATCCCAGAGCACGTTCATTTAGAGGTCTATTTCGACGGAAACTTCCAGACAAAAGCCGAGAACATCGTGAACAGGGGCGGTTATGCGGCCAATCTCCAGTTCTACGGAATCAGTCCAACTGATCCGAGTGTTCAGCAAACGGTCAATCTAAACTCCGGCGGTGGCTCAACCACTGGTTTCTCTGCGGTATTTTATACCCCAAGTGCAAATTTCACGATCAATGGTGGCCCAGATATTGTCGGCGCAATTGTCTGCAAGAACTTCTATGCCAACGGCAACGTACACTGGCATTACGATCGCGAGCTCGATAAGGAGGGCAACGCGGTCGATTATCGCGTCATCAGCTACGTCGAAGACATTCGTTAGGCCGGTCGCTCCATACTCGCAACGATCCGCCTAATTGTCGATCTTTTCATAGAGCAAGATCGACACCCCGTCGCCCGGAACAAATCGGTTGACAACTCTTTCAACCGCTCGCAATGTCACCGCTCCATTTTTATGATCGCGTCGCAGCTCACACCCTTCACTCTCGCCGCCAGCGCGCCGACCATTCTTCAATTCCCGACGGAAGCCAACCGCGCCGTCAGATCCCTGCGCCATATGACGACTCAACTCCTCCAGGAAGCCGCTCAAATTATTCCCAATCAGCAACTCCTGATCAACGTTGTCTCCAAGCGCGTCCGCCAGCTCGGCTTGGGACATCGACCGATGGTGGAAACGACACCGCGCATGTCGCTGACCGATATCGCTCTCAAGGAAATCATTGCCGGCAAGCTCGCGTTCGAGCCTCTCAAAGGTCCGGATAACGAATAATTTCGAGCGCGTTTCGCGCGCGATCATGCCCGCCGAGTCGATCACCAATCGCAAGGCGCTGCGCGATTTTCACATCCTCGCGCGCTACGAAGCCGGCATCGAGCTAAAAGGCAGCGAAGTAAAATCCGTCCGGGCCGGCAAGGCCAATATCAGCGACGCCTTCGCACGGATCGAGAACAGCGAAGCGTTTCTCTATAACGCCGACATTCAGCCATACGAGAAGGCCAGCCACGAAATCCCGTCCGCAAAACGTGTCCGTAAACTTTTGTTGCATCGGGAAGAGATCGACAAGCTTTACGGCGAAAGCCAGATCAAAGGTCGGACCTTAGTTGTCCTAAAGCTTTATTGGAAGAATGGAAAGTTGAAAGCCGAGCTCGGCGTCGGCCAAGGCAAAGTCGCTCACGATAAACGTGCCGACTTGAAAAAGCGCGCCGTGGAACGCGAAACCGCGCGCGAAGTCGCGCGCTTCAACCGCAAACACTCTTGAAACTGTGGCGGCGGTCTGTGACCGTGGGCCTATTGATCTTTCGGCTACTACGGCGTTTGATAATCCGCGATGCCACGTTCCAAGTTTTTCAAAGATAAAATCGCTCTCATCACCGGCGGCTCGCGCGGCCTTGGGTTGGCAATTGCGCGCCAGATTTGCGCGCGCGGAGGAAAGGTCGCTCTTATCGCGCGCGATGCCGAAGAGCTCGCCCGCGCCAAAACGGAGTTGGATCGTTTGGCTACAGACGTTTTGACAATCCCGTGCGACCTGCTCGATTCCGCGCAAATTCAATCCGCAGTTCAACAGATGCTTCAGCACTTTAGTAAGATCGACATTTTGATTAACAACGCCGGCACCATCGAGATCGGTCCGCTTGCGCATATGCAACTCAAAGATTTCGATCGCGCCATGCGCCTGCATTTTTGGGCGCCGTTTATCTTGTATTTACTAGTCGCTCCCCACATGCGCGCAAAGGGCGGCGGTCGCATAGTAAACATTTCGTCCATCGGCGGAAAGATTGCCGTGCCGCACATGGCAGCGTACGCGGCCAGCAAGTTCGCGCTCGCGGGCTTTTCCGATGCGATGCGTCCCGAACTCGCTCAAGACAACATCTACGTCACGACCGTCACGCCCGGACTGATGCGGACGGGCTCGCAAATTCACGCGAAGTTCAAAGGCGACCGCGCCGCCGAATACCGATGGTTCGACTGGTCGACTAAGATTCCGTTCGCCTCAATTTCTGCGGAGCGCGCTGCGCGAAAAATCTTGAACGCGTGCCGGCACGGAAAACCCGCGCTCATCGTCCCGTGCTCGGCCTATTTCATCATCGCCGCCAACGCTCTATTTCCGAACTTGATCGGTCGCCTGATGAAAGCGGCAAATCGTTATTTACCACCGCGAGTCGGCCAAAGCGGCAATGAAGCAGTATCTGGCGCGGACGTTCGACTGCGCAAGTGAACACGAAACGTCTTTTCGTTTCAATTGATCCGCCGCAATCAGTCCGAAAAGTTCTGGTCGATCTTAATCCCCATATTCGCGGTGTCCGTTGGATCGCCGGCGATCAAATGCACCTGACGCTCGGTTTCTTTCCCGATGTATCGGAAGATGTCGATCTTGCGTTGCGCGAAAAACTGAGTGCGATTGAATTTGGCGCTTTTTTTCTGCCGATCGAAGGCATCGGCACATTTCCGCCCAAGGGTCACGTGAAAATCATTTGGATTGGCGTTGGGAAAGGTCATCCACATCTTTTTCAACTTCACAAACGGGTGCAGGATGCAGCACTGGCCGCCGGAGTCGAAGCCGATTTGCGCCCCTGGCATCCGCATATCACGCTCGCGCGCTGTCGCGCTGCCCATGGCGGCGTGCTTCGAAAATTTCTAAAGTCGAATGCCGAACTCGACGCCGGAATGTTTCGCGTCGATGCGATTCATCTTTATTGCAGCGAGTTGACGCCGGCCGGGCCGATTCATACCTGCCAGCTTTCAGTGCCGGCTCGATAACGGCGCGGCCACGTGTTCGAGCGGCCGGCGTTCCGCCGCGACGCCAATCCACAGTTCAACAATCGCTCCCAAAATCATCAAGAAGGCGGCTGCGAGATAACCTGCGAAAAGCGCGCCGCTCGACCCGGTACCGATGATCCAACCAAAGAGCAACGGCGCGAATACGCCGCCGGTGAGAGTTCCGACTGCGTAGAAAATTGCGATCGCCAGCGCGCGAATTTCGAGCGGGAAAATTTCGCTCACCGTCAAATAGGCCGAGCTCGCGGCCGCCGAAGCGACAAAGAAGATAATTGTCCAGGCCACGGTCTGGGTTTGAGCAGTCAACAGCCCGGCGTGAAAAAGCCATCCCGTTATCGCGAGCAAGATTCCCGAAAGTCCATAAGTCGCGGCGATCATTTGCTTGCGACCGATTGTGTCGAAGAAATGTCCGAGCACTACCGGACCAAGAATGTTTCCGAGCGCGAACGGCAACAGATAGCCGCCGACATTGTTGGCGGGCACTCCGTAAAATCGCATCAACACGAGCGCGTAGGTGAAAAAGATCGCGTTGTAGAAAAACGCCTGCGTCAGCATCAGCACGAAACCGAGAAAAGACCGATGTCGATGTTCGTGCGCGATTGCGTTCCAAATTTCTCGCCACGGCGTGTGCGTTCGCGTGTAAATACGCGTTGGCGGTGAATCATGTGTCGGCAATGTTTCAGGATCGGACACAATCCTGCGCTCGACTTCGTCCACGATCTTTTCCGCTTCGGCGCTTCGCCCGTGAATCATCAACCAGCGCGGGCTTTCCGGAATCCAGCGACGAAAGAAAATGACAATCAAGCCCAACGTCGCGCCAATCCCGAAGGCAAAACGCCAGCCTAACCAGATCGGAAATCGATTCGGATCGAGCAGCAACAGCGTCGCACCAGAACCGAGAGCAGCGCCGACCCAGTAAGAGCCGTTGATCATTAAGTCCACCCGACCACGCACCCGTGCCGGAATCAGTTCGTCGATCGCCGAATTGATCGCAGCGTATTCACCGCCGATGCCCGCCCCGGTCAGTGCGCGAAAGAAAGCGTAGCTCGCGAAATTCCATGAGAAGGCGGACAGCGCCGTGCCGATGAGATAAACCGCAACGGTGATGAAAAATAATTTCTTTCGACCAAATCGATCTGTTCCGTAGCCAAACAGAAGCGCGCCGATCACGGCACCGGTGAGATAGAAGGTGGCACTCGCGCCAATTTCGGTGTCGGTAAGCGCGAGCGTTTCGCGGCGCGTCAAGATTCCGCCTAACGAACCGGCAAGGGTGACCTCAAGTCCATCGAGAATCCAGGTCGCTCCGAGCGAGATGACGATCAACCAGTGCCAGCGACTCCACGGCATCCGGTCGAGCCGCGCCGGCACATATGATTCAATCGCTTCGCCGTTTCCCATTCGGTCGCTAGGGTGCTTAACGCGACGAAACTTTTCTACTTTGTAATTTTCTTGGTCAGTCCTCGTAAGTCGGCAAGCCTTTGGCCCGTCGCTTTTCCTTGATGTAATTCACCAGGTCTGCCGAACTCTTAAACTCGTCGGATTTAAATGGCGGCTGCTTCTTTCGACGCAGAACGCTGTACCACCAGCGCCAGTAATTTTGCCAGGTGTCGTAGCCGGCTTCGGGTTTCTCTTTGGCAATCTCGGCCGCGATCCGTTCGTCCACGCGCTCTTTCCAATATTGTTCCTCGGTGACGTTCGCGACGCTGGTCCGGCCGGTCTCGTCGGTGCGATATTCTCGAATCGTGGGGCGTTGGATTGCGCAGCCGACGAGCAAAGTTGCAACGAGCAGGAGGCCAACGTTTCGCCGCGAATGAATTTTTTGCATGATCAATGCGAAGGATTTCTAGAATAAAACAAATCTCCGATTTCGAAAGCGAGCACTTTCGAAATTAAGCCGTCCGGCCGCAGCAGTTCTTGTATTTTTTACCGCTCCCGCACGGACACGGTTCGTTTCGTCCGACTTTTGGGAGCGAACGCCGCACTGGGAGATCGATCGACACCTCGCCCGCGCCATCGCCATCCATCGCGACTCCTGCCATCGCGCCAACCGGCTGGAGCTGACGCGCGCGCGCCGGCGCGTTCGCCGTTGGCGCGGTCGGTGCATCTTCGCGGAGCAAGAATTGCGGAAGGCTGGCGAGGAAATTCTCGAACGCCTGCAGATTTGATGTGCTCCGGAAAAGATTGTGCAGCACTTCGTTCTTAATGTTCGCCATCAGTTCGACGAACATGTCGTAAGCTTCGGTTTTGTATTCGATCAGCGGATCTTTCTGCGCGTAACCGCGCAGATAAACGCCTTCGCGGAGCGCGTCCATCGCGTAGAGATGTTCCTGCCAGAGACGATCGATCGCATTGAGAATGATGTAGCGCTCGAGGCTTTTCACCGCGCTCGGCTCTTCGTGACTCGATTTCCGCTCGTAAGCTTCCTTGACCTTGCCGATGAGAAATTGTGCGTTTTCGTCAACGTTGCGCGTGTCGAACTGCGCTTTGTCTTTCGTTAGGCCGAGCGGAAACGTCGTGTTCACCCAATGAATCAGTCCGCCGTAGTTCGGCTCATCGACCTCGAGATACTCTTTCAACTTCGCCGGCACGGCTTCATCAATCACTTCGTAGATGAGTGTGCGCGGATCTTCCGAATCGATCACTTCGTTCCGATATGTGTAAACGACTTCGCGCTGCATGTTCATCACGTCGTCGAAATCGAGTGTGCGTTTGCGGATCAAGTAATTGCGCTGTTCGACGCGTTTTTGCGCCGTCTCGACCGATTTGTTCAACCAGCGATGCTCCAGCTCCTGGCCTTCTTCGAGCCCGAAGCGCTCCATGATCTTGGTCATCCGATCAGCTGCGCCGAAGTTGCGCATCAGATCGTCTTCGAAGCTGACGTAAAAGCGCGATCCGCCCGGGTCGCCCTGACGTGCGCAACGCCCGCGAAGTTGTCGATCTATCCGGCGCGCTTCGTGCCGTTCGGTTCCGAGAACAAATAATCCGCCAAGGTCCGGCACGCCCGGTCCGAGTTTGATGTCAGTGCCGCGACCGGCCATGTTCGTTGAAATCGTCACTGTCCCCGGCTGACCCGCGCGCGCGACGATTTCGGCTTCCTGCATGTGAAACTTCGCGTTCAACACATTGTGCGGAATTTTTTCGCGCTTCAGCATCCGGCTCAATAACTCCGATGCTTCCACGCTCACCGTTCCGACCAGCACCGGCTGCTGCTTGGTATGGTGTTCTCTAATTTCGTTGATGACCGCGTTGTATTTTTCACGGCGCGTCTTGTAGATCCGGTCGTTGTCATCCTTGCGCGCCACCGGCCGATTGGTCGGGATGACGTTGACGTCGAGTTTGTAAATGTCGTGAAACTCGGCCGCTTCGGTTTCCGCGGTGCCGGTCATGCCAGCGAGCTTTTGATAGAGCCGGAAATAATTTTGGATCGTGATCGTCGCTAACGTCTGCGTCTCACGGTCGATTTGCACGCCCTCCTTTGCTTCGACCGCCTGATGCAATCCATCGCTCCAACGACGCCCTGGCATTTTCCGGCCGGTAAATTCATCGACAATGACGACTTTGTTTTCTTCAACGACGTATTGGACGTCCTTGTCGAAAACGCAGTAGGCGCGGAGCAAATTCGAAATGTTGTGAATTCGCTCCGCCTGCTCGTCACAGTGCTGTTGTCGTTCCGATTTCTTTTTGTCTTTCTCTTCGTCTGACAACGTTGTGTCCAAATCGATCTCCGTGAATTCATTGATCAAATCCGGCAACACGAACGCATTCGGATCGTCCGGGTTCAGAAACGTCCGGCCTTGCTCCGAAAGATCGGCTTCGTTCGACTTCTCATCGATGGTGAAAAAGAGTTCTTCTTTGAGCGCGAACAGCTCTTCCTTGCGCGTGTCGGTGTAGAACGAAAGCTCCGCTTTATCGATCGCGCGCCGCTTGTCTGGGTCTTCCATCATCCGGAGCAATTGCTTGTTGCGCGGCTGACCCAATTTCACTTTGAACATGAGACGTCCGCCAGTTTCGACGTCGCCCTGCTCAAATTTCTCCGCCGCTTCACTGGCGACGCGATTGCATAGCATCGTTTGTTTGCGCACCAACTGTTCGATCAGCGGTTTCCATTTGTCGTATTGATGAGTCGAGATCGTGGCCGGACCGCTGATGATGAGCGGCGTTCGCGCCTCGTCGATCAAGATCGAGTCTACTTCATCGACAATCGCGTAATGATAACCGCGCTGGACCTGTTGCTCGCGCGTGGTGGCCATACCGTTGTCGCGCAAGTAATCGAAACCGAACTCGCTGTTCGTGCCGTAAGTG
>WNFP01004066.1_pt1 | contig 11769 bp, 11 predicted proteins | sample 5400201 | NCBI WGS metagenome assembly WNFP01 (sample SAMN13153355, study PRJNA577476) | soil metagenome | isolation source: 115 cm saprolite under Madrone tree | place: USA:California | collected 2016-06-14
TCGCTTGATGGCGTGGCCTTCATTCGCAACCCGGAAAATAGGCCACAGGTCGTGAAGAGCCTGGCAAAAGGACTCCGCCTGAGACGCATCGAAGATGTTGAAGAAAGTTATCAAAGCGTCATCGGCATCTACGAGAAACAAATCTATCCCAGCGTCGACGGCGTGCGCAACGTCATCCGCCTGCTTGGCACGGGCAACGAAAAGATTCGTCGCTTCAAAGCGCAGGACTTGGTGGACGACAGTGTTGTGCGAAGATTGGAAAAAGAAGGTCGGTTCTAATTGCAAATCTGAGTCTATTCAAGTGCTTTGCAGGGGGGACGTGGCGAAGGATAACGCCGAGGTTCTTCGATAGACTAACGAACACGGGAACGCTAGCCAAAGGAGAATTTGGTCGGGCTCTCGCTGGCAGTTGACCCGAGACGTTGGGGTTTGCGAGCTAACTCAAACGCAAAGAAATCCGATTACAGGTTCTACCGATGACTTAAATCAAACTGCTATTAAAAAAGGGATCAAGTAGTTGCTATCCTCCTTAAGATTAATTTCACGATCGATATTGGACGGGTCTATTATCGCCCTCAGTTTTACATCCTTTACACTTTGCCTACTTTTAACTGCCGGTGGGGAAATTAGTTGGCTTTCAGCGATAAAAATTTTTTTTCTAGGATTAGTTCTGTGGATAACAGGTGAAATGCTCTGTCGGCTTTTTAAGTTACGTAACACTTTAATACGTGCCCCACTTTCGTTAATGCTCGGAACCGTCACCATAAGTCTTGTGGCAATATCGGCTCTCATTATTAGAACTCAGGTATTAGTAATATTTGAGATTTATTCGGTAATAGCTGTCATTTTATTTTTTTTTATAAATAAATCTTTTATTAACGAAGGCAGATTTAACGAGATCGCAGCAAAAGGCGGCATTGTTGATTTATGCATCCCCGCTGTCCTATTCGTCCTCGTGGCTTTTTGGTCGGCTGATTTAGCGCGCACCCTGCCAATTCTCAAGGCTACATATCATCTAAACGCCTGGACCGATTACTATATTCATGCCACGGAAATTTCTCAGCTCGGCAGCGCTTTTTCCGCTGGTCGCGGCTCCATACTTCTTGTCGGCGAATCTATACCCTTTTATCACTACGCGTTCTTTGGGGTGTCCTCGATCCTTGCCGGATTTGTGGAAATTCCACCACTAGGTTTAGCCACAGCTTTTCTGACCCCCTACGGCATATTTATTTTGGTGTGCGGGGCATATATCTGGGGCACTTTACTTGTGTCAAGAACAACCGGCATCCTGTGCGCTCTTTTAGTGCTTTTCTTGCCGGACGCTTCCACATATGGCTTTAGGAATGGTTTTTTTAGCTTCCATTGGCTTTTAGTGACATCACCGGGAACGGGCTATGCACTGGGTATAGTGTTAACGACGTGTTCGCTTTTATATATATCGTATGTCGAAAGACAGCGTTCTGCTTTGTTTTTAGCTATTGCAACACTCTTCGCAGTTCTGTTTTTTCGGATACATGTTTTTTTTCTATTTCTTCCCTCCATCGTGGCAACTATCGTGTTTGAAAACGAATCCTTCAAACATTACCGTCGCGGCATAATTTTCATAGTGAGCGGATTAAGTGCAATCTCAATTTTGATCCTGTTATTGATTCCATCGGCACAAAGCAGTTGGCTTGATTATTCCCATGTGGGCGACTTTTTGAGGTTTATTCACCTCAACCAAGATCCCACAGGTTATTCCGATATCGCAAACTGGATAACGAGCCATACATCACCATTTATTGCCATGGTCTTAGGAATAGTTTTCGTGCCGTTCATCGCGCTGGGTGCACTGATTTTAGTCTACCCTACAGTGTCAGTTTTATGTAAAACCCGGTCTGGTCCAAGTTATCTTGACAGATTGCCCATCTTTTTGCTCATTTCGTTTGTTGTGATGATTTTAATAACTCCATCGATTCCGTCGGGAGACATTACGGATCTTAAGCACCGTTCGTTTCCGCTTCTATATGTCGTGTTCTTGCTATGGAGTATCGTTTCCATCAGCCGCTTTTTTTTAGAGCGCCTCAACAGTTACGATGCATTTTTAAAGTTCGTACTGCCCGCCCTCATGGTTGGTGCTGTTGGCATAAGCTTCATCAGAGCCACACCACCCTGGTTCCCTATTTTTGGATGGGGCAGGACTTTTTATGGAACCCCGGTAGAAAAAGACTTGGTTTCAGCAGCGCTTTTTGTTCGAGCGAAGAGAGGTCCGACAGACGTGGTAGCACTTCTTCCGACTGAACCTAAATCTGCTCTATCGGACCATGGAACAATATTTGCCAGCCTGGCTGATACGCCCATTTTTTTAGCCCGGTATCCTATACAACAATTACACGGCAAGCGCCGGGCGTTAATTGCCGATGAACGAATGAAATTGTTGAACGCTATCGATTTAAATAATCACAGCTGCGGCTCTTTTCGAATGCTCGCGCGCCATGGTATCACTTGGCTGGTCACATACGACATTTCTAAGCCAGTCGGCTTTCCAGAATCATTTAAATCAAATCATGTCTCTGTTTATGATATTGCGAATGTACTCAATTCTTCATGCGGTTCACGTTGAAATTATTATTATGTTGAAAGGAATTACTCTTAGAAAAAGCGAGATCTAATCTGAAAAAAGTCGCTATTCTCCAGTCCAACTACATTCCGTGGAAGGGGTACTTCGACATGATCGCCGCAGTGGATGAATTTATTCTCTACGACGACATGAAGTTTACCCGGCGCGACTGGCGTAATCGCAACCAGATCAAGACGCCGCAAGGGCAACAATGGCTCACCGTCCCAGTCAAGGCGAAGGGCAAATACTACCAGACTATCCGCGAGACGGAAATTGATGGCACCCACTGGGCGAAAGCACACTGGAAGGCTTTGACCCAGAACTACCGTCGCGCACGGCATTTCGATGAAGTTGCAGCGTTGTTCGAGCCGTTCTACCTCCAGCGCCAGTACACTTATTTGTCGCCGCTCAATCGCATGTTGATCGAGGCGGTGTGCGCTTACCTCGGTATTTCCACCAAAATCAGCCACTCCTGGGATTACACCTTGATCGACGGCAAAACCGAGCGCTTGGCCGACCTTTGCACGCAAGCAAGGGGCACGGAATACATCTCCGGCCCCGCCGCCAAGGATTACATTGAAGAGCGCGTCTTTACCGAGCGTTGCATAAGACTCAGCTGGTTCGATTACACCGGCTATGCAGAGTACCCTCAGCTTTGGGGCGACTTTATTCATGGCGTCAGCATCCTCGATTTGCTGTTCAATTGCGGACGAGATGCCCCGCGTTATATGAAGCATGTAGGTATACGATGAAGCTTTCTATCGTCGCCACCCTTTATCACTCCGCGCAACATATCGAGGAGTTTTGCCGTCGAGCCGGAGCTTCGGCGCGTCAGCTCGTCGGCGACGACTACGAGATTGTTTTGGTGAATGACGGCTCGCCCGACAACAGTCTTGAGTTGGCCGTTGATCTTTGTGAATCAGGCTCGCATGTAATCGTTGTAGATCTCTCCCGCAACTTTGGTCACTACAAGGCCATGATGACAGGGCTAGGACATGCCCGCGGTGAGCGCGTCTTTCTGATCGACAGCGACCTCGAGGAAGAACCCGAGTGGCTGTTGAGCTTCTCTGAACAAATGGCACGAGATTGCTGCGACGTCGTATATGGCGTTCAGCAGCGACGCAAGGGTGGCATTTTCGAGCGTTGGAGCGGGCAGTGGTTCTACCGTTTCTTCAAGGTGCTTACCGGCATGACGCTTCCGGAAAACGTCGTCACGGCTAGACTGATGACACGCCGATATGTGAACGCGCTGTTGTGTCATGACGAGCGCGAAATCTTCATGGCGGGTCTGTGGCATACCACCGGCTTCGACCAGCGCCCGCAAACCATCAAGAAACACAACACAAGCAAAACGACGTACTCCTTTCGCCGCAAAGTGTCGCTACTAGTGAACTCCGTCACCTCATTCAGCAATGCACCGCTGATCGGCATTTTTTATATCGGCGTAGCCATCTCCCTCGTGGCGGGGTCTTACACGGTTTATCTCCTGGCCTATTGGATGTTTTTTGCCAAACCCCTGAGCGGCTGGACTTCCGTCATGGCCTCGATCTGGCTGCTAGGCGGCTTGGTCATTTCCTTCATCGGTGTCGTTGGTATCTATCTCTCTAAAATATTCTCTGAGACCAAACGACGCCCTTATACGATCGTGCGGCAGATCTATGGAAAACACGACCCATCATATTTTGAATGAAAGAGCAGATGAGCTACTACAAAGGAAAATGACTATGGATTCGAATTCTCCTGATGATGTTCCCTTTTATGGAGTATTGAAACAAAACACCGTAGGCAACAATATCGACAAAGTTGTAGAAGAAATAGTTAATCTTGGATTTTCAGTGATTCACTCTGGGCTTTCGGATGAAGAGATTCAGTCACTTTCCTCGAAATTCGATTTTTTGCATGCTCAATATCTGAAGATTTATGGCAGTAAGTATCTTGAAAGTATCGACGAGCTTAACAGCATTCGTCTTCCCCTTATTTTTGATCGTGCCTTTATTGATCTAGCCACCAACAAAAACGTCCTTAATGTTGTTGAACGGCTGATTGTTGGAAAATTTATGCTGAACCAGCAAAACGGAATAGTTAATCCTCCGGGTAAGAAATATAACCAAGGCGCATGGCATCGGGACCTTCCCTATCAGCACTTTATCAGCTCCCGCCCGATAGCAATTAGTGCCCTCTACTGTGTTGATGACTTTACTAAAGACAATGGCGCAACGCATGTACTTCCGGCCAGCCACAAGCAAGAGCCATTTCCTTCCGATGAATATACCTTAGAACACTCTGCTCAGATTACTGCGCGAGCCGGATCATTTATCATGATGGACTGCATGACATTTCATAGAGGCGGCGTTAATACCGCGCGGACAAAAAGACGCGCTATAAATCATATTTATACAATCCCACATATAAAACAGCTAATTGACATCCCCGCCCTCTTGGGGGAAGAAGTCATGGACGCCTACGTTCAGGAGCTTCTCGGCTACAGATATGGTCTACCGCGCTCAATAGATGATTTCCTTAAGACCCGAAACAATAGACGCGATATTGCGTAGATGCCGCAGCAAAAAGTTTAGTCGAGGAACGATTGAGCAATCATCTTTGTAAGGCCGAATAGGCTCAAATAGAGCGGGTACGGGTGATTTCGGAAGTGGAAAAATCCGTTTGTCCTTTGTGTGGAGGTCTGCGGTTGCACCTGCCGATACCCCTTGTTGGTAGGGCTATGGTTAGCGACGGTCGAGTGCTTGAGGTCTCGCTGGAGAAGGCCTCTTGTCTTTCCTGTGGCCTCGTGTCTCACGTCAATCAGCTTTGTGCGGATACGGTACAAAATGTTTATCGCGAAGATTACTCCCTTGCTTCCGCCTCCCCGTCTTCCGATCAGTGGCGGGCGCAAAACTATGCTGATGTCTTGACCCAGTTGATTGCCCCAGCCAAGAAGGTTTTGGAAATTGGCTGTGGATCTGGCGCGCTACTTAGGGAGCTTGAAACTCGCTGGCCTGCGGCATCTCTATTCGGAATTGATCCGGCATTGCCCGATGGGCCCACTAAAAATGGGCGCATTCGTTTCGAACGTGGTTTTTTTGAGACCTATGCGGCCGGCGAGTTCATCGATCTAATTGTTTCCGTAAATGTAATGGAACATGTCAGCTCTCCCAACACTTTTTTTACCCGCGTTGCTGGTCTTTTGTCTTCAGGCGGTCAGTTAGCGATTATTTGTCCTGCCTCCAATCCACCTAATCTTGAACTAGTTATCTACGATCATTTGCACACGTTCACATCCCGCGCATTCGCCATTGCAGCCCGATCCACGGAATTTACGGTTGTCACGCAAATTAATCGCGTTGAGCGACTAGGCGATTTCCAGTTCATCATCTTTAGACGCTCTAGCGGGGAAACTACAAAGGACTTTCCGCGATCTCGGGAGGAAGCAGTTTCACTAGCTGCCTCTCGCACCGCGTACTTGAGGGCATGGTGCAATCTGGAAGGGACGCTTTTGTCTCGCACGGCATTTGCATCGCGTACAGCACTATTTGGCGCCGGCCAAATGGCAGCGCTATTGAGAGCTTATGCCCCACGGATTTGGGATCAAGTTGACCTACTCGTTGTAGACAACATCAGTGATGCTTGGAGATTTGACAAACCGGTCTCTCCATATTCAGACTCGAAGCGGAGCCTGGGAGGTGCTGCTGTTTTAGTAGCCACGTCACCGAGCACACAAGCTCACTTAGCGGATCGCCTTGCCTCAGATGGACTAAGGGCCGTTCGCTTCGACGACATTATTTTTTGCTGATTGAAAGTACTTGGTGTCTTTTGGACAGCGCCGACGAGAATTTCCAGGTAATCCTTTGAATCTACGTCGCGGTAGTATTGAGACGTATGAAAAGAACAAATACGGATATATGGGTGGAAGTAGCCGACTACTACGCGGCAAAGCTGGCTGAATACGGGGAGACTCCGCAAGGCGTCGATTGGAATAGTGAAGAAAGCCAAGTGCTACGTTTCGAGCAGTTAAATAAGGTCATCGACGCGTCCCTCGGCTTTTCGCTCAACGACTTGGGATGCGGTTACGGTGCATTGTTCGATTACCTGCAGTCGCGCTATCGGGGTTTCACCTATAACGGTTGCGACGTCTCCGGCGATATGATTCGCGCTGCGCAAAATCGCTACGCCAATAATCCCATGGCCCGTTTTGCTGTCGCTGCCAAGCCGGCCGAGACGGCTGATTACGGTATCGCAAGTGGCATCTTCAACGTCAGACTTGGCCGCAATGACGCCGAGTGGCGCGACTATCTTGAAGACACGCTCGACGGGCTAGACCGCACCAGTCGCCTGGGATTCGCCTTCAACTGCCTGACGTCCTACTCGGATGCCGACAAGATGCGAGACTATCTCTATTACGCCGATCCCTGTGCTTTATTCGATCTTTGCAAGCGCCGTTACTCGCGCTATGTGGCATTGCTGCACGACTATGGCCTTTACGAGTTCACGATCCTGGTGAGAAAGCATCCATGAAAACCAAGTTGGTCATATTCGGTTCGGGTGACATTGCGCAACTGGCCCACTACTATTTCTCCACAGACTCGAACTACGAAGTCGTCGCTTTCACGGTCGATGCTGCTTATCTCACTAAGACTGATTTCTGCGGACTTCCCATTGTGGGGTTTGAAGAAATCGCAGACCGTTATTCACCCGATACTCATGAAATCTTCGTCGCCTTGAGTTATTCCAAACTCAATGAAGTTCGCAAGGAAAAATACCTTGCTGCGAAGGGCTTAGGCTACCGACTCGCCAGCTATATCAGCTCCCGTTGTATTGTGCTCAACGCAAGCAAGATCGGTGAAAACTGCTTCATTCTTGAAGACAATACCATTCAGCCGTTTGTCACTATTGGCAACAACGTCACGCTGTGGAGTGGCAATCATATCGGTCATCATTCGACCATCCGCGACCACTGCTTCATCGCATCGCATGTCGTGATCTCCGGTGGTGTCGAAATCGACGAATCCTGCTTCATTGGGGTCAATGCCACATTGCGCGACCACATCAAGGTTGGCGCGAAGTGTGTCATCGGCGCGGGGGCGCTGCTCTTGGCGGATGCTGAAGCGGAAGGAGTTTATATGGGGCAGGCAACCGAGCGAGCCAAGGTTCCAAGTACTCGCCTGAGAAAGATCTAGGAAGAACGATTGATGCGCTGGAGAAAACTCGGGCAACTCTACTTCCCGGAATCTGTTCATCCCAAACTTGTGAGTCATGCCGCCAATCCTTTAGCCGTCTTGTTAGAGGGGGACGTTTATCGCGTTTTCTTCAGCGGTCGCGATGCGCGGAATCGCTCCTCAGTGGGATTTGTCGATATAGACGTCGTAAAACGTGAGCCGGTTTACATCCACGATAAGCCGATTTTCGAGCATGGGCCGAAAAACAGTTTTTACTCCCACGGCGTCAGTATCGGCAATTGCTATGAGTCCGATGGCCGCCGCTATATGTTATTCATGGGCTGGCAATGCCCTCCCGGCAATCACTGGCGAGGAGACATCGGGCGTCTCGTGGTCGAGCGAGATTTCACCCTCCGTATCGACAGTGACGAGCCGTTCATGTCCACTGACGGCACTGACCCGGTAAGTCTTTCGTATCCATGGGTGATCCGGGTAGAAAATGGTTTTTACCACATGTGGTACGGTTCAACTGTGACTTGGGATGCGGGTAATGGCGAAATGCTGCATGTGATCAAACATGCCGCTTCGAATGACGGACACCATTGGCGACGGGATGGTCTTGCTGTCCCATACCGCCTTGGCACGGCCCAAGCCTTTTCGCGCCCGGCTGTTATCGGAAGTACGAATGAGGGCTATCACATGTGGTTCTCTTACCGGAGTGGTTCCGGCGAAAAATACCGGATTGGGTATGCCTACAGCCAGAGCGGAAAAAGCTGGGATCTCCGTCTAGATGAAACAGGAATAGATGTATCTCCGAACGGCTGGGACTCCGAGATGATCGAATACCCATTCGTTTTTGATCATAAAGGCCAGCGTTATATGTTGTACTGCGGTAACGGCAATGGACAGACGGGCTTCGGGCTTGCTGTTTTGGAGCGCTAGAAACCGCTGTGTGCCGTTAACTATTTCCTTGAGATGAAAAGCGAATGTTCGGAGTAATTGAACCACCATCTATAGATAGTTGGCTGGCCGATGTTCGCGTGTATGTGAGCGAACAAGCCCCCCATATGTTGTCTACCCTGGACGTTTATTTGGGTGAAGCCCGGTTTGGCAGGCAATACATCGATGATGATTTGATGCGATTGCATCACGGAGCGATGGTACTTGAAGTCGGTGCAGGTTCAATGTTGCTGAGTTGCCAGTTAGTGAGGGAGGGATTTCAGGTCACTGCATTAGAGCCCACGGGTGCTGGCTTCTCGCACTTTGAGCGCATGCGAAAGTTAGTTCTCCACAGAGCGGCAATGCTTGGGTGCCTGCCTCGAATGCTCGATCAGTCAACCGAGGCACTGTCGGAGCAGAACTGCTTTGACTATGCCTTCTCGGTCAATGTCATGGAACATGTGGAGGATATAGCGTTATCCATTAGCAATGTGGGTTCCAGCCTTAAGCACGGAGCAACTTATAGATTTACGTGCCCTAATTATTTGTTCCCGTATGAGCCGCATTTTAATATTCCAACGCTGTTTTCAAAGCGGCTTACCGAAAAACTTCTTAGGGGCCAAATCTTCCGTAACAAGAACATTCCCGATCCTGAGGGCACTTGGAAGTCGCTAAATTGGATTGACGTTATTCAGATACGCAGAGGTATAAAGCGTTTGCCTGAATTGAGTGTTACCTTTAATCGACGCTTGTTGGTATCCACTCTTGAGCGAGCCATTTTCGATAAAGACTTTTCTATGCGTCGCCCAAAATGGGCGTATGTCGTTATTGTGGCGTTGGTCCAGTTACGGTTGCACTATGTAGTTGGGCTTCTCCCGGCACTGCTCCAGCCAATCATAGACTGTGCGGTAACGCGAACTGGATTCAAGGGAGCATCGTAGTGGCACAGATTACTCTTGATGTGCGGGCTATCTTGTCTAACCCTGTTGTCTATTCATCCTTGCAGCGCATCATGGGCGGACATCAGAGCCGAAGCCGGTTTGTAAAAGATTTCGTTAGGCCGCACGCTGGCATGAAAGTGCTGGATATAGGTTGTGGCCCGGCAGATATCCTGGCTTATCTGCCGGAGGTTGATTATTGGGGATTTGATATTAGCGATGCGTACATACAACGAGCTCGTGCGCTGTTTGGTTGTCGGGGAAAGTTCCAATGTCAGGAGCTGGTTGTTGCCGACATCGAGAACATGCCGTCGTTCGATGTCGTTCTGGCGTTGGGGCTAATACATCATCTAGGCGACGAAGAGGCTGTGGGCATCATGAGGCTAGCCTATATGGCTCTGAAACCGGGGGGGCGCCTGCTTACCGTAGACCCATGCCTTGACTCGGGACAAAACCCGATTGCTCGATTTCTGGTTAGTAACGATCGCGGTCAAAATGTGCGAAACAAGGCGGCTTACGCCTCCGTCGCGAACGCAGTTTTCAAATCCCCACGAATAGAAGTACGCCATCAACGATGGATTCCCTACACCCACTGCTTTATGGAGTGCACTCGCAAATGATTCCTTTCAACAAGCCCTACATGACTGGCCGCGAGCTGCAGTACATAGCCCTAGCACACGCCAACGGCCATCTGTCCGGCGATGGGGGCTTTACCAAAAAATGTCACGCGTGGCTGGAAGCTCGCACTGGCGCCCATCGGGCGCTTCTTACCCACTCATGCACAGCAGCACTGGAAATGACAGCAATCCTCGCAGACATTCAATCGGGCGACGAAGTAATCATGCCGTCCTATACCTTTGTCTCAACAGCTAATGCCTTCGTTCTTCGCAGTGGGGTACCAGTTTTTGTGGACATTCGCTCAGACACACTCAACATCGACGAAACCAAGATTGAGACCGCTATTACGCCCCGCACCAAGGTGATCGCGCCAGTACATTATGCGGGGGTGGCTTGCGAAATGGACACCATCATGGATATCGCGCGACAGCACAATTTGCTGGTGATTGAGGATGCCGCGCAGGGAGTCATGTCATCCTACAAAGGGAGACCGCTTGGCAGCATTGGTCATCTTGGTTGCTATAGTTTTCACGAAACCAAGAATGTTATTAGTGGAGAGGGCGGCGCGCTGCTCGTTAATGCCCCCAAATTCATCCTGCAAGCGGAGATCATCCGCGAAAAAGGCACCGATCGTAGTCGCTTCTTCCGTGGCGAGGTGGATAAATACACTTGGCAAGAAGTGGGGTCGTCGTTTTTGCCCAGCGAATTATCCGCTGCTTTCCTATGGGCACAGCTTGAGGAGGCGGACCGCATTACTCAAGAGCGGTTGGAGAGGTGGCATCGATATCATGATCTTTTAGAGCCCTTAGAAAACCAAGGTAGTCTGCGCCGTCCGATTGTACCGGCAGACTGTCAACAGAATGCACATATGTACTATGTCCTGCTCTCGCCGCGAATCGATCGCCAAGCAGTTCTTGATGATTTGAAAAATGACGGGATAAACGCTGTATTTCACTATGTGCCGCTTCACTCATCACAAGCCGGACAGAAATATGGCAGACAAAGTGGTGACCTTTCTATTACCGACTCGATTTCGGAAAGATTAATACGGTTGCCATTGTGGATTGGTTTGACGTTGGATCAACAAAATTATGTAGTTAAGAGTTTGAGTTCGGCGGTAGGTAAAGGCTGAAGAAGCCTTATACTTTATTAAGGCTAATGTGATCGAATTCTCTGAACTCGTCATCCGTCGCCTCAAAGCGCAGGACTTGGTGGACGACAGTGTTGTTAAGAGAATGGAAAGAGAAGGCCGGTTCTAGTTCTTACAGTCATGTGAAGACGGGCGACGGCCCCGCCTTTTGACTTCTCGAGTGCGTTGAACTTTTGCGCTGCGCGACACAAGTGCTACACTTCTGGCAGACAGAATAACGATACCTGCAAAAACCCAAGGGCGAATGTCGGGCGGGATCATGCACCGCCGGGACGTTCGATGGCTCCTCGTAAAGATTGGAACTGACCTGAGTTATTGAATAGCTGGAACGGTTTGAACTGTTTTGGAAGTATCGCTTCGAGAGCGGATATA
>WNFP01023772.1_pt1 | contig 11768 bp, 9 predicted proteins | sample 5400201 | NCBI WGS metagenome assembly WNFP01 (sample SAMN13153355, study PRJNA577476) | soil metagenome | isolation source: 115 cm saprolite under Madrone tree | place: USA:California | collected 2016-06-14
GCCTTGTTGACGGTGTACGGGATCGACGTGACGACGACTTGGCGCTTGCCGCGCGGCGCGCTCTCGATGGTGTACTCGCCGCGCAAGCGGATTGGTCCCTGGCCGATCTCGTAGATCGCGCGGATCTCGCGCTTCGAGTTCAGCATCTCGCCGCCGGTCGGGAAGTCGGGGCCTTTCATGTGTTTCAAGAGGCCCTTCACGTCGAGGGCGGGCTCGTCGATCATCGCGATCAGCGCGGCGACGATCTCGCGCAGGTTGTGCGGCGGGATGTTGGTCGCCATGCCGACGGCGATGCCCGTCGAGCCGTTCATCAGCAGCTGCGGGATGGCGCTCGGGAGGACGACGGGCTCGTCGAGCGTGGAATCGTAGTTCGGGCGGAAGGCGACGGTCTCGGCGCCGAGGTCGGCGAGCATCTCCTCGGCGAGCGCGGTGAGCTTCGCCTCGGTGTAGCGCATCGCTGCCGCGCCGTCGCCGTCGAGCGAGCCGAAGTTGCCCTCGCCTTGCACGAGCGGGTAGCGCAACGCGAACGGCTGCGCCATGCGCACCATCGCCTCGTACGCCGCCTGATCGCCGTGCGGGTGGAACTTGCCGAGGACGTCGCCGACGATCGCCGCCGACTTACGCGGCCGCGACCCCGCCGTGAGGTGCAGGTTCTGGTACATCGCGTAGAGGATGCGGCGCTGCACCGGCTTCAGGCCGTCGCGCACGTCGGGGAGCGCGCGCGCGGTGATGACGGAGAGCGCGTAGTTGAGGTAGCGCTCCTCGGCGGCGTCTCTCAGCTCGGTCGCGATCGGCTGCGGATCGGTGTGCCCCATCGTCTCCTCCACCCCGCGTGGCCCGGCGACCGGCGCGCCGGACGTCGTGCAGGACGCCGATGCTAGCGAGCCTCGCCGCGGAACGCGAGGGCAATGTGAGGAATCGGCGCTGCGCGCGACGCGACCGCCCAGCTCGACGGGTTCGACGCCGACATCGAGTGGCGTCAGTGCGACGGCCGAGTGGCGTCAGTGCGACTGCCGAGTGGCGTCAGTGCGACGGCCGAGCGGCGTCAGTGCGACGGCCGAGCGGCGTCAGTGCGACTGCGTGTCGAGCGCCGACTTGACGCCGCGCGCGAGCTTCTCCGCGGCGCCCTTGCCCCAGAAGTGCAGGAACACGATGCGCGGCTCTTCGTGCGTCATGTGATTGTGGATCGCGACGACGGCGATGTCGGCGTGGCGAAGCGCCTTCAGGACGCCTTGGAGCTCGCTCTCGAGCATCGCGAAATCGCCGTCGACGACGGCCGCGGCGGGCGATCCGCCGAACGCGGCCCAGGTGTTGACGCCCATCGCCGCGCCGGCTTCCGTGCCGTGCATCGACGTCTTCTTGCCGAAGACGAACTTCACCATACCGTCCTTCGCCTGTCCCGATTGGCCGAAGACGGCCTCGAGCGGTTTCGGATCGATCGTATTGGTGGCGGGAATCTGCGGCCCGCTGAATCCATCGGCGCGGCCGGCGGCCGCCTTCGCCGCGGCAAGCGTTTTCGCGACGCCGCTCGCGAGCTGCTCGGTCGTTCCCGTGCCGCCGATGTGCATGAAGAAGACGCGCGGCCGATCGAAGAGGAAGTGATTGTGGAGCGCCGTCACCTCGAGACCGTTCTCGAGCGCGGCGCTCATCGTCGGATTGACTTGCGCCTCGGTGAGCGTCAGGTCGCCCATGACCATCGTGCGGTCGCCCGACTCCTCGAACGCGGCCCACGACGTCAGCCCCTGGAACGGGACGAGCTTGACGCCGTCGACGACGACGGCGAGATCGTCGCGCGGCACCCGCACCGTCGCGACGCCGTCCTTCACCTCGGGCGTGAGGCCGGTGACGCGGGCGATCGTCGCGGTGTCGAGCGCGGCGAACGCCATCGTCGGTGCGGTGATCACGCGCGTCGCGGCGATCGTTGTCGCCACGATTGCGATGGCGGTCACAGTGGTCGTCTTCATGATCACGCTCCTTTCACGTACTGCACCACGATGCCGATCACACCGGCGGCGAGGATGACGACCGGCTCCGACACGCCTTTCACGCGGACCAAGATCCACAACGTGACGAGCGCGATCGCGGCGGTCGGCACGTCGACGATGGCGCGCCGGCCGAGGATGAACGCCGCGCCCGCGATCGCGCCCGTGGCCGCGGCGGTGACGCCGTCGACGAACGCCTTGACCCTCGGGTTCGAGACCGAGCGCCGGAAGTAGGTCGCCGGGATGATCACGAAGAGATAGCAGGGCAGGAAGACGCCGAGCGCGGCGAGCGTCGCGCCGAGCGCGCCGGCGACGAGATAGCCGATGAACGCGACCGTGATGACGACGGGGCCGGGCGTGATCATCGCCACCGCGACGGCATCGAGGAACTGGCGCTCCGTCAGCCAATGGAAGTCGTTCACGACGCCGCCGTGGAGGAACGGCACGATCGCGAGGCCGCTGCCGAAGACGAAGGCGCCGGCGGCGGCGAAGTACGCGAGGATCTTCCACAGTGTCGCAGTCGAGGCGACACCGTGGAGACCGGTCACGAGCCACGGCGCGACGACGAGCGCGCTCGTCGGCCGGCGGAGAAAGCGCGGCGGCGCGTTCACGCAGAGCGCGGCGACGCCGCAGAGCACGAACACCCACACCAGCTCCGACTCGGTCCACGCGGTGACGACGGCGCTCAGCGCGAACAGCGCGACGAGCAGGCGGTCCGTGCCGATCGTCAGGCGCACGAGCTTGTACGCGCTGCGGCCGATGATCGCGATCACCGCGGCGCCGATGCCGTAGAACGCGCCTTGCATCCAGGCGAGGCCGCCGTAGCGCAGGTAGAGGGCGGAGAGCGCGAGCACCATGACGAACGACGGCAGCACGAACGCGAGCGCGACGGCGGTCGCACCGACGGTGCCGGCGCGCAGCCAGCCGAGGTAGATCGCGAGCTGCGCGGCGAGCGGCCCCGGGGCGAGCTGCGCGAGCGCGAGCCCCTCCATGTAGTCCTGCTTCGACACCCAGCCGCGGCGCTCGACGAGATCGCGCTGCATGTAGCCGACGAGCGCGATCGGGCCGCCGAAGCCGACGGTGCCGAGGCGCAGGAAGTAGAGCAGCAGCGCATTCAGCGAGTAGTGCCCGTCGGTGTCGAGCGCCGGCGCGCTGGACGTGCTCATGATTTCTTCCGCTTGAAGTACTCGTACAGGCCATCGAACACGGTCGTGCCGCGCGCGAGCCGTGCCTCGTCGTCATCGGTTGCCATGGCGATGCCGGCGATCAAGCGATCGACGCCGGCGGTCTCGGGACGACCGAACTTCGCGTCCTTGAGATCGACGTCGTGGACGATCTCCGCGATCGGCACGAGCGCGCGGTCGCCGAGACCGAGGCGGGCGATCAGTACCTCGAACGTGCACGCCTCGCCTTCGTGCGTGAACTCGGCCTCGAACATGTCGAAGCGGATCTCCTTTGCGACGGGCACGTACCCCTTCGCCGACACGAACTTGAACCGCGCGCCCGGGTCGACGCAGCGGCGAATCAGCCACGCGCTGGCGATGCGGTCGACGTGGATGCCTTTGCGCGTGACCCAGATCCGGCGCCGCAGCGCACCGAGGCTCTCGGGCCGCACCGCGGCAGGCGCCGACGTCGCCGGGCGGAGCCGCGCCTCGAGCGCGCGCACGCGTCCTTCCGACGCTTCACGCCCCGGCGCGCCGAAGAAGTCGATCGCGGCGACGTCCGTGAGCCGCCGCCGCAGACGCGCAATCTCCGCCTCGAGTTGCGTCCGTCGCGCGACGGGAACGACGCCGCGCGGGACACGGGCGCCGAGCTTGCGCGCGTCCTCGGCGATCGCCGCGTAATCGGACTGGCGCGCGGCATGAAACGCGCGCCGCACCTCCGCGTCGTCGAGTCCTTCGACGAGCCGCGCCTCGCAGAGCGTCGCTTCGCCGCCGTCCTTCACGATCTCGCGCAGCACCCACCCGAAGTCCTCGCGCGCCTCGTCGCTGCTCGGCAGGACGTACACGGAGTTCTTGATCGCGACCGCGCCGAGCGCTTGTAGCCGACGCCACACCTTGACCCGCAGGTAGGCCGGTTTCGGCGGCAGTTGATGGATCAGAAGCAGCCAGGACGCCGCGGCAGACACAAGCGCGACGATAACAAATGAACCACAGACGTAACAAGTGTATCAGGGGTTGACCAGCCGCCGTCGCGCGCGGCGTCGCCACCGGGATCGAACGTCAACCACGCCTCACGCGCGGCAGCGGTTGTCGGCAGAGGACGCAGCTGTCGACGTCGCCGGGCTCCGCCTCGAGTGTCGCGTCGATCGGCCCCAGCCAGTGGCGGATCCGCGCCATGAGTGACGAGAAGTCGGAGACGGGCTTCGCGAAGAACTCGTTGCAGCCCGCACGCAGCGCGTACGCCTCGGCGCCGGGACTGGCGGTCACGCTGAGCGCGATGATCGGCACGTTGCGGCCGTGCTCGAGCGCGCGGATGCGGCGCGCGGCCTGCCAGCCGTCCATCTCCGGCATGCGCAGATCGAGGAGCACGAGGTCGGGCTTGTGAGTCTCGACGAGCGCCAACGCTTGCAGCCCGTCCGCGGCCTCGAAGCATTCGACGTCGGGCAACTCGCGCGCGAGCAAGCGTTGCAGCAGATGACGATTCACCTCGAGGTCGTCGGCGAAGACGATGCGCCGCCTGCGATGGGGCGCGGCCGGGCGCGCGCCGACGGCGACCGTGTGTGTCGCGACGACGTTTACGGCGGTCGCGCCGAGCTTGCTTGCCGCGCTCGCCAGCTCGGCGCCGCGGTCGATGGGCGGCTCTGCTGCGCCGCCGCAATCGTCGGCGTCGGCGGTGTGCTCGTCGCTGTGCTCGTCGCTGTCTTGCGAACGCTCGTACCCGTCACGCGGCGCGCTCGACACCGCGGCGGTCGCCGACGTTCCGTTCGATCGTGCGGTCGCCGCGTCCGGCGACGCCGTGGCGACTGCCTTTGCCGCTGCGCGGCAGGTGCGGCACCGGGATGCCGATGCCGGTGTCGCGAACCGTGATGACGCACGTGTCGCCCTCGAGCGCGTACCGCGCCAGGACCTCGCCTGCGGGCGTGAACTTGAGCGCATTCCCGACGAGGTTCTTGACGATGATCTTGAGCTTCCGGCGATCCGTGTGCAGCGTGGCGTCGCCGGCAGGCTCCCAGAGGAGACCGGCGGCCGTCTTCCGCGGGATCGCGGCGAAGTCCGCCTGCAGCTCCTCCCAGAGCTCGCGCAGGCCCGCCTCCGCGAAGATCGGCGTGTCTTGGCCGGCCGCGATGCGGTTCAAGTTCAACGTCGCGTCCACCATCTCGAGCAGCTCGAGACTCGCCGTGCGCGCGCGGCCGATCAGCATCGCGTGCTCGGCGGGCGCCGGCGCGTCGGAGAGAATGTCGAGATAGCCGAGGATCACGTTGAGCGGCGTGCGCAGCTCGTGCGACATCGTCGAGACGAACTCGGATTTGAGGCGGCTCGTGTCCTCGAGCTCCTCGACGAGGCGGGCGTTGCTGAGCGCCATCGACGCGATCTGCGCGATCGTCCGCCCGAGCTGATGCTGCTGCGGCGTGAACGGCTCGGTGCGCCCGCGATAGCCGTTCGCCTGGACGCCGATGATCTCGCCGCGGCGCCGCAGCGGTAAGAGGAGCGAGCGCGTGATGCCGAGATGCTTGCTGATCTGCGACGCCAGCGGGTGCTCGTGGCTGTGTGGTGTGAGCTCGATGGGCTTGTCGTTCGCGAGCCGCTCCACGATCGACGCGATCGCGGTCGCGGGCACGCGCAGCGCGCGCAGCATCTCCCACTGCTCCGCCGGCATCCCGTGGCAGGAGATCGGTCGATAGACCTGCTCCTCGACGTCGACGAGCCACGTCACGCTGTGATCGGTCCCGAGCGCCTCGGCGGTGCGTTGGCAGAGGCGCTCGAGCAGAACCGGGGTTTCGATGGAGGAGATGAGGTCGTGTCCGAGCCGCGCCAACGCGGTCGCGCTCTGCGCTTCCGCGGTGAGCGCGTGCGCCGCTTCCTCGCGCAGGATCGCCGTCGTGAGCACGCGTGCCAGCGGAGCCCCGCTCGATGACGACGGTGCGGCCGACGACGCCGTTTTGCCACCCGACGCCGCTGCGCACGCAGAGCGTCTTGCCGGGCGTCTCGACGTCGAGCACCGCGGCGAGCTCGAACCCGAACATCTCCGCGACGACGGCGACGGCGCGGTCCATGAGCTCGCGGGTGCTCGTCCCGCCGAGCGCGAGCTGTCCGAAGCGCGCCACTGCCTCCTGGCGCAGCGCGTGCGCGTCGAGCGCCATCCGGCTCTGGAAGTCGCGCCGCCGCATCCGTTCCGCCATCACCGCGCCGACGACGACCAGCGCCGAAGAGCCGCCGAGCATCAGAAGATTGCAAGTGAAGAGCGGGACGTCGGCGATCGGACCCGTCGCCACCATCGCCACACCGTAGCTGCCGACGAGCGCCGTCGAGACGAGGAGCGCGGCGAGCGGCGTCCACGGCAATAGCAGCGAGACACCGAGCAGGATGACGATCAGCCCCGCGTAATACGGGTTCGACTCGCGCCCGGTGACGAGGGTGACCGCGTTCACGTCGATACCGACCGCGATCGGTACCGACACGCCGAGGAGCAGAGGGAACCGCCGCCCGACGGGTGTCGAGACGAGGCCGAAGATCGTGAGGATCGAGACCCACGAGACGAGCCGCCACGTCACGAACGTCGTCGTGTGCGTTGGGAAGACGACAGTATCGAGGTAAGCGAAGACCGGGATCAACGCGAGCGCGCACGCCGCGGTAACACGCGCCGCGCGCGCCATCGCGACCCGCTGCTCCTCCCGGTATCGCTCAGATTCGTAATGCGAAGTGGCATGCCGCATCGGACATGCTCGAAAGCAGCAAGGTCCATGCCCGGTGCGGCGGCGAGCGCCGCGTTGCGCGTGACGGCGGCGGGCAAGCGCGCCAGCGGTCGCAGCGCTCGCGCATGGATGGCGGTGCTGCCACTCCATCGGCGCAGCGTCCGAAATCTAACGGCGGCTAATCGGCGTCCTCATTGAAATAGCGCCGCCGCCAGCGCCCGTCGCGCTCCGTCGGCGGCGGCGGTCGACGCTCGCGGCCGCGCTCGAAGATGCGCAGCGCGTGCCGCATCCAGTCGCCGAACATGCGGATCGGCTCCTCGAACGGCTGCTCGAAGTCGCGCCGCGACGGCAGCAACCCGGGCCGCTCGACACACGCGACGCGCGGCTCGGTGCCGGCGACGAACGCCTCGCGAATCGCGTACGGACATTCGGCCGCCGGCAGGAGCCCGCTAGCGGGATCGACGTCGCGAAAGACGATGCCCTGCGGCACGGTGAACGCGCGCGCCGGCTGCACGCGCAAGACGGAACGCATGACCGCCGCCCATACCTCGAGGGCGGTCGCCGCCGACGAGAGGCGCAGCGGCCGGCCGTCGTCGAAGCCGACCCACGCCGCACCGAGCAGCGACGGCGTGTAGCCGACGAACCACGCATCGCGGTACTCGCTCGTGGTGCCGGTCTTCCCGGCGAGCGGCCCGCGGAAGCCGCGATCGCGGAGCGCGCGTGCGGTGCCGCGGTCGACGACGCCTTCGAGGAGATGGTGGACGAGATAGGTCGCGCGCGTGTCGGCGCCTCCGGTCGGCGCGACCTCGGCATGAAAGAGAACGGTGCCGTCTGCCGCCTTGATGCCGCGGACGAGCGTCGGCGCGACGATCGAGCCACCGCGCGGGAAGACGGTGTAGCTTGCCGCGAGCTCGACGAGACTCGTCTCGGCGACGCCGAGCGCGAGCGCGGGTACCTGCGGCAGGTCGCCGTGCCAGCCGCACGCGGCCGCGGTGCGCGCGACCGTGTCGATCCCGACCTGCTGCGAGATCCGCACCGTCGGCACGTTCAGCGACTTCTCGATCGCCGTGCGCACCGTCACGGGGCCGCGAAAGCGCTCGTCGTAGTTCTCCGGCTGCCACGTGTCGGCGCCGACTTGCAGCACGAGCGGGCTGTCGTCGAGGATGGTCGATGGCGTCACCGCGTCGGGCGCGTCTTGAAACGCGGCCAGATACACGAACGGCTTGAAGGTCGACCCGGCTTGCCGCCGCGCCGTCACGGCACGATCGAACGGGCTGCGCGCGAAATCGCGGCCGCCGACGAGCGCGCGCACGGCGCCGTCGTCCGGATCGAGGACGACGAACGCCGCCTCGAGCTCCGTCTTGCGGTCGCGCCGAGGCGGCGGCGGAGGAGCGCCCCTTCGCCGAGCCGAGACTCGACGTCGCGCCGCACCTGCTCGAGGAAGTACAGTCCCTCGACCGGCGGCGCGGCCTTGCCGCGCGCCGCGAACGGCGTGCGCCGCTCCGCCTCCTCCGCCGCAGCGTCGAGAAAGCCGGCGCGCAGCATGCGGTGTAGCACCGCGTTGCGGCGCCGCCGGGCGCGGTCGGGCGCGCGCAGCGGCGAGCTCGCGTTCGGCGCGCGGATGATGCCGGCGATCGTCGCCGCCTCGCCGACGGTCAAGTCGGCGGCGCGCTTGTCGAAGAACGTGCGCGCCGCCTCGCCGATGCCGACGACGTTCGTCGCGCCGGCGCGGCCGAGGTAGACCTCGTTCAGATACAGCTCGAGGATCGCGTCCTTCGAGAGCCGACGCTCGATCACGAGCGCGAGCAGCGCCTCCTGCAGCTTGCGGGTCAGCGTGCGGCGCGGCGTGAGAAAGAAGCTGCGTGCGAGCTGTTGCGTCAGCGTGCTCGCGCCCTCGGCGGCGCGTTGCGCGTGCAGGTCGACCCACAGCGCGCGGGCGATGCCGCGGACGTCGAGACCGTGGTGATCGTAGAAGCGCACGTCCTCGGCGGCGAGCACCGCCTGGCGCACGTGCATCGGGATCTCGGCGAGGCGGACGGGACGCCGCCGCTCCCACGCGCCGTTCCACGTCACGTCGAGCGGCGCCGGCTCGAGCGTCGCGTGTGCGCGGCGCGTACCGCTCGCGACGTCGACGATCGCGCGCACGGTCGTGCCGTCGAGGTCGAGGCGCGCGCGGCGCTCGGGCAGGTCGCCGTCGACGTCGGGGAACGCGCGCAGCCGGACCTCGAGCGCACCCGCGCCGCGCCGCCACGTTCCCGGCGCGGCGAGCTCGCGATCGTTCCGATACCCGCGATCGTCGAGCCGCTGCTGTACGACGCCGACGTCGAGGCCGGCGACGATCGGAAACGGCGCCGCGAAGAACCGCGAGTGCGCGTGGCCGCCGTCACCACCGAGGCGCTCGGCGACGCGACGATCGAGGCGCACGACGTACCACCCGAGCACTGCCGCCGCGCCGAGCGTCATCGCAACCAGCAACCGGCGCCTCACGGCTCATTGTGTATCGCGCGACGATGGTTGCCTAGCGTGTGCTCATCGAATAGTCAGCGGCCTCCTATGTCGAATTCCAATGTCGCGACGATCTCCGCGCCGATGCGAACGATTCTCGTCGTCGACGACAACGAGGACGTGCGTGACGCCATGATGGCGGCGCTGCGCGTCGCCGGCTACGAGGCCGAAGGCGCCGAGAACGGTCTCGTCGCGTTGCGGCGGTTGCGCGATGAGGGGCTGCGCCCGGGGCTCATTCTCCTCGACCTCATGATGCCGGAGATGGACGGCCTCGAGTTCCGCGAGCAGCAGCTGCGCTACGCGGAGCTGGCCAAGATCCCCGTCGTGATCGTCTCCGCGTTCGGCCGACAGACGGCGGTGCGGGCACTCGGCGTCTCCGACTACCTGGCGAAGCCGATCGACTTCCAGCGGCTCCTCGACGTGGTGGCGCAGTACTGCGCGAGCTGAGGGCGCGTCACGAAAGAGAATGCCCCCGGCTGTGCCGAGCCGGGGGGTGAGACCGTAGGTCAGCTCTCCAGCGGCACCCCGACCTACGGCGTGTCAGCCGCTCTCAGTGCGATCGGCAGACGCCGCTTCAGCTGCCGCTCACGCGCCAGAGCGTCCACGCGCAGGCGAGCGCCGCGCCGGCGACCACGGGGATCACCGGCGCGTGTACGAACCCGATGAGCATGATCGCGCTGGTCAGCGCGGATGCGACGACGATGTTGTTCTTCACGTCGAGCCTCGTGCGCGCAACGAGGGATGGCATCATGGTGAGTCCCCTCATCACGCGACCATCTTCGAGCCGCTGTGGATCGCGAAGTCCGGATAGCCGTGGGCGCCCATCTCGGGCCCGTCGAGACCTTCCATCTCGGTCTCGGCGCTGACGCGTATCGGCGTGATCAGGTTGCTGACTTTGAACCACACGAATGCCATCGTGAAGGCGAAGACCGCCAGCACGATGCAGTCGATCCCCTGCATGAAGAACTGCGACCAGTCGCCGTAGAGGAGGCCGCGCACGCCGTCGGAGCCGTACGCTTTCACCATCTCGTCACGGACGACGCCGTTCCAGCCCGCGCCGTACTCGCCGGTCGCGAAGATACCGACGGAGAGCACGCCCCAGAGGCCGTTGACGCCGTGTACGGAGATCGCGCCGACGCAGTCGTCGACGCCACGCGCCTCGAAGAAGAACACGCTGTAGACGACCAGCACGCCCGCGATGGCGCCGATGATTCCGGCGCCGACCGGGTTGACGAAGGCGCACGGCGCCGTGATCGCGACGAGACCGGCGAGCATCCCGTTGCACAGCATGCTCGGGTCGGGCTTCAGACCCTTGAACTGTAACGTGACATGCGCGGCGATCGCGGCGGTGATGCTGGCGAGCATCGTGTTGACGACGATGAAGCTGATGCGGAGATCGGTCCCGGCGAGCGTCGAGCCGGGATTGAACCCGAACCAGCCGAAGGCGAGGATGAACGTCCCGAGGACGACCATCGGGATGTCGTGCCCGGGTATCGCCTGCGGCTTGCCGTGCACGTACTTGCCGATCCGTGGCCCGATGACGATCGCGCCGGCAAGGCCGATGATGCCGCCCATGCCGTGCACCACGCCCGAGCCGGCAAAGTCGACCGCGCCGTGTCCGAGGCCCCAATTGACGCCGCCCTGCGCGAGCCAGCCGCCGCCCCAGACCCAGTTGGCGTAGATACAGTAGGGCAGCGCCACCCAGAGGCCGTAGAGGAAGAAGTTATTCCACGCCCAGCGCTCGGCCATCGCGCCGGTCGGGATCGTCGCGGTCGTGTCCATGAACACCATCATGAAGAAGAAGAGCGCCATCACGCTCACGTCGTTGACGACGCCGGTGAGGAAGAAGCCCTTCGTGCCGAGCAGGCCGTAGGTGTAAGCGCCGGTCGCGGCACCGGCGGCGTCGACGGCGGCGCCGAGGCCGATGCCGCCGTTCAGGACCGCCGTCCCCGGTCCGAGCGACGAGTACCAGCCCGGCGCGACGGGGCCGTTGAACCAGTTGCCCCAGCCGAAGGCGAAGCCGTACGTCCAGAACGCGAGGCAGCCGAGCGGGTAGATCATGAAGTTCATCGCCGACGTGTGCGCCGCGTTCTTCGCGCGGCAGAGGCCGGTTTCGACGAACATGAAGCCCGCTTGCATGAACATGACGAGGAAGCCGGTGACGAGCGCCCACACCATGTTGATCGAGTAGAGGTTGTGCGCGATGCGGTCGTAGAGGTCGGTAGGCGTGAGCGTAGCGGGTGTGTCGCCCTTGCCGTCGCCCGCCGGCGCTGCCCACACACCGGCCGCGGCGCCGGTCGGATCCGGCCACGACGGCTTTGCGGGGTCCGCGTTGGCGCCCGAAAAGTATGCCGGGAGCTGCGGGGCGGCCGCTGCTGCCGCTGCGCCGCCTGCCGGTGCCTCGTCTGCCGCGTTCGCGACCCGTC
>WNFP01006543.1_pt1 | contig 11767 bp, 8 predicted proteins | sample 5400201 | NCBI WGS metagenome assembly WNFP01 (sample SAMN13153355, study PRJNA577476) | soil metagenome | isolation source: 115 cm saprolite under Madrone tree | place: USA:California | collected 2016-06-14
TCGATGTCCTCGATCAGGCGCCGGTTCGTATTCGCAACTCGTCCAGCAACTGCCTGGCCGTCTTCAGGCCGGGACTATCGAAGCCTTCGGTGAACCGGTCATATGCCGGCGCCAGCACGTCCCGCGCCTCGCCGAAACGTCCCTGCGTCACCCACAACCGCGCCAGACTTGTCGCGGTTCGCAATTCCCATGCGAGTGCCGCCTGCTGCCTCGCCATCTCGAGCGACTGAATCAGGAGACCCTCAGCCCGGACTGGATCCGGCGGTTGCGCCGAAACCAGAATATCCGCCTTGATACGCAGCAGTTCGGGCATGCCGAACAAATCCTCATTGTGCTCAACCAATGCGATGGCTTCATCGATGGTATCGAGAGCTTCGTCTCCCCGTCCCGTCATCGAGAGACCTTCCGCCAGCGCAGTGCTGAAAGCCGTCTGCAAGCCGTATCGATGAGCGCGTAATGCTTCCAAAGAACGGCGTAGCAGAACGATGCCCGCTTCCACGTCACCGCGCCTGACCAGGAGCTCGCCCTTGGCGCCCAGGCCGATCGTCTGGTATGGCGCCAGCGCGTGTTTTTCGGCCTGCGCGATGAATCTGTCGGTGTATTCCTCGGCGCTTTCCAGATCCTCGTTCCAAAGAAAAACCGACATCGCCCAGAGCAGCGCCATGCACAATTTGATCGGATGATTGAGGCGGATGGCTTCCTCAACGGACTGTCGCGCGAACGTCACCGCCTGATCCGGGCAGCCCCGAATCCAAAGGACTCGGGCCAGGGTAATGCGAGCGCGATTGCGATAGTCGAAGCCGAGATGCAGAGAGTTGATCTGTGGCGAAAGCGGCAGCTGCGCCAAAGCGGATTCCAGATAGCCGAGAGCGGCGATGCTATTGCCTTCCAGATGGTGGGAAATCCCAAGCGCCACCTGAATCTGCCCGAGCAGAACCGGGTCGCCGATCTCTGTCGCAACACCTTCGCCACGTTGGGCAAATGCCAGCGCTTCCCGGAAATTCCCAATTCTGACATGGAAGAGGTGAAGTCGTTCAAGCAGACGAAGCTGACTATGCAAGTCGCCCAGTCGCTCCGCAAGTTCGAGACCTCGGAGCAGCGGTTGCCTCTGGTAAACATGAGCGACAGGCCAAGGGCCGCGTGGAGGTCCATCTCACGTCGAGTACCTCGATTGCCGTCATCGAGCGCCGCGACCGCCCGCTCGGTCCAGCGATGACATTCGGTCAATAGCGACATCTCAAGAAACAGCGGGGCCGAGGCCGCGGCGAGAGCAACGCCCAGCACGCCATTGCCGCGTTCCGAGAAACACCATTCCAGCGCGGTGCGGACATTTCCGAGCTGATCTGCAAATATCGCAAAACTCTTCGCCTGCAGGGGCGTAAACGAATTGCCGTCGACCCGCTCAAGTAACTCAAGGAAGTAGCTTGCGTGACGTCGCTTCACGTCGCCCGCTTCACCGCTTTCGGACAGCTTTGCGGAAGCGTAGGCCCGCGTGGTGTCAAGCAGGCGATATCGCGTCGCCGGCACACTGGTGTCCGCGGATATCAGGGATTTCGCAACCAGACCGACCAGGACCGTGACGACCTGGGTTTCATCGATGTCATCGCCCGTCGCGACCGCGCGAGCCCCTTCGAGAGTGACGACGCCGACGAACACCGAAAGCCTGCACAGGATCGAACGCTCAAGCGTCGACAACAGATCATAACTCCAGTCCAGCGTCGCGCTCAGCGTCTGATGCCGCGGCAGCGCCGTGCGCCGGCCATCCCAGAGCAGCTTGAAGCGGTCGTTCAGCAACGCCATGGTTTCCTGGACGCCGTAAACATCGATTCGGCCGGCTGCGAGTTCGATCGCAAGGGCCATCCCGTCCAGCCGCCGGCAGATTTCGCCAACGACAGGCGCATCGGCGTCGTTCAACTCAAAGCGGCGGTCGCTCGCGATCGCGCGCTCGACGAACAGCTGCACTGCCGGAAAATCGAGCGCCTGTGCCGCCGTGAGACCGGCATCATCGGGCGGGCTAGCCAGCGGCGACAGCCGATGAACGTGCTCGCCTTCGACACGCAGCGATTCCCGGCTGGTCGCCAGAATATGCGCCTGCGGCGCGCCCTCGAAAATCCGCTCCGCCAGCGCCGCCGCCGTCTCGATCACATGCTCGCAGCTATCGAGGATCAACAGCATCCGCTTGTCTCGGAGGAAGGCGATCAGACCGGGGATTGGATCTGCCGACTGAACCAGGAGTCCAAGTGTCGAGGCGACCGCGCCTGGCACCAGAACAGGATCGTTGAGCGGGCCGAGATCGAAAAAGTGAGCGGCGCCGGCAAACTCCGCCAGCAGTTCATGGCCCACAGAGACGGCGACAGTGGTCTTGCCGATGCCACCCGGTCCGGCGATGGTGACGAAGCGCTCGGTCTTCAGTTGCTCCGATATTTCCTGAACGGTTTGGTGACGCCCCACCATTCGTGTCGGTCGGGTCGGCAGATTGTGAGCCTGGCCAGACTTCGAGTTCGCCGTCATCGGAAGCGCCGGCTCGCTCGAACGCGAGACCGGCGCCACAAAGCAATAACCCTGTCCGGTGAGCGTGGTGACATATCTGGCGCCCGCCTCGCCGTCGCCCAGCGCCTTGCGAAGTGCGGCGACATGGACGCGAAGGCTACTCTCGTCGACCGTGGCGTCCGGCCAGACCCGCGCCATCAGTTCATTCTTGCTGACAACCCTGCTCGCTTGCTCGACCAGAGCGATCAGGATATCGAGCGCCCGGCCGCTAAGATGAAGCGGGGTACCCTTCCTTTCGATCAGTCGCTGCGCCGCGTGCAGCCGGAACGGACCAAATGAGATGACTTCGTCCGTCGTCGCGCCGGCATCGATTCCATTTTCGCGCTGAGTGCGTTTACCGGGCACGCCCGACATTGTTTGGGCCCTCGAAGATAAGTCCAACTCTGTGATCGACCACGCCGACAGGCGATATCGGACGCTCAATTTAAGCGTGTAGATCGGCGATCTCAAGTTTACCCGAGGCGACCGGCGGCGACGATCTCCTTGGAGGCGACGGATTGTCGCCCGGTTTGCCCATAATGTGTTCAACAGGATACCAGGGAGACGATGGGGTCCCGAGCAAGCCAACGGATTTGACCTGCGACACGGCCTGCCCTTGGTCACAAAATGATCGCCAGCCTGTCCAGCAACGCCTTCGCTGCTTTCAGATCGGAACTCTCGAAGCCTTCCGTGTACCGATCAAATACCGGCGCCAGCAAGTCCCGCGCCTCCTGATGACGGCCCTGCATCGACCGCAACTGCGCGCGAAACTCGTCACGGTTCGCAGCTCCCAGGCCAGCGCGTGCTGCCTGCCGGCCAATTCGAGGGATCCCTGCAAAAGCTCTTCCGCCCGGGGCAGATCCGCCTGTGGTGCGGACATCAGGATCGTCGCCTTGATACGCAGCAGCTCCGGCAGGCCGACAGCCTTCCCGTTGGACTCGACCCTGGTAATCGCGTCATCGACGGCAATCAAGGCTGCATCTCGCTGGCCGGTCTTCGCGAGGCCTTCCGCCAAAATGCCGAGAAATGTCGGATTGTGCAGCTCGTAGCGATCAGCCCGCAACGTATCAATGGCGTGACGCAACAACTGAACGCCAGCCTCGGCTTCACCGTAATGGATCGCCAGTGCGCCCTTCAGGCCAAGGCCGACCCCATGTATTAGCGATGATCCCAGCGAAGCTTGAAGCTCCATTTCTCGCCGCGTGCCACGGTCAGCGTCGCCGAGTGCCGCGAGCGCCCTGCCGGTCAGGCGATGGCATTCGGTCAGCAACGACAGCTCGGATAAGAATGGCGCGGCGACGGCTGCAAGCGATGTGCCGATGCCGACATCGTCCCGCGACGAGAAGCTCCATTCCAGTGCGACGCGGGCGTTGCCGAGCAGCTCCGAGCGCAAATTGGAATCGTTGGTCGATACCAAAAGATCGGTTTCGGTTCGCTCGAACAGTTCACGATAGTAAATCGCGTGGCGTCGCTTGATCGCGTCCGCTTCGCCGCTTTCGACCAGCTTGCCCGCGGCATAGGCGCGGGTGGTGTCGAGCAGCCGATAGCGCGTGGTCGTATCGCCTGCACTCACCGCGATGAGAGATTTCGTAACCAGACTTACAACGGACGCTACAATTTGCGCACCGTCAACGTCATCGTCTGCGGCGACCGAGCGGGCCGCATCGAGGGTGAAGATGCCGGTGAATACCGAGAGCCTGCGGAGAACTAGACGCTCATGCTCCGACAGCAGATCATAACTCCAGTCCAGCGTCGCGCGCAGCGTTTGGTGCCGCGGCAGCGCCGTGCGCCGGCCCTCCCAGAGCAGCTTGAAGCGGTCGTTCAACAGCAGCAGGGTTTCCTGAATCCCGTAGGCATCGGCGCGGCCGGCGGCGAGTTCGATCGCAAGGGCTATTCCATCCAGCCGGCGGCAGATTTCAGCGACGACGGGCGCATCGGCATCGTTCAATTCAAAGCGGCGGCCGCTGGCGATCGCACGCTCGACGAAGAGCTGCACCGCCGGGAAATCCAGCGCCTGCGCCGCGGTGAGACCGGCGTCATCGGGCGGACTCCCCAGCGGGGACAGCCGATGAACATGTTCGCCTTCGACACGCAGCGATTCCCGGCTGGTCGCCAGAATGTGCACCTGCGGTGCCTCCTCGAAAATGCGTTCCGCCAGCGCCGCCGCGGTCTCGATCACGTGCTCGCAGCTATCGAGGATCAACAGCATCCGTTTGCCGCGGAGGAAACCTATCAGACCGCGGGTTGGATCCGCGGACTGAACCGGCAGCCCGAGCGCCGAGGCCACCGTGCCCGGAATGAGAAGAGGATCGTTGAGCGGTCCAAGATCAAGAAACTGAATGGCACCGGCAAACTCGGTAAGCAGCTCATAACCTACCGAGACCGCGACGGTGGTCTTGCCGATGCCACCCGGTCCCACGATGGTGACGAAGCGCTCGGTCTTCAGTTGCTCCGATATTTCCTGAACGGTCTGGTCGCGCCCCACCATTCGTGTCAGGCGGGTCGGAAGATTGTGGGCTTGACCGGGCTTCGAGGCCACCGTCTCCAAGGGTCTTGGCGCACTCGAACGCGAGACCGGCGCCACGAAACAATAGCCCTGCCCCGTAAGCGTCGTCAGATACCTGGCTCGGACTCTCCATCCCCCAGTGCCTTGCGAAGGGCGGCGACATGGACCCGGAGGCTACCCTCGTCGACCGTGACACCCGGCCAGACCCGCGCCATCAGATCGTTCTTGCTGACCACCTCGCCCGCATGCTCGACCAGAACAATGAAAATATCGAGCGCGCGGCCGCCAAGATGAAGCGGGACGCCCTCCCTTTCGATCAGCCTCTGCGCCGCGTACAGCCGGAACGGTCCGAACGAAATGATTTCATCCGTCTGCGGATTTTCCTCAATGCCTTGGCTCATTTTGCGAATAATACTGCAAGGGCGAGCCGGCTCAAGCCGGTGCCGACCACTGACCAGCATTGCAACGGCAGCGGGGCGCATCATGCGAACCGTTCGACTGCGCGCGGCGTCCGCACAGGACCAGCCGCGCTTCGATCACTGCGACGTCTGTTTCCTGAGCGCCGCCACGTCTTGTGCTGTCATATGAGCCGGCTTGCTGCCGAAGCGCGCGGTGACATAGTTGGCCACGGCTGCAATCTCGACATCGGAATAGGCATTGCCGAACGCAGGCATCGAGACCGCACCCTCCGGCGTGTGTCGCTTGGTCCCGGAAATCACGATCTGGGCGACGTTGGTCGCACCGGGATCGTTGACCGCCCACGCACCGGTGAGCGTGGCGAAGGGCGAGATCGAGCTTTCGCCGCTCCAGCCGTGGCAACTGACGCAGGCGCCTTCGAACACCATCTTGCCGCGTGGATCCGGCGCGCCGCCGCCATCCCTGTGCGACGCAGGTGCTGATGGCGCCAGCGTCGCCGGCAGATCGGTCGAGGCGGTCGGCGGCACGCTGCGCAAATAGGCCACCACGGCGCGGATGTCTTCCGGCGCTAGCTTGCTCAAGCTGTGGTCGACCGCTTCACCCATCGGCCCCGAGGCGGTGCCGTGGCCATCCGCATGTCCGATCGAAAGATAGGAGACCAGATCGTCGTCCCGCCAGGCGCCGACGCCGGTGGTCTTGTCCGAGCTGATGTTGAAGGCGCGCCAGCCAGCCGTCACCGCGCCGGCGAATTTCAAGCGGTTGTTGAGCGCGAACGCCAGGTTTCGCGGCGTATGGCATTCACCGCAATGGGCCAGCGCCTCGGCGAGATAAGCGCCTCTGTTCCATTCCGGGCTTTTCGACGTGTCGGGCTGAAAGCGCGTATCCGGATTGAACAGCGCCGACCAGAAACCCATCGCCCAGCGCTGGTTGAATGGAAACGTCAGCGTATTCTCGGACGCGGCCGCGCGCACCGGCGGCAGGCTGAACAGATAGGCCTTGATCGCCAGCGCGTCGGCGTCGCTTATATAAGTGTAGGACGTGAACGGCATCGCCGGATAAAGCCGTGCGCCATCCCTGCGGATGCCACGGTGCATCGCGGCCAGAAAATCCTGGTCGCTGTAATTGCCGATGCCGGTCTCCTTGTCCGGTGTGATGTTGGTCGAATAAAGCGTGCCGAACGGCAGCTTGAATCCCAGACCGCCGGCATATTCTTTCCCGCCTGCCGTGGTGTGGCAGACCATGCAATCCGCCGCCCGCGCCAAATAAGCGCCGCGCTCCACCACGCTTGCCTGCGCCAGCGCCGCCGGCACGCCGGCGGGATTGGCGCCGCGATAGTCCGCAAGCGCCACTTTCGGACCGTCCGCGAATGCCATTGGACCAGGGCCGCGGACAATCCAAAGCCCGATCGCCACCGCAACCACCACGATCGCGACAACGCTCAGGAGAATGCGACGCGCGGCCGGGCTCATGCTTTTTTCCCTGCTGATATAAGTGCCCGGTCGATCGGCAGCCGCCGCAAGGCCACACCGGTCGCGGCATAGATGGCGTTGCGCAATGCGGGCGGCCCGGCGTTGACGCCGGTCTCGCCGATGCCGCCGGGCGGTTCGCCGCTCTTGACGACATGAACCTCGATCTTCGGCGTCTGGTCGATGCGGAGCATCCGGTAGTCATGGAAGTTGGACTGCTGGACCCGTCCCTTGTCGATGGTGATTTCGCCATAGAGTGCTGCAGTGAGGCCGAAGATCAGCCCGCCCTCGAGCTGCGCCTTGATGGTATCGGGATTGACAGCGATGCCGGTATCCACCACCGAGGTGACGCGACGGAGCTGCACCTCGCCGTGCTCGTCGACTTCAGCCTCGACCACCGTCGCGATGAAGGTTTCGAACGACGGCTGCACGCACACGCCGCGCCCGACGCGCGCCGGCAGCGGCTGACCCCAATTGGATTTTTCCGCCGCGAGATTGAGGGCTGCCAGCAGACGCGGCTTTTTCCCGAGCATCGAGCGGCGGAACTCCACCGGGTCCTTGCCCGCCTTGCGGGCAAGCTCGTCCATGAAACATTCGACGGCGAACACGTTGTTGTTGGGGCCGACGCCGCGCCAGAATCCGGTCGGCACCGCGGGCGGTTCGGCGCGCACATATTCGACATGAAAATTGGGAATGTCGTAGGGCATGTCGGCGCCGGCATCGATGGCGTCGATGTCGATGCCTTTCTGGAAGGCCGGCGGCAGCCAGCGCGCCAGGATCGCCGAACCGGTGACCCGATATTTCCAGCCGACGATCTTGCCGTCGGACAAAGTCGCGGCAATCGTGTCGCGGTACACCGGGCGATAGACATCGTGCTGGATGTCCTCTTCGCGAGTCCACACCACCTTGACCGGTCCGTCGACCTGCTTGGCGACGCGGACCGCCGCAACCACCATGTCCGGCTCGAGCTTGCGGCCGAAGCCGCCGCCGAGCAGATGATTGTTGACGATCACTTTCTCGACCGCGAGTCCGGCCGCTTTCGCCGCCTCCGCCTGCACCCGGCTTACGATCTGCGTGCCGGTCCAGATTTCACAGGAGTCGGGCTTGAAATGAACCGTGGCGTTTAACGGCTCCATCGTGGCATGGGCGAGAAACGGAAGCTCGAATGCGGCTTCGAGTTTTTCGCCGGTAGCTAACCCCTTGGCGATGTCGCCAATGGATTTGGCGACCGCGCCGTCCTTCTCGCTGGCCGTGCGCAGATCCTGCCAGATGTCCTTTGAGCTGATGCGCGCGTTCGGACCTTCATTCCAGGTCACCTTGAGAGCATCGAGCCCCTTCTTGGCCGCCCACATGTGATCGCCGACCACGGCGACCATATCGTCGAGCACGACAATCTGCTGCACGCCCGGGATTTTCCTGGCGGCGCTGTCATCGACCTTGTCAACTTTGCCGCCGAATACCGGGCAGGCCGCGACGGTCGCGAACTTCATGCCGGGAAGCATCGCGTCGATGCCGTAGACGGCTTTGCCGTTGACCTTGTCCGGCGTGTCGAAGCGCTTCAGCGGCGTGCCGATCAGCGTGAAATCCTTGGGATCCTTCAGCGCGACTTCCTTTGGCGGCGTCTGGCTGCCGGCGGCGGCCGCCAGTGCGCCATAGGAAAGTTTGCGCCCGCTCTCCTTGTGCGTGACCTCGCCATTCGCGGTCGTGCAGCTTGCGGGCTCGACCTGCCATTGCTGGGCGGCGGCCTGCACCAGCATGGCGCGCGCGCCGGCACCCGCATTGCGCAGCGGCTTCCAGAACGCCCGGATCGAGTTGGAATTGCCGGTAACCTGAAGACCGAAAGTCGGATTGCCGTAAAGTTTGTCGTTCGGCGGCGCGTGCTGCAACGTGACCTGCTTAAGATCGGCGTCGAGTTCTTCGGCCAATATCATCGCAATCGACGTGTAGACGCCCTGTCCCATCTCGACCTGCGGCATCACCAGCGTGGTATGGCCTGTGACGTCGATGCGAATGAAGGCGTTGGGCGCGAACTTGCCGTCGGTCACATCGGGCGGCTGCACCGGCTCGTTGACCGCCGCCCGAACCGGCAGATGGAATGCGAGCAGAAACCCGCCCGCCAAACCGGCCGTCAGCAGCGCGCGGCGCGAAACTCGATCGGCAATATTTTCTGCAACTGTCATGGCGCGCTCTCCTACGACTGGCGTCCGGACGCAGCCTGCTTGATCGCCGCGCGAATGCGCACGTAGGTGCCGCAGCGGCAGATATTTCCCGCCATCGCGGCGTCGATGTCGGAATCATCCGGATTGGGCGTCGCCGCGAGCAGGGCCGCGGCCGACATGATCTGGCCCGATTGGCAATAGCCGCACTGGATCACTTCAAGGTCGAGCCAGGCTTTTTGCACCTTGGCGCCGGCAGGCGAAGCGCCGATGCCTAATGCCGCAACCGAATTTCGTTCCGGTCATGCCGAGCACGTCACGCAGCACCCAGAGCAGCGGCATCTCGGCCGGCGCGTCGAACGATTTCGATTCGCCATTGATTGTCAGGGTTGTCGCCACCAGAATTCTCCAATTTCGCAGCCGGCGAGACGAGGCTCGCTAACCAGCTAGTTCGTCCTCGCCCGACTGCCCCGGCTTCGATTGGTTGCGAGACGGCCACATCGATTCTAGACGACTATGGCCGCAGCCAGGTCGTCTGCGATGGCACAACGTAAGCTGGGGGCGAGACATGACATATCAACGTTGCAGACAACCGCGCTGGCGCCGTTCACTGCATCGTGACAATGATCAGCCGTCACATCTTTCAGAACGGCGGGGATTTTTCCAGAACGCACGTTTTCAGCATCGACGGGATGCCCGCGGTTGATCTCGATCGAGAACCGCCCGCTTCATCCGCCAGAGCGGTTCGAGAACACCCGGCTGGCCAGCACGTCCGACGCCTCCAGCGACATGATATCCTCGGCGGTGAGCACGCGATCGAGATCGGCGACCAGACGGTTGGCCTGGCGCAGCCGCATGCGGTCAAGCGCATTTCGGATCGAGCGTGCGTTGGAAAACAGCGGCTGGGTCTTGCGCAAGCCGATGTAACGGACGAAGGCCTGGCGCGCGTCGGCGCTGAACCGGTAATTCATCTCGCGCAGCATCAATTCCGAAATGGCCAACAACTCGTCGTCGGAATAATCCGGAAAGTCGATGTGGTGGGCGATGCGGGAGCGGAATCCGGGATTGCTGGCGAAGAACTTGTCCATCCGGTCGCCGTAGCCGGCAAGAATCACCACCAGATCCTCGCGTTGCGATTCCATCACCTGCAGCAGGATCTCGATCGCTTCCTGCCCGTAGTCGCGTTCGTTGTCGGGGCGGTGCAGGTAGTAGGCCTCGTCGATAAACAGCACGCCGCCCATCGCCTTTTTCAGGATTTCCTTGGTCTTCGGCGCGGTGTGGCCGATATACTGCCCCACCAGCTCATCGCGGGTGACCGACACCACCTGGCCGCGGCGCACGAAACCGAGCTTGTGAAGGATGCTGGCGATCCGCAGCGCCACCGTGGTCTTGCCGGTGCCGGGATTGCCGGTAAACGACATGTGCAAGGTCGGCACTTCCGACGTCAGATTCATGCGCTTGCGGATGCGCTCGATCAGCAGCAGCGACGCGATCTCGCGAATGCGCGTCTTCACCGGCTTCAGCCCGATCAGTTCGCGGTCGAGCTGATCGAGCACCTCGCCGATGCCGACCTCAGCAAATTCGCGGCGCAGGTCGACCCGCTCAACCGGCGGCGTTTCGTCTGCCTTCAGCGGAACCGGCGCTGAACTTGATTGCGAATTCATTTATCACCGTAGCGCACGCCCTCGGGACGATCGACGGCATAGGATTTCGTGGTGTAGCGGATGTTGCGGCCGTTCACTTCGTGCCGTTCAAGACGGAAACCGGGCTCCTGTTTCGGCCGGTTGACGATGAACGACAGCCGCACCGATTCCCAGCCGTGGCTGGAATCGAACGCCGACATCCGGATGTAGCGGTCGCCGTACACCTTGCGGCATTCTTTCAGCTCCATCAACACGCCCGCGGCATCACGAAGATCGAACATCGGCAGTCCCCACATCTCCCAGAAATTATTGCGGGGATGCGGATCGTCGGTGAATTCGATGTTCACCGCCCAGCCCTTGCCGAGACAATATTGGACCTGCCGGGAGATCTGTTCATCGGTGAGATCGGGCAGGAATGAAAAGCAGCCTTGAGTGACGCGCATGATCCTGATCCTTACATCGAGACGCTGGGAGTGGGAGCGTAGTCCGGCATGTCGGTGGATTCGTAGTTGAAGGTGACGTCCTTCCAGACCTCCAGCGCGGCTTTCAGCGGTGTGCAGGTGGCCGCCGCCCTGGCGAGAATTTCCGGCCCTTCGTGCAGATAGTCGCGGCCCTCGTTGCGCGCGAGGATCATCGCTTCCAGCGCCACGCGGTTCGCGGTCGCACCGGCCTGAATACCCATCGGGTGGCCGATGGTGCCGCCACCGAACTGCAGCACCACGTCTTCTCCCAAATGGTCGAGCAGTTGATGCATCTGGCCGGCATGAATGCCACCCGAGGCCACCGGCATCAGCTTGTTGAGGCTGGCCCAGTTCTGATCGAAAAACACGCCGTGTTCCAGTCTTGCCGGATTGAAGTCTTCGCGGCAGATGTCGTAATAGCCGCGCGTCGTGGCCGGATCGCCCTCAAGCTTGCCGACCACCGTGCCGGCATGGATGTGATCCACTCCCGCAAGCCGCATCCATTTCGCAATCACGCGGAACGAGACGCCGTGGTTGCGTTGCCGCGTATAGGTCGAATGCCCTGCCCGATGCAGATGCAGGATCATGT
>WNFP01006779.1_pt1 | contig 11767 bp, 11 predicted proteins | sample 5400201 | NCBI WGS metagenome assembly WNFP01 (sample SAMN13153355, study PRJNA577476) | soil metagenome | isolation source: 115 cm saprolite under Madrone tree | place: USA:California | collected 2016-06-14
AACCCCATCGCGATACAATTCCTGCCAAATCACTCGATATTTTCTTGCTGTCCTCTCAGTGGGCGAAAGGCGCTTTCGATGATCATCGACAATCCACTCACGACGACGTTCGGGAACTGATGGTTCCGCTTCGCCGCCCATTGGGGCGGGTCTTGGAACAGTTGGAGGAGCGCAATTTTCCACGACGTACACGTGTCGATTGCATTGAGAAAGAATTTTCGGTTACTTTGCCACAACTTTGCCAGAACTATATGACACTATGTGTTCGAATCGGTAAAATCGACCGGCTGAGACCGCCGTTAAACGCTTGAGTAGATACCAATAGCGACCGATAGTGACACATAGTCCCGCTATGGCATGAGGACTGAAAATCCTCGTGTCGATAGTTCGATCCTGGCCTGCTCATATTCGAAGCTCCCTTAGGCTCTCCGCACCCGTTCGAAGCGCCGCAAGGCACGAGCTGTCCCTACAGCGCCATGGCGGCCACCTGCTTTTTTCCTCCCCTATTTCGCCCGATGGCTTATAGATTCAGTCAACAGGAGGAAACCTGGCCAAAAGCGTTGACCGGCGTAGTCTAGGCGCAGTTCCAGAAATCACGATTTCTTTGTATCACGAGGGATAAATCGCAAGGCTACGCCGTTGTTGCACCAGCGCTTTCCAGTGGGTGGCGGGCCATCGTCAAAAACGTGGCCGTGGTGGCCGCCGCAACGAATACAATGATACTCGCTGCGCGGTAGGATCAACTTGTAATCGGTCTTGTTGTCGAATACGCCTGGAATCGTGGTGAAGAAACTCGGCCAACCGGTGCCACTCTCGTATTTCATATCGGAGGTAAACAGGGCCAGGTTGCAGCCGACGCAAACGAATATACCGGGCCGCTTTTCATTGTTCAGAGGACTCGTGCCGGGGGGCTCGGTACCTTCCTCGCGCAGCACGTTGAATTGCGTCGGGTCCAGACGCTTGCGCCATTCTTCTTTCGACAGCTTGAGCGGCTCCGAGGGTAAGGGCAACTTGGTACCTTCGGCTAAAAGGGCCTTCCAGTTTTTCTGCAAATTCTCGATGTCCTTCATGGAGGTGGGCTGCGCGGCGTTCACACGCCCCTTCAATGCCGTCCAGATACCTGCGGCCAAAAAAAACTTCAACGATTCACGTCGTGTCATAGCGCTCTCCTTGCATTAACCACAGGTTCGGAGGATCTCATCTGACCGGTATTGAAGCAACAGATTCAACTGTCCATCCAATCACATCGAGCCTCCGGGCAAAGTGAGCGAGGGGCGCGGTATCCGGCAGCTTGATGCCCACTGGCAGGGTCATCGTATTGACGCGCAATTCTACTTCGGCCGGTTGCAGAGGCCACGGCGCGTGATGAATGTCTGCGTAGCCCAAGCGGCCGCTGCGATCTACCGTGTAAAGACAATATCGATCCGTAAACCAACGGTCGAGCGTCTCCGGAGCGGAACGATAGACTTCTCCTGTGGGTTTGTAAGACGCGTCAAATTCCGCCCCGGTGCTTCTCCTATCGCTACGGATGCTGCGATAGTGAATAGTTTCTCGCTCTGGCTGCAAAGTCATTCGGGCATCATAGTAAGGCAAACCATACAAGGCTCGAGCGGTTCTAACCGCCAGCCGATTTGCCGCGTCAAGGCTGAAAAACCAGACGCCGCTTCGGCCCGGACTCCACACGTAGGTGCGAACGTTCAACTCCTGGAAGGCCAGCCCCGCAAAGCGAGGGAAACCGTGCGGGCGGACGCCGCTCATGCGGAAAGGGACGACGCCGATCCAAGCGGAGCCATCGAAAGTATCGAGCTCCAGACCCGGGGGAATGAGTGGTCGAATCAAGTCAGGAACGACCGGCCAATGCAGAAACAGCAGATCGTGCCAACGCATGGCCATAACCCAGGGTCTGGATGGAAGCGGCCAAGGCCTGTGGTCGGTTTTACTTAATAATTTTTCTTCCACTTCTATAAAACAGATTACTAAAAATAGTATGCTTTTGGAACGCGGGACGCTCCATCTCTGAGAGATGCATCACAGCGACTTTCATGTGCCGCGCGAAAGTTTGAACAGGAAGCACATCCTTGGATCTCGTGCTAATTGATTTCACCGCTAGATTCGAGCAGCCGCTTCAACCGTTGTAACGCTTCAACGGAGTCCGCCTTCATGCGCGAACGGATGATCAACCAATCCAAGAGCGCCAGCAACGTGTTCGGCACCGTATAGACAAGCTCGCGTTCGAAATTTGTACCGGCGGGATGCCGAGTCAGCGTATAGGTAATCGTTGCGTGGCCGCCGTCCTTCCCGGTTCCGTCGATGACCCATCGATGAGGCGCGCTCCGTTCCCGCACCAACCAGGTGACCTGTCCGTGATGACCCGCGACGGAAATGTTTTCCGTAACCTCTTCGCCCGGGAGCAAGGAATGATCGGCGTTCCAGCCGACACTCACCGAAGCCGGATGCCACTGCGGCCAGTTTCTCGGCGTCGTGATGAAATCGAAAACCTGTTCGATGGGTTGGCGTATTTGGATGCTATTGCAAATGCGCGTCATCTACCCGTTTTTCCGATCAGAGTCCGTCATTCCCGAATGTATGTATCGGGAATCCAGGCGAGACCGAAACTAGACCCCGATTAAAACATTCGGGGGTGACGCGTTGGGGAAATTCTCATCGCTGTATGTTCTTGGTGCGGAATAATTCACCTCCCTATATTTATATTTCTAGCAGCGAATACGCACGGCGAGCCAGATGGTCTCCGGACCCGTTTGCTGAACTCGATGTTTCACGTGGCGCGCAATCGTCACATGATCGCCCTCTTTCATCTGCACGAGCTCTCCCCCCTCAACCTCCAGGGTTGCTTCCCCGCGCACCACCATGACCCATTCGTCTTCATCTTGATCGTACCAGAAGCCCGGCGGGCTGCTGTGAGATTGCGAAACGATGCGCTCGATCTTGATCGAGGGCTTTTCGAACAGGCTCAGCGATTGCTCCGATTCGTAAAGCTCCGGCAGATTCGCAAATAAATTGTCAACCCGAATTGTCATTTTATTCCTCTGCGCATTACGTTTCTTTTGTGATTTTCGGTAGGGAGTACAAAGCCATTCCTTCTGGGAGCAGCTTATGTACATGACACGATGGACTACAACAGTTGACATCTCCGGCCATTATTGAATACTTGGCCCCATGAACTCAAAGTATTTTTCTGTCAAGCAGGCTTATTCACTGCCGGTGGGAACCGACGTCACCTTGCGCGGTTGGGTGCGCTCGCGCCGGGATTCTAAGGGCGTGACTTTTGTAGAATTGAATGACGGCTCGCGATTCAAGAGCATGCAGTTGGTGGTTGATAGCGGCATCGTTCCCGAAGAGACGCTCAAACAAGTGACCACGGGCAGCAGTATCGCCGCGTCGGGAGCCCTGGTCGAGTCTCCGGCGAAGGGGCAAGCTGTTGAGTTGAAGGTCTCCGAGATTTCCGTCTACGGCACGGCGGACCCTGTCACCTATCCTCTGCAAAAGAAGGGACACACCTTGGAGTTTCTCCGCGATATCGGCCACCTTCGTGTCCGCAGCAACACCTTCGGCGCGGCTTTTCGCGTGCGCAACGCTTTGACCCACGCGATCCATACCTTTTTCCAAGAGCGAGATTTCATTTATGTCCAAACGCCTATCATCACGACATCCGACTGCGAAGGCGCGGGCCAGATGTTCAATGTGACTTCTCTAAACCTTCGCAATGTACCGCACACTGCGGAAGGGAATGTCGACTGGCAGCAGGATTTTTTTAGTCGACCCGCGTACCTGACCGTGAGCGGCCAGTTGGAAGGCGAAATTTTTGCGTTAGCCTTCTCAAAGGTCTACACGTTCGGTCCCACGTTTCGGGCGGAGAATAGCAATACGCCCCGCCATCTGGCCGAGTTCTGGATGATCGAACCGGAGATGGCTTTCTACGAGCTGGAAGACAACATGGCCTTGGCAGAGGAGTTCTTGAAGTTCATCATTCGCTATGTGCTCGAACACTGCCGCGAAGATCTAGAGTTCTTTAATGAGCGCATCGAAAAAACCGTACTCACCACGCTAGAGCATGTCGCGGAATCAAAATTCGGCCACATTACCTACACCGACGCGATTCAAGAGCTCAAGAAGTCCGGAAAAACTTGGGAGTTTCCCGTGGAATGGGGCGTTGATTTGCAAACCGAGCACGAGCGATTTCTCTCAGAAGAACTTTTCAAAAAACCGGTGATCGTTACGGACTACCCGAAGGACATCAAAGCTTTCTACATGCGCGTCAACGACGACAACAAAACCGTGCGGGCGATGGACGTCTTGGTTCCCAGGGTCGGCGAGATCATCGGCGGTAGCCAGCGCGAAGACCGCCACGACGTGCTCCTGCAACGGCTCCGTGACAGCGGATTAGATGAAAAAGCTTATTGGTGGTATTTCGACCTGCGCCGGTACGGCTCCGTCCCCCACTCCGGTTTTGGCCTTGGGTTGGAAAGAATGATGATGTATCTCACCGGCCTCAAAAATATCCGTGACGTGATTCCCTTCCCCCGCACGCCGGGAAACGCGGACTTTTAGAAGCCTGCAAACAAAGTTTTTCAGTAACCTGGTAGTCTAAAGCGCGGGAAGAAAAAATAGCGCCCTGGCCGTCCTCCCATATTGAGCTCACCTCGAGCGACTCATCTCAAAATACAACCACGCATGGCCTTTTCACTTAAGTCTAGTCACACCGCTCGCGGACTCGTCACACTTTACACCAGCACCCTGTTGGCAGGAATGTGGTCGATGATTGTTCCCGCCCTCCCGGTATTGGCAAAATCGTTTGGCATCTCCGCCGGCACCGCCGCGCAAATCATTACGGCATTGGCGCTGGGGCGATTTGCCGGCTTGCCCGTCAGCGGCGTGGTCCTCGATCGCCTGGGCACGCGCTCCGCGCTGATAGCGGGCCCAGCATTAAGTTGCATCGCGGGGCTATTGGCCGCCGGTATGCCCTGGTTCAGCTTGATCCTGGCGTTGGTCTTCTTGATCGGGGTCGCAGAGAGTGTCTGGGTCATCGCGCGGGAGGTGGCCGGCATTGATCTCGCTCGCCCGGACCAACGCGGCAGAGTCCTCAGCGGTTTTCATGGCGTTAACTACTTGGGATTCGCCTTGGGTCCCCTGTTCGGCGGTATGCTCGCCGAAACCGCGGGCTTCAGAGCCACATTCGTCGCCTATGCGGTATGCGCGGCGCTATCCGTGCTGATTGGGCTTTCGGTTCAGAACTCGCGGTCCTCCTACGAGTCTCACTCCACACTGAAACCCATAAAGGGCTGGGGGCTTTCGTCGGCACTCGACCGGCTGCGCAGCTTGAGAGATCTTTTTCATCAGATTCAACCAGACCTGCGGGCTACCTATGCAGTGTTGGTGTTTGCCACGTTCACCAGTTTCGTTCACCGGGTCACAACCCAAAGTATCGTACCGCTCTATGCTAGTTCTGAGCTCAATCTGACGCCCAAAGAAGTGGGTCTCTTGTTTTCGATTTCCGGCTTCACTGTTTTCGCCATGATCCTGCCCGCCGGCTTTGTCATCGACAAGGTTGGAAGAAAATGGGCAACGGTGCCGAGCACCGGAATTCCTGCTTTGGCTTTTTTGCTCATTCCTTTTTCCGAGAATTTCCTTCAGCTCGCCGTGCTGCTTGCTTTCCTCGGCATTTCCAACGGACTCTCGCTGGGCTCGCTGGCAACATCGACTTTTGATGTCGTGCCGGCAAACGCCCGCGGACGGCTGCAAGCCGCGCGGCGCACGATGGCCGAAATCGGCGGTGTCGGCGCGCCTCTAATCGGCGGTATTCTTGCCGATCGTTTCGGTCCTGGCGTGCCATTTCTCGCCTACGCCCCGCTCCTCGTGTTATCCGCAGTTCTTCTCGCCGCCGTGGGTCGCGAAACCTTGCAGAGATAACACGGTGGTGTTCATTCCGCACGGCCGCGGGCTGGACAGCTGATTAGATTTCCAATAATTTTGGTCTATAATGCCTTTTTTCGCTGACAGTGACTGACATGGAATACAGAACCGACGATTTACGAATTAGAGAGATCAAAGAACTCTTAACCCCGTCGGAAGTTTTGCGCGATTTTCCCATCACGCGGAACGCAGCAAAGACGGTGTACGAAACGCGACAGGCGATTCACCGGATTCTGCACGGCGCCGATGATCGCCTGCTCGTTGTTATGGGTCCCTGTTCGATTCATGACGTGAGGGCGGCCAAAGAGTATGCCGGCAAACTCCAGGACGCAAAGGACAGACTATCCGCGGACCTGTTGGTGGTCATGCGTGTCTATTTTGAAAAGCCGCGCACGACGGTGGGATGGAAGGGGCTGATCAACGATCCCAAACTTGACGGCAGCTTCCATATTAACGAAGGGTTGCAACTCGCGCGTCATCTGCTGCTCGAGCTTAACGAAAGCGGCATGGCGGCGGGCTCCGAATTCCTCGACATGATTACACCGCAGTATCTCGCCGACCTCGTCTCCTGGGGCGCCATTGGCGCGCGCACGACGGAGAGTCAAGTCCATCGGGAACTCGCTTCCGGATTATCATGCCCAGTTGGATTCAAAAACGGCACGGACGGCAACGTCAGAATTGCGGTCGAGGCCATCCGTGCGGCTCAGGCACCGCATCATTTCCTGTCAGTAACAAAGGATGGCCATTCAGCCATCGTGTCGACCACCGGGAACGAGGATTGTCATGTGATCTTGCGCGGCGGCAAGCAACCAAACTATGACGCGATTACGGTGAACTCAGCGGCCAAGACTCTGGCCGAAGCGGGCATCCCGGCGCGCATCATGATCGACTTCAGCCACGGCAACAGCGGCAAGGAACCGCAAAAACAGGTCGCGGTGGGACGTGAGGTTGCAACTCAGATTGCCGATGGCGACGAACGAATTTTTGGCGTCATGGTCGAGAGTCACCTGAAGGCCGGCAGGCAAGACCTTCAGCCCGGCAAGGAATTAGTTTACGGCCTGAGCATCACGGACGCTTGTGTCGGGTGGGACGATAGCCGCGCTTTGCTCGATGCGCTAGCAGACGCGGTCCGCAGGCGACGCCTCAAAGCCGAAGCAGAAGCTGAAGCCGAATGAGGCTATAAAAGCGGTGTGCGCCGGAAGCGGCTATCGGTTGAATCGATAGCCGCCGCGTTATCTTCTTCCACCTCGTCTATCACCGCTGGGCTTGAGCCGATCGTTAAGATTCCTCAGGAACAACATCCAGAGCTGTCTTTTCGTCGCCCCGCAGAACCGTCAACCCGACCTTTACCCCTACCTGCTCTTCCGTCAAGAGCTTGTGAAGATCGTCAATGCTCGCCACGGGATGGTTGCCGCAAGCGACAATGACGTCGCCTTCTCTAAGCCCGGCGCGAGAGGCGGGCTTGTTGGGCTCCAGGGAAACCACCAGCACACCGCTCGCGACTGCGAGGTTGTGCAAAAGCACCTGACGGCGATGGAGGACAACGTTTTGCCCGGCAACACCGATATGTCCGCGCCGAATCTTGCCGTTTCGTATGAGCAGACCGGCGACGTGCTTTGCCGTGTTGATCGCGGTCGCAAAGCACAGGCCCTGGGCCGGTAGGATAACTGCGGTGTTCACGCCGATAACTTCTCCACGCGAACTCACGAGGGGGCCTCCGGAGTTGCCTGGATTGAGCGCCGCGTCCGTTTGGATGACGTCATCGATCAACCGGCCGGATTGCGATCTGAGTGAGCGGCCGAGCGCGCTGACGACTCCGGCGGTTACGGTGCACTGAAAGCCGTAGGGATTGCCGATGGCCACCGCCAATTGGCCCACGCGGATCAATTTCGAGTCGCCAAGCACAGCGGGGATAAGATGATTGCCATTGATGCGAATCACCGCGAGATCGGTGTCCGGATCTTCGCCGACCAAGCGTGCCTCGAAGCTGCGTCCGTCCGAGAGCGTGACCCCGAGCTTGTTCGCCCCATGCACCACGTGGCTGTTAGTTAGAATAAAGCCATCCGGAGTAAACACGAATCCTGAGCCACTGCCGCGCGCCTCCGCAGAAGGGCGTGAAGCTTGCCGACGATCCACGTTATGTCTAACCTCGATATTGACCACGGAGGGACTGACTCGCTCCGCCGCTGCGGTCACCGCCGCCGAATAGGCGTCGAGCAAGCTATCGTCGCTTGACGTGATCGGTTGGGAGCCTGAATTCTCGATATTTTTGTTAAGTACTAGCCGAAGAGCTGGCTTCACTTTAACCTCCTTTACACATTAAGAATCCAAAACAAATTTAAGCACTACATAGAGGGTTGTAAAGTGGCGCCTGCCCCACTCTAGATTCCGATAAAACTGCTTCTACTGCGAGACTTTTTTATCCAGCATGCTCATGAAAGCTCAAAGAGGATCTGGGAAATCAGATGCGTAGTTTCCAATCCGCCTCTTGATATCTCTTATGCAGGTTAACAGAATGGAACTTGTATTTAGATCTGATAACTCGCTATGTCTAGTTGGAAAAATTCTCTGACGGCTTTAGCCCTATCCGCTATCATTCCAGGTGCAGGGCAAATTTATAACCAGGAAATCAAAAAAGGCCTAGTGATTTTTGGCTCCAGTTTGAGCCTCGGATTGCTTACATACTGGATTTCGGGCTTAAACAAATTCAGCACGGCTCTTGCCCTTACTCTGGTATGGATCAGCGCTATGACGGATGCCTACAAAGTTGCGAAGACTAGCGGCGAGCCGTCGGACTTCTATTATCGACGAGCTTATGTCGTTACGATGCTATTGCTCGTCGGTCCTCTCGCATTGCCGTTGCTATGGCAAAGCCCTAATTTTTCAAGGACCGCTCGTTGGACTTGGACAGTGACAGTTATCGTCGCCGCCCTTCTATTCATCGCAACGCCTTATTTACTGAAATGGCTTATTCCCTAAGGTTAATATGATTGAATCTTAATGTGGCGCGGAATTCACCGAATGGCTTCGCGTTATCGGGAGGTTAAGTGGTAACAATACGTCCGGCCTTCTGGTCGGAAGACGGATAAAGAACCTTGGATAGTTCACCGCTCGCAGACAATTTTTCTGCGGCCTCTTGCCACGAAAGCACCGCCTGACCGTCATGGTCCCAATGAGCGTAAGAGGCCTCGTCGCACCAATAAGGCAATTTACGCATCGCGTCGCGGTGAGGCGGGCCGATGCATACCAAATGAATGGGAAAACAAAACGGAGAGATCTCACCCGCAAACGCGTAACCGAAACTACAACCATGGCGGAAGTCGTTGCTCCCTTGAGTTAACTGGCTTTCCTTTTTCTGCGAGCGAATGAGTTAGGGAAACGCGATCACCGGCGCTTGCTGCCGTAACCGAAGGACCAACTGCCGCGTGGGCGCCTGGCGCCAAACGCCGGCGCGGGGTTTTTTTCGAGCATGCGGGTGTATTCGTACGCAAAGCCATCGAGCTTGACGCGGGGAATTTTCTGGCCGATGAAGCGTTCGATGGCGGCGATCTCCTGGACGTCCTCGCCGGTCATGATGGTGAATGCGTCACCCACGTTTTGCGCGCGCCCCGTGCGGCCGATGCGATGAACATAGTCTTCGGGATGATGCGGCACATCGAAATTAATGACGTGACTGATCTGCTCGACGTCAATGCCGCGGGCGGCGATGTCGGTGGCGACCATTACTTCGTAACGGCCGTTGCGGAAGCCGTTGAGTGCTTCCTCGCGTTCGCGTTGAGTGCGGTTGGAGTGAAGCACGGCGACGGCATGGTCTTGCAGACGCAGCTTGCGTGCGACCCGGTCGGCGCCATGTTTGGTGCGGCAGAAGATCAGCACCTGGTCATAATCGGTTCGGCGAAGCAGCTCCTCCAAGAGCGCTTGCTTCTGCTCGCTGGCCACCGGATACAGAGCATGGGTTACCGTCTCAGCAGGCGAACGGCGCTGGCCGATCTCCACGGTTTCAGGGTTGCGTAATGCCCATTTGCACAGTTGCTCAATCTCGGGCGGGATCGTCGCGGAAAAAAGCATGGTTTGGCGCGCTCGCGGACAACGTTCGACGATACGGCGCACATCGGGCAGAAAACCCATGTCGAGCATTCGATCCGCTTCGTCCAGGACGAGAGTCTCGATCTGATTGAGCCGAACCATACCGCGCTTCATTTGATCTAGCAGGCGACCGGGCGTCGCCACGACGATATCCGCGCCCTGACGCAGCGCCTGGTCTTGCCGGCCATAGCCCGTGCCGCCGAAAAGGACCACTGTGCGCAGGTTCGTGAAGCGCCCGTAGTCGTGGATGGCGGTCTCCACCTGTGCCGCAAGCTCGCGTGTCGGTTCTAGAATGAGAGCCCGCAATGAGCCGTGCTGGCCGAGCCGAGAGATGATCGGCAGCGCGAAGGCGGCGGTTTTGCCGGTGCCAGTCTGGGCAGAGCCGATCAGGTCACGCCCCGCCATCACGATCGGGATAGCGCGAATTTGGATCGGTGTAGGGTCCGTGTAGCCGGCAGCGTGGACGCCGTCAAGCGCCTTAGGAGAAAGACCGAGTTTGGAGAATGGCATACTCTCTTCTTATAGGCATGTGGTCGCTGGGTTCACAAGCGCCAGCGAACGAGGTTGTCGCGAAAGGTTTTGCTGGGACAGTGCAACGGCAATGAAGTTTTTCAACTAGCCGCTTCTATCTTGCCAATGGCGTCCGCCAAAAGCCGAAGGGCCTTTTTGTAGTCATAGCGGTGGGGAATGTGAATAAATCCATAGCAAATCGGCAGGTGACGGCGGTTTATGAAATCGAGCATGAGGTACATGGAGTAATTGCAAACATATTCCCCCGCGTTGTTGGAAGATCTCCCTCCGAGAGCCAACTTGAGATTGGTTCTGAGTCTTGGGGGTCCGGCCGGAATAATCGGCTTGGGCTTATCGCTTTTCTCATTTCGCCTTTTGTTCACCGCCCGGCGTTCAATTCGCAAGCTGCGGCCACGGGAGCACTGTCCCAAGCCCAAGATGACATCAGGCTTATGCGCTCTGATGGCGTTGATGAACTGGCTCTTGTGAAATCGCACCGGGAAGACGATCTTTTTGAGGCCGGCTCGCCGAGGAAACTGCCGGAGGATCTTCTCGGTGACGTTATCTTTAAACTGGCGATACGGGCCAAAGCCGTAGATGAGGAGGCGCATTGAAAGATCACTCGATCAGCGACTCGGCATTCTGGGCGTGCAGAAGGCTCATCCGCGCTGTACCAATTTCGAGTTCCGGGTTTCAGGTTTCGGGTTAACGCCGAATAGCTCGGCACTCAAGACTCGAAAGTAACGTGTACGCCTTCGCTCATCGATTCGATCTAGGTCAACTTGGGTAACCCGTTATTTTGAGGTTCGTAACTCCGATCGGCCTTGCGTCTTTGTTGTACGGAATCATCCACGACTTCGTGACCGAGTTGGGTCGTACCGATGGCACGATAGTGTCGCGGATTTTTCTTCGCATATAGCCCCTTGAGAAACTCCATATACGAATCCGTACATGGACCCCGATAGTTTTCGGCGCCTGCGGCCACCGGAGCCAAACCCAACCCCAGTGCGTTTGCCTTGTCTTGCATCCAGCGCAGCGGTAGATCGGAGAGCCGTCGGTCCGTATAACCCCCTCCCACATCACAGTGCGCGCCCATGAACCAGCGTTGCTCCACGGTTTGGCCCGGCTTTGTCGACTTCGGATTCCAAAGGCAAACGTCATAGTCCTGGCGATGCTCATCAATGGCTACGGCGTGGTAGGCGCTTTTCACGATACCGCTCAATTCGGTGTCGTGAAACTC
>WNFP01007748.1_pt1 | contig 11764 bp, 10 predicted proteins | sample 5400201 | NCBI WGS metagenome assembly WNFP01 (sample SAMN13153355, study PRJNA577476) | soil metagenome | isolation source: 115 cm saprolite under Madrone tree | place: USA:California | collected 2016-06-14
CGGCGACGGCGCCGGCGGCGGCGCCGATGAGGAACCACTTGGCAGCGCGGCCGATGCGGCGCCACATGCCGCCGCCGCGAGCAATGCGCAGTGCGTCGTCGCGTTCGCGCGTAAGAGCGATGGTTTTGTTGCGTTCATCAGTGAGGTCGCCTTGGGCTGCAGCGAGTTTGGCTTGGCAGGCTTTGCAGTCGATAGTGAAGTCGTAGAGCGGCTTCAGATCTTCGGCAGGAATGACTGCATTGGCTTTTGGCGTTGGGGAGTTAGGAAGCGCCGGAGCGGATTGCAGAACAATTGGGGATGGCAAGGAGACTTGGCTCGGGAGTTCGCGCACGATTTGCGCGGGCGTTACGATAGTGCGTTTGTCGGCGGCGAGAGTGGCAAGGGTTTGCGCGAGTTGCGCATCGCGGTCGTGTTGGCGCGCGTCGGCGGCAGCGAGAAGCTGTTTCGTCGCGGCAAGTTCTGCTTCGAGCTGCGCACGCTCGCGGCGGTCCGCGCGCCAGGCCTGCACGACGGCAACACCAAGGACGGCCGCCACGAGTAGCGCAACGAGTCGAAACCAAAAGTTTGAGGTCATAAGCAAATCACAAATAATGAGCGCGGCGGGCGATGACTTGAGCGGCGTAAGTCGTGTTGGCGCCGCCGTTCCAGGCGAGCAGCGCGCGCGTGGTGTCGCCGACCATGGCGTCGAATTTCTTGCGCAGAACCTTGCAGCCGACGGCGAGGCCTTGCTCTGGATCGCAGAGGGCGGAAAGAAACAGGGCATCAAAGCCCGCTTCGCGCGCGACCTGCCCCATCACTTGCATCAAGCCCCAGGAAAAGCCGCGGGCGTACGCTTCCGTCGCGGCGATCTTGTTGTTGGTATATAAGGACGCGACGTACTTGCTGAAGAATGCGGGTTCATAGCGCATGGCCCAGGGATTCCAGGCGGATTCCTGCTCGACCACCGCGCAGACGAGCGCGGGGTCGAGCGATTGCGCGACCGCGGCTTTGCGCGCCAGGGTAAGCAGTTGTGATGGGACATTCGAGAACATTATTCCTGCCGGGAATCTTTGCGGCTGCACAGCTGGAATCCCGCCGCTGCGCCATTGGCCAGAGCACGAAGAGAGATTTCTCGCTTCGCTCGAAATGACGGAACAGCGAATACGCCCGGGTGGGAATCTCAATGGCGATTGTGGCTGTGGCCGTTTAAATCCACGAAACGGACCAGCGGCGTATCGTCGAGTTCAATTCCCTGCTGGGCGGCGATTTTTTGCAGCGCGTTGTAAATGTGCGGCAGATGATTCGTGGCGATGTCGCGCACGAACGCGCGCGTGATTTCATCGTTGCGCATGCGGCGGTGCAGCCAGCGGAGGAACAATACAAATTGTATGCCGGCGGAAGCGACGGCGGTTATTACGGCGTACCAGTGGGCGGGCATGGTGGTCCTTGAGAGGCAAAGGAAGTAAATGAGGCAAATGAGGTAAAGGAAGTTAAGGATCGGAAATGGGTCACAGCTTTAACGAATGGCTCGATCGTAGGTCCGCAGCCTCCGAATCCCCTTATCTCCTTTACTTCCTTAACCTCCTTTACGTCACGCTCGCTTTCCTGAGTTGCGGAATTGGATTAGACCTCGACGGGAAGATAAGCGGGAGCAAGCTCCCGCACTCCAAAATTAGAAAAAGGCGCCGGGGAGGGCGCCGAGCGCGGAGCCCAGGCCGGATCCGAGTGCGGAGAAGAAGCCCCCGCCGCTGCCGCGCGACGCGTTGGCGCGCGCGTTGAGGAGTTCCGCGGGAATGCCAAGCGTGCGGCCGAGGAGATTGGAGTCAATGCCGAACAGGCCGGAGAGGCCTTGCAGCGCGGCCATTTGGCGCTGGAACGCGGTGTTGGTGAAGGCGAGCTGATTCTGCTGCGCCTGGCCGGCCTCCGCAATTCCCTTCTGGCGCGCGAGTTCGTCGGTGAGTTCGCCAAAGCCGGCGGAGTTGCGCGTGCGCGCGAGGCGGTTCTGCGCGGATTGCTGGAGCGAATCGAAGGCGCTGGAGAGCGCGCCCTGCGATTGGCCGGTCACCGCGGCTTTGTCCGCCGGGCTGAGCCCGGGATTGTTGAGGATGCTCTGATACTGAGGCAGAAGCGTGTTTCCGATCTGCTGTTGCTGGCCGAAGAATTGCTGGTTGAGTGCGTCGATATTGGCGCGCTCCTGATCGGTAAGCTGGCGTGTTTGACCTTGTGCACCGCGTCCCATGGGAAACCTCCGGAGAGATAGGAAGTAAATGAGGTTAAGGAGATAAAGGAGGCAAAGGAAAAGATCTCAACGCGCATGCCGCCGATTCGTGCGTACCACGCTGTTCTAAATCCCTAAATTCCTAAATTCCTTTACCTCATTAATTTCCTTTACTTCGCTGGTGATAATTTTTTGCAGTAGGGCGTCCAGGCGTCGTCGCGGAGCCAGCCTAGGCGCGCGAGGCGTTTGCCGAATTTTTGCGCGATGGGCGGCGGAAGCCAGGCGTGGACGTCTTCGAGGCCACGGTGCCAAGCGTCGCGTTCGGCGGCGGTGTGGAGCGCGAGGAGCCATTGCCAGCGTTCGCGCGGCGTTCCGGCGCGCGGGTCGAGCAACAAGTAGGCTTCCGCGGTTAATCGCAGGAATGCGGAACGGATCCCGCCCTAAAGGGCGGCGCTACATTTTCGTCGAGCAGCACCAGCTTGGTGACGAAGAGCGGGTTGCGCAAATCCGGAAGCGCGTAATCGAAGCATTGCGCGGCGTGGATGGCGCGCAGCGCAGCCAAGTCGCTTTCCTGATACTCGCGGATTTGCATAAAACGATGAGTCGACCACAGGTTCGGATTTAGAGCGCGGGAGCTTGTGTCCGCTTTCACCGTGCGCGGTGCGAATCGGTGGAGCGATTTGCAGCCGCAGAGAAAAGAGTTGGTCACTCCGAACTTGGGACCGCGACCGTAAGAAAAGCGGCGGCGAGCCGCCGCACTCCAAAGTTGTGCCGGGCTAAAGCCCGGCACCTACAGAACCGTTTGACGGACGATGCGCGAGCCGGGATGGATGCCGAAGCCGTTGCCGCCGCGAGGGACACTGTTGGGAAAGACACCGCTTCCGCTGGAAGGCAGAGGCGTGGGGCCGGTCGCACCACCGCCAGCGACGGCGATCGGCGGTGCGCCGAATGCGACCGGCGCTGAAGGCAGCGAGCCGATGTATTGCGAATAGGCTCGCCAATAGAGCGTCTGATTGCCAAGCTGCACGTACAAGTTTCGCGAGGCGCCCATGAAATAGACACGCGGCGCGCCGAACGCCGGAGTGGTGTCCGACTCCGCAAAATAGAATAGCCCGGGGCGCGCGGCCGACGGATCGGTGATGGAAATGTCGAACCAGCCGTTCGTGGCCTGCACGGAGACTGAGGCGATCGGAGACGGAGCTGGCGCCGGCGTGCTGGGGTCCACACCGGCACGCTGGCTGGTGGCGTTCACCGACGCGACGATCTTCACCAGTGTTTCGTAGAGGTACGGATCGCGATCCTTCAGCGGCGCGAGTTGTGCGACCGTAAGCATGGCCGTGGTCTGTGTTAACGCTCGCTTTAGTTACATAACGTGATATAGTGCGCGCTGTGGAGCAATCTTGGGACGCACTCACCCGAGGTGCTGGAGCCCTATTCGAGCTGCATTGCGGAAGAGGCCCCGTAGCTCAGATGGATAGAGCACCAGGTTCGCACCTCGGAGGTCGTGGGTTCGACTCCCACCGGGGCCACCACACTGATTGAGGCCTCATCCGCATATCAAGGCAATTAACGCATTGTTGTTCGCTGGACGAACTATTGACAGGATGACGTTGATGCGCAATAGTTTAGGTGTGCGAACCTGGTGCTCTGGCCTTCGAGCTAGAGTAAGGTATTCAAAGGGCAGCCTTACGTGGCTGCCCTTTGTGTTTTCAACATGTCGTTGCGCAGAAAACGTACGCTGGCTGCGCGAGGATTGATATGACATCGCTTCTTCCAATTCTTCCAGTTCTGATGCTCGCCCTGTTTTGTGCGATCGCCGGGTTTTTGTCTTTGCGGGCGATCGACCGCTCGCTAGCCAACGCCCCAGACTCTAAGCACCTTAGTGAGTCTCAGACAAGTACGGACTCCAATATTCGTCTGTCCCATTAAACCAAATCTTGGGCTAATTAACTCCGCGGACGGGGGCCCAGGGGTCGACGCGGACCGAGGGCGTGAATTTCTGCAGACGGAACCAGGCGCCGGGTTGGTTGGTGCTAACCTGAAACGCCACGCGTTCGCCGAGGACATTGATGGGCAGCTCGAGGTCCTTAAGGGAGGGCGAGCTGAGCGGGAGCGGCTGTTGCGTTTGCGGCGCGCTCGCGGAATCGGTGAAGCTGGTCAGCGACAAGTTCCCGGCCCCTTCGACAAACATCGTGAGATAGCTGAATAGTTTGCGGTGCGCGCCGAGGCTGAGCGCTTGTTCGACGGCGCGTTCCGGAAAATAGTGCGTGGTGTAGTAGCTGGGAATGGCGGTGCCGTCGTCGGAGAGCTGCGTGTCCTTCAATTGATAGACCTTGCCAGTAGCGCCGCCTCCGCCGACGCCGGGCGTTCCGCCGCCGAGCGCAACGGTGGCCGTGCCGTCGGTGCGTTCGATGAGCGCGCAGGCGTTTGCGGCGATGGTCCACGGGGACCACTTGCGCGTTTTGTCGGTGGCGGTTTTCCGGCCGGTGTAGGTGATATTGATCGGCGGGCGCGAAGCGATCAGGTCGGCGTCGTCCAAGTCGCGATAATCGAGCATGAGAATCTTGTTCGGTGAAGTCGCGCTGGCGAGCGGCACGCCGACGAAAATGCGGCGTTCTTTCGTATCCACAGTGACCCACAAAGTGTGGCCGTACTGCCAGTTGATCTGGTTCCAGGTGGGCTGGATTTCCTGGGAAATTTTGATGGGCTCGCCGCCGCTAAAAATGTAAAGCCCAGTGCGGTGCGCAATGACCACCCAATCTTCGCCGATGCCGACGCCGCGGACGGAGGGCGTACCGACTTTGCGCGAAACTTCGGCGACAGCCCAGAGCGAAGGCTCGTTGGTGCCGTCGTCCTGCGTGACGTGGAGCGAATGCTCTTTCACGAAGTAGAGCCTTTCGCGCAGCTTGAAGGCCGCGCGGATGGCCTGGCCATTGTTCTCGGCGACGCTGAGCAGGCCATTGATGCCGTCGTAGCTTTCCGGGTCTTCGACGCGGCTGGCGCGCACCAACGAAGTGTTCACCGGCTGCAGGGTGGGAAAAATCTCGATAGCGTCAATGTAGAACTGGCCGTTCTGGTTCGGCGTACCGTCGACGTAGACGCGCAGGAGCAGATCGCTCGGAATGGTGGCGAGCGGGGCGGTCAATTGCGCGGTGTATTCGACGTAGCTGGTGGTGAGCTGCGTGGCGGTAAGCTGCAGGCCTGTGGTATTGATGCCGCCGCTGGCGCTGAAAAGATGAATGTGCAGCGTGCCTTGCGAAAGCGTGACGTTTCGCGCGCAGCGGGCGCGCACGGTGTAATCCGTGTTGGCCTGGATGAGCGGCGCGCCGAGCGAATCGTTCACCGCGGCTTGCGTCATCAGGCCGCGTGTCGGCACGGTGCCGTTGCCAACGATGGAATAGGCCGCGCCCCACACGACGAAGGTTTCCTCTTCGGTGCCGCCTGCGGCGAAGACCGAATCGGGCGTCCAGCCCAAAGGATAGTGCGGGAAGGCAGGGCCAGTGAAGCCGCCATCGAAGCCGAGATTCACGAAGTTGTTCAACTTGTTGCGCTCGCCCCACCAGAAGAGGCGCTGGGCGTAGTCGAGCACGCCGGCGCAATCGCCGAGCTCAATGAGTTTGAAAAGATTGTCGATGTTGGTGCCGGCGAGGAGGATGGCGTCGGAGAAATCCACGACGAGGGACGTAGTGGTGTTATCGGCGATGACCATGTTTCCGCTGAACAGCGTCGAGCCGCTGCCGGTGTAGAAAAAACTCGCGCCGCCCGCGCCGGTAAAGCACAGAATTCTGCCGACCACGTTCGATGGCCCGGTGGGAATGTTGTTGACCACGGCGCGCTTGCCGCCGCTGGCGGTCCAACTGGTTGCCGGACTTGGTTTCGTGAGATAGCCCTGGCGCGTTTTGAAAATCACGCAGACTTGGTGCACGCCGGGCGAAACGCTTCCGGCCGCCGCGGCGGTTCCACTGCCGGAAGCTGCGAGGCCGCCGGTCGCGGCGGTGAATGTGAAGTGCGTGGAATCGGGCACAGTTGTGATTGCGAATGTGCCGTTGTAGCCGGCTATGCCGATGCCGCTGGTGGTCACGAGCTGGCCGACGACAAATCCGTGGGCCGCGGTGGTCTGGATCGTCGCGGTTGCGGAAGCCGCCGTGCCTCCACCCGAAGCGCCCAGTCCCGAAGCGCCGGCGATGTAGGTAAATTGCTGGGTCGTTGGCGTTGAGACGATGGGAAACGTGCCGTTATATCCCGCAACGCCGACGCCGGCGATGGTCACGGATTGGCCGGCCGAAAGGCCATGCACCGTGGTCGTGTTGATGGTTACCAGAAAACCGTTCTCGGTGGCGCCGGTGGGGCTGGCGGCAATGGTGATGGCAGCGGGCTGCGTGGCGCCGTTGGGGCTGGCGGTGATTGCAACGGTCACGTTTTCATCGATGACCGTTGGTCCGGCGCCGGGGCCGCTTTGGCTAACGCGGTCGAAATTCGTGTCGTCGTACTGGCGCGGGAGGTCGTTGCCGGTTTTTCCGTCGCTGATGGCCAGGTATTCCCTGCCGAAGAGCGTAGTGGAATTGGCGAAGGCGCTGGTTGCAAGACCGCTGGCGATACTCGCGAGCGTGCCGGGAGTTGTTTCTTTGTAGAGCACGCCGTTGGAGTCGAGCGCCATGGTGCGCAGGGTGGCGTTCAGCGTTTCGTAGGTCTTGACGTAGTTGACGGTCGGATTGCCGGCGAGCGGGCCGAAGAGCGCTTGCAAGCCGGGCCGCGTGGCGACGCCGCCGTTGCTGAAGATGACGTCCTGGCAATCAGGCGAGACGCCATGCGGCAAATCGGCTGGAGACATATCTGTCACCAGCCCGCCGAAGATTTCGATGGGCGCGTCAAATGAGCCTGCGGTTGTCATTTCTTGACCAAGTACTAATATCTATGGTAAATAGCCACCGCTCAGGCGTGTTTCGGAGAGTGCTCCCAGTGGGGGTACTGGGCACGCTTGAGACGCGTTGAGGGTTGCTCTGCAGCCCCAGGAGTTCGAGTCTCCCACTCTCCGCACCGGCTCTCAACGCACTATTGATTTGTTGGAGATTTCTGCTAGACTTAAATTGCGTCTCAAGCGTGTCCAGAATTTGAACGAGGGCGAAGAACTCTCTTCGCCCTCGTTCTTTTGTGCTACAGTGCAATTGCTTGTCAGGCGTGTCCAGTACACGTTTTAGGGCGATGAGAAATCATCGCCCTTTTCTTTTGTGGTATCCTGAATTTGCGTCTCAAGCGTGCCCAGTGCACGTTTTTGGGTGGCGAGAAATCGCCGCCCTTTTTATTTTTCCAGCTCCAAATTTTACGATTGCTGCTTCCCTGTTTCACTTCCCTGCTTCGCTGCTTCGAGCGGAATCTCGGGACTTTTCTGGCGTTCTCTGCGCCTCGCGCCGACCAGGCCGTACTGCGCGGCTTTTTCGCGGTCGAGGATGGCGCCGCAGGAGCGGCAGACGGCCACGCCATGTTTGATTTTCTCGGCGCAGACGGGGCACTCCGCCAGCGGTTTGGAATCGTAGAGCCACGGCTTTTCCAGGCCGAGCTGGCGCGCGGCGCGACGCTCGAGGTCGGTGATGAACATGGGATTTTTGGTGCGCTCCCATTCGAGATCGGCGGCGGCGACCAGGCGGCGCTGAAATTCCTCGAGGCGCCGCCGGGCATCGGCAAGCTCCGATTCCGTCGGCTCCGGACCTGCAGCCACAAATACGCCGTGAAAACTTCCTTCGCCGGAATCGCCATTTATTTCGCGAGCGATGTCATCGGCGATTTCGCGGGCGGAGATTTGGATGGGCATGTTGCGCTTGTCGCCCATGTCGATCACGCCGTTGCATCCGCGGATCGGCGTGACCGCGTACGGTTCGCCGGGCTCCGGCGAACGCACCTCCAGCGAACCGAAGTAGGTGCGGTGGCGCGGCGGCCACTTTTCGGTGGAAATGTTGACCAACACAGCCGTGCTCGATTCCGTGCTCATATACGCCTCACTTTTTCTGGAACTATTCAGGCCTACTCTCGTTCAGCTCGGTAGAAGGTGTGCGTAAAACCCAGAATTCCGAAGTGGCACCCATCCTTCAGTTGCTGCGGTCGGAGGGGGATTCGCGGTGACGAGAATCTTGGCCCCCGTGCCTGAAAGCACTCGAAATACGTCTTGTTTTGCTTTCGCGTCTAGCGTCCAAAATGCACTCTCTTCGCCAAGTGGAATTTCCGAGACGATCTTGACACCTGCTAGGCGGGCCCACTGAGACTCGGCGACGCGGGATAAGCCAGCTACCTTGTCGCCAGGCACGATTCCCAAATTTTGTAATTCCTCGGCAACCACCCAATCGACGTTCTCTTGATGAGAAAAGACGGCGATTAGATCAGAGCTACCTGACTTTGCTACCCTCAAGCCAGTAATCGAGAGCGCCGCCAGAACTAGAGCAGTTGCGCCACGGCGGGAGATTCCGGATTTCACGCCCAAGACGCAGGAATATGCTGTGATCCAAAGTAAAAGAATGAATGGCGCAACATATCTTCCCTCAACCAGAACTATAGAGTAGCTAGCACATGCGATCAGGGGAGGGACCCAGAGATAAGCTTGGTCGCGGAGCTGTGTTAGCCATTCGGGGTTATCCCAAATCAAATAGAAGATGGCAAGAAGGCCAACCGCATATTCTATCTGCGACATCAAAAGCTGGAAAAGTGTGCCAGCGGATTGCCTCAGGACAGTCAATAAGCCTCTGATGCTGAAGCGAAACTTCGCTCCCTCCATCCAGTATGAAATGTCATAGGCGGGCGGGTAGGATCCGCCGACCGGTGAACCAAATTCGTACAGTCGTGGTTTGGAGAGCAACTGCCGAACCGGATGTCGCGGAGTTCCGGTCTTGTTTTCCCCTTGCCAGAAAAGAGCCTGGCGCAGCTGATCAACCGTGATGATTGCAGCGATCTTGCCTACGTCTCCAATCGTAACCCGGCGCTTTGCACGCGACAGGGTGGTGATCCAAGGAACGGCGAGCAGAGAGAAGACAATCAAAGCTAGCATGGCATACTTAGTGTTTCGACGAATGTTTTCCGTGGATACCCACGCTGCTGCAACGAAAACAAAACTGATTGGGAAATAAAAAGTCTTGGTTAGGTAGGCGACGCCGAGCGTAAGCCCAAGCGCCGCGAAGAGATGCCAGCCTCCACCCATCGACCAAATTCGGACAATTAAGCCAGCGACGAGGTACGTCAGGACAGCCACCCACATATCTGGCATTGTCAGTGATGCCGACAGGACATAGAGAGACGTTGAAAGAAACAACCCGTATCCCAGCGCCCACCACCCCAATTCGGAAAGTGTTTCGCTTTCGGCGTCCATCCAACCGAACTGCTTCCGCACTCGAAGGAAGCCGCTGAAAAAGAATTCAAATGACCGAAGTGCGAGAAGGAGTGCCAAGAAATTAAGCAGATGCAGAAGCGTGGACTCCCAGTACGGGCTTGGTCTGAATATGATCAGGCAGAGCGCCACCAACCATGAAAAAAGCGGGCTCCAGTAGGCATTGACGGCATGTCCCCAATCGTGCCGCATGTATGCGCTGGCAATGTCCAAGTAACAAGTCCCGTCGGGACTCATTGAGAAACGCGCCGCCCAGACTTGCAAGAATCCTGCGCCGAGTGTGATTATCCAAAAAAACAATCGCAATCGCCGGAGATTCGCTTGTTGTTTGAGTTGATTGATCCAGTACGACGGATTTTCAGGCATCAGATTGTTGATGTTCTGACACTCCTCGGGACGTACCCTATACTGCGACTAACAAGAACGCAAACTTCTGGGACAATATCCGAACTCAAACCCAAGCAAGATGAAACTACCCTGCCTAGTTACTGGGAGAGAATCAAGTTTCAATTTGCCCAACTCTTCCTCCGCTACTGCATGCGGTACTGGACGGTGATGTTGGCGTCGGCGGGCTGGTGGCCGCGAGACGAACCATCTTTCACGACGAGAAAAGGCAAGCGACAATCATCGCCATTGAGCACGACAGGCAACAGGCCGCGGCTCTTGTCGCTGACAATGCCGACCCGAGGAAATCGCGGACATTAAGCCGGGCGAAGATCCTGGCGCTTGTACTTGGCGAACAGGAACGACAGACCGCCGCCGGCGAGCACCGCGAAGAGCGGGTCGAAAAATGGGATGCGCAAGCGCGTGTTCATCACGAAGGGCAGATGCGCCAAGGTAACCACAAGTACGTAGAAGCCCAGCGAGAACGCAAGCGGACGATCTAAATTGAGCAGCCTGCCCCATCCCAGCACGGCCAGAACCAGCACGAACCAGTAACAGACAACAGCAGCACTACGAAGCACGCGCTGCTTCGGCGAGAATGAGGTTGTGTCCAAGAGCTGGTCGGTGCTAAAGAGAAACCGGCTTAGCTTTCCGGCCAAGAGCCGAACAATCTCGCTCCCATCCAATCCTTTCCACGCGTGAATGGCCGCCGCGTGTGCTTGCCGGTCCAACGCGGCCTCGTCCGGATAGAGGAGGCGAGTGGCGCTGTTCGTTTCTATGTCTGTATGGGACCAACCCGTGGCGACGCGAACTCGATCGGGCTGATCGCGCTGGGCACGGCCATCGGGAGACAGCACACCTTGCAGCAGGTTGACGCCGCCCTGGGACGAAAACAGGATTCGGCCCTGAAACGCCCGCGCGTTGCGAAAGATCCAGGGCGCAATCAATAGACCGGCGGCCAGCCAGACGATGAGCACGCTTTTTATGCTCTTCCGATACCGCAAGCATACGGCAGTGCCGACAAAAAGGAGGAGCACGCTATTGAACCGCAAGACTGCGGCAACTCCTGAAGCAAAACCCAGCCAGGGCAGAGCGAGACGGGCACCGTCGAGTGCGGCAACGAGCGAACAAAGGAACAACACAGTGACGCAAGCCGCGAGCGACTCAGCCTGCAGCTCGCTGACGCTGAAGGCCAAAGTGGGCCCAAAACGCCGGCCTCAATTCCAAAGAGTCGCCTAGCCAGAAGCAAGCAAAGATAGGCCATGGCGATCGCGGCCAAGAATTGGAAGCACCGCGCCGCAAAAAATCGATGCGAGCCGAACAAAAAACGCATCGCGGCCAGAAACATAGGGTAAAGCGGAGGGCGCAGAGCAGTGGGCTGCCCCGCGTAGGTAAAACCTCTGCGCTCAAATAAATTGTCCGCCAGCGTTTGATAGCGGACCTGATCACCAACGCCGCTAAGGGGGCCGATCAGAAGGTTGCCCGCTTTAATCAAAAGAAACAGCCGAGCAAGCAATCCTAAGCTGCCGAGTAGCGCAGCGCACCATGGCACCCAACGGAGCGGTGATGCGCGTATCTCGCGCCAAACTTGGCCAGCATGGCAGTAGAGTTGTTGATCTACCCCGGCAGTTGCCGCCATTTACCCTCGATCACACGCTCTCCTGCTGCTTTCTTGCACCCGTAATCCTACTGCATTCGGTATTGAACAGTGATGTTGGCGTCGGCGGGGCTGGTAGTGCAGCCGGACGCGGCCGTTTGCACCAGGACTTGCAGCGCGGAGCCGGCCGCATAGTTCTGCGAGATGGCGCCGCTGT
>WNFP01005041.1_pt1 | contig 11760 bp, 10 predicted proteins | sample 5400201 | NCBI WGS metagenome assembly WNFP01 (sample SAMN13153355, study PRJNA577476) | soil metagenome | isolation source: 115 cm saprolite under Madrone tree | place: USA:California | collected 2016-06-14
GGGAACGTGCTCGGTTCTCCCTCGACGGCACGCAGGTTCTTGCGATCGTAGCAAGCCCCCGCGCCCACCGTCCCACGCACGACGACGTCATCGGAATTATGGTTGATCGCGTCCCAGCCCGTGCTCATTCCCGAGCACACCGTCCCGCACGAACCATAGTTCTGCTGCGACGTGAGCGGAGGCGGCCCGCCCCAGCACTCGTATGGCTCGAAATCGACACCGCCGTTCGCGTCGGCAACGAAGAAGTTCGAGAACTGAGCGCCGTCATTGAACCCGCCGTTGCCGAAGCCAGCGGAACCGGATGAGAACGAGCCATCATGCACGGCGATGATGCGAATCCAGACCCCGTTCCAGTACACGTACGCGGAAATGAAAGTCTTGTCGAACACGAACACGACGCCAGTCGTCACCGAAATATCAGGGTAGTAAGCCAGATCATTTCGCACGCCGCCTACGACTGCGGACAACGTAACGGGGAACTGATTGACTCCGGTCGGATCATATTCGAAAACATAATAATTGTTGACGTCCTGCCATCGGCCGTAGACGCGGATGAAATGGGATTGATTGGGCGCAACATGCACATAGTAATTGTCCCAGGTCGCGCTTCCTCCTCCCGACACGACGATCGAGCTGTTCGAATCGCACTGCATCACCGGGTTCGCATTGGCATCCATCGTCCGAAAACACGGTGCGCCTGAGATGGGCGTCCAGGAGAACGGGGCGGCAGGCGGTCCGGAGAACGTGTCCCCGAAGAGTGGATCTCCGCTGTCCCCGAATGCCTGAAGCGAGACGAGCGCGACCGCGAACGACAAACGGACGGCCCACACCACCGACATGCGTACGGCCATGGACCTCTCCTTGTGACTCGCTCGTGGAGCAACCAACTGAGCGGCGGTCGCCTTGTCTTCTTCGAATCGCTCGGCGTCAATCGGCGATGGCCGAAACCTGACGGTTAGTGAGCAGTTCGTCTCTCTGGCTGCATTTCGGATTGGGATCCCTGGCATGAACCCCTCGGCAGTCGCTTCTGGGAACAGACAACTGAGCGATGGTTTGCTTGTCGCCTGTTCAAGCGCGAGCAGTCAACGGCCACGATTCCGGCTGCCGTGGCTCGCGAGCGGGCTCGCGCACCAGCTCGGACGTCCGATGATGGTCCTCACCACTCCACTGCGGTTCGGCTGATCAACGCCCTAGAACCGCCGGCTAACCGACCAAAGTGGAGCATCCAGTCGGGTGCCGGCTAGAGAAAGCGAAGCGTCGATTCGTTGGGCCGATGCGATGCCTGGACTAAGCGCGACGGGCGAGGCGGCCTGGGGTTCCCACGGACGGACGATCGTCCAGATACGGTGAACGCGACGTCGAAGACTCCGGCGGCCAGGCCCAACAACCCGTACGCAACTACCGTCTGGACGCCGGTATCGTCCGCTCGCGCCGACTTCGGGACGCCGAGGCAAAGGACCAGCGCAACCGACAGAATTGCTGTCTGTGAGAACCGCATGCCGGTCAGAGCCCCAAGTAGGCGCTGCGGATCTTCGGGTCGTTGCGCAGCTCGTCAGCGGTCCCCTGCAGCTTCACCTGCCCCGTCTCGATGACGTACCCGCGCGTCGCGATCTCCAGCGCCGCCGCCAGGTTCTGCTCCACCAGCAGGATCGTCATCCCTGAAGCGTGCAGCTGCCGGATCACCTCGAAGACCTGGTCCACCACGATGGGCGCCAGCCCCAGGGACGGCTCGTCGAGCAGCAACAGCGAAGGCTCCGACATGAGCGCGCGCCCGATGGCGCACATCTGCTGCTCGCCTCCGGAAAGGCTGCCGGCCATCTGCGACTTGCGCTCCAGCAGCCGGGGAAAGAGCTGCTGCACCCGATCCAGGTTCTGCTTCGCCCGGGCGCGGGCGCGCCCGTGGTAGGCGCCGAGCTCGAGGTTCTCGCGCACGGTGAGCTGGGGCCAGAGCTCGCGCCCTTCGGGAACCAGCGCGATCCCCATGCCGGCGCGGTCGGCGGCCGGCGCGTGCGCCAGCGACTGTCCCTTGAACGCGACCTCGCCTTTGCGCGGCGGCACCACGCCGGTGATGGCGCGCAGCGTGGTGGTCTTCCCTGCCCCGTTGCTTCCCAGCAGGGTGACGATCTCCTTGTCGTTCACCGTCAGCGAGAGCGAGAAGAGGACCTGCACCTCGCCGTAGCCGGCGTCGATCCCGCGCACCTCAAGCATGTTTCTTCCCCAGGTACGCCTCGACCACGGCCGGGTTCTGCACGATCTCCTTCGGCGCCCCCGTCGCGATCAGCTTGCCCGCCTCCAGCACCACCACGTGCTCGCAGAGGCTCATGACCGCGGACATGACGTGCTCGGTCATCAAGATCGAAATGCCCCGCTCGTCGCGGATGCGCCGGATCAGGGTCACCATGTCGCGCGCCTCGACGGGATTGACGCCCGCGATCACTTCGTCGAGCAGGAGCGCCTTGGGAGCGCAGGAGAGCGCGCGCGCCATCTCCAGCTTCTTGCGGCCGGCCAGCGTCAAGCGGGCGGGGTATTCGTCGCGGCGCTTGTCGAGCCCGACGAACTGCAAGGCCTCGCGGGCCAGGTCGCGCGCGCCGGCGTCCTCGCGCCCGGACGACTGCGCCGCCGCCACCGTGCAGTTCTCGAACAGGGTGAGGTTCTGGAAGGGCCGGACGATCTGGTGTGTCCGCACCACGCCCATCCGCGCGAGCCGGAAGGCCGGCTGGCCGGTGGTCTCCCGGTCCTCGACGAAGATCTTCCCCGAGGTGGGCGGAATGGACCCCGCGAGCATGGCGAAGCAGGTGCTCTTGCCGGCACCGTTGGGGCCGATCAGGCCGAGGATCTGCCCCTTCTGCAGCGAGATGGAGACGTTGTCGTTGGCCTTCAGGCCTCCGAATCGTTTGGAGAGGCCCTCCGCCCTCAAGACGGCGATCATTTCGCTTCCCCCGTCTTCGGCGCGGACACCGCGGCGGTCGCCGCCGGGGGCTCGACGACGGGCCCGCCGACGGCCAGGTCCGGACGGGCGCGGTGGACGATGCGCAGGAACAGTCCGGTGAGGCCGAGCGGCTCGAAGAGGATCACCAGGACGAGCAGCAGCCCATAGATACCGAGATAGAGTTGGGGGTAATAAGCGATCAGGTTCTCTCGCAAGATCACGAAGATGATCGCGCCCAAGGCCGGGCCGGCGATGGTCCCGATGCCTCCGATCACTCCCATCAGCACCCAGGAGATCGAGCGATCGAACCCGAACATGTCGCCGGGCTCGATGTAGCTGAAGTACGAGGCGTAGAAGCCTCCGCACACTCCGATGGTCGACCCGGAGAGGAACAGCACCAGATCTTGAAGGCGCGTGGCGCTGACACCGACGTCGCTCGCCGCATCCACGTCGCTCTTGATGGCGAGCAGTGCGAGACCCATCGGAGACCGACGCAGTGCGTACGAGGCGCCGAGCGCCAGCGCCGCCAGCACGAGGGCGTACCAGTACATCGTATACTTGAGGTTCCCTTGCATGGGCAGCGACAGTCCGGAGGAACCGCCGGTGAACGAATCCCAGTACGTGGCGACCAGCCGGGTCGCCTCTCCAACTCCGATGGTCGCGATCGAGAAATAGGGCCCGCGCAATCGCAGGGTAGGATGGCCCCAGATCAACGCGAAGAGGCCCGCCACCACGCCGCCGACGATCCAGGCGGGCACCAACGGCAAGCCCAGCGACAGCTCGACGCGGGCGGTGACGAAGCCGCCGATACCGAACATGGCCGCGTGCCCGAAGCTGACCTGCCCGAGATAGCCGCCCAGCCAGTTCCAGGCCAACGCTGCGGCGATCCCGATGAAGGTCAGCGTGAGCAGATTATGGCGGTAGACGTTGCCGTGCAGGAGCGGCGCGAGCGCCAGCACCGCGCAGACGATCAAGAGGCCGACGGCCTCGCGGGGGCGGATCCAGGGCGCCAGTCGCAGCTTCATCCCAGCACGCGCTGTCCGAAGAGCCCTCCGGGCCGGACCACCAGGACCAACACCAGGAGGACGAAGCCCACTGCCGCCGTCAGGTACGCGGGGATGACGAGGATGGCGAAGACTTCCACCAGCGCCAGGATGAGCGCCGCGATGGCGGTCCCCGCCACGCTGCCGAGGCCGCCCAGCACGACCACCACGAAGGACTTGAGCAGCTCCGCGGCGCCGAAGCTCGGGTTGAAGGGGAACAGCGTCGAGCCCAACAGGCCCGCCGCGGCGGCGAGGCCGGTGCCGAGCCCGAACGTCAACGCATAGATCCGCTCGACGGGGATGCCTACCAGCGTGCAGCTGTCCGGGTTCTGCGCCACCGCCCGGATCGCCTTGCCCACGTACGTGCGGGTGAGGACCAGGTGCAGGATGGCGAGGATGGCGACGGCGACGCCGAACACCGCGATCCGGTTCACCGAGAGCAGCGCGCCGCCGACCGCGATGGCCTTGGTGGAATACGAGGTGCGCAAGGTCTGGTCGTTGCCGGTGAAGAGGAGATACGCGACGTTCCGTACGATCAGCCAGACCCCGAAGAGGAGCAGCAGCGACTGCACGCCGCCCGCGGCGCCGCGGGGAAGGCGATGGACCAACCCGCGGTAGATGACGATTCCCACTCCGAAGGCGACCGCCGTCACCAGCAGCAGCGAGACGTACGGGTCGATGCCCAACGCGTGGTGCAGGTACCAGCCCGCGTAGGCGCCGGCCATGATCATCCCGCCGTGGTTCAGGTTGACGATCCGGAGCACGCCGTAGATCAGACCCAGGCCGTACGCCATGGTGGAGTACAGCCCCGCCAGGAGCACGGCGGCGATCAGCAGCTCGAAGAACCGTTCCACTTACTTGCAGTTGGGGTTGGGGGCAATCCCCTTCGCCGTGGCCGCGTCCGGCGGAGCGATCAGCGGTGCGCTGCCGTCCGGCAGGTTCTGCTGCACCACGAAGGGCGCGTGCGACTGCTGCCCGAACTCCGCGGGGAAGGTCAGCGCACCGCCGGGCAGCAGCGAGGGGATCTTCATCGCCATCAGCTTCTCGCGGACCGCCTTCTTGTCCAGCGAGCCCGCCTGCTCGATGGCGGTGAAGAGCGCGCGCGCCGTCTCGAAGCCCAGCGCCTGGTACCACTCGGGGAGGCGCCCGGCGTACTTGGCCTTGAAGGCGTCGACGAACTTCTTCGCCAGGGGATTCTTGTCCGCGAGCAACGGGCTCCACCAGACGGCGCTGATCACGTACTCGACGTTCTTCTTCCCCAGCGCTTCGGCCGCCTGCTTCTCGCTCCCGCGCGCCCCGTAGCTGATGACCTTGTTGCAGAGGCCGGCCGTGACGAACTGCCGCTGCATGGTGATGTAGTCGGGGAGGTGCGCGTCGGCGAGGAACAGGTCGGCGCGGGCCGCCTTCACCTGACCGAGGAGCGCGCTGAAGTCCTTGCCGTTGAGCTCGAAGGACTCGTCGACCGCCACCTTGTAGTTCCCGCCCTTGTTGGCGAAGTCGGTGACGCCTTTGCGGAAGTCCTTCCCGTGGGAGGTGTTCTCCCAGAGGAGCGCGATGGTGGCTGGCTTGGGAATGCGGCCGGCCTGCTGCTCGGCGTCGATCCACTTCATCATCGACTCCGCCAGGAGCTCCACGGGGGCCAGCAGGCCGAACACCCACTTGTATCCGCGCTTGTAGATCGCGGTGGCGGCGCCGCCCCCGTTCACGTAGGGGATGGCGTTCTGCTCGGCGACGACGCTCTGCGCTTCCACCAGATTGGTGGCGTAGGTGCCGAGGAGGAAGTTGACCTTGTCGCTGTTGATCAGCCGGTCCGCCAGCGACGCGGCGGTGGCCTGCGCGCTGGTGTCGTCCAGGAGCATCAGCCGGACCGGCAGCTTCTTGCCGCCGACGGAGACTCCGCCGTTCTGCGTCGCCTGCTCGAAGGCGAGCTCGTAGCCTTCCTTGAAGAAGCCACCGATGCGCGATTCCGCTCCGGTGAGCGGAAGCGTGGCGCCGATGAGGATCTCGCTGGCGGAAGGAGCCGACGCGGCGGGAGCGCCGCCCTGCCCGGGCGCCTGCTGCTGGTTGGACGGCTTGCACGCGGCAAACGTCACCGCGCAGAGGACGGAGACGAAGGGGGTGGTTCGCATGGCGCGATACCAAAACCACTTCTCCTTGCTTTGTTCAAGCCGGCCCCCTGTAAAGAGATACAGTGCGCCTCCATGCGAACCCTCATCCTCGTCCTGACCCTGTCCTTGGCTGCCCGGGCCGAGGACGTCGTCCGCCTGGGAAACCTCAAGTTCGCCCACTACGGCGCGGTCTCGCACATGAAGGAGATCTGTCCGAAGTACGGCATCAAGCTCGAAGAGCGCATGTTCGCCAAGGGCCTCGACATCGTTCCCGGAATCCTCGCCGGAGAGATCGACCTGGCGGCCAGCGCGCTGGACGGAGCCATCGCCGGACGGGCCGCGGGCGCCCCGGTGTTCGTGGTGGCCGGTTTCGCCAAGGGCGGCGCGCGCATCCTGGCCCGGAAGGATTCCGGAGTGGCCAAGCTCTCCGACTTGAAGGGAAAGAAAGTGGGCACCGCGCGCGGCGGGGCGCAGGAGCTCCTCCTCTACGCCGAGCTGGACAAGGCGGGGCTGACCTGGGGCGACCAGGCCGGCAAGGACGTGCGCATCCTCTTCCTCGCCTATGCCGACCTGAACCAGGCGCTGCAATCGGGGCAGCTCGACGCCATCAGCCAGAGCGAGCCGCAGTCCACCCAGGCCATCCGGCAGGGGTACGCGGTCGAGCTGGTGAAGCCCTACGACACGCCGCTGGGCGAGCCCATCCGCGCGCTGGTGATGACCGAGAAGCTGTACGGCAACCACGACCTGGCCCTGCGCACCATGAAGTGCTTCGTCGCCGCCACCAAGGAGTTCATCGACAAGCCCGAGGAGGCGGAGAAGTACGTGCGCGAGAAGATGTTCAAGGGCGCGCTGAGCGTGGAGGAGTACCGGGACGCCATGACCAACGCGGCGTTCACCTACGACATCACTCCCAAGCAGGTGCAGATCACCTCCGATCTGATGGCGAAGTACGGCGTGGGGAAGATGTCCAAGCCGCCCAAGGCGGACGAGCTCGTCCGGCTCGACCTCTTGCAGGAGACGAAGCGCGAACTCGCCGTGCGATGAAGGCGCTGCGATCCATCGCCGTCATCGCCTTCGCCCTGGTGATCTGGGAGGCGGTGTGCCGGCTCGCCCACGTGAGCCCCGCCATCCTGCCCCCGCCGACGCGGGTGGCGGGCAAGTGGTGGGAGTACCTGGTCACCGGCGAGCTGCCGCGAGACGCCGCGGCCACCCTCTTGCGCGTGGCCGTCGGGTTCCTCATCGGCGGCGGGCTCGCCTTGCCCCTCGGGCTCTGGATGGGCGCCCGCGACCGCGTCTACGACGTGTTCAACCCGCTGGTGCAGCTCCTGCGGCCCATCCCGCCCATCGCTTACATCCCGCTCGCGATCCTCTGGTTCGGGCTGGGCAACCCGCCGGCCTTCTTCCTCATCTCGCTGGGCGCCTTCTTCCCCGTGCTGATGAACACCATCGCCGGAGTCCGCACCGTGGACGCGATCTACGTGCGGGCCGCGCAGAACCTGGGCGCGCCCGGCCGCACGCTGTTCTGGCGCGTGCTCTTTCCCGCGGCGATGCCCTCCATCCTCGCCGGGCTGCGGGTCGGAATCGGGGTGGCGTTCATCGTGGTGATCGTGGCGGAGATGATCGCCGTCAACAGCGGCCTCGGCTATCGCATCCTCGAGGCCCGCGAGTACTTCTGGAGCGACAAGATCCTCGCCGGCATGATCACCATCGGCGTGATCGGGCTCGCCATCGACACCGTCATGGCCCGCATCAACGGGCGCCTCCTCCGCTGGCACCGCGGCCTCGAGAATGCCTGATCGCGCCCTCCAGATCCGCGGCGTGCGCAAGCAGTTCGGCGCCATCGTCGCCCTGGAGGGGATCGACCTCGACGTGGAGCGGGGAGAGCTCGTCTGCCTCCTGGGTCCCTCGGGCTGCGGAAAGTCGACGCTGCTCAACGCCATCGCCGGATTCACGCCGCCCAGCGCGGGGGAGATCCTCGCCTTCGGGAAGAAGGTGACCCATCCCGAGCCGGAGCGGGCGATGGTATTCCAGGAGTACGCGCTCTTTCCCTGGATGACGGTGCGGGACAACGTCGCCTTCGGGCTCCAGATCCGCGGCGACCCTCAGGCGCGCTCCAAGGCGGACGGCCTGCTCGACAAGCTGGCGCTGCGCGGCTTCGGCGATCGGTTCCCCAAGGACCTCTCCGGGGGCATGCGTCAGAGGGTCGCGCTCGCCCGTTGCCTCGCCCTGGACGCGCCGATGCTGCTGATGGACGAGCCGTTCGGGGCTTTGGACGCATTGACGCGACGGTCGATGCAGGACGAACTGCTCAGGATCTGGACAGAGCTGAAGCAAACCATCGTCTTCGTGACGCACGGCATCGAAGAGTCGTTGGTGCTGGCCGACCGGGTGGTGGTGATGACGTATCGTCCCGGAACGGTAAAGAAAATCATTCCGGTGACGCTCGGCCGGCCCCGGGACGAAACGGCGCCCGGGTTCTCCAGCGCCCTCCGTGCTCTCACCGGGCTGGTCCGCGAGGAGCAAAAGCGCCACGAACGCGCGGAACAGACTTGAGTCCCTTGCAATTGAAAAATTCTCGTTTCTCGTGCTACAGAACGCGAGCGATTTTGCACGCTGTCGGCTCGCGCCAGCAGCGGAGAAGAATCCCTTCTTTTCGGTCCCCCCGGACCCTGTCTTGCGGCGCTGAATCCCAGAGGAGGACGGAATGAGCTCGGCTACCGAAGCAATGCCTGTCGGACGAACCGACGTCTCCGATTCCGCGGCAGAGCGACGGGTCATCGTCGCCTCGTCCGTCGGCACCGTATTCGAATGGTACGACTTCTATCTGTACGCGATCCTCGCTCCGTTCTTCGCGGGACTCTTCTTCCCGCCCGGGAACCAGACGGCGGCCCTGCTGAGCGCGTTCGCGACGTACGCGGCAGGCTTCCTGGTCCGGCCGTTCGGAGCGATCATCTTCGGACGGATCGGCGACCTGGTCGGGCGCAAATACACCTTCCTCGTCACCATCGTCGTCATGGGCATGTCGACGGTGCTGGTCGGCTTCTTGCCGACCTTCAAGACCATCGGCTACGCGGCCCCCGTCATCCTGGTCTGCCTCCGCCTCGCCCAGGGGCTGGCCCTGGGAGGCGAGTACGGCGGCGCCGCGACCTACGTCGCCGAGCACGCCCCGGACAACAAGCGCGGCTACAACACCTCCTGGATCCAGACCACCGCGACGCTGGGGATGTTCTTCGCCCTGGTGATCATCGGCGTCAGCCGCGGCGTGATGGACCCGGCCACCTTCTCCAACTGGGGCTGGCGCATCTCCTTCTGGCTCTCCATTCCCCTGCTGCTGATCTCCATCTACATCCGGCTCAAGCTGCAGGAGTCGCCGGTCTTCCAGCGCATGAAGTCGTCCGGCAAGCGGTCGAAGTCGCCGCTGCGCGACAGCTTCCTCAAGTACCCCAACAACAAGTTCGTCGCCCTCGCGCTGCTCGGCGCCACCGCCGGCCAGGGCGTGGTCTGGTACACCGGGCAGTTCTACGCGCTGTTCTTCCTCGGCCTCTACCTCAAGCTGCCTTACGACAAGGTGTACTTGCTGATCGGTCTGTCGCTGCTGATCGGGACGCCGTTCTTCGTCCTCTTCGGCGCGCTCTCGGATCGGATCGGGCGGCTGAAGATCATCCTGGCCGGCTGCTTGATCGCGGCGGTGACGTACATGCCGCTGTTCAAGGGCCTCACCCACTACGTGAACCCGGCCCTGGAGAAGTACCAGGCGAGCATGGACATCTCGGTGGCGGCGAGCGACTGCAACTTCCACATCTTCATCGGCCCCTGGTCGAAGCAGACCGCTTGCGACCGGGCCAAGGACTTCCTGGGCAAATCGGGTCTGTCGTTCCACTCGGTACCGGCCGAGCCGGGAGTCGACGTGGTCACGAAGGTCGGCTCCATCGAGATCCGCGGCTGGGACGAGGTCAAGTACAAGGCGGCGCTCGCGAACACCGGCTTTCCGGCCAAGATCGATCTAAGCCAGGTGAACTGGGTCATGACCGAGCTGCTGCTGGTGATCATGCTCATCTACGTGACCATGGTCTACGGCCCCATCGCGGCCTTCCTGGTCGAGCTCTTCCCCACCCAGATCCGGTACACGTCGATGTCGCTGCCGTACCACATCGGCAACGGCTGGTTCGGCGGAATGCTGCCGCTGCTGGCGACGGCCATCGTGGCGAACAGCGGCAACATCTACGCCGGCCTCTGGTATCCGATCGTCGTCTCGATCATGACGGTGGTCGTCGGCTTGCTCTTCTTGCGCGAGCCGAAGCACGTGAAGATCCGCGACGAGCAGTTTGCCTGACGGCCAGGTTTTGGGGACACCATACGTATTTACGCAGTGCGCAAATTACCTATGGTGTCCCCGTAAACGCGCACCGATCCGCAACGTGCTAGGGTGCGCGCCATGAAGCCCACTGCTTTCACGCGGCGGATGGGCATCCAGCACCCTTTGGTGCTCGCTCCGATGGCCGGTGGGCCGTCGACGCCGGCGCTCTGCGCGGCGGTCAGCGAGGCCGGCGGCCTCGGTTCGCTCGCCGGCGCCTACCTCGAGGCCCCAAAGCTGCGCGACGAGATTCGCGCCGTCCGCGTGGCGACCTCACGCCCGTTCGCGGTGAATCTCTTCGCCGATGAGGGCGTGTCGACCGACGACCGCACCCTGCGCGCCGCGCAGGACGCTACCGCTCGCTACCGCACCGAGCTCGGCCTGCCGCCTCCGGGACGCCCCGCGCCGGGCATCGCGCTGCGCGAAGCGTTCACCGTGCTGCTCGAGGAGCGCGTTCCCGTGTTCAGCTTCACCTTCGGCATCCCCCCTCGCGAGATGCTGGAGTCCTGCCGGAAGGCCGGCATCCTCACCATGGGCACCGCCACCACCGTGGCGGAAGCGCGCGCCCTGGAGCAGGCGGGCGCGGACTTCATCTGTACCCAGGGAGCGGAGGCCGGCGGCCACCGCGGGACGTTCGACCGCGACGCCGATCCCCCGCTGATCGGAACGATGGCGCTGGTTCCGCAGGTCATCGACGCTGTCGGCATTCCGGTGATCGCGGCGGGCGGCATCATGGACGGGCGTGGGTTGGCCGCCGCCCTCTCGCTCGGCGCCGCCGCCGCCTCGTTGGGGACGGCGTTCCTGCTCTGCCCGGAGGCAGGCACAAGCCCCGCATACCGCACTGCCCTGCGCGAGGCGCGCGACGACTCCACCGTCATCACCCGCGCCTTCTCCGGCCGCGCCGCCCGCGGCCTCGCCAACCGCTTCACGCGGGAGATGGCCGGAGCCGCGCTGGCGCCCTTCCCCGTCCAGAACGCGCTCACGCGGGAGATCCGCGCGGCGGCCAGCAAGGCGGGGGACTCGGGCCTGATCTCGCTCTGGGCGGGCCAGGGCGCGCCGCTCGCGCGCGAGGTGCCTGCCCGCGAGCTGGCAGAACGAATCGTTCGCGAAGCCGACGCCGCCATCGCGCGGCTCTGAAGCCTGACCCGGGAGGACGATGGCGGTCCTGATTCAGTCGATCCTGGGCGGCATCCTCATCGGCGGCATCTACGCGCTGGTCGGGATCGGCCTCACCCTCATCTTCGGCGTCATGCGGGTGATCAACTTCGCCCAGGGCGACCTCGTGATGGTCGGGATGTACGTGACCTTCTTCCTCTTCCAGCTCCT
>WNFP01004081.1_pt1 | contig 11749 bp, 10 predicted proteins | sample 5400201 | NCBI WGS metagenome assembly WNFP01 (sample SAMN13153355, study PRJNA577476) | soil metagenome | isolation source: 115 cm saprolite under Madrone tree | place: USA:California | collected 2016-06-14
CGACCTCGCGCGCGTTTTTTGTCTCGTACACCGGGATACTCCTGGCAGGAGCGACCCCCGTGCCCATCTACCCGCCTTTCCGGGCGGACCGCATCGAGGAATACGCCGCGCGGCAATCCGCGATTCTGAACAATGCGGAAGTCTGTCTGCTGCTGACGTTCCGCCGCGCGGAAGCAGTGGCGAAATTGCTGCGACCCCGCGTGCGCTCGCTCACGGGCGTCGCGGATGCGGAAAAACTGATCGAAGCGGCCGACAAGGCTCCTCCACCCGCGCCCGGTGTGCTACCGCTGCACCTGACCGGCAGCCGCGCACGCAAGGGCGGCGACCTTGCGCTGCTGCAGTACACCTCCGGTTCGACGGGCGATCCCAAAGGCGTCATGCTCACGCATGCGAACCTGCTCGCCAACATGCGCGCGATTGGCGAAGCGGTGCAGCTCGGGCCCGATGACGTGGGCGTAAGTTGGCTTCCGCTGTACCACGACATGGGCTTGATCGGCGCCTGGCTCACGCTGCTGCATTTTGGCATCCCCGTGGTGGTGATGTCCCCGCTTGCTTTCTTGACGCGGCCGGAACGCTGGCTCCAGGCCTTTCACAAACATCGTGGCACCATCACGGCCGCGCCCAATTTTGCCTACGAGCTCTGCGTCCGCAAAATCGCCGACAAGGATATCAAGGGCGTGGATCTCAGTTCGTGGCGCGCGGCTCTGAATGGCGCGGAGCCGGTGAATCCGGAAACGCTGGAGCGCTTTGCCAATCGCTTCGCAAGTTACGGCTTCCGACGCGAAGCGCAGCTTCCCGTCTACGGCTTGGCCGAAGCTTCGCTGGGCGTGACCGTGCCGCCGCTCAATCGTGGCCCGCTCATCGATCGCGTGGAGCGCGAGGCGTTCACGGCCCATGGACGCGCCATTCCCGCTGCGCCGGAAGACGAAACCGCAATCGCGTTTGTTTCTTCGGGAAAACCGCTGTCGCGGCACGAGGTCCGCATCGTGGATGGCCACGGGAACGAAGTTCCAGACCGCACGGAAGGTTTCCTGTGGTTTCGCGGGCCCTCGGCGACCAGCGGCTATTACCGTAATCCCGAAGCGACGCAAGCGCTGCTGCCCCTGGGTCCTGCGACAGAAGAAGGTGAATACGCCTGGGTGGACTCCGGTGACCGCGCGTATCGCGCTGATGGCGAAATCTACGTCACTGGGCGCGTGAAGGACATCATCATCAAGGGCGGACGCAATTTGTATCCGCACGAAGTCGAAGAGCTTGCGGCGGGCGCCGAGGGGATCCGGAAGGGTTGCATCGTCGCGTTCGGATTGGTGGACGAGGCCACGGGCACGGAGAAGCTGGTCGTCGTTGCCGAAACGCGTGAACGTGATGCAGCTCGTCGCGCGGCGATCGCATCCTCAGTGACGGAACGAGTGTCGCGGGGATTGGGGCTTCCGCCCGATCGCGTGGAGTTGATCCCGCCGGGCAGCATCCCGAAAACCTCGAGCGGTAAATTGCGCCGCGAAGAAACCAAACAACTTTATTTGGCGGGAACCCTTTCGGCCTCCAGGGCCCCGGCCTGGGTGCAGATCGCGCGTCTGGGGACGGGAAGCGCCTTGCGCAATCTCGGCAGCCAGCTTCTTGCCGGCCTGAAGCGTGGGCTCGAGATTTTGTACGGCCTGTATTTCATCATCGTCTTTGCGCTCTGGATTGTTCCCGCCTGGGTGATGGTGCGATTCATCAAAGATCATCGCAAGGCAGGACGTTTCACCTCTTCCGCTCTCAAAGTATTGTTCGCGCTCATTGGATGCTCCGTGCGCGTCGTGGGCAAGGAGCACATGGACACGCCGGGCGCAAAAATCTATGCGTCCAATCACGCCAGCTATTTCGATGTGTTGCCGCTCATGCTGGGCCTCGGTGTGCATTACCGCTTCGTGGCGAAATTGGAAGTCCGGAGAATGCCCTTCATCGGCACGTTCCTGGAACAGATGGGTCATCTCAAGTTTGACCGCACTGACCCGGACTCACGATTGCGCCAGGCGCAGGAGATCGAAGAATTCTTGCGCAACGGCGAGTCTGTCTTTGTTTTCCCTGAAGGCACCTTCACCGGGGAAAATGGCGTGCGGCCTTTCCAGCTTGGTGCGTTCAAGGCCGCAGTGGCGACCGGCGCTCCGATCATCCCGGTGTCTCTTGCCGGGACCCGCAAAGTTCTGCGCGACCGCACCTATTTGCCCCGGCCGAGTAGCATCACGATCACGCTTTCACCGCCCATTTATCCAAGCACGGCGGCCGGGATGGCGAGCCCCGCTGATTCTGACTGGCACGAACTGCTTCGCCTGCGCGACGCCGCGCGCGATGCGATCGTGCGTTACACCGGTGAACCGCTGCTTTAACCGAAGCTCCGATCCTGTCCGTCAATTCCCGGCAAAGGGTACAGCCTCGCGAGTAATCGGCTGCATGGACAGACAAGAAATATTTCACGCCGTCTACAACTTCACGCGGTGTTGCCGCATCTCTATGGGCAGACAAAAACGGAAATGCGGATCGCTGCCTTCCTGCCTGAGGCGCACCGCCAAGCGCCTAGCCGCGCATTGAACTAGCCGAGCTGCGCGCACAACTAAACTCACTGGAGGACAGCATGAAGTTGAAGCTAGTGGTGTCTCTGTTGGCTTTTCTTACCTTCTTTGGCGTTGCGGCACACGCCCAGGAAACCCCGAAAGTGGACATATTCGCTGGGTACTCTTACGTGCGTGAAAACCCCAGCACCTCGGGTGTGAGCGGCTTTAGCCTCAACGGCGGCAGCGCGTCAATCGCTTATAACGCCAATAGCTGGCTCAGCGGCGTCGCAGACTTCGGAGGCTACCACAACGGCAACATCCTCAACACCGGCCTCGATGGAACCTTGTCGACGTATCTCTTTGGGCCACGTGTTTCCTACCGCCGCTCTGAGCGCTTCACGCCCTTTGGCGAGGTGCTTTTCGGGGTCGCTCACGCCAGCGCCAGCATTTCTGGGAGCAGCGGTTCGAACAACGCTTTCGCGATGACCATCGGTGCCGGTGTGGACTACAACCTGACTGACCGGCTTGCGATTCGCCCGGTGAAGTTGGATTACCTGATCACTCGATTCTCCGAAACGGGCAGCGGGGCACAGACACAGAACAATCTGCGTGTCTCCACCGGGATCGTTTTCCGCTTCTAACCCGAAACCGCGAAATCGGTTGCCCAGTGCAGGCAGAGGGGCCGCAACAAAAGCAGATGCGGCCCCTTGCACCGTCCTTCGGAAAACTGTGGATGGCAAAACGTAAAATAATTTCGCCGATCGAAAATTCCCGCGCTTGAGTTCATCCAAAACAGCAGCGCAACCCGAGATCGGAGGCGGCTTGTCTTGTATCGCGCTTGCCCGGGTGACCCTGTCTTCAGTGTTGCATGCTGTAGATCACCATGATCGAGGTGTCGATTTCGACCGGCTGGCTATTGAGGATGGTGGGTTTGTACCTCCATTGCTGAACTGCTTCCACCGCCGATTGCTCGAAGAGTGGATCACCGGCAACGATCTGCAGGGACCGTATTCTGCCGTCGGTTCCAATGATGGCGCGCAGTTCCACGCGGCCTTCCCGGTGCGTTTGTTTTGCCAGCGGCGGATAGATCGGCTCGACACGGTGGATCAACATGGCCGGATCAAGCCGAGTCATCCTAATGACTCGTGGATTTGTTTGCGTAGTGGACGGCGGTTGGGGCGGCATTGGTCCTCTGTTCTGGCTCCCTATATCGATGCAGCCCAAGCAGGGTGTGTCATCGCCAGGGCCCTGGGGTTTACCGTTGCCGAAGGGATCTTGGTTCGAAGAGACGCCAGGATCTTCCGTGGAAATCTGCGGGGGAATTCGTGTTGGCGGGCAATAAATGCATTGCGTATCCAGGTTGGGACGTGGAGGCGTGGGTGGTCGGTGATCGCCGCGGGTCGGACCGCCCGGGTGATGATAGGGCGGCACGGGCACATAGTCGGCAAGTGCGATGCGCGGCGTCTTGGAGAAAAGGGGCACGAGAATGAGCGCGGCAAGAACTGCGCTTTGCAGAACAATCGAAATGGTCAGGGCGCGCCGGCGGACGCGCCGTTCGCGGATGCGTTGCTCGGCGTCTCCTTCGACGAGACACCCGCGTAGGGAACCAAGACCTTCTTCGGAACTTTTCCCGCGAACTTCTTGAGGCTCGAGCGGCATCACACACCTCCACAAAATTTCCTGTGAGTGGGCAGAAGAACTTGCGGCGCCGATATCCTGGGGTTGCTCTAGTTCTCCAGAAAACCGGCGCCGCGCTCGCAGGGATGTGAGGTCGCGCGCGTCCTCACTGCGTTGGACACCGGGCGGAGACACAAGTTCCCGTGGCTCCCGAGAAGCGTGATTCTATGAGGTTCAGAATGTGACTCTTGTTTCTGGAATGTACTTGTAAGTGGCTTTTAATGAATAGGTTACAGAAACCGTATCCGAGCGACGGCCTAGCGCATCTTATTGTTTGTGGACGTGGATCTGAGGAGGTTAGCCCCCATGGACCGGCGTAATCCCGAAACTATAGGTGTGCGCCGCACCGGCTGGGCCGCTCTGGACCGCGATCCGCGGCAGGACAAGGTGGAATTCATCTGTCCGCACTGCGGCGCGCGGGATCAGAAGAACGCCCGGCGCGAACGTGCGCTCTATCATTTCACGGATGGTTTTTTACAGGATTTGCAAGGCGAAGTGACGCAGTGCCATTCCTGCAAACAGTACTTGCGTGTGGTTCCGATTGTGATGCTGCACGATCAGGATGAGACTCGGCGGTTCGCAGCGGTTTTTTCCGACGAACACCTGGTAACTTCGAATTAATCGGTTCTAATTCCAAAAAAGAACGGGGCGCATTCAAGAGCGCCCCGTTTTTTCGGTTTTCGACAATTTTGAGGGACGGCTCAATCGCGATCCCAGTCGCGGTGATAGCGGTACCGGTAACCATCGTAGCCGCGATGGTGTTCACGCCATTCGTGCTCCCGCCATTCACGTTCGCGGCACTCGTGTGCTCTCCACTGATGGCGGCGGTACCACTCCAGCCGTTCGTAGGCTTCGTGGCGCTCATGCCGCCAGTAGCCGGCTTCCGGGCTGTAATAGCCGAAGTGCTCGATCGATACGTGGAGACGCCAATCGGCGTACGCCGCGCGCCGGTTGCAATCGTCCCAATCATTCGCCTTGGCGCTGGGCGCGCCGGCAAAGAGCAAGAATCCGCTGAGCGCGGCAGTCGCCAGTGCTGCTTTGCCGAACACCGATTTCAGCAGATGCTCATGCAGTCGCATAACATCCTCCTGAGGGCGTCTCCCAGACTGGTTGGGGTTGCGTCCCATTCCTACTCGTTAAACACTGCGGTGAAAAAAATGTTTTAATCGCCCCTGCGATGAACCTCGTCTTGTTCGTGAGCGTGAAAGGAGTCACAAAAAAGGCGCCCCGATTCTATCGAGGCGCCCGAAATACCTCATGGTCAGGAATTAATGGCGGTCGTGATCGTGATCGTCCCAATCACGGTCGCTGTGCCAGCGGCGGCCGTCTTCATCCCACCAACGATGGCGCTCTCTCCAGCAGCGTTCCCGCGCCTCATGCAATTCATGGCGCGCATGGTCCGCCTGCCTGCTGTACCAGCCATGATGCTCGATGGCTTCATGCAGCTTGTGATCTGCCTTGGCGATGCGCCGCTGGCACCCGTCGTCGTCATAGTGGCGACCGAATGCGCGCGGCACCGCACCGAAAGCCAGCATTGCTCCAAGCGCGGCAGTGGCGAGCACCACCCTGCCGAATACCTTTCTCCCCTGAGTGTAAAGCTTCATGTTCTCCACCTTCCATTTTTCGCCCCGACTGGAATGGGGTTAGGTCCCGACGTATAAAACACCGTGGCGGGCAGAATGTAGCAGTGCCGGGGCCGCACTATAAATACATGCAAATAAATCTGTTAGCTGTGGTTTGAACCTAGTGCTGTTCCAACTTGTTCGAGCAAATCCTTCGAAAATACTTTTTCCAAGTTCGCGTCCGATCCTTGGACCGTGGTTTGGCCCAAATAGTTGGAAGGGCACTAGTAGGCCTGCAAGAATGGCTCGCCGCGCATGTGGTATTTCTCGAGCCCGGCGCGGATCCGGTCAAACGCTTCGTCCACAGTATCGGCGAACTGCAGCAGCTTGTATTCTTCCTCGTTGATCGTTCCCCAGCGCACCATGGCCCTCCAGTTCAGCACGTCGTCCCAATACTTGCGCCCGTAGATGAGAATCAGGTTGTGCTTCGCGAGTTTGCCCGTTTGCAATAGTGTGAGCATCTCCCAGAGCTCGTCCATCGTCCCGAACCCGCCCGGAAACACGATGAGCGCCTTGGCAATCTGGGCAAACCACAACTTGCGCATGAAGAAGTACTTGAAATTGAAGCTCAACTCCGGGCTGATATACGGATTCGCAAACTGTTCGTGGGGAAGCTCAATCGAAAGACCGATGGATTTGCCGCCTGCTTCATGAGCTCCACGATTGGCTGCTTCCATGATGCCGGGGCCGCCCCCGGAACAGATGACAAAGCGCCGCGGTCTTGGGCCGAGCGTGAGCGCCCAGGTTGTAATCTTATGCGAGAGCTGGCGTGCTTCCTCATAATAGCGAGACATCTCCAGCAGGCTCTTGGCGTGACGCGCGGCTGCGCGGTGTTTCGCCAGAGCCGCAGCAGACATCCTCGAAGTTTTCTCCCGCTTCAGCCGAGTGCAGCGCGCCTGCGCGGTTTCATGCGATTCGATGCGCGCCGAGCCGAACATGACGATGGTGTCGGCGATGCCCTCCTTCTTGAGCTGCACCAGGGGGTGAATGTACTCGCCGAGAATGCGGATCGGCCGTGCCGGCGTGCTGGCCAGAAACTTCGGGTTTTGGTGGGGCGGATTTGGCGCGTGCTGCGGCTTTAGTTTTTTGCCGTCGGACATTGAGTCCTTTCTCCGGATGAGCGAACTTTGATTGTAGGAATCCGCGCTGTTTGCGGCAACGCCTTCTGCTGCGCCTGCGTCGAATCATGTACAGTGTAATGCACGGTCTTCGGCCCATGCGGACGATTCGGCAGGCACGGGGTCGCAACGCCGTTGAAAGCCTGTCCTGCTGGAGAATGCCAATGAGACGATTCGGGGGTTCAGCGACGATGGCCTTTATGCTTTTCCTGTGTATCCCCGCCCGCGCCCAGGCGCCCTCCGGACCTCTCCCGCCGAAGCCCGGCGTTACCGTGCAACAGCCTCCCAGGGACACTCAGCCAAAGGTCAAGGTGCAGGTCGCGCTGGTGAACACCCCGGTGACCGTCCGCGATACTCGCGGCGAGATGGTCAACAACCTGGAGGCCCAGGATTTTCAGATTACCGATAACGGCGTGGCACAGCAGATCTCCCATTTCGATCTGGGCGGCGACCCCATCTCGGCGCTGATCCTGATCGAGACGAGTTCCCGGATCGCGCCCCTCTTCCCCGAAATGCGCAAGACTGGCATTCTCTTCACGCAGACGGTCGTGGGACCGAGCGGCGAAGCCGCGGTTGTGGGCTTCAACGATTCCATCGATAAGCTGCAGGATTTCACCACCAACAGCGACCTGATCGAGAACACCATCGCACATTTGGGACAGGGAACCTCCGGCTCGAAGCTCTACGACGCCATGGCCGCTGGCGTGGAAATGCTCTCGGGTCGCCCTCAGGCCGCGCCGGACAAGCCCGGGCGGCGCCGCGTCCTCATGATTCTCTCCGAGGCCGCGGATGCCGGCAGCGAAACAAAACTAGGCGAGGTGCTCCGGCAAGCACAACTTTCCAACGTGACCATTTACAGTGTGGGACTTTCAACCACGCGCGCCGAATTGCAAGCCAAGTCGAAAGACACCCGGCCGCAGATCACTCCGCCGGGGACGTTCCCGCTTCCGCCGCAGCCCGGCGTTCCGCAAACGCCCACGAGCGAAGCGAATCGCTACGGCAACATTGATTTGATGGCCCTGGCCGTCTGGGCCGTGCAGCACGTTCACGATCAGGTGAAAGACCACGCGCTCGAAGTCGCCGCCGCGGCCACCGGTGGCGCGCACCTCTCCACCTTTAAGGACCGCTCCATCGAAAAAGCCATCGACGAAATCGGCGGCGAGTTGCACTCCCAATACACCCTCAGCTATACACCCTCCGGTTCCGACGCTCCCGGCTACCACGAAATCAAAGTGACGCTAGTGCAAGCAAGAAATCGGGATCTCAGAGTCCGCGCCCGTCCCGGCTACTACCTCGCCCCGCCCGAAAGCTAAGAGAGCATTCGCGCCGACCTAAGCAATCTGCTTCCAGAAAGTGGCGTCCCGGAAAGCCAGTAATGCGTCCTTGCGCGCGTTCCAGCGAAGGAAATGCGGCGTGTGCGTATGCTCGGTGTGAGCTTCGCGGCTGGCCCACACTTCATGCAACAAGAATGCACCGGGCGCATTGGCAGCGCGGTACAGGTCATAACCAAGGCAACCATCCTCTTTGCGCGTCGGAGCGACCAGCGCGCGCAACTCGGCTTCGAGAATCGTCTCCTGGCCTTCCCGCGCCCGCAGAATCACGATCAGCGTGACTGCCTCTTTCGGCAACTTGACGCCGGTGCTTGTGCGTCTGCGTGTCTTGGCTCTGGAAGACTTGCGGGCCCTCTTCTTTGCTCTACGCTTCGCCATGCTGGCGGGGATTGTATCCCAAATGGCTTGCCACGCAAGTCATCCCGCCTCTCGTGTCGGTTTTGAACCGTTGCGCGCCCACCTCCGCGGACAGCCCCACCCTGCTAGTCCTGGCCGCTCAAGAGGCTTCAAATTCTCCTGCCAAACCAGTTCCGCTCGCGTATTATATCTTCTGGGTTAACCTATTTTTGGAATGCGGCGGTTTACGCCAGTTCCTGCCGGGGCCCCTGCTGTGGCCGTTGTTTAGTTTTCGCCAACCGGTTCGGCCTAACCTTATTCCCTTCTATCATTTGCGGAAGGTCTCGCTCCCTGAAATGTTGTATGTTCATTCAAGTCTTTCATTTTCATGAGCTTGCGCACTCTTTTTGCCCCGCAGCGGCGGACTAACTCCTGTGTCTTCCGTGCGTTACGCACTCTTTCCATCGCAACGGGGGTATAAGGGGGGTTAATCTCTTAAATAGGAATTGCCGGCTGGCGCACGCGTAGCGTCGTGCCCCTGGAACCGGAGTCATTCCAACGGCAGAAACGCAATGTCCACCGGCGACGGCACGTCGATCACCTGCCCCGTGAGGGTCAGCACGCCCGTGGCAGGGTCGATCTTGAAGACCACGATGTCGTTGGAGCGCTGGTTCGCCGCCAAGAGATACCTGCCCGTCGGATCAATCACAAAATTCCTTGGCGTCTTCCCCTGCGTTGCGATGTCCGCGACCGGCGTCAGTTTTCCTTTGAGGGGATCAATCGCAAAAACCGCGATGCTGTCGCGCCCACGGTTCGAGACGTAGAGAAACTTGCCGCTGGGGTGCACGGCGATCTCCGCCGTGTCGTTTTCTCCAGAAAAATCCTTCGGCAACGTGGACACCACCTGCAACTCGTGCAGCGTCCCGCCCTTGGCATTGTACGAATACGCTGTAACCGTGGAATTCAGCTCGCTCGTAACGTAAAAAAGCCTCCCGCCCGGATGAAACGCGGCATGCCGCGGCCCGGCCCCGGGTTTCAATTTGACGCCAGCGTTCGGTTTGTTTGGCGTGAACGCGCCATCCGCGAGATGAAACTTGGAAATCAGAATCCGATCGATCCCCAGATCGGCTGCCAGCAGGAACCGGTTGTCCGGCGAGGTTGCGATCCAGTGGGCATGCGGCCCTTCCTGGCGTTCCTTGTTGACGCTGGAACCAGCGTGCTGCGCAAATCCCGTATACTTTCCGAGTTGCCCGTCCTTTTGGACCGGGAAAACTGCGACCGTGCCGGAATCGTAGTTCGCCACCAGAATGTAGTTCCCTGTTTTGTCCAAAGAAATGTGGCAGGGCCCCGCTCCGTGTGAAGCCACCTGATTCAGCAGCTTGAGTTTGCCTGTTCTCCGGTCGATCGAGAACGCGCTCACCGCGCCGCTTTTCTCCTCGTTGAATTCGCCGATCTCATTCACGGCGTAGAGATACTTCCCGCTCGGATGCACCGCCAGGAACGACGGGTCGGCAGTCTCCGCGGCCAGGCCTAGCGCTTTGAACTTTCCGGTTCCCGCGTCATAGCTGTACGCGTAAATTCCCTTGCTGTTTGTCTTCGTGGTGTACGTGCCGACATACGCCAGATATCGCCGTGGCGCCGCGGGTTTCTCTTGTGCTCGCGCGGCAGCGAACAGGCACACCAGCGAAGCAAACACTAAGGGAAACGCAAGCAGGCGGCGTGTGATTTTCATGAGAGGGGGATTCTAACACTAAGCGCTGGAGCACGGATGTCTCACTGGATAGGGATAAAAATCTTTGGCTCCGCGCGCACCGCCATCAGCTTGCTGTAGCTGACCTGCCCGGGCGTGATCTTCCGGTAAGGAGTGAGTACGTTCACAACATTGCCCTCGCGGTGTTCGAGAAAAACCTGGATGGCATCGGCCTTTGGTTCATCCGGGGAAGACGCAAAGCGAATGTCCACGCAAATGCCGACGGCCTTCAATCCGTCCTTTGCGGCCATCGTGCGCAGTGCGCCTTCCAGGAATTGCAGCACTCTCGGAGCGCCCGGCCGGTCTTCACCGGTGTGGCCTGCGACATGAGAGATGGTCCGGTCCGCGAGCATGGCAACGCCAAACGGCAAGAAGGCTCCCTGTTTCTCCAGGCACTGCTTGGCGAAACGAATGAGCGTGTCGAGCAGCGGGTCGAAATCCTCGTGCTGATGGCTCGGCGAGATTTCCCGTCTCCACGCGGTTACTTCTTTTCTTCTTCGCTTTCTTCCTTCAACACGGCGGCGGCGGCGACGGAATCATCGGCGTCGAGCCGCAGCAGGCGAACGCCTTGCGTCGAGCGGCCCGCTTCGCGGATCTCGTTCGCGTGCACGCGGATCACCTTGCCGTTGTGCGTGATGATCATCACGTCGGATTCTTCCGTCACTTGCAGCGCCGCAACCACCGAACCGTTGCGGTCCGTGGTCTTCATGTTGACGACGCCCTTGCCTCCACGCGAGGTGATGCGGTACTCGGCCAGCGGTGTGCGCTTGCCGTATCCTTTTTCGGACACGGTCAGCATCAGCGAAGTCAGCGAATCCTTGATGTGCTCGTTTTCGAGCTCTTCAAGGTCTTGCGTGGTTTGATTGTGTTCCTTGGCGATGATCTCGAAGTCCGGCTGGACCGCATCCATGCTGACCACGTAATCCTCTTTGTCCAGGTCCATGCCGTTCACGCCGCCGGCGTTGCGGCCCATCGGACGCACTTCCGTTTCGCGAAATAGGATCGCCTGGCCCTCGTGGCTGGCAAGGAAGATCATCTTCTTGCCCTCGGTGAGCTTCGCGCCGATCAATTCGTCTTTGTCCTCCAGGTTGATGGCGATGATTCCGCTGGGGCGCGGGTTGGAAAATTCAACAAGGGCGGACTTCTTCACGGTTCCGTTGCGCGTCGCGAAGAAGACATATTTGCCTTCTTCCTCGAGGCTGCGTGCGGCGACAATGGCGCTGAGTTTTTCGTCTTCCTGAAATTTGACCAGGCTCGAAATCGCCTTGCCGCGCGTCGCCGCCGCGGCTTCCGGGATCTCGTACACTTTCAGCCAGTAGACGCGGCCCTTCGAGGTAAACAGCAGAATGTAGCTGTGCGCCGAGGCGATGAAGAGGTGCTC
>WNFP01008156.1_pt1 | contig 11749 bp, 13 predicted proteins | sample 5400201 | NCBI WGS metagenome assembly WNFP01 (sample SAMN13153355, study PRJNA577476) | soil metagenome | isolation source: 115 cm saprolite under Madrone tree | place: USA:California | collected 2016-06-14
TCACGTTGCGCTTCTCGATCCGATGCACCGTGCCGCGGATGATCTTGCCCTGCTTGTCGATGAAATCCGAGTAGACGGCGTCGCGCTCGGCGTCCCGCACGCGCTGCAGGATGACCTGCTTGGCGGTCTGCGCGGCGATGCGGCCGAACTCCTGGGTGGGCAGCCCGATCTCGATCTCGTCCTCGAGCTCGGCCTCGGCGTTGAGCTTGCGGGCCTCCTCGAGCGCGATCTCGAGCTTCGGATCCGCCACGCTCTCGACCACCTTCTTGCGCGCGAAGACCTTGAGCACCCCCGTATGGCGGTCAAGTTCCATCCGGGTATTGTCGGCCACGCCCATGGTTTTCTTCGACGCCGACAGGAGGGCAGACTCCAGCGCCTCGAAGAGGATCTCTTTGTCGATCCCCTTCTCCGTGGCCATCTGCCCGATGACGTAGATCAGTTCTTTGTTCATCGTGTCACTGCCCGTTCACGTCCGCCTGCCCATTCACGTCCGCCTGCCCGTTCACTTCCGCCTGAAGGGGGGATCGAGACGCGCCTTCGTCAACAGCGCCCGCGGGACCTCGGCGGTCCCACCGTCCGCCGCCGCAATGGCCAGGCGTTCCGGCCCCGCCCCTTCCAGGCGCCCAGCGAACTCGAGCCGCCCGTCCACGGGCTCCCGCACCCAGCACCGCACGTCCTTGCCCACCGCCCACGCGAACTCGCGGTCCGTCCGGAGCTCTCGGTCGAGACCGGGGGAGGATACTTCCAGGTCGTAGCTCTCCGGAATCAGCCCCGAGACATCGAGCACGTCGCCCGCCTCGTGGCTCAGGCGCTGGCAGTCGACGATCCCCGCCCCGCCGGGCTTGTCGACGAAGAACCGCAAGACCCAGCGCCGCCCCTCGCGGCGCCACTGCAGATCGACCAGCTTGAGCGCGTGTGCCTCCAGTACCGGGGAGACGACGGCCTCGACCTTGGCCACAAATGCCTCCCCGTCACCCGCTCGAGGGTCCATCTCCATCCCCCCTGCGCCATAGAGAACAAAAAAGTGGGCGGCGCCCACTTTGGTCAAAACTTTAGCACAGGTAGCAATCACCCGCAAGGTCCACGGAGCCTCGACCGGGTCCGGCGAGGGTCTCAAGCCATGCCGAGGCCCTTGGCGATCTCGCGGACGGCGTCAAGGACGGCGTCCCGGGGAACTTTCCGCTCGGCCCGCGTCGCCCGCTCGCGGATCTCGACCACCCCCTCCTTGGCGAGCGCGTTGCCGATGGTGATCCGGATAGGGACGCCGACGAGATCCGCATCCTTGAACTTGACCCCGGCGCGCTCGTCGCGGTCGTCCATGAGGACGTCGAATCCGGCGCCGGTGAGCGCCCGCTCGATCGCCTCGGTCGCCGCCATCTGGGCGGCGTCCTTGACCGCGATGGGCACGAGGTGCACGTGAAAGGGAGCGATCGACCAGGGCCAGATGATGCCGTCGGCATCGTGATGCTGCTCCACCGCGGCGGCGGCGATGCGCGCCGGGCCGATGCCGTAGGAGCCCATGACGATGGGCTTCTGCTGCCCCTGCTCGTCGAGATACGTGGCGCCCAGCGTCTCCGCGTACCTCGTGCCGAGCTTGAAGATGTTGCCGACCTCGATGACCCTCTCGACGGCGAGCGGCTTGCCGCACCTGGGACAGCCTTCACCCGGTAGCGCTACCTGGAGGTCGGCCCACTCGCACGTGAAATCCTTCCCCGGCGTCACGCCGACCAGGTGGAAGCCGTCGCGGTTGGCGCCGACGACGTAGACGCCTCCCTTGAGCGACTCATCCGCGATAATACGGGTGATTCCCTTCGAGCCGACCGGCCCGACCGAGCCCACGGACGCCTCCAGGTGCTTGACGACCTCCTCCGGGTGGGCCGTGCGCGCTTCGGCTCCCAGCGCCCGGGCCAGCTTGCGCTCGTGGAGGTTGTGATCGCCTCGAACGAGAGCCAGCACGGGCGTGTCTCCGACCAGGAAGACGAGCGACTTGATCGTCCAGGCGGGATCGACCTTCAGCTGGGCCGCCACCTCGGCGATCGTCCGCGCGTTCGGTGTCGCGACCTCGCGCGGCCCGGTTTCGGACAGCGAGGCGGGGGGCAACGCCGCCGCCGCCGGCACGCCGCGCGCCAGCTCGACGTTGGCCGCGTACCCGCACGCCGCGCAGGTCGCGATCTCGTCCTCGCCGGCGGCCGACGGCGCCATGAACTCGTGAGAGCCCGACCCGCCCATCATCCCGGGGTCCGAGTCGACCACGATGTAGCGGATGCCGCAGCGATCGAAGATCTGGCAGTAGGCGCGCTTGTGGGCATTGTAGGAGACGTCGAGGGCCGCCGCGTCGAGGTCGAGGGTGTAGGAGTCCTTCATCAGGAACTCCCGCGTGCGCAGCACGCCCGAGCGCGGCCGCGCCTCGTCGCGCTCCTTGGTCTGGATCTGGTACCAGATCTGGGGCAGGTCGCGGTAGGAGCGGATCTCGCGGGCGGCGAGCCACGCAATGACCTCCTCGTGGGTCATGCCCAGGCACATGTCGCGCTGGTTACGGTCCTTGAGCCGGAACATCTCGCCGCCGATCTTGTCCCACCGCCCCGATTGCTGCCAGATCTCCGCCGGTTGGAGCACCGGCATCGTGATCTCCTGCCCGCCGAGCCGGTTCATCTCCTCGCGTATGACGGCGTTGACCCTGTCCATCACGCGCTGGCCGAGGGGGAGATAGACGTAGATCCCGGCCGCGAGCTGGCGGACGAGGCCGGCCCGGACCATGAGCTTGTGGCTGACCGCCTCGGCGTCGGCAGGATCCTCCCGCAGCGTCGGAATCAGCGAGCGGGTCCAGCGCATTTACGTGGCGCCTTCGACCTTGTTCGCCCCCGGGACGCCGGGATCATAGACGAGGCGCTTCACGGGCACGCCGCCGAGGATATGGGACTCGAGGATCTCCTGGAGGTCGGACTCCTGGACACCCGCGTACCAGACGTTGTCCGGATACACGACCATCATGGGGCCGTGACCGCACTGCGAGAAGCAGCCCGCCTTGTTGATGCGCACCTCGGCGTGCTTGCCCGCGGCCGCGGCGCCGCTCCGGAGCGTCTTGACGTACTTCTCGACGTCGCCCTGCTCGGGGCAGGTCTCTCCGGAGGTGCACACGAACACGTGACAGCGGTATTGGCCCATGGGCACCTCTAGCGGAGAAAGTGGAGCCAGCCCAACCGGGAGACGTCGTTGTAGAGAGCGAACACCATGAGCATCATCAGCAGGACGAAGCCCACCTGCTGGGCGATCTCCCGCTTGCGGACGGAGATAGGCCGGCCGAGCACGGCCTCGCACGCGAAGAAGAGCAGGTGCCCGCCGTCGAGCATGGGCACGGGCAGGAGATTGAGCACGGCCAGATTCACGCTGACCAGCGCCGTGAAGAACAGGAGCTGGGACATGCCCACCTTCGCGCTCTGTCCGGCGGCCACCGCGATCTGAATCGGCCCGCCCAGGGAGGCCGGAGAGATGCGCCCCGTGACGAGCCGCCAGAACGCCTTGACGGTGAGGGAGGTGAGCTGAATCGTCTGCGTCCAGCCGTCCATGACCGCCGAGACGGGGTTCCACGTGCGCACGTAGACGAGATTTTCCGGCAACGACGGCACCGGACCGATCCCGATGCGCCCCGCCCCATCCACGGTATCCGGCGTGACCGTGATGGTCAGCTTCTCCTCGCCCCGCCGTATGGTGAGCGCGGTGGGTTGGCCGGCCCTCTTGTTGATGATGGCGGCCATCTCTTGCCATGACGTCACCGGCTGATCCATGACGCCGACCACGAGGTCTCCCGGCTTGAGGCCCGCCTTCTCGGCCGGCATCCCTGGCACGACCTCGCCGACTCGAGGGGGAACGGCACGGGCATCGCCCACGCCGAGATCCCAGGTCTCCTCCGTGTCGCCGAGCGCGTCATAACGCGTGGCGCGCTTCGGCGTCAGCTCGACCTGCAGCGTGTCCGCGCCACGCTTCACGGTCAGGGTCATGGGCGCACCGCGGCCCTCCTGCGCCCGCTTGGCGATCTGGGACCAGTACTCGACGGGTTGTCCGTCAACCGCGGTGATGCGATCGCCGGGACGCAGCCCCGCGAGAGCGGCCGGCCCGCGCTCGACCACGTCGGTCACCACGGCCGGAAGCACGCCCCGGCCGAACAGCATGGGCAGGCTCGCCAGGATCAGGAATGCGAGCACGAAGTTCATCCCCGGCCCGGCGAAGACGATGAGGAAGCGGACCCAGACGGGCTTGAGATTGAAGGCCCGCTTGGGATCCACCGAGTCGGTCCGGCCGCCCTCGAGCGGGTTCTCGTCGTCGCCCACCATCTTGACGTATCCGCCCATCGGGATCGCCGAGAGGCAGTACTCGGTCTCCTTCCCCTTGAACCGCCACAGCACGGGGCCGAAGCCGATGGAGAAGCGCTCGACGCCGACACCCGAGAGCCGGGCGACGACGAAGTGGCCCCACTCGTGGATCAGGATGAGGGCGCAGATGACCACGACGAACGACACGATGTTGGTTACCACGTGTTCCTCCCGGGCGCGGCCGCCGCCGTGGCGGCGGTGCCGCCGGGCAGCCGGCCCTGGACGAAGCGGCGGGCCTCGGCGTCCACGTCCATACAGGTTTCGATGCTCTCGAGCGCGCGCGCCGGCACGCGCTCGAGCGCGAGCGCGATGAGCTCGGCAATCCGAGTGTAACCAATGCGTCCGGCGAGGAAGGCTCCCACCGCGATCTCGTTCGCCGCGTTCAGGATCGCGGGGGCGCACCCCGCGGCGGCCAGCGCCTGGCGCGCCAGAGCCAGGCACGGGAAGCGCTCGACATCCGGCTCCTCGAACGTGAGCGAGCCAACCCGCGTCAGGTCGAGCCGCTCTCCCGGCCACGGCAGGCGGTCGGGATAGTTGAGCGCGTAGAGGATCGGGATGCCCATGTCGGCCACGCCCAGCTGCGCAATGACCGATCCGTCCACGTACTCGACCATGGAGTGGATGATGGACTGCGGGTGCACCACCACCTGCACCTGTTCCGCGGGCACCCCGAAGAGCCAGCGGGCCTCGATGATCTCGAGCCCCTTGTTCATGAGCGTGGCCGAATCCACCGTGATCTTGGCGCCCATCTTCCACGTCGGGTGGTTGAGCGCATCCTCGACGGAGACCGAGGCCATGTCGGCCTTCGACATGCGACGGAACGGCCCGCCGGAGGCCGTGAGGAGGATCCGGTGGACCTGGCCGCGCTGCTGCCCCTCGAGGCACTGGAAGATGGCGCTGTGCTCGGAGTCCACCGGCAGGAGCGGCGCCTTGTGCCGCCTCGCGGCGGCCGTCATCAGGCTGCCCGCCATGACGAGCGGCTCCTTGTTGGCGATGGCCACGGCCTTGCCGGTCTCGATGGCGGCCATGGTGGGCAGGAGTCCGGCCGCGCCCACGATGGCCGAGAGAACAACGTCGGCCTCGACGTCGCGGGCGAGGGCGACGAGCCCGCGGGCGCCGCCCAGGATCTCCGGACGCGGATGCCCGAGGATCCGGGCGAGGACGTCGACCGCGTCCTCGTCGGCCAGCGCGACCATGCGTGGGCGGTGGGTGCGGCAGAGCTCCGCCACCAGCTCGGGGTTCGTACCTCGCGCGGCCAGCCCCTCGACGCGGAACTGGCCCGGGTAGTGCTCGATGAGCTCCAGCGCGCGCCGGCCCACCGACCCCGTCGCCCCCAGCACCGTCAGCCGTTTCATGCGCTCCATGCCCTTCCGTACGTCACATAGTAAAACAGCACCGGCGCGTTGAAGAGCAACCCGTCGATCCGGTCAAGGATGCCGCCGTGCCCCGGTATGACGTTCCCGGTGTCCTTGGTGCCCACACTCCGCTTGAGCGCCGACTCGACGAGGTCGCCCACCTGTCCCAGCACGCCCAGCAGGACGCCGACGGCGACAGCGTCCCACACCCGAAGGCCCGGGAAGAGCCAGCCGCCGGCGGTCAGCGCCGCGAGCAGCGAGGCCGCGAGCTGCGCGACGGCACCCTCGACGGTCTTGCCCGGGCTGATGCCGGGAGCCAGCTTGTGACGGCCGACGAGCGAGCCCACCGCGTACGCCGCCGTCTCCCCGATCCAGGTCACCCAGACCAGCAGCAGGATCCAGTGGACGCCGTCGGGCAGCGCGCGGAGCGAGATGGCGTGGCCGAGGAGCCAGTTGACGTAGCAGACGCCGAGCAGCGTGACCGCGACGCGCTGCCAGCGGGCAGGGCCGCCCACACCCCCGTCGAGGCTGGCGGCGAGGAGACCCAGGAGCACCACCGCGAAGGCCGCGCCCGCCCGGTCGGGGCGCACGAAGGCGAGCGTGACGAGGCCGCCCCAGAGCAGGCCGGCCTCGCGGAGGACCGGCACTCCCGCCCTTTGGAACATGCGCGTGAATTCCCAGTTCGCGAGCATGGCCGCGCCTACGATCATCAGCGCGAAAAGCCAGGCGGGTCCGCCAACCACGATCCAGACGAAGACCGGCAGAAGAACGATCGTGCTGAGGACGCGCTTGCCCAGCTCGGTCATGCGCGACGGCCTCGGCGCGTCCGCAGGGGACGGCACAGGGCGCGCGGGCAGCGGCACCCCGCGCGCTTCGGACATCACACGCGCCCGAAGCGCCGGTCACGCTGCTGGAAGTTCGCCACCGCGAGGTAGAGATCGCGCGGCTCGAAGTCGGGCCAGCGCGTGGCCGTCACCCAGAGCTCGGTATAGGCGATCTGCCAGAGCAGGAAGTTCGACAGGCGCATCTCGCCACTGGTGCGGATCAGGAGGTCCGGGTCGGGCACGCCGTCGGTGTAGAGCGCCCGGCCGATCCGCACCTCGTCGATCTCCTCGGGCTCGACTTGGCCGTCCCGCACGTCGCGGGCGAGGCGCCGGCAGGCGTCCACGATCTCGTCACGCGCCCCGTAGTTGAACGCCATCAGGAGCGTCAATCCGGTGTTGGCGGCCGTCGCGTCCACCACGTGGTCGATGCGCCGCTGGACTTCGGGCGGGACACCATTGGGCCGGCCGATGACGCGGAAGCGGACCTTGCGCGCCATGAGCTCGGGCAGCTCGCGGTCGATGGACCGCTCGAGCAGGTTCATGAGCGTCGACACCTCGTGCCGCGGGCGATTCCAGTTCTCCGAGGAGAAGGCATAGAGCGTCAGGTATTCGATGCCGACCTCGCCCGCCGCCCTGACGGTGTTGCGGACGGCCTTGACGCCTTCGCTGTGACCGGCCACGCGGGGCATCCCGCGCGAGGTCGCCCAGCGGCCGTTGCCGTCCATGATGATAGCGACGTGGCGAGGCAGCGGGCGCGTGAGGATCCGGTCACGCAGCTCACGCTCTCCCAGTGTCGTCAGCTCCGCCGCCCCCGTATCGGCCCCGGCCTTGAGAGCCATATCGCGTCATTTTACGTGACGGAGAGGGCAATTTCTACGCAAATCGCCACGATACACAGCACACGGAGAGAGAACGGCAAGGGAAAACGAGGCCGGATCAGCCTACATCGCCAGAATTTCCTGCTCCTTCTTCTTGGCAAGCTCATCGACCTTGGCGGTGAACCTGTCCGTCGTCTTCTGGATCGAGTCGTGGCCGCGACGCTCCTCGTCCTGCGAGACATGCTTGTCCTTGGCCATGGTCTTGAGCTTCTCGTTGGCCTCGCGGCGAACGTTGCGGATCGCCACGCGGGCGTCCTCCGCGTACTTGCCCACCGTCTTCGCCAGCTGCTTGCGACGCTCCTCGGTGAGCGTGGGCATCGTCAATCGCAGCACCTTGCCGTCGGACGACGGTGTGATGCCGAGGTCCGACTTGTGGATGGCCCTCTCGATATTCCCTATCTGGGAGGCATCCCACGGCTGGATCACGAGCGTCTTGGGGTCCGGCACCGACAGCGAGGCGAGCTGGTTGAGCGGCGTCAGGGTGCCATAGGCTTCCACCCGAAGGTTGTCGAGGAGGGCCGTGCTGGCGCGCCCGGTACGCACCCCGGCAAACTCGCGCGCCAGCAGGTCGACGGCCGCCTGCATCCGCACCTCGAGGTCCTTGATGACGTTTTCCATCGGTCTACCCCTTCGGCGGCTGTGTGGCGTCGTTGGTGACGACCGAGCCCACCGACTCGCCGGCGACGATCCGCCGGATGTTGCCCCGCCGCGTCAGGTCGAAGACCACGATCGGCAGCTTGTTGTCCATGCAGAGCGAGATCGCCGTATGGTCCATGACGTCGAGCCCGCGGTTCAGCGCCTCGATGTACCCGACCCGCGCGAGCTTGGTCGCGGTGGGCTCCTTGACCGGGTCCGCCGTGTAGATGCCGTCGACCTTCGAGGCCTTGAGCAGCACCTCGGCGCCGATCTCGACGGCGCGCAGGGGCCGGTGCCCGCCGCGAAGACCACCACGCGCCCTTTGTCGAGGTGGCGGATGGCGCGCCGCCGTATGTACGGCTCGGAGACCGCGCGCATTTCGATGGCGGACAGCACCCGGGTCGCCACGCCGGCCTTCTCGATGGCGTCCTGGAGCGCCAACGCGTTGATGACGGTGGCGAGCATGCCCATGTAGTCGCCGGTGGCGCGGTCCATGCCGCCGGCGCTCGCCGCGATACCGCGGAAGATATTGCCGCCTCCGATGACGATCGCCAGCTGCACCCCCATGCCGATGACCTCGCGGATCTCCTCCGCGATGCCGGCGATGGTGTCCGGGTCGATACCGTAGCCCTGCCCGCCCGCCAGCGCTTCGCCCGAGATCTTGAGCAGGACGCGTCGGTACGCGGCGTGGCGCTGGGCGTCGGGCATGGGAGCTAGTCCAGGCCGACCTGGAAGCGCACGAAGCGCTTGACCACCACCCGCTCGCCCATCTTGGCCGTCGCGCCGTCGACCATGTCCTTGATTCTGGTCTTGCCGGTGGCGTCCTTGATGAAGGGCTGCTCGAGCAGGCACATCTCCGCGAAGAACTTCTCCAGTTTGCCCTCGACGATCTTGTCGATGACCTGAGGCGGCTTCTTCTGGTCGGCCATCTGTTGCCTGTAGATCTCGCGCTCCTTCTCCACCACGGGCCCGGGCACGTGGTCCCGCGAGACGTAGAGGGGACTGGCCGCCGCCACTTGCATGGCCAGGTCCTTGACCAGCTGCTGGAAGTCCTCGGTGCGGGCCACGAAATCGGTCTCGCAATTGACTTCGACCAGCACGCCGATCTTGCTGCCCGGGTGAATGTAGGCGTGCACGAGGCCGTCCTTGGCCTCGCGGTGCTGCTTCTTGGCCGCGTCGGCCAGGCCTTTTTTTCGCAGGTGCTCGACGGCGCCCTGGAGGTCTCCCTTGGAGGCCTCGAGCGCCGCCTTGCAATCCATGACTCCCGCCCCGGTGCGGTCCCGGAGCTCCTTCACGAGCTCGGCTGACGATGCCATTGGGCGGGCGCTCCTCAGGCCTGGGCGGGGGCTTCGGCGGCCGCGGCCATCTCGGCTTCGGTCACCAGGGGCAGGTCCGGCGACGCCGGGATCTCGTCGGCCGTCGCGGCCTCCTTGGCGAGCGTGCCGGCGCCCTCGAGCACCGCGTCCGCGATGCGGGAGGTGATGAGCCGCACCGACCGGATGGCGTCGTCGTTACCCGGGATCGGGTAGTCGATCCCGGTGGGGTCGCAGTTCGTGTCCACGATGGCGACGATGGGGATGGCCAGCCGCCGCGCCTCCTCCACCGCGATCGTTTCCTTCTTGGGGTCGATGATGAAGACCGCCGAGGGCAGCCGGTCGAGGTTCCTGATGCCGACCAGGGTGTGCTGGAGCTTCTCGCGCTCGCGCTCGAGCACGATGACTTCCTTCTTCGGCAGCCGGTCGTACTCGCCCGTCTCCTTCATTTCGTCCAGCTTCTTGAGCCGGGCGATGGACTTGCGGATGGTGGAGAAGTTGGTCACCTCCTCGAGCACCGTCTCCTGCGCCTGCTTCTTGGTGCCGACCATCAGCAGCGTGCCCCCACCGGCCGCGAGGTCGCGCACGTAGGCGTAGGCTTCACGAAACTTCTTGAGGGTCTTCTGGAGGTCGATGATGTAGATACCGTTGCGCTCCCCGAAGATGTACTTCTGCATCTTGGGGTTCCAGCGCTTGGTCTGGTGGCCGAAATGCACGCCGGCCTCCAGCAGCTCCTTCATGGTCAGTCCCGCCATCTCATGCCCCTCTTTCGGTTGGCCTCCGATCTCGAGCGGCGGGGCTGATTCGCCTCCGCGCTTCCCCGATTTCAGGCGGGGACCGAAGCTCGAGATCGTGCGTAGTGAGCTGCGTGCGGCTTACGTCGTGTACTTGCCGTTGATCCGAACGTACTCCTCGCTGAGATCGGATGTCCAGACACGGTCCTGCCCGCGCCCGAGGCCCAGGTCGATGGTGATCGAGTACTCGGGCTCCGCCATGAGCGCGCGAATCCGGTCGAGCCGTGCGCCCTGCTTCAGCATCCCCTTGTCCACCAGCGCTTCGTCACCGAAGCGTATCGAGACCCTGTCCTGGACAACTCGGGCCGGCGACTTGCCCAGCGCCATCATGATCCTCCCCCAGTTGGGGTCGGCGCCGTTGATGGCGGTCTTGACGAGCGGCGAGTTGGCGACCGAGCGGGCGGCCAGGAGCGCCTCGCGCCGCGTGCGCGCCCCGCCCACGCTCACCTCGACGACCTTGGTCGCGCCTTCGCCGTCGGCTACCAGCATGTGCGCGAGCCGCGCGACGACCGCCTCGAGCCCGCGCGCGAATTCCCGCAGGCCCCGGCTGCCGCGCTCGAGCGAGGCATTCTCCGCGAGCCCGTTTGCCAGCACCGCCACCGTGTCGCTCGTGGACTGATCGCCGTCCACCGTGATCCGGTTCAGCGAGGCGTCGGCCGCCCGTTTGAGCACCCGGGGCAGGGCGTCCGTCGCCACCATCACATCCGTCGCCAGGAAGCAGAACATCGTCGCGAGGTGCGGCTCGAGCATGCCCACGCCCTTGGCGATGCCGCCGATCGTGATCGGCCGCCCGCCGATCTCGATGCGCAGGGCCGCTTCCTTGAGCCGCGTGTCGGTCGTCATGATCGCTTCGGCGGCGCTCCGGCCGCCCTGGGGCGACAGAGCCTTGACGAGCTTCGGGAGCGCCGCGCGGATCTTGTCCATCGGCAGCGGCTGCCCGATGACGCCGGTGGCGGCGATCAGCACCTGGCCGGGCTTGATGCGCAGGAGGTCGCCGACGGTCTTGGTGATCTCGCGCGCATCCTTGATTCCCTGCTCGCCCGTGCAGACGTTGGAGCAGCCGCTCGATGCGACGATGGCCTGCGCCCGGCCGTCACGGACATGCTCCTGCGAGACGATGACCGGCGCCCCCTTGACCTGATTGCTGGTGAAGACGGCGGCGGCCCGCGCGGGCGCCGAGGAGTAGATCAGGGCGAGGTCCTTCTTGCCGCTGGGCTTGATGCCGGCCGCGATTCCCGAGGCCAGGATGCCCGGGACGGCCGTGATCCCCCCGTCGAGCCACTGCATGCCCGGCATGGCCGCCCTACGGGTACACCGGGGGCGCTTCGAGACCCGTCCGCTCGTCCCACCCCATCATGATGTTGAGATTCTGGACGCCGTTGGCCGAGCCGCCCTTGCCCAGGTTGTCGAGGGCAGAGACGCAGACGGCGCGGCCCGTGCGCGGGTCGGACACCACGGCCACGTCGCAGAAGTTGGAGCCGGTCACCGAGCGCGTCGTCGGCCGCTCGCCTTCGGGCAGCACGCGCACGAAAGGCTCGCCCGCGTAAAATTCGCGGTAGAGGGCCAGGAGGTCGGCCGT
>WNFP01007720.1_pt1 | contig 11748 bp, 12 predicted proteins | sample 5400201 | NCBI WGS metagenome assembly WNFP01 (sample SAMN13153355, study PRJNA577476) | soil metagenome | isolation source: 115 cm saprolite under Madrone tree | place: USA:California | collected 2016-06-14
CGGACGAAGCCCAGGCCTTAGCGGAGGCATCGGTGCGCAACGGTCAGATCTGGTCAGCTAATCTATGCAGGACCGAATACTTGCCAGAGCTTGTTCGCCATCAGGCAAAGAACATTGCTCCAAAGACGCTCCGAGCGCTGAAGTACCAGATTGCCAACAACGAGTGGTACAACGAGGAAGACTAGCAGTTTTAGGTGGGTACTATCTGCCGAGCAGCGAATTCAATCTTGCCGATGTAGAACTCCAGAAAAGAGGAAGGGGGAGTGATTCGGGGTGCAGTCGTGCCAAGAAAACTTCCAACAGTCAAGTTTGGAGGCGCCGTCCCAAGCTTTTGCCTTACAACCTCTTCAAACTTCTGCCGTGCGCTACCGGAACGGTGCGCAATCGCGTTTCTGACCGTGTTGACTTCACTCAAAAGATTTTGGTTGCGGCTGAGCACGTCAGCGAATGGCCGCCCAGCGCTAAAAAACCGTTTAGCGCGACTGCCGACATTGCCGGCATCAGTCCAGGTTGCGTAGTCTCGCCCATCGGTCAGCCAGTTCATGGCGTGGCTCGGATCGGGAGGAAACGCGTACCTGTGCGGTGCGCGGCCTCGGGTCGCTTTGTACCCAAGGAGGTAGAGGAGAAATGATTCCTCGAGGAAAGTTTCCCATGCCGAAAACGCACGAAGGAAAGCCATCTCTGCAAAGTAGTCGCGCCTTTGCGTGGATATTAAAGGTGTCGCCGCTCCCGCCCCAGGGAGTGACCAAGAATGGGCGTCAGCGGCCAGTTGCTTGCTGTCCTCAATGGTATGCGAAAACGCCATGAGAACTATTCCAAGTTTCCGCAAGGCCACAGCCTAACTCCTTATTGCAGCAACCAACTGCTTACAAATATATTGAGTGAGTATTGTTCTCTCTTCGGCGTGGACCCAATGTTCATCGTAGGCAGCGTAGAACTTTTGTTCCTCTGCTGAAGGCTTCTGACCTGCTTTCTCATTCTCGATTCCGTCGATCACCGCATCTATTTGTTCTAACGCTGTTTTCATTTTGGGATATGCAGAGACTCCAAATGAGGATCGTGGCGCGTTAAGTTTTGGGAGGCGGAATTTCAGGTGGAAGATTGCGCAAAACAAGGGATAAAAAAGCCTCGTTGCGCTGAACTCTAGCTGCGGTAAGTCCTGGCCAAGAATTGCCCCGATTGTGTCCACGGTTTGACGAAATCGCTTTTCATGTCTCTTGCGGTGCGGGAAATCATCGTCGTAGTCTTTATAGCACTTGTCAATAACTGCTCTTGACCCCGCCCTGATCCCCTCCTCCATGGCCAAGAGCAGCTCGGAAATAAACTCTGCCTCGGACATCCGGAGGATTTGCTTGGGAGTGAAGAGATTGTTTGCCTCGAAGAAAGACTGAAATTCTTTTGCTAACTGGTAGACGGAAGATTTGAAATCCCCAAACCACTTTGCATTTCTCAGCTCTTGTGGCTTCAGCTTTTCGGCATAAGTGTTAATGCGAGCGAAGAGATCGTAAACCTCATTGTCAGGCGTGTCCTCAAGCAAATCGACGACAAATTCGTACTTGAGAATCTCACCCCGCGTCGTCTTGTCTAGACCACTGAAGGTCTTGCCGCGAAATTCTTCATTGTGGGCCTTACTTATCTTGAATCCATCCTTCAGGAAGCTCAAGACCGTACGAAGACGCTGCTGGCCATCGACTATCTCCCGAATGGTACGACGCGTGTTTGGGTTGACGTTCTGGCGCATGTAGATCTTCGGGATCGGCTTACCGCGAAGAATGGTGTCCATGAGGTAAGAACGGGCTTTTGGGCTCCACACGTCTCGGCGCTGAAATTTCGGTGCGAGCACTAAGTCTCCTCCTTCGTGCCATTCTTCGAAATCCCGAACGCTGTAATTCCGGGTATGAAACATCTGCTGCATTGTTTCCTCCTCAGATTGCCCGGCCCCTTGCTCTCTCGGCCTCGTGTGCCCTATACAACCTACGTTAATCACCTCTTCTGTTGTTTGGCCAGCACCAGGATTTTCTCCACGCGGGTGGTTTTTGTACCGCGCCGACTGCGTCTTATGTCCGGTATCGTATCCTCCACCACGCAATCGGTGACGAATCCCCCGGACGTGACCTCATGTGCAAGCCTGCCCAAGACCTCACCTGTGTCTCGTGTGTTGCCATTTCGCTGGACCTCCCCAACGATTAATAAACAGAACTTACCAGGCTTAAGAATGCGGTACATTTCCTTCAAGGACTGTCGCATTTCATCTTCATACCTACGATTGCTTGTAGTGAGTTGCCGCTTCAGTTTCTTCCAATTACGCTGACCCAGAAACCAGAGACGCAAGCGATTGTCGCGAGCGTAGTCGAGAGCATCATAGTAGGGAGGACTCGTGAGGACCAAATCCACGCTGCTATCGGCAAAAGGCAAAGAGCGTGCATTCTTTCTCGTGACTTCGTAGCTGCGATTCATCCAATTAGAAGTCAAGTTTGCCCTGCGGTAGGCTCGTTTCACCTTTTTTCTTAGGCGATCGGCCACCGAACGGTATGTATAAAGTTCGGGGAACTCGTCGGGCGGGAAAAGGGCTGTCCGCAGATATGGGACCATATGACTCGCAGGATGCGAGAGGAATCCGGGCCGTTGGTGATGGAGAATTCCGCAGAGACATGCTGCGAGGAACGAGTCGCGGCGTTCGCGGCAATAATCAAAAGCAGCCAAGATCTCCTTCAGCGTTCTATGGTGGAAAAAACGACGAACCCACGCGTCCACGGTGCGTAGGTCGTGTAGCTTCCAGTTTCGATTTACGTATTCAATTAATTTCTCGCAACGGGATTCCGCTAGGTCCAGCGTCGGCGGCGCGCTTAGCTTTCCACGAGTGACACAGGCTGCGTACGGACTGAGGTCGTTTGCTTTTGCCTTCCGGTCTAGACGCAACGCTTCAAACGGAACGACTCCGCACCCCGAGTAGGGGTCGCAGACCCAATCTCCTCGCTGGCTAAAATGCTCAATCAGGCTATGAACAATTCCAGTCTTAAGTTTGCCTACGAATGGGGAAAGTTGCTGGAGGGTACTCTCTCGGCCGTTAAAGGAACCGTTCCATAGACCCTGCGCCTGCATGCGTCTCAAGGCCGCTTCCGCTGACCCATGTTTGGCATGATCTGAGATACGCATCGTTGGCTTGCCAATTATAGAGCCATATCGGGGGATGGCGCCAGCGTGAAGGGAACGCCCGAACCGTTCAGTGAAGTTTGCGTGTCCGTATCGCGTTAATCGGGAGTTGGCGAAATGGAACCACGAGAACAGCGCTTGATATCAAAACGGAACGTGAATGAGAGAATACTCCATTAGTGACGACACTGCGACGGCGATACGGCATGCTTTACTACCTTCTGGAGGAACATTGATCGCTCGCATCTATGTTGCTGGTCCATATACGAAGGGCGATGTTGCCGTCAACGTACGGAATGCTTATGAAGCCGCAAATCGCCTAGCCGACTTAGGCTTTGCCCCCTTTGTGCCACATGCGACGCACTTTTGGCACATGCTTTTCCCCCGCCCATATGAATTCTGGCTGGACCTCGACAACCAATTCCTGCCTTGTTGCGCGGCTGTGCTCCGCCTGCCCGGACAGTCAAGTGGGGCGGACAAAGAGGTCAAACTAGCCCGATCACTGGGAATACCAATCTTCTTAGAAATCGACGAGCTTGCCAAGCACTTCAGGAGAGACACCCAGCAGAAGAGGGAAGACCGTGAGTAGCGAGGCCGAACGGATCAAAGAACGGTCAGTCGATAGCCTCCAAAAGATCTATGCTGTCGTTATCGCACTAACAATCGCTCAGGCCATTCAGAGTCTGCTTAAGGACCCAGTTTCTGGCACGCTTCTCCCGTTTAGCCAAGTTCTGGTTGGACTGCCAGCGTTCGTGGCACTGTTGTTCACGCTTGTGCCTTTCTGGCACGGAATGAACCGGCATCTCGATCGGTGCTATCTGGAAAAGAAGAGTGCAGTGGTGCAAGGTGCTGTTTTGTTGGACTTTGCGACGTTCTGTCTCGAGGCTAGCTTGCTTTTCGCGGCCGGTTGGTCCCTGAGGTCTGGAATCTACAGCTTCATTGCTCTTGGCGGGTTGCTTTTGGTTGACATGCTTTGGGGGTTCATCTCTCATCAAATTCACTTCCCAGGCCAAAAATCGCACGTACGTAGGTGGTCGGCCATCAATCTGGTGGCCATAGTGATCGCGATCCTAGTCGTTGACTACCCCTTTCAGCACCAGTCAATCGTCCTGATGGTCGTCGCGATTGTGCGCTCAATCGTGGACTACTGGTTATGCTGGGATTTCTATTTTTCTCGCCCTGTGGAAATAGAACGCTAAGCATGAGCATCTCAGCCCATTTAGTGAGGGCGGCGCACGGCAGCAGCCGACCTTCGGGTGAATCGTCTTAAAATCGATGACCGCGTTTCTTTCTATAGAGAAGAAGATCCCTCTCTAGTGTTCCTTACAGCCCGCCGCAGTTCCGGCAGTATCTCTTCCGGAATCAAAAAATTCGTACCCTCCACGCCCCGAGCCACGGGATTCCAGGTCGAAAAAGGAGCTTCTCCGCCGAGCTCTCTGCGGGACCAATAACATTCACCTTCGACTGTGATTCGCACGCGCAGCCGATCCCCGTCGAACTTAGCCTTTACAAGGACAAACTGGAATTCTTCCGGGCCCAGGGGGATTTTCTCTGGGTCCGCAGAGATTCTGCCCCAACCGACTAATCCGGCCTCAGGTCCTGCCTCCCAGAAAAAGACCTCGTCTCCGGCCCGCATTTCTGACTTGTGTGCGTTAACTAGCCACGTTGTCGGTTGCGATGTTTCCTTGAAATGGTGAAGAGCGGCACGAACTTTATAGAACTTTGGATTTGCTTGAAACAGCCAGCTGCTCATCGAAGTTCCCCCTGTAACGAGTGGTAACCGCATCAAACCTAGGCGAGTGTAGTCGTCTCCTCAGGTTCTTCGAAAAGAATCAACTGAATATACAACGCAAAAGTTTTGCGAGTCCGTGATTTTTTCTGCCCTTCCTGCTGAAAACCTGCGCCTGGACCGTCCGCTCCTCCTGTCAAGGCTCTCACGCTTCGCTCCGATGAACGCAAAAACCGCGCGGCCTTGACAGCGCGGACGGCCAGGCGCCTCGCCCCGCCAGGAAGGGCATTTGCTTTTAATGCACCGCTCTCTGCGGTGCCTCTAAGAAGCAAAAAACGAAACCAACGAAAGGAGTTTTTCCCATGCAGCAAATCAGCAAACAACCTGCCTTCGAGCTAGGCCAGATCGTCGCCACACCGGGCGCTCTGGCCGCGCTTAAGAAAGCAGGACAACAGCCGGGCGAGTTCCTCACGCGCCATGTCAACCGCGAGTGGGGCGATTTGTCCGACGAGGACCGCAAAGAAAACGACTACAGCCTAGAGCACGGGTTCCGGCTCTTGAGTGCGTACCGCACACATGCTGGCGACAAGTTGTGGATTATCACGGAGTCGGACCGCTCTGTGACCACGCTCTTGCTGCCCGAAGAATACTAGGCCCAAAAATCTAAAGAAAAGGAGACGAATAGAAATGAATGCAACGATGGTAGCAAGTGGCACGAAAGCAGTCCCCCCTGTGGTTTCCTCGATTCAGGAGATTCCACTGGCGAAAATCCGTGAATCCAAAACCAACCCGCGACGCTTCTTTGATGAAGCGAAGCTGGCTGAACTCGCGGACAACATCAGACAATACGGTGTCCTCCAACCGATTCTCTTGCGTCCGCTTCCCAATGGGGAAGCGGGTACCTATGAGCTTGTGGCCGGGGCGCGTCGTTACCGCGCCTCTAAACTTGCACGGCGCGAGAGCATCCCGGCGACTGTACGCGAACTGACTGACACACAAGCCTTAGAGCTACAGGTCATCGAGAACGTGCAGCGCGTAGACGTGCATCCGCTCGACGAGGCGCAGGGATACGCCGCCCTTATCGAACTCCAACCAGATACTTACATGGTTGAAAGCATTGCTTCGCGAGTTGGCAGATCGCCCGCGTACGTAAACGGACGCCTGCGCTTGATTCAACTCATTGCCGAAGCCAAGCAAACGTTCTACGACGACAAGCTGACGGTTGCCCATGCCTTCGAAATCGCACGGCTGCAACCGAATGACCAGCGCCGCGCTCTACAAGAATGCTTCCCGCAATACCGGAACGCCGCAGCCATCCTGAAAGACAAGAAGGCCGAGGCGACTACAGTGCGGGAGCTTCGGACGTGGATTGAGCGCGAAATCCATCTTGACCTCACAAACGCGCCGTTTGACCCGCAGGACGAAACGCTTCTCCCAAAGGCGGGAGCGTGCGCTCGTTGCCCGAAACGAACGGGCAGCAACCCGCTTCTCTTTCCCGAAGTCCGGCAGAAGTCCCTTTGCACGGACCGAGAGTGCTACCGAGCCAAGGTCGAAGCACTCGTGCAAATTCAGGTGAAGCCGCTTGAGGAGAAAGGCGAGAAGCCTCTCCGCGTTTCACTGGCTCCCGCATGGCAGGCAAATGGACATGCCAAAGACGCGCTCTTTGAAGGGCAATACCGGAAGGCCAAAGCAAAAGGGGAGTGCCCCAACACGAAAGCCGCTGTTCTCATTGACGGCAAGGGTGCTGGCAACATCTTCTATCTCTGCCAGACCGAGAAATGCGACGTTCACAATCGCGTGACTCGTTACCAACCGACACCACAGGAGCAAGCCCAACGCAAGAAGGAAGCTCTCGCCGAGCGCATCGAGAAGCTGTCGCGAGTCCGCATTCTCGAAGCCACCCGCAAGAAGCTGCCGGACGTTCTCTCGCGGCCAGACTTGGAGATGGTAGCCCTCGACTATTTCCGGCGTTTGGGCAACGACAATCACCGCCGTCTCTGCAAAGTGTATGGATGGGAAGAGAAGAAGAGCAAAGCGTCGTGGGGTGCGCAGATCGTGGATTACGAGAAGATTGCGGCGGCCGCCGTGCAAAGCATGAAAGCTGCCGACCTTAACCGTTTCCTCGTTGTTTGCGCTCTCGTGTCTGACCTGTATTGCCCCGGCTACAACGCGAAGCAATCGCTCGCGAAAGACTCAAATCTCGCGCGTACGGCTGCGCGGCATAAAGTACACACACCAAAACTCGCCGCAGTGGCCCGAGCGGAACTATCGAGACCAAAAACCAAGCCCCAAAAGGGAATAGACTTACCACGGACCGCAGCTTCAGCCCGGAAGCAGTAGAGCCAGTCGGGAACTTGTCAAACGACACGGGGCCGTGCGGACGCGGCCCCTTTCTATGTCCCTGATAAGTCATCAAATACAAGGCTGGGTAGCATCGCAAAGAGACCCCGAGTTGGACCTACCGGCTTACGTCACGCAACTCTTCTCTGTGCAATATCCGACAGGGGCGCACGTCGAAGTATCAAGGAGCACGATCCGAGTGGGCGATTCAGGAATATGCATCTCACCGAAGCCCTTCAATCCTCTGATAACATATAAGTAGGCGTAATACCCCTCTTGATGCTAAAGGCGGACTGCACGTCACCTATACCGGTCACGCGGGTACGCGCGCTTTGCTGCAATTCCCTGGTTAACGCCACCGTCGGTTTGGGACAGCGAGAGACAGCGAATGGCTGACTGGAAAGACTTCTTCGAGGATAATAAGGAGCATTTTGGACAATTTCTGGACTCGTTGGCTGAGCGGCGTAGTTCTAAGCGCGCGCACGAGGCACTTCCTGTTCCACCACTCAGATTCTGTCCACTGTGTCACGCTGCCTTTATAGAGGACTCCGAGCTTGCTATTCACATCCGGTCGTTGCACGGCCAGCAGTACATCTACCTGAGGGTCAACGGTCGCATTATTCGTGATCTTGGATGGGCCGACCGCGGAATCTCGGAATTGAGATTGGTTTCGTTGGGTTTCCCGCGAGTGCAGGTAGAGATCTGCGGTCCTCAAGTTCACAAATTTCTGGACGTGCGAGGTGATGAGGACTTGAAACGACTCGTCCCCGCGGACTTCGAAGGTGAATTGACGTTACGCGTTACGCCCCCAGGCAACAGGGAAAGTCAGTTCACTATTTATTCTCGATCACTTCCGGAGTTTCGATGCGAGGCATTGGACGCGTTGATACAAACGATGAGCCTCAGATGTTTTGAGGCCGACCACGAGCCGGACATAATCGAGTGGCGTGAACGGATGGGGGAGACAAGTGCACTAGAGAATCGGTATTTGAACGGATTCTTCGAGTACACGCTCGCTTTCTTCCTTGAGAAGACGCGTCAGTTTCGTAAGGCGAAAGAACACTTTGAAGAAGCGTTTGGCCTCCTTTTGCCTTTCCGCACCGCTCTGTCGCTTAGCGCGCAGTGCGTCCTTGGCCTTCGCATGAATTGTTTCGGAGTTCTCGCCAAGGCACCCAGCAAATCCGTTGTCTCATCCTTGGATGTGTTTTTCAACAAGCCATTTCCCTCCAACTGAACTGTTTCAGGCTCACAAGCTGACGGAAGCCCTTTTATGAGTTACGCCGATGAATTTACAATTCGCTTCGCGCAGGTCGTCGTGGATTTCTACACAAATGATCCCTCAAACTGTCGCGCTGGCATCGAGGCATTGGACGGGAGGCAGAAGAATACACAAATGGATAACAAAGAAAACAAAAAGACTGATGCTCCGGTTGAAGGTTTGACCGTCAAGGCTGCCAAAGAGAAAAAGACTCCGAGAAAGCCAAAGGTTGAGGAATTTATGGCAGGCTGGCAAGGCATTATCTCCTCGAGCAAAGATCCCATTACCAAAATTCGACCGATGATCAAAACGGGTTTTGATGGCGAAATCAACGGTGAAGTTGTGTCACAGATCGTGTCTACGCTGCTTGAGGCTCAAGCCCATGTTTGCCTGGCTGAGCGACTGGCTTTGAGTCTCGCGGTACAGGAGAGGTTCGGAAAACTGAAGCCTCTGGCACAGAGGGTTCTTTCAGCGTTGCGAACCCACTTTGGAAAGGCCATAGACTACGACGCACAGGAGTTTGTTGGCTACAGAAGCCCAAAAGCAATTGGGGAATGGGTTTCCGAGCATGCACCGAAGGCTTCTGCCGCAGACCGTGATGCTTGGCTTCGTCGGTTTGTCACCTGCTTGCTCAAGGACTCCGATGCGAAGACTGTGCTAACCGGTTTGATTGCTGCGACAAGAAACTGCGCACCTAGAAAAGGGAGAGCAACGAATCATGAAGCAATGTTGGTGCGTGGCCTTGTCGCGGCACTGATTCCACCGGTTGTGGGCGCAAACAGACTCCAATTGATGATGGCAGGTGCCAATTCACTGGAGGGTCAGTTCCAGGAAATGTTAAGCAGGGAAGCTACCCTTGAGCGGCAAATTCACACAAAGCAGAGCAGCATTGACGATTTAGAGGACAAACTCACGGTGCTCGAAGGGAGCCTTGCTGAGGCTCACAACGATTCAGCACAAAAAGCGAACAAGATAGCTGAGTTGGAAAAGTCGATTCAGGATGCCTCAGACCGCCATGCGCTACTTGACCAACATTGGCGCGGTATTTCGGAGCAGCAGTTGGCAAAGCAAAGCGGCAGTTTCCGTGAAAGAGTCCAGCATGAGTTACAGGAAGCACTGCTGGCATTAGACCGGGAACAACCGAACATTGAGATGGCTCTTCAAAGGCTCCGTCGAATCAGGGAGATTTTGGAAAAATGAGCAGGGACTCAGCATCAGCAGCAGATCGACCAGGACATTTAGGTTTCGGGATTGATTTTGGCACTACGAACTCGGTTGTGGGTATCTGTGAAGCTGGACTCACGCGCGCGCTTCTGGATGGAGACAGACCAAATCCTTCTGTCGTCTGGTTTAGAGCTGATGGTGATGTAATTGTGGGGCGACAGGCGAAACGGAGCATCAACGGCTATTCCGAAGTTCCCGGCAACACTTTTATCTCTTCTGTGAAGGTGCAGCTTGGCAATGAGCGGACCTTTCGTGTTGCAGGGCAGCCCAAGTCAGCCCCTGAAGTCGCAGCTGAAATATTCAAGTTCTTGATCCGCCAGGCTCGAGAACAGCATTCGTTGACCGTTCGAGAGGGTGTAGTAACGATACCTGTAGACTTCCATGGTGAAGCCCGTAGGGACCTTCGGACAGCTGCAGAGGAAGCGGGATTCTACGTAAAGACTTTTATTCACGAACCCTTCGCAGCGGTGGTGGCGTATTGCCTCCGCAAGAAAGGGCAATCAATCCGGGAACTTGAGGGCAAGAACGTGTTGGTTTTTGACTGGGGCGGGGGGACGCTAGATATCACTATTGCTGCAATTCGTTCTGGCCGCATGATCCAGCTTGCCAAAGGAGATCTAGGACATCGAGCAGGTGATTTTTTCGATGAAAAGATGATGCGACTGTCCCACCATAGGTACCTTGAATCCTCCAATCTGTCTCCCGAAGAAGCACCCGTCGCCGCATCCTTGAAAGATCGGTATTTGGCTGAGTGTGAGCGAGTCAAAATCGAGCTCTCTGATAAAGCTTCAGAGAGTCTGGGGCTTGCAAGCGCATTCCGCGTGGACGGGAGAGTGTACGACATATCCCAGCACTGGGCTCGGGGCGATTTTGAATCGAACGTCAATGTCGATGTGCGCGACGCTATGGCAAAAGTCGATGCCGTCACTGAAGAGGCGCGCTTGACACCACGAGACATTGACCTGGTTCTTCTGATTGGAGGAAGTTCTCGAATCCCGCTGGTCCAACGAGAAATGCAAGAGCGTTTTGGGTCTCGCATTACACACGTCAAAAATGCAGACACGATTATCGCTGAAGGTGCTGCCCTTGTCGACTATATGGGAATGCACCCAGTGTTAGCCCGTTCCATAGGGGTACGATTGTCGAACGGCGCATTTTACGAGCTTTTTCCTGCCGGTACTATGGCTAAGCCTGGTATCTGCGAAAAGACAATAAATTTCTTCTGTACCGATAATCGGGATGGTGAGGCAAAACTGGTTCTAGTCGAGAAATATGAAGGCCGCGAAATGAATGAGAGAATACTCGGGATTCCGGTCAGCGCAGAGTTACCACGCAAGTACAACCACTCTGAAAGGGTCTCAGTAACTCTGAGTCTTGATGAGGACTTAGTGCTGCGTGTATTTGGAAAGGGCGCGACCCAAGAGCGTCACGCTTCCGCAGAATATCACGACCTCCTGTTTGCATTGGACATTAGTGGAGTGCGCTCATGAACTCAGAGCTGTCGATCAAGTCGAATCTCATGCTCGATGATCAAGAGCACTCGCCGCACTACAAATGGATGCCTGGAGATCTGGTTGCTGAAATCTATTTCGAGTTTAGAAATCCACAGTATTTCGATCGCAACCTAACACGGGTACAGCAGCAGGAATATCTGCAATATCTCCCTTGTCTTTTGTGCGGAAAACAATGCGCTGGAACTTGCGGTCGGCAGCCTGCAAAACGTCCACGTCTGAAGTATCCCAAGCCCGTAGTTCAGCGCGGCCGTGAGCCGCTGTTACCCTGATTTCTCCGAGTTCGGCAAAAACGCCTCCCTTTTTCTGCCGCGCATTTTCTTGGTCACTGCTTCGGGCCAATTCCTGCGCCCGGCAGCTTCACGGCTTCTGCTTTCCCGGTTCCTCCCCAACATGTGACTTGAATCATCGTTTGGCCATTTCGGAAGCATCCGTTGGCCGGGAATGAATGAATGTGTGGATTGGTAGCGGCCGTTGGACCAAGAATCGCGGTTCACTGGTTTCTGATTCCGGGCGTCGGGTGACACAGTCGG
>WNFP01011580.1_pt1 | contig 11747 bp, 7 predicted proteins | sample 5400201 | NCBI WGS metagenome assembly WNFP01 (sample SAMN13153355, study PRJNA577476) | soil metagenome | isolation source: 115 cm saprolite under Madrone tree | place: USA:California | collected 2016-06-14
CGGGAGAATCGAGTGGCGGCTGGCCGGCGCTCATGCCTTCTCCAATGCAGGATTCGGATTGCGGACGGCCGCGAGATACGTTGTACGCGGGCGCGTGTTCAGCTCACCGAGAATGGAATAGCTTCGCGTCTGTCCTTTCAGCTTGGCCACGCGGCTGTTGGGGTCGTTGGCGTTGCCAAAAACGATGGCCTGGGCAGGGCACGCGGATTCGCAAGCAGTCACGATTTCGCCGTCGCGGATATCGCGGTTCTGCTTTTCCGCTTCGATGCGCGCGTTGTTGATGCGCTGCACGCAGTAGGTGCATTTTTCCATGACGCCGCGGCTGCGCACGGTGACTTCCGGATTACGCAGGAGCTTGAGCGAAGGCGTCTCCCAATCCTGAAAGCGGAGAAAATTAAAGCGGCGCACTTTGTAGGGACAGTTGTTCGAACAATAGCGCGTGCCAACGCAGCGGTTGTAAACCATGTCGTTCAGGCCTTCCGCGCTGTGCACGGTGGCACCGACGGGGCAAACCTGCTCGCAAGGCGCGTTCTCGCACTGCTGGCAAGGGACGGGTTGGAAAAATGTTTCGGGGTTATCGAGCGCGTCCCCTTCGCTGGTCGAAGGATCGTTGGTGGGCGTTTCGGCCGAGTAATAGCGGTCGATGCGGATCCAGTGCATCTCGCGACCGCGCATTACCTGATCCTTGCCCACGACGGCAATATTGTTTTCCGACTGGCACGCTACGACGCACGCGTTGCAGCCATTGCAACTGTTTAAATCGATGGCCATGCCCCAGGCATATCCAGGGTAGGAGAATTCCTTGTAGAGCGACATTTCCTTGGGTGGTTGCTCGTCGCCTTCATGCGCGAATTTGGGGTTCTTCTGGTATTCGGCGAGCGTCCCGGTAGCCAGAATCTTGCGGCCTTCCATGTTGAAGTGATACTGGGTGCAAGCGAGGGGGTACTCTTCGCCGGTTTTCTTGATGGCATCCGTGCCCGCGGTGGCGGTCCACAACGCGGTGGATGCACGCACGACATACGCGTTAAAGCCTTTGTCCGAACCGGTGAATCCGGCATTTTTGCGGCCGTAGCCCAGCGGAAGGACAACGACATCGTCGGCTTGTCCCGGCAGGATCCACGCGGCGGCGGTGACTCTGCTGCTTGAAATCGAGATGTCAATGACGTTGCTAACGATCTGGCCGTGCTCGCCGCCGCGAGCCGCGGCGCGCTGCGTGAGTCGAAGCTTCTCGGCTAGCCGCGGACTTACGAGCGCAGCGTTATCCCAAGTAAGTTTTGTGACGGGCCGCGCCAGCTCTTGCAGCCAGCCATTATTTGCGTAGCGGCCGTCGTGAACGTTGGTATCCGGGCGGAAAACAAATTCGAGCTGTCCGGCTGGAACCGTTTTCGCCGGCGCCAAAGTCGCTACACTGAATTTTGGCGTGACGGAAATTGGCGCGTAAGCAGAATTTGCTACGACTCCATCATTCAAGGATTTGCGCCAGAATTTCTCAGGATCGGCAGCGCCTGCGGACGACTTGAGACGGTTACGAACTGCATCATAAGCGGTCAGACCAGGCTTGTCGGTAAAGGCCGCGAGAACGTCGAACGCCGAATGCGTGTGATAGAGCGGCGCGATAAGCGGCTGAATCACGCTGACGGTGCCATCGAACGCCCGCGCATCACCCCAGGTTTCCAGAAAGTGCGATTCCGCGACATGCCACTTGCAATATCCGGCAGTTTCATCGAAATGTGTGCTGAGCAACACGGACGTTTCGACTTTTTGCAGCTTCGAAGTGAAATCAAAATCGTGCGGCGCGTCGTACACCGGATTCGACCCGAAAATCAGCAGCGTAGCGACTTTGCCCGCTTCGATATCTGCGCATAGCTCGGTGAACGATTCCAGCTGATTCGCTGGATTGGCTTCGACGGGTTCGGTGTAATAAAGCGTCGAGCCAACGTTCCCGAGCTCGGCGTTGATGGCGTGCGCAAGGGCATGTACTTCTGCCGGCTGGAACTCTCCAGCAACGACGAGAGATGTGCCACGATGCTTTACCAAATCGCTTGCGACGGCATCCAGCCACTTCTGCGCTGCCGGTGAAAGCGTACCGCTACCGCCTAGTCCCACCAGCGCGGCAAGCCCGCGAGCGAACTGCCCGACCTCAGAGGGCCGCAGAGGCAATCGATGATCCGCGCTCGAGCCCGTAACGGAAGGCGTCGGCTCTACCACATAGAGCCGATTCATTGTGTCCGCCGGCCCGTTGAGTTTGCGGCGACGGTAAAACTCCTTCATATAGCCAATGTGCCCCGGCCCGCTTGCCAGGAAATCGGAATCCAACGAGAGAATGACGTCAGCCTTTTCTGGACGATACACGGTGTTGATGTAACGCCCAAAAGCGAGTTTGGCGCCTTCGCGCGCGCCATCGCTTCCCGCGGGCTCCCATTGATGCCACTTCGCGCCGGGAATTTGCTTCAGGACATTCTGGATTTGCGCGGCGAGCGTTGGCGAAGTGACCGTGCCGGTTAAGATCCGGAAACCTGCTCCACCCTGGGCCTTGGCATTATCAACGAGAATCCCCGCTTCTTTCAGGAAGTCCGACCAGGTGCGAATCTCGCCGAGATTGGTGACCGTTAGCGCGCGATCAGGATCGTAGAGATTCAACACGGAAGCTTGGGTAATCACGTCTGTGCCGCCGAGACTCGAAGGATGATCCGGATTCCCGGCCACGTGTGTGGGCCGGCCCTCGTGGCTTTCGACCAGCACTCCGACGGCGTCCGCGCCGAACGGCATCGCCGTGGCGTAATACTGCGGCTTGCCAAGTATCATCCCGTCAGGCTGCTTTACGTAGGGAACAATCAGTTGCTCTGGCTTGCCGCAACCGGAAATCCCCGCGAAAGCGAGCGACGCCGCGGCCAGCTTGAGGAAGTTGCGCCGATCCACGGTTTCATCCCACTCGGAGGCCTGCCGCGGAAATTCGCGGTGCAGCAGATCTTCAAAATGTGGATCGTCCGACAGCTCTTCGAGAGTCCGCCAATACTGCTTGCCGTTCTTCGCGCGGAGCTTCGCGCGCACCGCTGCGAGGTCCAAGCGGTGCTCATACACGGTCAAATCCTCGGCCTGCGCGTCAGAATGATCTTCCGTGTGCAAACCAGTCTCGTGCGCTTCGTGATCGTGCATGTGGCCGTCGATGGGGTCGTTTTCGCGCATACCGTCCATTAGCGATGACAGGTTGAACAGCTCGTTAGTTCCGCCGTGGTGCGAATCTTTCGTTCCACAGCCAGTTGCTTTCCAATCTCTGCCTGGTCGTCGGGAGCTTTCCAGTTCATGTCGAAAACGTCTTCTTTCGTCTTACGCAAAACTCTCTCGGGATTTCTGTGGCAATCCAAACACCACTCCATAAGCAACGGCGATGCCTGAAACACGAGCGGCATCTGGTTGACGGAACCGTGGCACGTCGAGCAGCCGACGCCTTTGTTGACATGAATGCTGTGGTTAAAATAAACAAAATCGGGAAGGCGGTGAACTTTCACCCACTGGATCGACTGGTTTGTGCGGTAGCTTTCGCGGATCGGTTCGAGATACGGAGCGTCGGCATAGAGAACGGAGTGGCAATTCATGCAAGTTTTCGTCGGAGGGATGCCCGCAACAGCGGAAGTCTCAACCGAGGTGTGGCAGTAGCGGCAGTCGAGTCCGTCGTCGCCAACGTGATGCTTGTGGCTGAATTGCACGGGCTGAGCGCGCGAAACGTTTTGATTCGTCGCATAGGGCGAACGCGCCAGCCCTAAAACGCCAACGAGCCCCAGCCCAACGAGAAAAACAGCCGAGAACAGACTGAATCTCGAAATAAAATTCGTGCTGCGATGAAAAATCTGGGCCATGTCAGCGTTGCACTTTAGCGAAGGCCTCCCCCGGAAGGAGCAGAAGCCCGGAGGCTTCGCGGTGTCATGTCCGGGGAGTGCCTACCCGGCTCGTAATTGACCGCATAGTTTCCGACAAAACTTTCTGGAATGCAACCATCCCACGCAGTTTATTTGAAAATTGTTCATCGAGTTTCGTTTTCGAAATGCAACAAAGCTTTCGAATAGTCTGAAACAATCGCAATGCCTCCCACCGCCACTCATCCTGGCGCGGCTCGACTCTTGTTTCTTCTGATTCACGCAGACTTTTGTCGGATACAAATTATTTTCGGGAAGGAGCATTTTGGGAGACGCCGCCGTGTTATCTTAGAAGACCCTGCGCCGTTGCTTTTGCATGCGGCGGAGCCTACTTCGCCGGCGGCTGGGGCGTGGTCCAATCGGTAGGACACCTCACTGTTAATGAGGACGGTGGAGGTTCGAATCCTCCCGCCCCAGCCAATTTCCTCCAGATTCCGTTCGCGGATCGCTAGTCTCGCACAGTCGGCAAGCCGGCTTCGGTCCAGCCTCGCCAGCCGCCGTCCATCGACTCCACGTTGGTGTAACCCATTTTCTGCAGATTGTCGGCGACGAGAGCGGAGCGGAAACCGCCTCCACAATAAAGAACCAATTTTGCGCCGGTGTCGGGAACCTGCTGCTCGATATCGCGCTCGATGACTCCCTTGCCCATGTGCACGGCGCCTGGAAGATGCCCTTTGGCCCATTCGTTATCTTCCCGGACGTCCACAAGGATCATTTTCTCTCCAGCGTCCACGCGTCGCTTGACGTCGGGAACATTCGTTTCCTTTACGCGCTGCTTGGCGTCCTGGACAAGTTTCAAGAATTTTGGTGCGTGCGCCATGCTGTCCTCCGGAATTGATTGGCGCTAGTTCCCCGCGTCTTTTTTGGAGTAAGACCTTACCAGATTGACCAGATTCCACCGTACGGTTCCCGACACGCGGTCGCCCTCTCCCATCATCTTTCCCTTTCCCTTGGTGATGATGTAGAAAATCTCGCCGTCGCTCTTCCCGGCGAGGGACGCGGGATCGGCCCAATCGTGCATCGTCAGTTTCATGGAGTCGACGATATCGCCTTTGCCGTCTCCCTTGGTTCCATGGCACATGGCGCAATCATAGCCGTAAACCTTGCGAGCGGCTGCTAACCCTTCCGGCGAGGGCTTGACTGGATTTTTCTTGTCGATGTCTTCCTGGGCGATCTTGTATTCGTCCGTGGCGGCCTGAGAATCTTTCGGTTTTTCCTGCGTGGTTTCCGACTTCGCTAGCGCCATTCCGAAACTCGCAACCAGAAGCGCACCCAGAATTAACAAAATTTTGCGCACAAAGTACCTCCTGACAAAGGGCGCCGGCCGAACGAGAGGAATCGGCGGGATTCTTTGAGGGGATTCTACGCCCGGGAGACAGCCAAAGAAAGGATATTTACCGCAGGACCGAATAACTGTGAAAAGAATTCTAAGGTTTTTGAGTTTTTCCGCGGGGGAAAAGGCTTTCGGGCAAAATCCCGCTGGCACTACTTGCTTGCTTTTCTAGATTGCGTACTTGACACCGCGACGGACCCCGCATTTTTCAGCGCCGGCACAGAACACCCGCGCCCAGGCCGCAATCCATCCAAACCCGCGTGGAAACGGCTGGACTCGCGCACGCGCGTGCGCACGCCGTCGATCACCGCAGGAATCGCATCGTGCGCCGCGCCGCGGATGAGAAAGATCATCAGCGCTGCTTCCCCCGACGAATCCGCGCTGGAACTAACACCAAATCCCTGCACGCCCGGCTGTTTCATCCATTCATCCACGTGCGCCGCATGGGCGGCCTTGCCACGAGCGGTCTCTTCGATGGACAAGCCTGTTACTCGAAACGCCGCTTGTTGTGGCGCGAGCGATTGCGCATCCTCGGCGTTCAATATTCCGCGCGCGGATTCGCTTGTCGTCTCCACAATCCGCGTGCGTACTCCGTCGAGTTGCACTGGCAACGTGTTGTGAGCCGTCCCTGGCGTAACAAAAATCAGCACGGCCGCGTTCCCCGCATAATCAAGACTCGGCCCCACACCTACTCCCCGAACGCCGGCAATCGCGAGCAGTTTGTCGGCGTGCGTATCCCTCGCCGCTACTGCGCTCTGCATTTCTGCATCCGCCACAGACACGGACGGCACGGTCTTCTGGGCGCTATTCGGTCCTGGCAGCGAACATCCGATAACTTGATGCGCCGTTCCTCCCACGACCGTCGGCGCGTGGCCGCTCGAATCCGCCATGGCAAGAAGAACCTCTCCAATGGGATTGCCCACGGTGTCCGTATCGGAACCGGCAAACAAGAGCGCCACCGGATCGGCTGTGTTTTGCGTAACGATCAACGCGCCAGAATCCCCTGCCTGGCTGAAATCTCCTCCGGAAACGCCGACCTGGTTCGGATACATCACCGTAAAACTGGTGCTCCCGCCGCACGTCTTTGAATAAACCACCGAGAAGGTGGCAGGCGTGGTTTCAATCGTCGAGCACGTCAGCCCTGAACTGCGGCCACTCTTCGCCACCGGCGTCCCCACCGTCGCAGCCACTCCCGAACCGCCGACGGGCGCTCCCGCCAGAGGCACTCCGTTTGCATCCGCCGTCGCGCCTAAAAGCAAAATGTTTCCGCTCGTATCCACCTTGCCGGAGACAATCTGCGCTATAGCCGCGTCAATAGGATTCGCCGGATTGCCTTCCATCGTGAAAAATTGCGAAAGATTCGCAACCGTCGTCGTCCCTGCGCTCTGGCAGGTCGGATTGATCGCTGGGTTGTCGATTAATCCCGGCTGAATAATCGCATCGCCGATCGTGCCGGAGTCGCTGTTCGCGAGGACGTGGTTATTGCTGAGGATATAATTCGTTCCGTTACGGACGAGCAGTGAACCAAGCGTACCTCCACAACACGAAATGGTATTTCCGCTCGTGGTGGAAGCATGAATGTTGCTCCCGGAAGTGCCGAGTTCAATGGCGGCCGTCTGCGCCGCTTGGCCCTGCGTCACAAAGGTGATAATCGCGGTTGCAGTACCAGCCGCGTTCGCTTGCGAGATCGCTGTGACCGTCACGGTCACTGGCTTGCTTGTGTCGGTAGGGAGAATCGACCGGGAAATAAAATGTGGCGCGCTGTAGACGCCTGAAGTCGAAATGGTACCTGTCGTGACGCTTCCGCCCGTCACCCCGTTTACCTGCCAGGTGACCACCGTGTTGCTAGACCCGGAAACCGTGGCTGTAAATGTCTGCTTGCCGAACGTGCTCAAAGTGGCGCTCGCAGGCTGCAAACTCACGGTCACGTTGCCGTTTTTGACTGTTCCCGCTGGTACGCTGCTGCACGCCGCCAGAATCGGAACGATAGAGGCGCAAAGCAAGAAAACTTGCAGTCGGCGCATGGACACCCCCAGTAATCCACTGCATCTTTCAAACTAGCACGGGGCATTTTGGGGCTGGGTTCACCACCCATTAAAGCGCAGCCAAAAGCTGCCTGTACAGTCGTACAGCTCTGTCGGGGCTAAGGTATCGTTCGTGTTGGTTGGATGTAAACCGCGGGCGCCGGGTTTCCTGGTGGCACTCTTTCGGCGGACTGGAACTGTCCCAAACCTGAACTAACGTTGTTCAGTCGAGATCCCGCCAATTGGGACCAGAGCTAATTTCTACGACCAACGGCACCGCAAGTTTGTGAACGCCTTCCATTTCTTCGCGGACGAGTTTTTCGAGCTTGGCTTTTTCCTTTGGTGGAGCTTCGAAGAGCAGTTCATCGTGGACCTGCAAAATCATTTTCGCTTCGAATTTTTCCGCAGCCAGTCGCCGGTCAGCATTGATCATGGCCAGCTTGATGAGGTCCGCCGCTGTCCCCTGCAAGGGCGAATTCAAAGCTGTGCGCTCGGCAAAACTGCGAAGTTGCGCCTGCGGAGAATTGATTTCCGGAATCGGGCGAATTCTTCCGAAGAGTGTTTTTGCCACGCCCGTCTTGCGCGTTTCCGCGAGAATCTTGTCTAGAAATTCCTTCACTCCCCGGTACCGCGTGAAATACGCATTGATGAATTGTGCGGCTTCCTTCTGTCCGATGCCGAGCTGCTGTGCCAGTCCGAACGCCGAGAGCCCGTAAATGATGCCGAAATTGATGGCCTTCGCAGCGCGGCGGTGTTCGGCATTTTGCGCCATGGGGCCTACGCCGAACACTTCCTGTGCGGTGCGCGCGTGAATGTCTTCTCCGTTGCGAAAGGCATCGATCAGGACTGGATCGCCCGAAAAATGTGCCATGACGCGCAGTTCGATCTGCGAATAGTCCGCCGAGAGCAGAATTTTCCCTTTCTCCGCAACAAACGCCGCGCGAATCTCGCGCCCCAGTTCGGTGCGAATCGGAATATTTTGCAGGTTCGGGTCGCTTGAGCTGAGCCGGCCCGTTGCCGCGGTCGTCTGCGAAAAGCTCGTGTGCAACCGGCCGGTTTCCGGGTGGATCAGTTTCGGCAGCGCGTCGACGTAAGTCGATTTGAGCTTGGAGATCTCGCGGTACTCGATGATTTTTGCGGGCAGCGGGTGTTGCCCAGCCATATCCTCAAGAATGTCCGCAGCCGTCGACCGGACCTTTCCTTTTCCGCGGCGTGCTGGCGGCTGCAGGTTCAGCTTGTCGAACAAAATCTCCGCTAGCTGCGCCGGCGAGTTGATGTTGAATTCGTTCCCGGCAAGCTTCCAAATCTCTCTTTCGAGGCGCTGGACTTCTTTTTCCATCGACCTCGACATCTTGTCGAGTTCTTTGGGCTCCACGCGAATGCCGATGCGTTCCATATCCGCAAGCACGGGCGCGAGAGGCGAGTCGATTTTCTCGTAGACACCGGCAAGCTCTTGTTCGTCGACCTGCGCGCGCAGAACTGGAGTGAGGCGCTGCAGAAAATCAGCGCGTTCGCCCGGCCCGCCGCCGAGCATCATGTTGAACTGCCGCATCACCACGTCGGCGAAATTGTGATTCGCGGTCGTCGGCCGCAGCAGATACGAATACAGTTGCGTCGCGTGCTGGAAATTCGGACCGCGGCCAGCAAGAAGCTGAAACAATTTTGGATCGTGAACGATCTTGGCCCGCTTCGCATCCGCAAGAACCGGCTCGAGCGCTTTCAGCGCTTCTCCCTTTTCGTCCAACCAGACAGAACGCCCCTCGCCTGCTTTCGATGAAACCTCAATCGACGCAATGCGCGTTCCAAAGCCTTCCGATTCCCGCTCGCCAAGTTCGAGATTCAGCCAAACCGCCAGCGGCTGCTTCGCCGGAAGTTTTCCCAGATATGCGCGAAATTCTGCGACGTCGGCAAACGCGACGTAATCCGTCTTCGCGGTTGGTTCCGTGCCCGCTGGCGCCGACGACGCCAGCCCCTCCGCACGAAACTCCTTCAAGAGCGAGCTAAACCCAAGTTCTCGATACAACGTGCCGAGGGCCGCGATATCCGGATCGCGCCGCTCCAACGCGGACAAATCCAGCTGCAAAGGCAAATCGGTCGCAATCGTCGCCAGTTGCTTCGACATCATCACCTGTTCGCGTTGCTGCTGAAGGGCCTCGCGATAGCGCTTGTTCGGAACTTCATCGGCGTGCTCCAGCGCCTTCTCGACGCTTCCATATTTTTTGATCAGCTCCGCCGCGCCTTTTTCGCCGATCCCCTTCGCTCCAGGAATGTTGTCGATGTTGTCGCCCAGCAGCGCCATGTAATCCACCACCTGCTCGGGCGGCACGCCCAAGATCTCTTCCACTTTCTTCGCATCGACAATGATGTCTGCTTTCGCTCCGCCCGATCCCGTGCGCAGCGTTCGCACACTCTTTCCGACCAGCTGCATCATATCTTTGTCGTTCGAAACCACGAGCACATCCAGATTCTTCTTCGCGGCCTGCAACGCCATGGCGCCGATCACGTCGTCCGCTTCGTATCCCTGCACTTCCAGAATCGGCAGCCTCATGGCCTCGCACAATCGCCGCACAAACGGCAATTGCACACGCATTTCATCCGGCATCGGCTGCCGCTGCGCTTTGTATTTTTCAAAAAGTTTGTCGCGAAACGTCGCTCCGGGAGGATCGAACACGATTCCGATGTAATCCGGCTGGTAATCCTTGATGAGCCTGCGAAGAATATTGCCGAAGAGGAACGGCACGTTGGTCGGCGTGCCGTCCGGCCCGGTCAGCCGCTGCGGCATCGGCGCAAAGAAGGCCCGGTAGATGTGGGCCATAGCATCAACAAGAAAGAGTTTTTTCGGTGCAGCAGACATGCGGGGGAGTATAGCAAAGCGATGACGCATAAATTGCTTCTAGGGCGCCGCAATAAAAGGCACGGGCCGCCGGGATATTTTTGATCCCGGGCGGCCCGTATGAGACTGCAAGTTGATTTTACTCTTGGTTTGGCTTGTCAGACCGGGGGCGCGGTTGAGACTTCGGCTCGGGCTTATCAGACTTTGGCTGCTTCGATTCGCCCTGTGCTCCCGCCTCTGCCTCTGAAACAAGCAGCATATGGGTGCCGCTGTCCAGATGCACGTTTTTACCGGCTGACGTGATCAGCGAACCCTGCGTGCTGTTTGACGCCGCCGAACTTAGGTTCAGCCCGTTCAAGCCGAACACGCCCTGGCTGTTAGAGGTGAGCTGGCCTGCTGCGTTCAAACCACCGACCGCTCCCTGCGTGGAACCCGCGAGGCTCCCCGTCGCATTCGTTGTGGGGTTCACGGCGCTGGCCGCCGTTCCTCCCGTCCTCGCTGCCGTGTTTGTGACAGACCCAACCGCACCTCCCGCGGTGGAAGTTACGCCTCCGAGAGCGCCGCGACCGCCGGCCATGCCCGACCCAGCCGCGGAAGCGCCAGCGCCGCCGAACGTGTCGATGTCAGAACCAGCCGCTGCAGCACCCGCTTGCGCTGAAGCGATCGCTTGAATGGCCACATTCACGGGAACTTCTTCTCCGTTTTTCAACACAGCCTTGTCAAACACAATGCCAAGCGCGGACTCCGAATCACCCTTTCCGCGCGCGGACGCCTGTGTGACATGTCCGACAAGCTTTGTTCCCTTTGGAAGTACTGTCTTGCCCTCGGACTTCAGAGGCTCGGTGGTACGTGCGCTTACCGGATCGCCCGGCTTACATTTCTTCGAATCAAGCGGCGCACTCAGTGCGGCATTGAACGTTGAGCCGCCCGCGAGTGCGGCGCTATTCTGTCCCTCCTGAGCTGAACCCGAAGCCGCTGCCGATCCTCTGCCGGAGGCTTGCGCACCCTGCTTGCTGGCGTCCACGGAAGCTTCGGTGCTTGACTGCGCGCCAGCTTGCGCACCAGATTGCGTCTGTCCGACGGCGCTCATCGTGAGAGTTGCTGCTGCAAACAGCATCAATCCAATTCGACTCATTTTGCCTATCCCTCCAAAAAGTCTGTTAATTGCCAGTGTCTGATTAAGCCCCACATCAGCATAAGGGGAACCAAGAGATACTTTGATAGAGGCAATGCGCGTGCCAGTAAGGAACTATATTATTTTCAATGATTTAGAGAAGAATCGGCGCACTCGAAAGTGAACATTGGTACCGAGAATCGACAGGTCAAAATGAAGAATTTGCACGACTAGAAAAGTTTAAGCTTTCAACCGAACTTCTCCGTTCAACCAATTCCGGAGTGGCCCCGTTATTCGGTGAGGGCTCCCGCCGCCCAGATTCCTGCTCCCTTGGGCGTCGCATTCATTGCTACACGACCCTCGAGTGAGGTCGCTTCTTCTCTCGTTCGGCAGCTTTTTTTAAACTACTGGCCTGGTGTCGGGGGTGCTTCCGCCTGGGCCATGAGCAGCAATCGCGTTCCGCCGTCTAGATGAACGTTTTTACCGGTCGAGGTTATCACCGTTCCTTGATTCGCTTTCGACCTATCCA
>WNFP01004087.1_pt1 | contig 11746 bp, 9 predicted proteins | sample 5400201 | NCBI WGS metagenome assembly WNFP01 (sample SAMN13153355, study PRJNA577476) | soil metagenome | isolation source: 115 cm saprolite under Madrone tree | place: USA:California | collected 2016-06-14
CAGAAAACGGTAATCTTGAAGTGCAAGAATTTCTTCGGGTTCTGGCGGAAATCGCCAATCAAGAGCCGCATATCTCCGATCATCCCCGTCAAGTTGTCGTAGAGTTGCGGGTCGGAAAACAATTTTCCCGCGGTAGTGGTGTTTTCATTCAACTTCGCGGAAGCTGTTGCCAGATTCGCACTGGTATCCCGAAGCTTGTTATAGAGCGTTTCGTCGGTCGCCAGCTTGCCCAGGCTTCCCTTGCCCGCGCGTACGTCACTGATAAACGAGTCGCCGTTTGTAAACGCATCCCTGGCTTGATTGTACAGCGCCGGATCATAGAGCAATTTCCCGATCGTGCCCTTCTGCGCGCGCACATCCGCCAGGATCACGTTGACGTTGTCCAAACCCTTATCCACCTTGTTGTACATCTCGTCGGAAACAAGCACCTTCCCGAGCGACCCCTGGCCTGCCTGAACGTTACTCACGATCTGTTCGCCCTTCGCCAGGATGCTATTGAGATGGTTGTAGGCCTGCTCATCGGTCAACAACTTGCCGAGCGAGCCCTCACCCTGCTTCACTCCGGCGATGAGGTCGCGCACATCCTGGGAGAGCGCCTGCAAGTTGCCGAGCACTTCCGCGCTGCGCTGAACCACTTCCTTCATCGCTTTTTCTTCTGTGCCTGGCACCTCCTGCCCCTCTTTCACCGGCACGCCGGTCAGCCCACGCGAAATGTTCACGTAGCGATTGCCGAGCAGTCCTTCTGTTACCAAACTCGCCGTCGAATCCGTGAGTATATCGTCTCGATACCGCCGGTCGACCCGCATACCCACCTCAATGCTCCTATTCTTGTCGGGAACGTGGCCGGGCGTTCGCGGCAACAGCTTGATGGACTCCACGTTGCCGATTTCCACGCCGTCCAGGCGCACCGGCGCGCCAAGCGCTAGCCCGGAAACTTCAGGTAGATAGGTCTTCAGCCGGTATTTTGGCGAGAGAACATTTCCGCCCCCGGTCACATAAAAAATGCCCGCCGCGAGCACGAACAAGCCCGCCAGCACGAACAAGCCCACCCGCAGTTCCGTCCACGTCAATTGTTTGCGCTGCGCCATGAATTTTTCCCTCCTGCACGATCGACAAAAATACTCCGGCCAGACAGACTATAACAATTTCACACTAGAAACCGCTTCAGATAAGCGTCTTGCGAGTTCGCAATCTCTTCCGGCGTGCCCTCGAAATAGATTTGCCCGTCTCGCAGCACCATGAAGCGTGTCCCGCCTACATGAGATGCCCCTGCTGCACCGTTCTGGCCTCCAACGTGAACTACACGCTTCGTTTCCGGATCAAAACGATAATTGGCCAGTGCGAATCCATCTTGCAGCCGGTGCGTCGCCAGCATCGCCGTCACTCCGTAGACATCTCGCAAGCGCAAGATCAGCGCGATGATCGTTTGCGATGTGATCGGATCGAGTCCGGCGGTCGGCGAATCGTACAGCACGATGGGCGGCCGATCGATCAACGCGCGCGCGATCGACACACGCCGGCGCATACCCCCGGAAAGTTCCGGAGGAAACAGGTCGAGCGTATGTTCCAGCTCCACGAAGCGCAGCACCTCTTGGACGCGCTGTTCGATCTCCTCTTCGCCGGCACGTTCCTCGCGCAAACGGTAGGCGACATTGTCGGCTACCGTCAGCGAATCGAAGAGCGCGCCTTCTTGAAAAACGAAGCCGATTTGCCGGCGGAACTTCAGCAGCTCCCGCTCGGGCATCTCCGACACTTCTTTCCCCAGGACGTTTACGGTTCCGCTCAAAGGCAGGAGAAGCCCGGCGGCGAGCTTGAGCGTCAGCGTTTTCCCGGTCCCCGTCTCGCCAAGGAGCACGAGTGTTTCGCGCGGGCGCACTTGAAAGGAAATGCCGCCCAGAATTTCACCTTCGTCAAAGCCCATGTGGACGTCCAGAAACGTGATGGGGGCAGCAGTATCTTGCGCAGGAGTGGCGGCGCTGTTCATTGGCTGTGCCCGCGATTATAACGATAAATGAAGCTATAGGGATGAAGCGATGCGCCGCAGCCGTCCAGCCGTGCCGCCGGAGTGTGCTAAAAGAGCTTGTTGGCGAGATAGAGAGAGAGTTTGGTAAGAAACGTGTCGGCGACGATGATCAGAACCGAAGCCACCACCACCGCTTGCGTCGTGGCGCGTCCCACACCTTGTGTGCCGCCCCGTACCGTCATTCCCTTGTAGCAGCCCACCGTTGCCAAAATAAATCCGAAGACCAAGGACTTTGAGAATCCCTGCATCAAATCGGCAAAGTCCAGAGCGTCAATCGCGCGCCGCCAAAATTCCACCGCGTCAAGACGCAGGGAAAATACAGAGGCCACACAGCCTCCGACCAGGCCAATGAAATCAGACAACGCCACCAATAAAGGCAGCATGAGAATCGTCGCGAGAACCCGCGGCGTCACCAGCTTCCGGCTCGGATCCGTCCCCATCGCGCGCATCGCGTCAACTTGCTCCGTCACCAGCATGGATCCAAGCTCCGACGCAATACCCGAGGCACAGCGTCCCGCGACCAGCAATCCTGTGAGCGTCGGCCCTAGTTCGCGTACCAGCGCGATCGCCACCACGTCGCCTGTCAGCGAGGTCTGCCCGAACCTGACGAACTGGGACCCAGTCTGCAACACCATCACGGCACCAATAAAAAAGCCGGACAGCAGGATGATGGGAAGCGAACCGACCCCGATGTCGTCCATTTGCACCAGTGTGTCTTGGAAATATCGCGGGCCGACTGCTAGATTCGTGAGCGAGCGAAACGCCAGTTCAGCGTAGTCCTGCACACCTGCTACCCAGCCCTTAACAAGATCGGACAGCACCTCTCCGACGGAGGGGATAACCTCTACCTTGGTTTCGCGGCCTGTGACCTGGATCGGAGTGTCTGCCACGTGTCCTCATTCACTGAACCTACTATTCGAAGAAGTGCAGTGACGCTTCGCAGTCAGCGCAATTACTTCGTCGAAAGCGTAACTGTGTGGCAGGAACACGTCAAGTAAGCCGATTTGCTTGTTCGTGACTGGACGCCCCGCAGCCTGGCGGCTACACTTCTTGTTTCTAACGGGGGAATTCGCAAGCATCCGCGGGAGTGTAAGTAGGAATGCTGAAGTTCTACACTGCCGGTGAATCGCACGGGCAAGCGCTCCTGGCGTTCGTCTCCGGGCTGCCTGCTGCCCTGCCTGTGGACCTGGAATTCATCAATAATGAGCTTCACCGGCGACAACTCGGTTACGGCCGCGGTGGGCGCCAAAAAATCGAGAAAGACCGAGCCGACATTTTTGCCGGCGTGCGGCATGGAAAAACCATCGGGGCGCCCGTGGCCCTGCGGATCGAAAATCGCGACTGGGCTAATTGGGAGAAAATTCTGCCCGTTGAGGCCTCCGCCGAATCCGCCAACAATGAGAGAAGGTTGCTTGCGCCGCGGCCCGGCCACGCCGACCTTGCGGGCGCTCAAAAATTTAATTTTCACGATGCCCGCTACGTTTTGGAGCGCGCTTCCGCCCGCGAAACTGCGGCCCGTGTAGCCGCAGGCGCGTTCGCCAAACTCCTTCTTCGCGAGCTGGGCACGGAAATCGCCAGTCATACCATTCAGGTTGGCCACGTCCGACTCGATCGCTGCGCGAGCTGGGAAAAGATTCGCGCGGTCAGCGCCGATCTCGAATCACCACTCCGCTGCGTCGACGCTTCGGTCCAGAAGAAAATGATGGCTGAAGTCGATGGGGCGCTCAAGGCAGGCGATACGGTCGGCGGAATCTTTGAAGTTGTTGCCCACAGCGTACCCGTAGGCCTTGGCAGCCACGCTCAGTGGGACGAGAAGCTCGATGGTAGACTTGCCCAGGCTTTGATGAGCGTGCAAGCTGTCAAAGGCGTGGAAATTGGCGCGGGCGTAACCGCCGCGGGCTCCTACGGCAGCGAAGTCCAGGACGAGATCTCCTACGACAAATCTGCAAAACGATTCCGGCGCTCCAGCAACCGCGCGGGCGGCCTCGAAGGAGGCATCACCAACGGAGAAGACGTGGTCGTTCGTGGCTATTTGAAACCGATCTCCACGTTGCGCCGCGCGCTCGGCACGGCCGATATGGTCACCAAGGAACCCGTGCGCGCCGCTTATGAGCGGTCTGATTGGTGCGTGGTGCCCGCTGCCGGCGTAGCCGGCGAAGCCATGGTGGCACTTGTCCTCGCGGATGCTTTTCTGCAAAAATTTGGAGGAGATTCACTCGCCGAACTCCGGCGGAATTTCGACAACTATGCCCGACAACTCGACGAGTTCTGAACCCGCCGCCCCTACGCCGGAAGCAATATCTGCGCCACGCAAGATCTACCCGATCGTCAAGTACAGCGATCCGATCCTGGAGAAGTCCACTCCGCTGGTGAAGAAATTCGACGCCGAGCTTGAAGAACTAGCCGAAGATATGTTCGCCTCCATGTATGCGGCGCAAGGTGTCGGCCTCGCGGCGCCACAAATCGGTTTGAGCCTGCGTTTGGCGGTCATCGACGTCACCGGCGGGAAAAATCCTGAAGCGAAGTTTGTTCTTGCCAATCCTGAAATCATTCACGCCGAAGGAGAAGTTCGCGAGGAGGAAGGGTGCCTGTCGATTCCGGGCTTCCGCGGGTACGTTATCCGGCCTCAGTTTGTCACCGTGCGGGCGCAAAACGTGAAAGGTGAAGAATTTGAGATCCGTGGCGAGAATCTGCTGGCGCGTGCTTTCTGCCACGAAATCGATCACCTTAACGGCATTCTCTTCATTCAACATCTCAGTCTGCTGAAGCGCGACCTGATCAAGCGCAAAATCAAAAAGCTTAAGAAACAAGGCGAGTGGTAATCGCCGGAGAGGATGCGCCATGCGCATCGTATTCTGCGGCACACCAGCGTTCGCCGTCCCCACGCTAAAGCATCTGCTCGCGCAAGGGGATTTCAATATCGTCGGAGTGATCAGCCAACCCGACCGTCCGCGCGGCCGAGGACAGATCGTTTCTCCCTCCCCCGTGAAAGCGGTTGCGCTTGCCGCCGGATTGCCGGTGCATCAACCGGAGAAAATCGGTTCCTCGGAAACGCAGGAACATTTGCAAAAGCTTGCGCCCGAGTGTGTTGTGATTATCGCGTACGGGCAAATCATTCCCGCTCGGCTCCTGCACATTCCAAAATATGGCTGGATCAATCTGCATGGTTCCCTTCTCCCTAAATACCGTGGCGCTGCGCCCATCCATTGGGCCATCGCGAACGGCGAAACGAAAACTGGCGTCACGACAATGCGTATCGACGCAGGTATGGATACGGGCGAAATCCTCTTGCAACGCGAAATCCCGATTGGCCCGCGGGAGACTGCTCCGGAATTGTCGATCCGCATGGCGGAAGCAGGGGCGCCGCTCATGGTGGAAACTCTGCGCGGCTTGGCGGCGGGGACACTTAAGGGACGCGCCCAAGACCACAGTGGGGCCACCTATGCGCCCTTGCTAAAAAAAGAAGACGGCCGAATCGATTGGACACGGAGCGCAGAAGAGATTTTCGATCGCATGCTGGGGTTCGCGCCCTGGCCGGGGGCGTATACAAGCTTTCGTGGACAAACCTGCCACCTGTGGGGCGAGCCGATATCTGACCAGATTGGGAAGGGCCAGATTAATGTTAAGACGGAAGTCGCGCCGGGGGCGCTATTCTTGGAGAAGAACGCATTGTATGTGGCATGCGGCGGCGCAACCGTCTTGCGTGTTTTGACCGTCAAAGTGGAAGGGCGCAAGCAGGTAAGTGCGGCGGAGTTTGCCAATGGCGCGCGGCTAATGGCCGGTGAACGCTTTGGTAACACCTGATTTGCGCGCTGCGGAACGCTCAGGCATACTTTCTTTCTGCGCCAATTGTTCCAGTTGCGATACTCGTCGAAATACCAAGGCGTTGGGAGCCCACATTCCATGAAAAGTTTATGGTCGTCTGTCACCCGCGGAAAATTGTGCGCCCGCGGACTTGAGTTCGTGCGCGTGGCCGCTTGCTGGATGCTGGCGGTTCAGTTGGTTAGCCTGCCCTCGACGTACGCGGCTGATAATTCCTCCGTCGACCCAAAGAAAACTCCCGACGATCTGGTCTTGAAAACGATGCAAGGGGAACTCTCTCGGGCGACGGCGGATCTTGTGAAAACGGACCCCGCTCCGTATTTCCTCAGTTACACCGTCTACGACCAAGATCTCATCGTTTTGGTCGGCTCCTACGGAAGTTTACTGACCGACGCCACGCTGAAACGCCGCCAAGCGGATGTAACCATGCGCGTGGGCACACCCGCGCTCGATAATACACATGGACAAAGCCGCTCCAGCGGCGTCACATCCGGGATGTTGCCGCAAGGCAATGACGCGGACGCGCTCGCCCGGGTACTCTGGGAGCTCACAGACCGCGAATACAAGCGTGCCGCTCCCGCGTTTCTGAACGTGAAAACCAACACCGCAGTTCACGCCGAAGAAGAAGACAAGTCCCCAGATTTTTCAAAGGAGAATCCGGTAACACATACGGCCGAATCGGCGATGGTCTCCGGCTTTGATCGCGCGTCGTGGGAAGGTGAAATTCGCCGGCTTTCAGGGGCGTTCCGGAAATATCCGGAGGTATATTTCGCGACGGTCGTTTTGCAAGTGCAGAACTCCAACGTGCGGCTGGTTTCCAACGAAGGCGCCGCTGTCGTGACGCCCAGCGGGTCGACGCGGCTGGTGATGGAAGCACAAACGCGCGCGGCTGACGGAATGGAACTCTTGCGTGTGGAGACCTTTCAGGCGTCTTCCGCCACCGGTTTGCCCGGCGAAGCGGAGTTGACCGCGAAAGTCGACAAGATGGCCGCGGACCTGAAGGCGCTGCGCATCGCGCCCGTTGCGGAACCGTATGACGGGCCCGCGCTGCTGAGCGGCCGCGCGGCCGCTGTATTCTTCCACGAAGTCCTGGGGCACCGCCTTGAGGGGCACCGCCAAAAGGACGAAGAAGAGGGGCAGACATTTACCAAGAAAGTGAACCAGGAGGTGCTGCCCAAATTCTTGAGCGTAGTGGACGATCCCACGATCCGAGAGATTGCCGGCGTTAAGCTTGCAGGTTCATACCCTTTTGACAATGAGGGCACACCTTCGCGGCGCGTAGAAGTGATCCAGAATGGCGTGCTGAAGAATTTCCTGATGTCGCGAATGCCGATCAAGGATTTCAGCCAATCGAACGGACACGGGCGCAACCAACCTGGGTTGATGCCCACGGGGCGGCAGGGCAACTTGATTGTGACGTCAACGCAGGCCGTGACGGAGGAGCAACTGCGCCAAAAACTGATCGACGAAGTGAAAAAACAGGGCAAACCATACGGACTGTATTTTGACGACATCCAGGGTGGATTCACTCTCACACAGCGCTCATTGCCACAGGCATTCCAGGTCCTGCCGGTGATCGTGTACCGCGTTTACGCGGACGGAAGGCCGGATGAATTGGTCCGCGGCGTGGACATCGTCGGGACGCCGCTCGCGGCACTGACGCGGATTCTGGTGACGGGCGACAAGCAGCGCGTTTTCAACGGCGTGTGCGGCGCGGAGAGCGGGCAGGTGCCCGTCGCAGCAGTCGCGCCGGCGATGCTTTTCTCCGAGATGGAAGTTCAAAAGCGCGCACACGCACACGAGCGGCCGCCAATCCTGCCTCCACCTGGTTTTGAAACTGTGTCGGATTCGAAAGATGCGCGGGTCACGCCGGCGGTGAAACCGTGAAGCTCCTTCGTGTAATAACGGGAGTATTCTTTGCGGCTTGTCTCGGTTTGTGCGGCGCGAGCCCCCTGCTCGCAGCTCCACGGGATGCGAACGGAAATGAAGATTCGGCGAGCATAAGCGCCGCGGCGCACGCTGCTGCAAACGGTGATGCCTTGCTAGAAGCGTTGCTGACGGAGCTGGATCGTTCGAAGGCGCAACTCAGAATGGATCAGGTGCAGCCGCCGTATTACATCGAATACCGTGTAAATGATGTGTATGAGTATGGCGCAGAAGCGGCGTTCGGAGCTCTGCGCGAACAGCAAAGAATCCACGTGCGCATTCTCCGCGTAGTGGTGCGCGTGGGTGACTACAAGCAAGACAGCTACTTTGGACAAGGGATGGGCGAAACGAATATCCTCCCGCTGGATGACGATCCGATTGCCCTGCGCCACCAAATCTGGCTGGCAACTGACGCGGCTTATAAAGCGGCGGGAGAAGCGCTGACAGAGAAGCAAGCGGCGCTCAAGCAGTTCAGCGCAGAAGAGCAGCCGGTGGACGATTTTGCCAAAGCGCCCGTGGCAACTACGGTGGAACCGACCGTCAACCTGCTGATCGATGAAACTTCCTGGCAAAAGACGCTGGAGGACGCGACGAATCTTTACCGGCGCTATCCCGACGTGCAATCGATCACGGCGTCAGCGCGATTTTCCGCCATTAACGAATACCTCGTGAGTTCCGAAGGCACGGTGGCGCGCACCGGGAAAAATACCTACCTCCTGCAGCTGAACGGCGCGGCGCAAGCAACGGACGGCATGCGGCTAAACCGAAATCCCTTCTGGATGACAGCTCGCGCAGAAGAACTGCCGTCGCACGATGGACTGGTCGGCGAATCCAAAAAAATGCTGGACACGCTCACCGCCCTGCGGCTGGCGCCGATTGTTGAAGAGGAATACCGGGGCCCCGTGCTGTTCGCTCCCGATGCAGCGGACGATGTAGTTGCTTCGATGATCGGAGCGAATGTGCTTGGAAGAAAACCCCAGCTCGGGAGGCCGAACCGGACGACGGGAGCCTTCGGAACAAGTTACAAGGCCCGGGTGCTACCAAATTTTCTGAGCGTGGTGGATGACCCCATCATGAAAGATTTCCAGGGAAAGAGCCTGGTGGGAAGCTACGATGTGGACGACGAAGGGGTAAAGGCGCAGCCCGTTACGCTCATCGACTCTGGTACCTTGACAAATTATCTTCTCGGGCGGCAGCCGATCCGCGACTTTCCTGCCTCGAACGGGCATGGCCGTGCAGCGCCCGGTTCCTTTCCCGCGCCGAGTCTCGGCGTGTTGTTGCTGAAGAGTTCCGAAGCGGAATCTCCGGACGCGCTCAAACAGCGCCTGGTTCAGATCGTAAGCGGCCAGGGCAAGCCCTATGGTTATCGCGTGGAAACGATGGGCGGGAATGCACCGCGGCTGCTCTATCGCGTGTACGCGAAAGACGGGCACGAGGAACTCGTTCGCGGAGCTGTATTCAACGAACTGGACATCCGCGCCTTGCGCAGCGACCTGATCGCGGCAGGTAATGATCCACTGGTGAGCAACCGCGCGGGCGGTGTGCCGACGACGGTGATCAGTCCGTCGCTGCTCTTTGGTGAACTGGAAGTGAAGAGGGCGGACACCAGCAAAGACAAGTTGCCGGATTATCCGGCTCCCCCACTCGCCCAGAAATAACGGACTGCCCTCAACATGACGTTGATCGAGAGACTCGAATCGCTCAGCCGGATGGCACTGCTAGTGTTCATTCTGGCGTCGGCGGCGTTTCTGAGCGCGATCACGGCGATGCGCATCGCGATTCACGGGCGCGAAGTGACCATGCCGAATCTCGTGGGGAAAAATGTTGTGGAAGCCAATCAGCTTTTGCAGGCACGCGGACTGGTTTTGCGGGTAGCGGACCGGATATACACGGATCTGCCCATCAATGTGGTGGTGCGGCAGACGCCGCCTGCGGGACTGCTGATGAAAGTGTCGCAGCAGGCGCACGTAGTTCTCAGCCTGGGGCAGCGGCAACTCCAGATTCCCTTGCTGGAGGGTAATTCATTGCGGGCTTCCCGGATCGAGCTCTTGCGAGAGGGATTGCAGGTGGGCGAGGTGTCGGGCGTGACGATGCCAGAACCGGCCGCGGACACCGTAGTGATTCAGAATCCCGAGCCGGGAACGGGAGCAGCGACGCCCCGCGTGGACGTTTTGGTTTCGCAGGGGCCGCGCGAGACGGCTTACGTGATGCCGCATCTCGTAGGGATGAACGAAAACGAAGCGCAACACCGGCTGGATGTGGCCGGGTTGCGGCGCAAAGTGAATTATGTGTCGGCGCCGCAATGGCCCCACGGAGCGGTGATCGACCAAGCTCCGCTCGCCGGAACGCGGATCCCCAGCTCATCTACGATTGAACTTACGGTTGCAAACTGAGGACGCCCGCTGGCCCCTTACGTTTGAGCCATTTGTCCGCGGTACACCTGAATCAGCGGCGCGTGAGACTGGCGGGAGCTACCGGCTTTTCTCAAGCAAGCTCTTCCAGCGGGACCAGGCATCTGCGCGAGCTTTGCGGTTAGCGTCGTTCGCGTCGGGAGCTTCGCCCGCGCGCATGAAGCCGTGGCCCGCACCGTCATAGGTCACGGGTTCGAACGACTTGCCAGCGGTCTGCATCTGCTGGATCGTGTCAGGCAAAGTAGCATCGATGCGCGCGTCGTTCCCTGCGTAGAAGCCATAGATGGGGGCTTTGATGCGGGCCATGGCGTCCTTGTCGGGCGGCAGGCCGTAGAAGACAAATGCGGCTGCCAGGTTGGCGCGGTTCGTGGCGAACCGAAAGGTCTGTCCTCCACCCCAGCAAAAGCCACCAACGAAAAGCTTGCCGTTGGACGCCGGAAGCTTATCGCCGTAGTCCGCGGCTGCATTGAGATCGGCCGTGACCTGATCGGGATTTAGTTTGCTGACGGCTTCCGTTGACTTGCCCTGGGGGAAATCGGAACTCCGGCCGCCGTTTGGCGCCATGCCCGAAAGCAAATCGGGCGCGACAGCAATATAACCGGCCTCGGCGACTTGGTCCGCTAAGTCCTGCACCCAATCGGTCATGCCGAAAATTTCGTGGATGATCAGTACCACAGGCCGCTTGTCTTTCGACTCGGGATACACGACAAAGGTTTCAACAGCCCGGCCATCGTGCTTCAGCGTGACCCACTCGCGATGGCGCGGAGATTTTTCCAGGCGAGACCGAGCCCAGTCCTGAGCGGAAGCGGCTTGCGCGTACAGAAGAAGCGTAAAGAAAAGAATGACAATGATATGTTTCATATGGGCTCCCAGCGACTCACCGCCTGAATTTTCAGTGCGGCCTGAATCCCTGATAGAAGCGGGAAGGATGATATAAGCGGCATGTGGGTGCTCGCAAGGGCTGCAAAGAAGCGCCAGGGCGGAAATCCCTGCCGCGGTTCCAGGTAAGGCGAGGCAACTCGGGGCCGCGGGGAGCGGCATCTCAGCAAAGGGACAATTTGGGCCGACCTGGCCGAAAGGGCAAAGTTCCCGTTCTACCTGCCCGATGGTTCAGGCTATACTGGGACGTTCCGGGGCAGGTTGGAATTGGGGTGGAGTTCAATTCTGCCTGTGGATTTCCAGAAACCACGGCAAGGAACCCCAAATTCCGCAGAGAGGTGATGTTTGCGCCGAATTCTCTTAGCGGCAATAGCCGCATTTGTTCTGTTGTGCGCCACACAGAGCGACGCACAGGTCTTTCACAAAAAGAAACGGGCCAATAAGTCCACGAGTGCGGATAACACCGCGGAACCGGACAAGATTCTGTACAACCGCGCGCTACACGACATTAAGCGCGGGAGACATGAAGTTGGACGGCTGGGGATGCAGACGTTGATCAACACCTACCCGGATAGCGAGTACCTGGCCAAAGCGAAACTGGCGATCGCCGATTCCTACTACAAAGAAGCCGGAACGGCGAACATGACGCAGGCCATCAACGGCTACAAGGACTTTATCGTGTTCT
>WNFP01004610.1_pt1 | contig 11744 bp, 8 predicted proteins | sample 5400201 | NCBI WGS metagenome assembly WNFP01 (sample SAMN13153355, study PRJNA577476) | soil metagenome | isolation source: 115 cm saprolite under Madrone tree | place: USA:California | collected 2016-06-14
TGGATCGAGATGGAGAAGGGCAGGGGTTATGTGCGCCGAACGTTTGGATCGACATACTCGTCCGAGTTGTTGCGAAAGAAGGTGGAGCTGAAGATGACCGTATCGACATTTCTTGCGGGCTTCACGATTCCGGTGCTGGTCGAAATGGTGAAAGATCGTAAAGAAGGCTTCACTCCATTCCAGATGTTGGCGACGATTCTTTTCACTGTCGCCTTTTGTTTGTTTGCTCTTGCTGTCTTCATGTATGACGAATTGCTGATGCCAAACGAGTATTGGGGCCCCGTCGACAGCAAACGTCAGCCAAAACGAGCCTCACGCAGCGATTTCGCGCACAACTACCGGCTAAATGGCAGAATGTACGCGTACATGGTCCGGACCTGGAGTTTGTTCTTCACACCCGGGGTTGTGTTCACGGCATTCGGCTTCATATCGTTGATACTCGGAAAATGGCCGGGAGAAAACGTCGGCTGGGTGCTGCTTGTAAGTGTTTTGGCGTTACTCGCGTGCCCGCTGGCGCACTGGCTCTGGCATCCACGGCTGGGCGTAGAAGATTGAGTGTTAGTGTCGGGACGCAGCCGCCTGCGGTTCGCCAAACACCGGCGCGACCATGATGGATTCCGAACTGCGGAAATATATTGGCAAATCGGCGTTGGACAAGCAGTTGATACGCCATGTGCAATCGGTGCTGCCCGCCGACGACGGGGAATTGGATTCGTGGCTTGCCGATTCGTTGCCCCGGCAGGCCTACAACGAGTTCGTTTCTGTGATTTGCGCCGCGCTCCTGGAAGGCCGGCCCGTCGATCCACGCCACCTGGCCCAGGGCGGATTCATTTTAGCCGCGGTAGCCGTGCTCGCGGTCTGGTGTCGTCTACACCGCAGCTCCGTTTTCCCGCCCAGGCTCCTCGAATTCGCGAGAGAGATGGCCCGGCAGCCTGACGAGGACCATTCGATCCCCGATTGGCTGGTTTTCGTCGCATCTATGACGGGAGATCAAGGTCTCGCTGACCTCGTCCGGAAATCGAATCGGTATCTCGCCCCTGAGGCAGAGTGGAAGAAGGCGCACGCCGCGGTAAGCACATTCGAGAAGAGGTTGGCCGATGTCCCAAACAAGCCCATCCTGGACGTATTTGGAGAACAAGGAGAGCGCATTGTCGCCTATGCCTCGACGATGCGCCGCTCCGTTCCCCGGACCGGCCGCAACGAACCCTGTCCGTGCGGTAGCGGCAAGAAATACAAACGCTGCTGCTTCGACAAGGATCAAGAGCGGCTGCGCCACTCGACCAGCATTGAGGGCGTGACCGACGAAGAATTCGACGCTGCGCCGGAGGCGCACCTGACCGCCGATTCCTTCGAACATCTCCCATGGGAACGGATCGACCGCATCGATCCCACGAAGCTCCCGCCCGGACTTATTGAGCCATACTTCGCGGCGCTTATTCGAATGGGAGTGTTTGACCGCCTGGCCGATTCGTTCGAAAAAATTGAATACACGGAGGCTCTTCATCCTACCTGGCGAACGGCGGCTGTTCTCGTTGTGATGCGGCAGCGAAGAGACCTTGCCGAACGACTCGTCAGCATTCGCCGGCGCGCGGGATTTCCAGATGACGATCTCGACGACGTCATTCGGTTTTTTTTGATCGAGGACGACCCGTCGGCATGGCTGTCATTCCTGGAGGAACGAATGGATACTGCTCTGGCAGACGAAGATCCGAACGCACTCTGGCATTTAGCGCAGGCTGTCGCTTTTTCGAAATATCCGGCGCTCGGCGTCTTCGTCTGTCGAAGCGTGGCGCCGCTGCTTTCGACAAAAGAAGCCTCAAGCGTGCTCGAGGACCTGTCGAAGGCAAGAGATCGACTGAACCTTCTGCCCGAAGATCCGATCACCGACGTCGTCGATAAGGTCTGGGCCAAAGAAAATGACGAGACGGGCCAATCCGAAGCCGTCCAGGAAGCGCTCCAGGCGCTCGAAGCCAAACGGCGCGAGGCGCGGGAACTGAAGGAAGCGATCGAGCGCTCCGAAAGGGATCTCAAGCGTGCTGAGGCGGCACTGGCGCAAGGTGCGAGCACGGCGGCCGCTGCGGACGGCGAGAACGAAGTGACCCGGTCATTGCGTCGCAAAATCGGCATGCTGACACACAACCTGAAGGAGGTTCATAACGAACGCAACGCCTTTCGCCGCAAATACGAAGAAGCGCAGGAGCACATCGGAGAACTGAACTCGCAGACGCCAATCGCGCCGGACAGGTCCAGTTCGGACATGAAGGACAGCGCTGAAGACGAGTTGCTCCTGCCACAGGATTCGCCGGCCACCCACCCTGTCCGTCTTATCGACTTCCCGCGAAATTTCGACCAGCGTCTCCGTGACGTCCCGCGTCAGGTCGCTCGCGCAACCATGACGATGCTCGGACGCATGGCCGCCGGAGAACCCGCCGCATTTGTCGGCGCAGTCCGTCTGAAGGCGTGTCCCACGGTGACGCGGCTGCGCATCGGCATCGACTGGCGCCTTTTATTCCGGCTGCTCCAGGATCGCATCGAAGTGGTGGACTTGATCCCACGTCAGGATCTGGAGCGTAAGATCAGGACGCTATCCTCTTAGCGCGTCTATAATGGGAACAGTGGAGCGCAGCCAAATGCGATCGAAGGCTACAGCGGAATCAACATTGGCGTCGGCAGAACGAGATGGGATTGACCTGTCTGGAATTTTCCGTCCGCGGGATTATTTTGGTCCGACACGATACCGGGGAGGGAGCCATGTCGAAATATAGCGTGCCGGCCGGAGTTCCGCACGCGATGGGATTCGAAGTGACGGAAAAAGCTGATATCCTGCGGGTTGTGTTTAATGCAACGAAAACATTCAATTGAAGTGAACGCCGGCCCAAGGAGATTTTCGAAAATGAGAATTCGTTATGGGAGTTTGACCACGATGATTGCTGCCGCAGGATTGATCCTGTTCCTGAGGCCTGCGCCAATCATTGCCCAATCTGCAACGCCGTCGGGCGATATACCGCGGCTCATGAATGGTAAACCGGATTTTAGTGGCGTTTGGGCCCGCCCGCGCGTCGCTGATGTGACGCGTGACGGAAGGGGTTGCGGCTCTGGCGAAAGAGGCTGCACTCAGAAAGGTTCTGGAGAACTACCCTTCACGCCTTTGGGAGAGCAAATGAACAAAGCGCCCAAATTTGACTACACGGCGTTTTGTCTGCCCTGGGGCTATACGCGGTCGATGCAAACGGAATATCCGTTGGAAATCATGCAGACGCCGAAGCGCCTCGCATACCTTTTCGAATCCAACAACATATTTCATGTCGTGCCGACGGATGGGCGTCAACTGCCCAAAGATCCTGAACTGTCCTGGATGGGAACATCGGCAGGTTGGTATGAAGGCGACACGCTGGTAATCGACACGAAAGGCTTCAACGGCAGATTCACTCTGGATGTCGGAGCAGAACACCCCACAAGTGACGCGCTGCATATCACGGAGCGGTTGAGCTACGTGGATCCAAACCAGATTGCATATGACCTCACCATCGAGGATCCAAAGATCTATACGAAACCCATCAAGAATTCCAGAACCTGGGTTCGGATGAAGCCCGGATCCGAACTGCTGGAATACTGGTGCATGGAAAATAATAGGGACCTGCTCGACGGTCACCTGGATCATTTGAGAGACGCGACTTTCAAGAAGTATTTCGGCATCGAGTAGGTGAACCTTCGCCTTTGGGCATAAAGACCTCCAGGAATCGAGAGAGCCAGAGATACCCGGAAACAGCATCTCTGGCTCCGAGACTACGCACTGGCAGTTGCAACCCTGAACTGGAGGCGTCGCGGTCGGACTTGCGGCAACCTCCGGCGTGGGCTAGGCAGAAGCAGGCCGATGTGCCCGGAGGAAGGAACGAATCTGACGCACCGCCAGCGGAATCCGCTCCTTGGGCTCCTTCCACGGGTACATGCTCACTTCGGCCTTCGGAGCGAGCATCGCGGCCTCCATGGCGACGGCGTACGGATGCGCCGGAATATCGTCCGGCAGAATCAGTACGGGCGTCTGGCAATTGCGAACGAAATCGCGCGTCACCGTGAAGACAAAGTCGGGATTGGTGCGGTACATCCTGGTCAGAAATTTCTGGACCATATCCATCGTGATCTCGGGCCGGCGCTTGACCAATTCTGGACCCCAGCCGGTCATATTGTTGTCATAGGAGAGGGTTGGCATCTCCGGTCGGAAACCGCTCGGTTGCGCGAGCACGGCCGCGACAACACGATCCGGTGCGCGCTCCAGGAGGTTCCAGACGAAGGGGCCGCCAATGCAGAAGCCCATCACCATGAACTTATCGATGCGCAGGTGATCCATCAGGCCGATTTGGTCGTCGGTGTATGCATCCCACGGCCGGTCGATCTCGAGCGGACCTGTGGACTGGCCGCTATTGGCATTGCGCAGGTCCGACGCGATGCAACGGTATTCTCCCTTGAATTCCTTGATCGGATCAAAGGGGTGGGTGGCTAAGCCTGCCATCGTCGAGTTCAATCCCCCGCCGGCAATGATCAACAACGGGAAGCCGGAACCGACCTCCTGATAGTGGATGCGAACGCGGCCCTTTTCGTAGAAAGACGTGGCACCTCCTCCTTGTCCCCTCTGCTCACCGAACACGCGCGGTGCTGCGGCCATCGCCGTCACTGCGGCCCCCGTTTTCAGAATTTTGCGTCTGGTCGGATCCATAATCGGAGTCCTCCTTTTGTTCGAACGAATCTACTTCAACTGATCCTGCACCTTGGCGATGCCCGCCTTTGCGCAGGCTTCTTCCCGGGGCTGGCCTCCAGGCGCCCCGCTCAAGCCAATGGAGCCGATCGCGTCATTACCGATCATGATCGGAACGCCGCCGCCGAGCGGAATGACATCCGTAAGACTGCGTTGACCGGTTATGTCGCCTTCGGCGGTCCGTTTCGCCCACTCGGCAGAGGTCTGCCGGAACGTCAGGGCCGTGTAAGCCTTGCGGCGGGCGAGTTCGAGATTGTGCGGAGACGCTCCATCGCCCTGGAGAAAAACGCGCATCCGGCCTGCACGATCCAGAACCGCGACCGATACTCGCGGCGTGCACTCATTCAGCGCCGTTTCGGCAATAACCAACGCCATCTTGATCGAAATGTTTTTCTCGGAGAGCACCTGTGCTCCTGCCGACGAGGATAATGAAACGAGTGCCGCCAAACCGATCACGAGGCTCAATCGAACCGACATAGAATCCTCCTTCTGGCTACCCCTTACGATGCGGGATTATGTCACGTTCGTTCGTGTAATGACAGTTGTGGACGACACGTTCGAAGCAACACCGACAATCGAGTTTTTTGGACAACATTCAGCAATGGCTGAGCTTCGCCTTTGGTTTGGTCACTCTTCGGCCGACACGCCGCTGAGACAGTATCCGTCACCATGCGCCGTGCGGATGAATGCTGGATGGTGACGGTCTACTTCGATTTTCCTGCGTAATCGGGCGATGGCGAAGTCGACTGTTCGCGTGATCACGTCCGTGTCCAGATACCCCCAGACTGCGCGGAGCAATTCATCGCGGTGTACTACCGTGTCGCGACGTTCGGCGAGGTACCTCAGGAGCTCGAACTCGCGATAAGTAAAAGGAATAGTACGCCTCCCACGTGAGGCGCGCTTGTTCAGAAAATCGATGGTCACGGCCCCCATGCGTATACGGCTGACGCTGGGCCGTGCGCGCCGAAGCACCGCACGAATGCGCGCCAGTAATTCCTCCATATCAAACGGTTTTGTAATGTAGTCATCGGCCCCGAGGTGCAGCCCGCTCAGTTTTTCCGCCTGCTGAGTGCGGGCTGTCAGAATTATTGTTGGAATCTGCCCGCCCAGCCGCAGGATCGGGAGGAGATCCAATCCGTCGCAGTCCGGGAGGGTAAGGTCAAGGATGACAAGGTCAGGCATGGCCGCCCGGGTCTGGCTGATAGCACAGGCACCATCGGCGGCTACATCGATTTCGTAACCTTCGGATCCGAGATTGTCCTGGATCACAAGTCTAAGCGTCGGATCGTCTTCAACAACAAGAATACGGTGAGGCATGTCAACAAGCCGGAAGCCCGATGACGCATCGGGTTCCCGTCCCTGGCACACTGTCAACGGTGAACGTTCCACGGTGATCAGCGACCACCTTGCTGGCAATCGCAAGACCCAGCCCACCCCCGTCGGAAGGGGAAAATTCTCGGCTGGCAATGCTTTCCCGAAGGGCTGCAAGCTTTGCCGTCGAAATGCCGCATCCGTCATCCTGCACCTCAATGGAGACCACCGAATCAACACAGCTTGTGGAAACACGGATGTGTCCATTGTTTCGGACATGGCGCGTCGCATTCTCGATCAGATTGGTGAGAGCTAACGTCATAGCCCTTTGATCGACGCACACGAAAGGGAGATCCGGGGATATCTCGAACTGGACTGTGATTCCACTTTCCGAAAGTCGCGGCTGGAAACTCCTCAGCGCCTCCTCGGCGATTTCGGCAGCCGCCATTGGTTCGAATGCATAGGTCTCGCTGACGTCGGTGATGCGCGCATACGCGAGCAGGTTGTCGACCAGGCGGCTGAGGTGATTCGTCTCCCGAATCAGCAGATTCGGATAGTCTCGGTAGCGTTCAGAGGGAATCTGTGACTGGCGCGCCAGCGTCGCCGCCAGCGCATGGATGTTGGCTAGCGGCGTTTTCAACTCGTGAGTAACCGACGACACGAAACGCGATCGCATTTCCGAAACCTTCACCCTGCTGAGAACCGCCTTGTGCGTCACCATCAGACTTACTCCGCAAAGAATAACGGCAAAGCTGGTGGCGAGCAACGTCGTGTCCACTCGCCGCCTTGCCGAGAGCAAAATCGGGTCACGAGACGCGCTGATGCGGATTCTCCACTGGGTATGGCGCAAATCCGGGGGAACGTCCGACGCGGTGTCTGAGGAATCCATGAAAAGAAGAGGGAATGCCCGCTGCGCCACCGGTTGGTCCTCATTGTTCGATCCCAGTACCGCGCGGTTGTTCTCATCAAGGAGCACGATGTCCTGCGTGAGTCCGCCGCTCACGCTGGGCCAAACTTCGGAGAGTATGTCCGCGAAATACCATTTTCTGACCCAGTCGAGATTGACCGTGAACCCGCTGACAGATTCCAGATGCTCACGCAGGGAATCGGCATAGGTGATCCTCGCAATAATCTGGTATGGAACTCCGGCCAGTTCGGTGTTGAAAACGGCATACCGCCGCTGCGCTTCAACGCTCGCCAGTACCCGCCGTCGCACCTCATCGGCTACGGGAGGATCGACCGCGAGCGCAATCGGAGAGTTGACAACGGGACTTCTCTTGGGGCTTCGCGCAGTTCTTGAGGCTGCGCCCTGCCGGGCTTGCGCTTCGCGCGTGCTCGCGCTTCGCGGCGGTGGCATCCATCGTGGAAGACGAGAGGTGCGACTGAAGAAGAGCACGCTTTGGTGCCCGCCGCGCCAGATAAAGAACGATTCGGGGTAGGGGTACCGGGCGAAGGTCGTGGCCACTTGCTCGGTCATGTCCCGGGTGAAGTCGGCTGGCAGGGGAGCGTCCCAATCGCGGTTGGCAAGGATGCGCGCCTGAGCGCCTCGCATGTCTCGGGTGATCGCCTTGATGATCAGCTCGGCGCTCTCTTCGTTCTGATGGGCTATGCGAACCGCCACTCCCTGCTGCCATTCGCGCGCGACACGGTATCCGAACGCCAGCAGCGTGGCAATCCCCAGAAAGACGGAAATGGTCAGGAAGCTCGAAGCCCGCAGCGCCAGGCGAGTGATCCGGTCGGATTTCATCGGCTCACCTCACGCTCGCGATAGTATCGGGCGGCTCCCGGATGCAATGGAATCACCACCGCCGGAGCCCGTTGAGGATCTGTTTGATTCCGCACGTTCTCCAGACTTTGCTCAAAGTAGGCGCGGGTCAGCTCGTACACCAGCTTGTTGTCGAGATCGGCACGGCAGACCACCAGCAGATCGACTCCGATCGTATGCACGGGAACGTCCTGGCCCGGGTAAGTCCCGCGCGGAATCAGCATTCTCCCGAGAAGTGGATAATACGACCTGAGACGATCGATTTCCGGGCCGTCAATGTCCAGCAAACGCGCGCCGCCGTGGAGCGCTCGGACGACGGGTTGCTGTGGCGGCCGTCCGATCAGGATTGCGGCGTCAACTTCTCCTTTAAGGAGTTTTTCCACTGCCAGGTCTCGGGCCACGAATTCGCCCCGTATCTCGGATCTGGCGATTCCCATGCTGTTGATCAACCGTTCTCCAAGCGCCTCATTAGCGCCGACAGGGTTACCCAGCACCACGCGCATGCCTCGGAATCCCCGTCCCGGATTCGCCGTCGGCCCTGCCAGAAGGTGAACGGCGGCGGAATGAAGCAGGGCGATGCCGCGAAGCTTGTCCATAGGCTGGGAGCGGTCTGACAGCAGGCCGTTAAATGCAAGATAAGTCACGTCGGCTGTAGCGACCGTAAGGTCAATGGAGCCCTGTTGAAGAGCAAGGAGGCGCTTCTCGGAATCGCCGATGTCGGTTAACTGTACTGAACTGCGGAAGATTGAGAAAGTTGGAAAGGACGGATGTCTCCGTCGTCGACATGCGCACGATTGGCCGCGGCGCGCTCCGGTTTGTGGCGGGCCTGGCGTCACAGCCTGCAATCGTGATCGCTGTGCTGAGCACCAGCGCCGCTACTGTCGTTCGACACATGATTGGGACCGATTCTCGGCACGGCCCGCACAATTTGCAACAACTTTTCGCCAGCCACTTTAAATACAACATGACAACTTTAATGCCGATTTAGCTTAACCACGACGGGGAGTGGGTTCGAATAGGTCCGGATAGGGGGAATGATGAAGGACATGGGAACTAGTTTACTGTTCGCCGCGTTGATTCTGGTTTTGAGCTGCTCGCCGGCTTGGGCTCAAGCGACGGCCCAGATCAATGGCACTGTAAAAGATCAAACCGGGGCGCTATTGCCTGGAGTCCAGGTGACAGCGACACAAACCGCTACGGGGCTTGCGCGGAGCGCAGTGACCAATGAAGTGGGATTATATACGCTGACGGATCTGCCGGTCGGTCCGTACAAGTTGGAAGCGGCGCTTTCAGGCTTCCGGACTTTTGTACAAACGGGAATCGTACTGCAGGTCGGCAGCACTCCAGTGATCAACATTGGCATGGAAATCGGTCAAGTGGCCGAGACGATTGAGGTTGAAGCGAATGCGGCACTGGTTGAAACGCGGTCGACTGGTATCGGCCAGGTGATTGACAATGTGCGTGTGCTGGAGTTGCCGCTCAACGCACGCAATGTGCAGCAATTGATTGTTATTTCAGGTAACGCCGTCGGTGGAGGAGTGTTTGGTACAAACCGAGGATACCCCACCGATATCATTTCCGTTGCTGGCGGATTGAACAATGGTCTGACATACCTGTTGGACGGGGCATCGCATAACGATCCATACACCAATTTCAATTTCCCGCTGCCTTTTCCGGATGCGCTGCAGGAGTTCAAGGTAGAAACCAGTTCAGTGCCGGCGCAGTACGGGCAGCACTCGGGAGGCGCCGTCAATGCGATCACGAAATCGGGTACCAACGAGTTTCACGGCGATCTCTTTGAATATGTACGAAACAGGGTCTTCAATGCGCGCAATACTTTCGCATTGGAGAGAGACGGTCTGAAACGCAACCAGTTTGGCGGCGTGCTGGGTGGACCGATCATAAAGAACAAACTGTTTTTCTTCGGTGGCGACCAGGCCACTCTTGTACGCTCGCAGCCGGCCTCGATCATTAATTTCATTCCAACGCCACAGATGCTTGCCGGTGACTGGACGACCATAACTTCACCGCAGTGCAATAACGGCCGGCAGATCACCCTCAAGGCGCCCTTCGTCAACAATCAGATCAATCCAGCGCTGTTCTCGCCGGTGGCATTGAACGTAGTGAAATTGAATCCCGTCACGGTCGACCCATGCGGCAAAGTCCAATTCGCTCGGAAAAATAACTATAACGAGCAGATCATCATGGGTAGAGTGGATTTCCAGCAGAGCCAAAAGAACTCGCTGTTCGGACGATATGAGCTGGCCCGCCTGGACAGCCCAAGTGATTACGATGGCAAGACGTGGTTCTCGATGGGCCAACCGGATTTTACTCGGCGTTATCACTCCTTTGTTCTGGGCGACACCTATCTGCTCGGTCCCTCAGTCGTGAGTTCGTTCCACGCAACGGTGCTCCGAACGCTCAACGAGAAGTATCCGAAGACTCCTCTTTTCACTTGGAATGACATGGGAGTGAAGAACTTTTACTACCCGCCGAATTGGGGAAAGATTGTGGTCTTGATTGTCTCGGGCGCATTTAGCACCGGGCCAGGTGGCGCAGCCATGCACAATCCTGGGGTAACCAACTCGACGGCGTACCAGCTTGCTGAGGATATTAGTTGGTTGCACGGAGCACACCAGATTGGACTTGGAGTCAACTATATCCATTCCATGTCGAACTGGCTCTCGGGTACAAACGCTCCCGGTCAGATGCTATTCGGCGCTCAGAATTCTGGATTGTCGCTGGGCGATTTCATGTTGGGAAGGCCGTCTACGTTTATAGATGGCGCCGTTGCTACGTACTATCTGCGCAGAAACTATACCGGCCTTTATCTGCAGGATACCTGGAAGGCCACCTCCCACCTGACGGTAAGTCCTGGTGTTCGCTGGGAACCCTATCTACCGCCCTCCAAATTGGGGCCTCCAGCCGGGATTTTCGACAAGACAGCGTTCGACCAGGGCGTTCATAGTACGGTATTCAAGAACGCTCCCGCCGGAATCCTGTTCCCCGGTGATCCAGGCGGACGCACTAACAACGCGTTAGAGGACCGCTCATGGATGCATTTCGGACCGCGTTTAGGACTGGCGTGGGATCCGAAAGGCAATGGTCTGATGGTGGTGCGAGGGGCGTACGGGCTGTTTTTTGACTATCCGCATTTTGACCGGTATGGCGGTTTTCAGAACTCACCGCCCAATGGCGCTACTGTTACCCTTCCAAATCCGGTTGGTGGTCTCGACGATCCGTGGCTGGGTTATCCCGGAGGAAATCCTTTCCCGCTTACGATCAGCCCAAACATGACTTTTTTCCAGAGTGGCTACACCACGTTTCCCCAGGGCTTGAAAAAGGCGTATATCCACCAGTGGAACCTGAGCATGCAGCGGCAGGTTGGTTCGGATTGGCTTGTGTCGGGAAGCTATCTCGGCAACAGCGGAATCCACGAGAGCGTAGGCTACCAGGGCAATCCCGCTGTTTACATTCCCGGCGCCAGCTGCACGATCAACGGCGTCACCTATAGCCCGTGTTCCACCACTTCCAACACCACTCAGCGGCGCGTGCTTTATTTGCAGAATCCCGTTCAGGGACAGTACTTTGGCAGTATCGCGACTGCCTCCGATGGAGGAACGCGCAGCTTCAACGGAATGGTGCTTTCAGTGCAGAAACGGAAATCTAAAGGTGTGACGCTGCTTGCGAATTACACACTCTCGCACTGTATTGATGACGGCATAACGGTGGACGTCGCTGCTGGGTCTGTTGCGGAGCGCCGGCGGGCGAACCGTGGAAATTGCGAATTAGACCGGCGTCACAACTTCAATTTCTCGTCGGTGTACGAAACGCCGCAGTTTTCCAACCGGACGGTGAAGGCTCTGGGCACGGGTTGGTCGGTATCGGGCATTGTCCGCATTGTTTCCGGTCCCT
>WNFP01004091.1_pt1 | contig 11743 bp, 10 predicted proteins | sample 5400201 | NCBI WGS metagenome assembly WNFP01 (sample SAMN13153355, study PRJNA577476) | soil metagenome | isolation source: 115 cm saprolite under Madrone tree | place: USA:California | collected 2016-06-14
ACAAGGGGTCCAGCGTATAGCTCTCGAACACCTGCCGGCCGAGCGAGAGATTCATGACCCGAATGTGATATTTGCTCTGGACGCTCATGGCCACTTGAATGGCGGAGATCACCCCGCTGTCGGTTCCCTGGCCGTTCTGGTCGAGGACGCGAAGATTAATTAAGTTTGCGTTGGGGGCGATGCCCTTGAACGTGCGAGCGTAGGTCGAGTAATTGGAACTCTTCCCGCTCCCCGCGATGATTCCGGCGACGTGTTCGCCGTGCCCGTAATAGTCGTTCGTGCCTCCGCCGACAAAATCTTGGCTGTAAATGATGCGGAGCTTGCCACCTCCGCCACCGGTGCTATATAGGTCGGTATGGTAGGTGATGCCGCTGTCAATCACCGCGACGCCTATTCCCGTGCCATCCCAGCCGGCTTGCCAGGCGGCCTTTGCGTTCACCGCAGCGGCGGTATTGTCGAGGGCGCCGCTCAATCGGCGGTCGGGTGAGATATAAGCCACATCGGGATCGTCCGCCAGGGCATCAAGGGACTCTACTGGAACGGAATAATGGGCGCCCTTGATGAAGTCCAGCTTTGTCCTCAGAACCCCGCCCTTACTCTGCACCTTCTGATGGTGGGCGTCGGTAGGTGTTTGGTTGAACTGGATGATCACGTCTACTGTGGCGCCGTCGTGCCCGACTTTGAAGGCGTCAAGATCGTTGGACAACTTGTGCTTCTTGCCGTCGGCAAGGCACAGTCCGGCAACCAACATGGTGATCAGCGCCAAGAGTGCGAGCCGCGCGCCCCAGGTGGTTGTCTTTAGGATGCTGCCGCTAGAGAATTGCCTTATTCCCGGTGTGGCGGACATTAGCTGGCCTCCTACACTGACTTGAAGGGCCAAGATGGGGACAGGGCCGATGCCAAGAGTTCATGCCAGTCCCGTGAGTATTAGATCAGGCTAAGAATGCGTCGATAGTACAGATAGGGCCCAGGCGTAGTACCGGAGGACAGCTGGTCTCGGTCACCGCCACAGGGACTTCAGGCGGCCAGTTTTTGCCAAACGGTCGTACTTCGCACTTCCCAAGGAGCAAGCTCTTTTCTCCAACGCACTTCCCATCAAATAAGAGAACTTGACAGACTAATGCTGTGAGGAAGGTTACTCCGTGACGCAAACGCGAGTCCGCTCCGCGAGGGAATACGTGCATGGTATCTGACAGCGGCAATCGCGCTAAGGAATCTGGTGTGCGCGACCGGCGGTACGCCATCCTTTCGCAGCCGACGCAGAGATGCTGGAACTGGAATCCGGGACTCGTGTCACTTGTGCGTTAAGCGTCAGCGGGGTCAGCTAAGTTGCGCACGATCGGAAGCCAGTTTTCCGGACCGTTGAGGGTGACGTTGTAATCTGCATTGAGCAGTTGTTGATGGGGAGCGTTCAAGGCAAGAATCTTCACACTTGGGTATTTCACCTTAATCCAATCAAGCATCTTTGTTCTGGTCTCTTCAGGTGCCGCATGCCCGACGATAAATAGGTCGTAATGCTGGATCGAAGTTAAGAAAACTCTTGCGGGATCATTGCCAATCACCGAGATTACGCCATAACCGAATGACCTTAGCAGTTCAGCTCTTCGAAGGCCTAATTGCTCATCGTAGGAGATTTGAAAAATCCGCTTGATCGCGCGCCACTTTCCCTGAGACACATTCAGTTGCGCCATAACTTGCCTGGTTTTTGCATCGGGGACGAAACATTCGTTCTTCGTACGTTTCGCCAGCTCTTGAAGCGCTAACTTGGCAAATTCTAAGCTCGATACACGGCTGATCCTCAACGCGGAGCCGTCCGGTAAGACCTCGAATATTTCGTACACGCTGTACATGAGGCCTGGTCATTTTCTGCGTGAGTTGGTGAACACCCGCATTCTACGCCGAGCCCCGCGCGACTGTAAATTTCCGCTAGTATGTCTTGCGACGGTACAGTAAGTCACCCCGCGCGTTCTCTTAATGTGCTGAGGGTCCTGACGAACGGTGAGCCATTACGCGTAGTAGGAGGCCAGCATTGTTCTTCCCCTCATGGGGAAGTATTCGCCGTGTCTGCAGATTTGGGAGAACTTCAACACCACGGATGCATCGAGCCAGCCGTTCCCGGCTTCGGCATAGAGAGTCTGCAAGGCTTCTTCGGGATGGAGAGCTCCCCGGTAAGGACGATTGGTAGTCAGTGCGTCGTAGATGTCAGCGATCTGCAAAATTCTCGCTTTCAGCGGAATGGCCTCTCCGCGAAGGCCATCGGGATAGCCGCTGCCGTCCATCTTTTCGTGATGATGCCGGATCACGGGGAGGATTCTGCGAAGCGACTTGAGAGGCGCGCAAATTTTTTCTCCAATCACCGGATGCTCCTGCATGATTCTTCTCTCCTCGGCGTTCAGGGGCCCGGGTTTAAGAAGAATGCTTTCTGGCACGTCTATTTTTCCTATGTCGTGAAGCCAACTGGCAATGCGGAGTTCGTGCAGGTCTTTGTCTCCAAGACCAAGGCTTTCTCCCAATTGCTCCGCGTATGCCACCAGACGCTCCGAGTGGCCATTCCGCAAGTTTTGTTTCGAGTCGACGCTGCGCGCCAGCGCAAACACTGCGGATCTGGCCTGCTCATCCATGTATTTCTTGAGCCGCAACAGAGTCTGGATGCGCCCGAGCAATTCCCAATGCGATACAGGGTTAGCCCAGATATCCATTGCGCCGGCGTCCCGTCCACGCTGGATGTCCCATAGATCCGGAGAAGGTTTCAGCAAAACGACTGGCGTGAGTTGATTGAGAGGATCTTTCTTGATCTGACGGCAAACTTTGAAACTGCCGATGTCCGGCAAACTATCGTAGAGGATAACCAAATCCGGCTGCATCTGAAGGCAGTATTTAACCGCAGATTCGCCATCTGCCGCCGTTTCTACATCGCATTTTTGGGTCTGCAGGAAGGATTTCAGTCCTTCGCGATTCGTCGAAGCAACATCCACGAGCATGATGGCCGGGTTCATGCTTCCCTCGCTATTTGTCCGCGCAAGGGTGGCTAAACACACCACTCCCCGCGCGATACAGTAAGATTTTGAAGGATTGGTCTTGCCTGCGATCTCCAATCCCAGTTTTCGGAGGACCCCTGCCTCCGCTTCCCAGGGACAAGAAGGAACAAAGTGGCTCGGCAGATTTAGTTTATGCTCATGAAATGCCAAAACGGGAATCCATATAAGTCACTAATAATCTATGTCTTGTGGGGCGCCTGTCGGGGTTGGGACGGTACTGGCACGAGGAATAATTTTCATTGCCACTGCAGTGTTTACCTGATGCTGAGGGTTCTCCTCCCTCCTTTCGCTCCCTCTTCGCCATCTCTCAATAATTTCACTCTTTCGGTTCGGCTGGTCCTCTGGCCCCGAGATCACCGATAGATTGCAATCCACGATGCCAGAACGCTCGCAAACGTTCCATTCAGTACTCGGGTGGTCACCCGGTAACGAACCGAGGTCTTGACCCGATTGTCGCAAGTCCGGACGAATGGTACCCAAATGGAGACGTGAGTTAGCGGACGCGGCTTCCAGGAGACTCATCAAGGGACCAAGCGCCGGACCACGCAGAGAAACCATCGGCGCACCAGAGATCAAGTCGCTCCTAGCCAAAGACCATGATGCGCGTTTCCCAGGCGAATCAGCGCGTCACAACGTATCAGGTTTGCCCAGTCAAGGTCTGAGCGAAATGCCTTTGGACCACACTCTCAGCGGCAGAATGGAAAGGCGGCTCCCCATCGTCGTGGTGGTACGCCTCGCAGAGGCGGAATCTGCGAGCACCGATGGAGAAGAGCGTACGTACACCGATAACATCAGTTCACGCGGCGCTCGCGTCTACTCCAATCGCCCCTGGCAACTTGGCGATGCGGTACAAGTTACTCCGCGGAACGAAGATCCGGCGTGCGGAAACGTGGTTTATTGCCAGACGCAGGAGGACGGTCGCTTTGTCATCGGGGTGAAGTTTCAAGATCGGTCCGTCATGTGGTCCGCCACGCGCAGATATGATGGCTTACAAAGCAGCCTCCCGGACAAATCAAAGTCCAGCTAAGGAGCGTATCACCGGGACATTGCCCAAGCGTACTATTGCAAGTGCAGTATAAACGTCGTTCGATTCTAATTCTCAGCCGCCCAGCCCGATTGACAGCACCGCGTCTCCCATCTGGAGAAGGCAACGCGATGACAGCTGAGCCGCGATCAAATCGTACGGAAATGCGCACTCCCATGAAGGTGCTCGTGGAGCTCTGCAGCTTCGAGAATGTCACTTATGAACTCGCCTACACCGTCGACGTCAGTGCTCACGGCGCCCGCGTCCTGACCAAAAACCCGTGGCAATTGAACCAGCACCTTACCGTTAGATCAGTCCAGGGGAATCTGTATTCGCAAGCTCGCGTCGCTTACTGCCAATCTGTTGAGGGTCGTTCCTTTGCCATTGGCGTGGAATTGAGTCAACCAACAGCGGATTGGACGGAACCCCAAAAGCACTCAACTTAGCTTCGTCCTCAAGGTCACCCCAGGCAGTGCCGTCCACTTGTGGCAAGAGCCGCGCCAGATCCGCACCAGGCTGAAGCGTCACGTAGAAGAGGTGCTTCCCTTCTCCGGCCCGCGGGCAGACTCCCATCGCTCTTTTCGCGCGAAGCTCGGTGAGTTGTGCAGGAAGTGACCGCTGCGATTTGGCTACTCTTTGTGTCGTTAGCCAAACGAAAGGCTCGCGCTGAAAACCACGGCTCGAGCTTGCGCCGGGCCACACTACAATTCGGCCCGGTCCAATAAATCTATGATAGATTCCAGTTAACGGATATGCTCCCCCAACGTTAGCTTCAATATAGGTCTGCTGCCATTCGACAGTTGCGGAACAGCGGAGGGCTTAGTGGATGATGTGACAAGTACAGCTTAAGCGCCACCGTGCAAGTCGTTATCCCTTCCAGGCCGACATCGAATTGACCGATGTGCTATTGGAAACTCCAGTTAAAGGGCGAACCAGCGACCTCAGCCTTTTTGGATGCCATGTGAGCACACTCAAGCCCTTCACACCGGGGACAAAGATCCGCATAAGAATTGTTCACAGAGGTTGTATCTTCCAGGCTTTGGGCAAGGTGGTCTACGGCCGATTGGATGCGGGGATGGGAATCGTGTTCACCGGCATTCAGCCAAACGACCAGTTAGTTTTGGACAAATGGATCGCTGAATTAAGAACCGAGTGAGAGTGGCCGTTGGACCTCGTGTATGTGCCAAGACTCGCTGGCTCAGCGTGATCTTGCCCGAAAATCGATGGGTCCGTATCGAGGGTACTTGCCAATCGGTACGTCAGGTCCATTCCCGATGCGGGACAGAATCGCTAGCATAGGAGACTTACGAGCTTGACATGCAAATTCCAGGTGAACTGAGCGATTCAGCGCTGTCTCCTACGGAAGCTCAAACCGGTCTTGAGGGTGTGCCTCGCCCAAGTCAACTTATTGATTTGACAGAGATAAGTCGTGTATTGAAACCTCTCCTTAAGAACCGGACCAACCTTCGATTGCGCACCAAGCTGCTGTTGTGGCTTGTGTTGTTTACGGCGGCGCTCACTTCCGCCACTCTGCTTGTAGTGCGTCACTCGGCCCAAGCTCAGGTCCAGAGGCAAATCGAACAGGACGCCCGCAACGCCCTCCTAACGATCCAAGCCGTTCAGCACCAGCGAGAGATGTTGCTGACCCGCAAGGCCGATCTGCTCGCGACTTTGGCATACATGAGAAACGGAGACGCGAAGACGATCCAGGATGCCAGCGAAGACCCATGGCAGTCCGGTGATTGCGACCTGTTTGCTCTCGCGGACAGAAAGGGCAAGATTATCGCCCTGCACACGACAAGCTTGAGGCTTTCCCTTGCTAACGCGCAAGAGCAGCTCCGACGATCTCTCCGGGAGGATAGTGGGACAGGCTGGTGGTTTGGCAGCGGGCAGCTTTTTCAGGTGGTACTGCAACCGTACTACGAGGATGAACCCGGGAAGAGCCGTCTTTTGGGCACAGTAGTCGTCGGGCGCGAGATTGACTCCAGTGGCGCAAGCGACCTGGGGCGCATTTCTTCGAGTCACCTGATCTTCCGCTATGGCAACGATATTGTGATTAGCACATTTTCGCTAGCCAAGCAGAAAGAGCTCGAGGGGCACCTGCGGGACCGTCCTAGAGGTGAAGAGGTCCAAATTGGCGATCAGAGGTTTTTCGCAAGTTCCCTCGTGCTAACCCCCAATACCGAGGCAGCTCTAAGCCTCACTGTTCTGAAGTCTTATGACGAGGCAAGGGCATCCCTGAAGAGATTGAACCGCCTACTGCTTGGGCTGGGTCTAGTCGCCGTGTTGGCGGGGGGAATATTGGTATTCGTGATTTCGGACAGGTCCACGCGTCCGATGGCGTACTTGGCGAAGGGAGTACGCGCCCTCGAACAAGGCGATTATACGTATCCCCTGAAATCAAATGCGGGTGGCGACGAAGTGGCGCAGGTTACCCGTGCCTTCGAGGACATGCGCAACACATTGCAGAGGAACGAAGAACAAAGACAACAACATGAAGTACAACGGCAGCAGTTTGAAGTACAGAGGCAACAGCTTGAAGGACAACTCCGACAAGCACAGAAGATGGATGCAATGGGACGCCTAGCAGGCGGCGTGGCGCATGATTTCAACAATCTTCTAACGGTCATCAAAGGGAACAGCAGTTTATTGGTTGAGCGTCTGCAATCCGACGATCAGCTCCTAGGACGCACTCAACAAATAGAGAACGCAGCGGACCGCGCCGCTTCGCTGACACGCCAGTTGCTGGCCTTCTGTCGTATGCAAGTATTGCAGCCGAAAATCCTGGACTTGAACATGCTGGTCTCGGAAATGTGCAAATTACTTAGAAGGCTGATTCGCGAAGACATTGCGTTCGCATTCCACGCTAGCGAGTCTCTCGGGCGAGTGAAGGCAGATCCAGGACAGATCGAGCAAGTCATCATGAATCTTGTGGTGAATGCCGGCGATGCCATGCAATCGGGCGGTGCCCTGACCATCGAAACGCGTAACGTGACAGTGGATGAGCAATACGCCCTGGCTCGGCCTCCGATTCTACCTGGCGAGTATGTTCTGTTCGCGGTTACGGACACTGGTCATGGAATGGATGCCGAAACGAAAACGCGCATTTTCGAGCCGTTCTTCACAACTAAAGAGCAGGGCAAAGGAACTGGATTGGGGCTCGCCACCGTTTACGGCATCGTTAAGCAGAGCGGCGGCTGCGTTTGGGTGGAGTCTGAGCCGGAGAAAGGCGCGCGGTTCGAGGTCTACCTCCGACGAGTCGACGAGGCCGAGGAGTCTTCTGCTTGTGAGGAAATTGTGGTTACCGCTGTTCGGCGGCGCAAGACGGTGCTAATTGTGGAAGACGAAGAGGCAGTCAGGGCCCTTGCTTCCGAGTTTTTAGAGTCGGCTGGCTACACAGTGCTTACCGCCAAGGATGGCACAGAAGCTCTCGCGATCGCCGAACAGTCGGACGAGCCAATCCATCTGCTGCTTACCGATGTCGTGATGCCCAAGATGCGAGGACCGGAACTCGCCAAACGACTAAAAGACCTCCGGACCAGGTTGAGGATCGTTTACATGTCTGGCTACCTCGAATATAACAGGGGCAACGATGACTTCTTGGAGGACGGTTTCTTCCTGCAAAAGCCTTTCTCGCGCGATGCGCTGGTGCTCAAGGTGGGCGAGGCCCTGAGGAACAACTCTAAATCGAGGACCTGATCTCATTTCTTCTATTTTGAATTTCTCTGAGCACTGCTGGGCCGGTTTGTGATGCCTTTGGCATCCGGACTCTGACTCGTCCAATCAGGTGGAGGAAAGGAGATGCGCCAAAATCGAGGGCAAGGGTTCATAAAGTCGACGCCTACCTGCATACGGACACACGGTCGGAGTACAGACGCTTCGCTAGTCTAGCTTGGCGGCAACCGATTCGAGCGCTTTCTTGCCATTTCTCAAAACTTCTGTGACCTTTTCTTCCCCGTCAGCCACCGCATCTTGTAGCTGTCTGAGCGACCGGCGGCCCATGCGGCGCAACCCCTTAAATCTCCGTTCCGCTGTATCGACAATCCATTCTCGTGTCTCTTCACCCGACTGAGGAGCAAAAAGAACGGCGAGCGCGGTTCCGATCCCAAGGCCCGTGAGAAAAGTAAGGGTCGTGCGTCCGGTATTGTTCATAAAATTCTCCTTCTACGGATAAGTATCTTCCACGGATCTTCTGGGTCGCGCCAACGGACCTCAATGTTGGCCCCCACGAAAAGCGCACTGCTCAAGTGCACACTTCGTAGTCGGAGAGGGTGCCCGAACTATTTTCAGAATCACGTCCTTCCATTCTTAACGCCAGTCGACAGAATGAGCAGTTGCGTTCGTGGTTCTGCAACACTGTGTAAGCTCGAGCATACTTCGCTTGCAATCGCAGGAGTTCGTCGCCTGCTTCTCTTGCGATAAAACGAAAATGACAAAACTCGGCGCGGTGCTCGTTCCAGATTTCCAAAGCACACTGAGATTCTTCGAGCAATCTTTGATACTCGCTACAGACCGTTGTATTGACGGAGAGTTGCATGCTCATGCTCTTCTCCCTTCATTGAGGCGTGTGCATTTTGTTCGCCAACAAACGTAAGTCACGAGTTTTGGGGACTTTGAAACAGGAAACTGCCTTTCTAAGAATAGGTTCTAGTACGCAGAAAGGGACTATTTCCCTTTCCCGCTTGTACTTTCTACACGCTCCGCATTTCAAGTCTCACTGCCTGTTGCCCAACGAGACTATCCTATGCGATTGAATTTTCAGCCCGTTATCAAATCCAAGGCGAGTCTGGAAGGGAGGTTGCCCTTCCAAGCGTGGGACCAAGAGCTCTAACGGCATCAGCCCGCTCGAAAGAGAAAACACGAGTGTGCACGGAGAAACAAACCAGGCGCTCAAGGAGGCGCTTAGAATGAATTTCACAAAGTGCTGCATAGTCTTAGTGGCGGGACTGCTGATTTTGGGACCATTGTCGCCTGCAAAAAATCCGAGCGAAGCAAAAACCGAACAGGACCGTCTTCAAAATGCACGAACGGTCATGCAGGAGATCCTCAAGGTTCCTGAGGGCATTCCGCAAGATCTGATCGACAAGGCTCGTTGTGTGGTGGTCATGCCGTCAGTGTTGAAGGCTGCTTTCGTTGTTGGCGGCAGCTACGGCCGTGGCACCATGGTTTGCCGCACCGGTAAGGACTTCACCGGTCCCTGGGGCGCGCCGGCCATGTATGCGCTTGAAGGCGGGAGCGTTGGCTTGCAGATTGGTGGAGAAGCTACTGACTTCGTCTTTCTTGTGAGGAACGACCGCGGCGCAGGGAGCCTGTTGCACACCAAGGTGAAGCTGGGAGCAGATGCATCTATCGCCGCTGGACCGAAGGGACGTTCGGCCGCAGCCGACACAGACGCCTATATGCGCGCGGAGATTTTGAGCTACTCCCGAGCGCGAGGTGTCTTTGCCGGCATATCTCTCGATGGCTCGACGCTCCGGCCCGATGAGGACGCAAATCGCAAGCTCTACGGCAAATCCACGAGCGCCGCAAAAATCATTCTGGAATCGGATGTCACCGCTCCAGACGCGGCGCATGACCTAATCGCGGCTCTGCAAAACTCCTCTCCTCAGCTCAAGCGTTAGTAATTCTCGTTGGAACCGCCTTGGACTAATGCCAGCAAGGACGACTAGCACCATGAGGCGCGGCCGATGTGGCAATCGGCCGCCTCTTTCTCCTCGCCAAAATATCTTCGGGCCACACGCAGATAATTTTTCTTGGGGTATCGCTCTGTCCAAGAAAATTCAGAAAATCGCGTTACCGTCGCCGCAGAACTCTCTTATCGGTGTGCAATTCCCGCTCGCGTAATCGGCCGCGCATTGGGTCTCGAACCTTGTTTGAGGCGACCTTTTTCTCGAAAGTGAAGAGGAACCCAAATCCGGATTACGGTGTTTGCCTTAATGTGCCATCGGGAATTTTTGTGTCGCAAAGCGAGCAAAAACCCTATTGTACACAACTGACCCCCAGCCTAACGTTTCGACGTCAAACCAGAAAGTCTGTTTGACATCCGACCGGCTCACGGATTTCCAAGACCACAGGAAGCCGCACCCGAATCGCCTGAAAGAGACCAGCAAGCTTCAGGTATTGACCATCATCTGCCCGACCGACGCCTCCTACGGCGGCGCGCGAGTCGGCCTTGAAACTCAAATTGGAGGAGAAGTGCAAATGAACACAAAGAAAAATTCGACGATTGCCATCTGTCTGACGGCAATTTTGGCTCTCAGCCCTATCGCCAGCTTTGCGCAGGCTACTACCACGTTCAGCGGTGAAGCCGTGGCTTTGCGGGCAAATGCGCTGGGGATTTCGCTCGCACTGTCAGATACTGGACCCCTTCCGTCTAGCGGCGGGAATCTGAGTACGTCTCTAGCGAGCGTCAATGTTTTGGGCTTGGCCTCGGCTGACGCGTTGAAGAGTACCAGCTCTGGCAGTGGCACTACCAGCCAGTCGCAATCGTCGGTCGCGAACCTGAGCCTGTTGGGCGGTCTGGTTGCCGCCGACGTGGTGAAGTCGAACTCCAGCGCCACCTGCAGCGGGAGTCAGGCCTCCGTTAGCGGGAATGCTGAGCTCGTCGGCTTGGTCGCCGCGGGCCAAACCATCGCCGTATCCAACCCGAACCTCGCGATCTCGTTGCCAGGCGGCATTAGCCTCGTCGTCAACGAGCAGACGAGCTCGTCGGGTGGAAACACCGGATCGATGACCGTCAATGCGCTGCACGTCAAGGGACCAAGCATCGACATCGTCGTCGCTTCCGCCCAGTCCGGTATCACTTGCTCGTGACAATTCCAGGCGCGGGGCACGGTCTCAAGACCGCGCCCCACACCTGACAGCTCCACTTTTTCCACCGCAATCAAAGAGTGACATCATGAAAGTAAATCGTCGCGAGTTGTTGAAAAATGCCGCATTCGTTTCGGGAGCTGCGTTGGTTGGCGCATCGTGGCCCTCGAGCAAGAAATTGTTTGCGCAAGATGTGCTTCTGGATTTACCCAATCTACCCAGCCCCGCGAACTCTGGTATCGAACATATCGTCGTGGTGACGATGGAAAACCGCAGTTTCGATCATTTTCTCGGATGGCTGCCGAATGCGGATGGCAAGCAAGTCGGCCTGACGTACACGGACAGCGCCGGCATGAGCCACCCGACGCATTCGCTCTCCGGCGACTACACGGGTTGTCCCCACCCGGATCCAGACCATTCCTACAGCGGCGCTCGCGTCGGGTATGACCATGGATTAATGGACGGCTTTCTCCGTGCCGGTAGCAACGACGTCTACTCCATCGGCTACTACGGCGAACGCGATATTCCGTTTTACGCCGCATTGGCCCGCAACTACACAGCTTGCGACCATTACTTCGCCGCGATCCTTGGGCCAACATTTCCCAACCGGCTGTTTCTGCATACCGCCCAAACGGACCGCCTCGACGATAGCATCAGCTTCACTTCACTGCCGACGATTTGGGACCGCCTCGCCAGCGCCGGAGTCAGCGCACGCTATTACTTCTCGAACGTTCCGTTCCTGGCTCTATGGGGCGTGAAATATCTCGGTATCTCGCGTCTCTACGAAGAGTTTCTCCTCGCAGCCGGCACTGGAACATTGCCAGCGGTGTCTCTCATTGACCCGAGATACACTATCCTGGATGACGGTACG